>Ga0209819_10000714_pt1 | contig 9845 bp, 4 predicted proteins | sample PPLLak2March2015_FD_187248 | JGI IMG/M metagenome (GOLD analysis project Ga0209819, IMG submission 187248) | Freshwater sediment microbial communities from Prairie Pothole Lake near Jamestown, North Dakota, USA - PPLs Lake P7 Core (1) Depth... | ecosystem: Environmental > Aquatic > Freshwater >... | reverse complement strand
GCTGCTCCAATCTTATCTCGCGGCACGCCGCCCAAAATAGCGCTTTGATTTGGCGAATTAAATATTGCCCAACCCAAGCCGGTAAGTACCAGAGGAAGAATAATGCGCGGAATCGAAGCCTCCAGGCCCAAGGAAGCTATGAAGAATTGGGCGATAACAATCAAGGTCGAACCCACTGTGCAAAGCAGGCGCGAACCCATACGATCGGATAACAAGCCGCCAATGGGGGCGACCATGACGATAACCACCGAATTGGCGATCATGATCCAGCCCATTTGCGACGGCGAGAAGTGGAGGATGTTTTGTAGATAGAAGGGCATGAGGAAACTGATCGCCGACTGGGTCAAAGTGATAAAAAAAAGACTGAGCATGGAGGCGGTGAAAAGCCGGTTGCGAAAGAGCGAGAAGCTCAAGATCGGCGTATTGACTCTCAGCTCAACAAATACGAACACGGCAAACGCCACGAGGGAGAGCATCATCGTTCTTATGACCGTCGGATCTCTCCAACCCGCGTGCGGCAGCTGGTTTATGGCATAAATGAAGAGACTGTAAGTTATCATCAACAAAATGGCTCCAGGAAAGTCGACGGAGATTCCTTTGACGTCCTCTTTGCTTTCTTCTAACAGTTTCCAGGCGAGGTAGGCGGCCCAAATACCCACCGGCAAATTGAGGTAGAAAATCCAACGCCAACCGACGGTGTCGATGAGAAATCCCCCTAGGGTCGGACCCGTCAGAAAACCGATGTGAAACGCCATGGAAGCGAGCCCCAGTGCCTTGCCCCGCTCACCGGGCGGTAAGGCAATGGAGGCCACGGCTCTGCCATTGGCCGAGATCATGGCTCCGCCGATGGCTTGCAAGCCGCGAAATAAAATGATCTGCGATGCGGACTGAGCAGCGCCACAAAGAGCGGAACTCAAAACGAAGATCAAAAAGCCGCCGGCATAAAACCGCCGCCTGCCGAACAAATCACCCAGACGACCGACAGTAATCACTAAACCGATCAGCATCAGATCGTAGATCAGCAGAACCCACTGAATTGTCGTGAGGCTGGTATTAAAGGTATGGCTCAAGGTCGGCAGCGCCACCAGCAGCGCGCGCTGATCCAGGCCGACTCAGAATTAGTCTGGCATTTTTACTGGAAATTCCGACTGGTTTCTCGTCTAAATCCATGGGCCGTTAATGTGTCCTCTCCCGCTGTGGCTTGCGACAAGCTGCTCCACCGAGGCGAAGGCACACTTCGTGGACGGGAGAATGATCAGCAGAAAAGGGACTCGCGCGTTTTCGGTTGCGGCAAGTTTATCTTATCGCGCCCCCGGCGGGGCTTCAACGCCGTGTTTTTGTGCTTGAACCGTAGGCGTGTGGAAAAGAAAAAGGGGGCAGATAAAGCTTCTGCCCCCGCTAAGTCAGATCAATTGTGGTGTGTTACTTAAGCTGGAGGGGTTCCCCCAGTTCGCGGCGAAGTTTCTCTTTCGACTGCTGGCGATTATCTTTGTTCTTGCTCTTGAAGATTTTACCGGGAGGAGGAAGCTGTTTTCGCACCCGCGCCAGTCCCGGAGGCATTCTTTTGGTCTTCTTCTTTGGCACGGCGCTCAATGAAGTGTCCTTTCTTCCCAGCCTTCGTTGTCTCCCACTAAGCCGCCGTGGCGAAATACCATTTCGTCGCCAGCCGAGTCGATCTTGATGCGGTCGCCCTCTTTGAACTCCCCTTCGAGAATCTTGACCGCCAAGGGATCTTGAATCAACCGTTGTATGGTTCGTTTCAAGGGCCGCGCACCGTAGACGGGATCGTAACCCTTGTCCGCCAGCAACGCTTTTGCCCGGTCAGTAATCTCAAGGGCCATTTTTCTGCTTGCCAGGTTCTGGCGCAGCCGCTTGAGCTGAATCTCCACAATCGACTTGATTTCTTCGCGCCCCAGGCTGTTGAAGATGATGATCTCATCGATTCGGTTCAGGAACTCGGGCTTGAAAGCGTCGCGCAGAGCCGCCATGACCCGTTGCTCCATTTCTTTGCGGTTGGTGCCCGCCAAATCCTGAATATACTGGCTGCCCAGGTTTGATGTCATGATGATAACCGTGTTCTTGAAGTCGACGGTTCTGCCTTGACCATCTGTCATGCGGCCGTCTTCGAGAATCTGCAGCAAAGCGTTGAAGACTTCCGGATGGGCCTTTTCGATTTCATCGAATAGCACCACCGAATAGGGCCGGCGGCGAACGGCCTCTGTGAGATACCCTCCCTCCTCATAGCCGACGTAGCCCGGAGGCGCGCCGATCAGGCGCGAGACAGAATGCTTTTCCATGAACTCTGACATATCCAAACGAACCATCGCCTGTTCGTCGTCGAACAAAAATTGGGCGAGGGCGCGGCAGAGTTCGGTTTTTCCGACGCCGGTGGGGCCGAGGAAAATGAATGACCCGATAGGGCGGTTTTGGTCTTGCAGGCCGGCGCGAGCGCGGCGGACAGCGTTGGCGACCGCATGGATCGCGCTGTCTTGGCCCACGACGCGAGCTTTGAGCCGGTCCTCCATCTTGAGGAGCTTCTGAATTTCTCCCTCTAGCATTTTCGAAACCGGGATGCCGGTCCACTTCGCCACCACTTCGGCTACGTCCTCCGCGTCCACCTCCTCCTTGAGCATCTTCTGGTCCTTCTGTAACTCTGCAAGTTTCCGATTGGCCTCTTCCAGCTCTTTTTGGAGCTGAGTCAAGGTGCCGTAGCGCAACTCCGCGGCCCGGTTCAAATCGCCCTGGCGCTGCGCCCGCTGCTCTTCGACTTTAGTGGCTTCGATTTTCTCTTTGAGCGAGCGGATGCGCTGAATCGATTCTTTTTCATTCTTCCAGTGACCTTTCAATCCGTCGGAAGTTTCACGCAAGTTTTGGATTTCACGCTCCAGTTGCGTCAGTCTCTCTTTGGAAGCCTTGTCTTCTTCGCGTCTGAGCGCTTGTCGCTCGATCTCCAATTGGAGGATCTTTCTTTCCACCTCGTCGATCTCGATGGGCATGCTGTCGATTTCGATGCGCAACCTGGAGCCTGCCTCATCGATTAGGTCGATGGCTTTGTCCGGCAGGAATCGATCGCTGATGTAGCGATGGGACAGGGTGGCCGCGGCAATGATGGCACCATCGGTGATTCGAACGCCGTGATGAACCTCGTATCTTTCCTTCAGACCGCGCAAAATCGCGATGGTATCTTCCACGGAGGGCTCGCCGACGTAAATCGGCTGAAACCTGCGCTCTAAAGCCGGGTCTTTCTCGACGCGCTTGCGATATTCATCCAAGGTGGTGGCACCGACACAACGCAGCTCGCCGCGGGCAAGGGCGGGCTTTAACATGTTCGAGGCATCCATCGCCCCTTCGGCCGCTCCCGCTCCCACCAGGGTGTGGAGCTCGTCGATAAAAAGGATGATTTGTCCGTCGGCCTCAGTCACTTCCTTCAAAACCGCTTTCAGACGGTCCTCAAACTCGCCGCGGAATTTCGCCCCGGCCACCAGAGCGCCCAAATCGAGGGCCACAAGCCGCTTTTCCTTCAGTCCTTCGGGCACGTCGCCATTGACGATTCGGAGCGCGAGTCCCTCGACGATGGCGGTCTTGCCCACGCCGGGTTCGCCGATCAGCACCGGATTGTTTTTGGTTCGTCGTGAGAGGACCTGAATCACCCGGCGGATCTCATCGTCGCGGCCGATGACCGGATCCAGCTTTCCCTTGCGGGCCAGGTCCGTAAGATCCCGGCTATATTTCTCCAGAGCCTGATATTTCTCCTCAGGATTTGGATCGGTGATCCGTTGAGCGCCGCGAATGCCGACCAGAGCGTTCAAGATCTTATCTCGAGATAGGCCAAGCTCTTTGAGAATCTTGCCGGTTTCGCCGCTGTCCTGGAGCATCGCGAGGAGCAAGTGCTCCGCCGAAACATACTCGTCCTTTAGCGCTTCGGCCTCCGCTTCCGCGGCTTCGATGGTTTTCTTAAGACGCGGGGTGATGAAAGCTTGTCCGGTCGAACCGGTAACTTGCGGGACCCGGTCGAGCGCCTTTTGCAGCCGCTCGGTAAGCGAGCTGATGGGTGCACCCAGCTTTTGTAAGAGCGACAGCACCACCCCTTCCTTCTGACCCAATAAGGCAAAAAGAAGGTGTTCTACATCGATGGCTTGATGGTTACGCTTTTCAGCTAACGACTGAGCGTGCTGTAAAGCCTCCTGTGATTTCGTAGTTAATTTGTCGATACGCATAGTTGTTTCCTCACGAATGCCTAAAAGTTAAGCATCGTTTTCCCGCCTGTCAAGGAACTTTTACCGGTTCAATTCCCGGGGGCGAGAAACACTTCGGAGGCGCTACGACTGTTCTTTGGGAAGCTGGAAGAATTCGAGACCCTGGAACCCAGGTTCCTCGACCGCGATGGGAATGGATTTCTTATCCGGGGACAGGATAAAGATCCCGTGCTCCTTAACGATACTGAAGGCGTACTCGCTGGGCTCTACCGCAGTGCCGCGCATTTTTTTGACGCTCAAAGTTCGCACGGGCCGCTCGCTGTCTTGGATCACTCTCAGAATCAGGACACCGGCGGCAAGAAATTCTTCAATCCCGTTGGTGAGATTGTGGTTTGCTCGCGGCGGCAGGTGTGAGGTGATGAGGTTGGTGGTGGAGAGGTTTGATTGGAGCAAGTGGATTAACGTTCGAGCGTGTTCTTGCACCCGAGTCGGGGAATCACCGGATAGAATCAAGGGCGTGACGGGATCGATAACCAGCCGCGTCGCCTCCAACTTTTTTGAATAAGTCGCGAGATCGGACACGATCTTCTGCAGATCCACGCCCTTGTCTCCCGCGGTACCGCGGCCGCTGAAGTAAGGAGAGGCGTCCAAGATAGCAAAGCTCTTTTGCTGCACGTATTGCTGGAGGTCCCAGCCCAGCGACTCCGCCGCCTGCAATATTTCCGCGGGACGTTCATCTACTGTCACGTAAACCGCTTTTTCTCCTTGCTCGAGACCGCTCTTTAGGTACTGGACGCACGCGGTGGTTTTTCCGGTACCGGCATCGCCGGTGACAAGATAGGAACGACCTGGCAGGAAACCTCCCTGGAGTAAAGCATCCAAACCGGTGATCCCGGTTGAGACGCGTTTGAGAGCTTCGGAAGCATTTTCTTTCGCCAACGTTCTCTCCCAATAGAAGCTTCGCCCTTAGCTAACGCCAATCCAATAGCGATGAACCCGAGAATATAAAAATCCCTCGGAACAGGTCAATTTAAGTACTTACTGTAGGGGTTGGAAAACGATGCCTTGCTCTTTGACGATGTCGAAATCATGCTGGGCCGGCTTTACATCTGTGCAACGCATCTTTTCTATGACGAGACTTCGAGCCAATTGCCCTTCCCTCCAGATCATCTCGAGAACGATCGCGCCGGAGACGAGATACTCTTCGACGCCATGCATGCTTCGTTCGCCGGTCCGAGGCACGGCGTAGGAGGTCAGGACGTTGGTGGTTGCCATCGTGGTGCGCAGCAGTTTGATCAGTAGACGTGTCTGATCCTGAATCCGGGTCGCCGTGTCGCGTATCAGAACAAAGGGCCCGGCAGGATCCAATACCAGTCGTTGTGCTTCCAGCCTATTGACAAAACCGGCCAGATCTCCAATCGCTTTGTGAACGTCGATGTGTCTGTCTTTTCCGGTTCCAGGCAATGAACTCAAATAGGTGCCGGCGTTCAAAATCGCCAGTTCTTTCGTCTCGATATGTTTCTCCAGGTCCCATCCCAGGGAAGACGCTTGTTCTAGAATATCCATGGGGCCTTCATCAGCGGCGACATAGATCCCCTTTTCTCCTCTTGCCAGCCCTTCCATGAGGAACTGGAGTGAAAAAATCGTTTTGCCCGTACCCGGTTCCCCGGTGACGAGGATGGAGCGTCCTTTAGGAAAACCACCCTCAAGCAGTGCATCAAGCCCTAATATGCCAGTCGGCACGCGCTCTGTCCGGATCATAGTTCCTTCTTATCGAGCCTCAGGACTTCCATCGGCGCTTTCGGCTCAGACTGAAGCGCCATTTCCTATTCTGTGCTGATATCAATGTTTGTTCGTTGTCAGCTTTAATGGTTTCAACCAGCTGTTCGAGCCGGCCCAATTTCTCCTTTTGGGATTCCGTGAGGGTAGGTTCTCCGAGCAAGAAGGCCGTGCCAGGATTTTCAAGCAGGGCCTGCTTTTCTGCCAATTCGCTGCGCAAGCTGTCAATTTGCGCTTGAAAGCCTTGCTCCAAATCGTTGACTGCCGTTTGCCGTTGTTCCAACATTTGTTCCTTCTGACTCAGCTCCTCCCAGAGCCTGTCCAGCTCGGGCCTGGTTTGCTCTTCAGCGCGCGCCGACGGGTGAAGAGACTCTAGCTCGGCTTGTCGTGCGGCGGATTCTAAATAGGCGATTCGGTCTTGGAGCGAATCCGCCTCCAGTTTAACCCGTAGAAGTTCATCATTGCGGTTTTCGAGCAAAGAGCGCTTTTCGGCAACTTCCGCGCGCAGGACATTCATTTCGGCCTGAAGATTTTGTTCCGTGGCATAAAGCTCCGCTTCGTGTTTTTGCAGGGCTTCCACTTTTCCTTCGATTTCCGCCTGTCGGGCTGTCAGTTCCGCCTGAGACTGCTGGCGCATTTGTTCTATTTCGCCCGCCGCTGTCGCCCGCGCCTGATCGAGCGCGGCTTCTGAGCGATCGATGCGTTCGACGAATTCAGTGACTTTGGACTCGAGAGCCCGGACTTCGTGGTTGCGAGCTTCCAGCAGCGCAAGCTTTTCCGCCAGTTCGTTTTGCAAATCGCTGACCTGAATGCGAAGGTTTTGTTCCAACTGGCCGGCCGCCACTCGTTGTTGCTCTAGTTTCTCTCCCTGCGTCCGTTCCAAATGTGTAATCTGGGACCGGAGTTCCCCAGCCTGAACACGCAGCGCTCTTACCTCAACGTCACGGCTGGCGATGAGCGGTTCTTTCTCGGCTAATTGCCGCTGAAGATCATCGATCTTCGATTCCAACTCCCGACCGCGGTCCGCCAAACTCTTTAGAGCGTCTTCTTTTTCCTTGAGCTGAGCATCTAGCGTCCCGATTTCTACTTTGACCCGCTCGCGAATTTGTTCGGCCTGCGTAGAGGCAAGCGTTTCGGTCTGCCGGCGAGCGAACTCCGAGCGTGCTAGTTCTTCTCGTAGAGCGGCGATTTCCGACCGCTGTTCCTGGAGGGCCAGTTCATCACGTTGGAGCAAGTCGTGCTTTTCAGAGAGCTGAGCCTCGAGCCGGCGCAGTTCGTCCTTGAGGTTATCTCCTAAAAGGCGGGCACTGGTTTTCTCCTCCTCCAGGGACAATTGACGCTGTACCAGGTCAGCGCGCAGTTCTTCCAGTTCCTCGAGGTGCTGTTCTCTAACACGCTCGATCTCGAGCGACGCGTTTCTTTCGCCTGTGGCTTTCGCGTGCTCTAGTTCTTGCATCCGATCGGCGAGGGTGGTGATCGCGGACCTGGCGCTCAGTAAATCGTGCTGCTGGGCGTCGAGTGCATCGCCCTTTTCCACCAGCTGGTTTGTCAGGTCGTTGATTTGGGCGGTGAGCCGCTCGCTGGATTCTTTGAACTCCGCCTCGCGTTGCGCTAACGATGCGTCCTTGTGCTCCAGCGCTCGTTGAACATTGGCTAGCTGGTTCTGCAGAGCCTCGCGGGTCCGCTCGGCTTCGGTCTGCGCCGCGTCCGTCTGAGCGCCGCTGAGTTCAAGCTGAATAATGCGCTCCCACAGTCGAGTCGTCTCCGCCTGTGCCCTTTCAAGCTCCGCGGTGCGGTTCTGCAAAAGGTCCGCTTTTTCTGAAACGGTCACTTCCAATTCTTGGAGGCGGGAGCGCAGACTGTCTTGGAGTGTTCTGCCCGCGGCTTGAGCTTCCTTAACAGTTTGCTTGTTCGCCAGTTCCAGACAAATAATTTGTTCCTGAAGATCGTGTGTCCTTGCCGTGAGTTCGTCAATCTCCCGACCGCGAGTCTCAAGCAGCCCCTGTTTCTCTGCCAATTGGCTCTGTAAATCCCGCAGCTGAACGTTAAAGGTTTGCTGTCGGCCGGAAGCTTGCGCCTGATATTCCACCACCGCCCGCTCCATGCTTCTGAGTTCTTCCTGGCGGGCGGCCAGCTCCGCATCGAATCGCCGTTGCGCAATCTCAGCGTCTTTAGCGGCCGCCGCAGCGGCTTGTCGGCTGGCTGATTCGAGCTGAGCTTGCTGTTCGTAGGCAGCGCTCAATTGGCTTTGGAGTGTGCTTATTTCAACGTTGCGGGTTTCGAGAAACAATTGCTTTTCGGCGATCTGGATTTGCAGGTCGTGCAGCTGGATCTGTAGTTGCCCCTCCGATTCTCGGACCCTTGCTTCGCTTTGTGCTAACTGATGCTCTTTCTCTCTGAGCTGCGCTTCAAGGGCGGCCAATTGTCCCTGGAGTTCGGCGTGGATTCGTTTTGCTTCCTCTGCCGCAGACTGTTCGGCTTGATAAGCGGCAGATTCCAGTTGAGCGATGCGCTCGCGAAGCAAAGCAGTTTGCGAGCCGGCGTTCTGAAACTCGCGGTCGCGGCGTTCCAAGAGTTCTTGGGATTCGATCCACCGATTGGTGAGATCTTGAATTTGGCCGTTGAGATTCGCCTCGAGTTCCGCAATAGCGGCTTGACGCTCCTGGAGCGCTTGCTCCTTTTCTCGAAGGCTCGTCTGCAGTGCGACACGCTCGGATTGAGATTCCCGGCGTACGCGGTCAACCTCGGTGGCCGCGGCGGCTTGGACCTCGGCCTGGAGGGACTCCGCCCCTGCAATGCGTTCCTTCAGTCCTGCGATCTGGCCGGCAGCCCGGTCCAAGTCACGATCTTTTGCGTCCAACAGTGTCTGTTTTTCCGCCAGGTGGTTTGTCAGGTCGTTGATTTGGGCGGTGAGCCGCTCGCTGGATTCTTTAAACTCCACCTCGCGTTGCGCTATCGATGCGTCCTTGTCCTCCAGCGCTCTTTGAACGTTGGCTAACTGGTTCTGTAGGGCCTCGCGAATCCGCGCGGCTTCGTGTTGCGCTGCGTCCGTCTGGGCAAGGCTGAGTTCAAGCTGAGTTATGCGCTCCCGCAGCAGAGCGGTTTCGGCCTGTGCGCTCTCAAGCTCTGCGGTGCGGTTCTGTAACAGGTGCGCTTTTTCTGAAACGGTCGCTTCTAATTCTTGAAGGCGGACACGATGACTCTCTTCGAGCGTCCGAGCCGCGGCCTTAACTTCTTCAAGGGTTTGTTGGTTGGCCAGTTCGAGACAGGTAACATGCTCTTGCAGATCGTTTGTCTTTGCGGTCAGTTCGCCAATCTTCAGGCGGCGAGTTTCCAGCAGCCCGTGTTGCTCCTCCAACTGGCTCTGCAGATCATGCAACTGCGCGTTGAGACGCTCCTCCAGTTCCCGGGTGGCCGTCTGAGTTTGTTGTAGCGATAAGTCTTTTTGCTTAACTGCTGTCTGAAGGATAACCAGATCGGTTTGCAGCGTTTCCCGGATGCGGGTTGCTTCGATTGCGGCCGCTTTTGTTTGGGCGCTATCAAGTTCTAGCTGTTGGATGCTCTCCCACAATAGAGCAGTCTCCGCCTTTGCGCTTTCAAGCTCTGCGCTGCGCTCCTGCAACAGGTGGGCTTTCTCTGAAACGGTCGCTTCTAATCCTGAAACGGTCGCTTCTAATCCTTGGATGCGGCCGCGCAGATCGTCTTGGAGTGCTCTGGCTGCAGACTGCGCTTCTTCGGCGGTTTGCTTCTTTGCCAGTTCGATACCGACGATTTGCTCCTGTAGATCGTTGATCGTGGCGCTGAGTTCGCCGATCTTTTGACCGCGAGTTTCCAGCAGCCCTTGGTTTTCCCCCACCTCCCTTTCTAAAT
>Ga0209819_10000713_pt1 | contig 9853 bp, 5 predicted proteins | sample PPLLak2March2015_FD_187248 | JGI IMG/M metagenome (GOLD analysis project Ga0209819, IMG submission 187248) | Freshwater sediment microbial communities from Prairie Pothole Lake near Jamestown, North Dakota, USA - PPLs Lake P7 Core (1) Depth... | ecosystem: Environmental > Aquatic > Freshwater >... | reverse complement strand
GCAACGGTCAGGCTGGGCCCGCGGATCACGCGGATATGACGCGGATCTCACGGATAAAGGCGCGGTCCGCGGACTGGGGGCCGCGCCTTTGTCCGTGAGATCCGCGTCATATCCGCGTGATCCGCGGGCCCAGCCTGACCGTTGCCAAGGCATTGACGAAAACGACAAGAGCCGGTCTTTCCCAAGATGTATAATTCGCACTCAGGAGACCTGAAGTGCGTGGTCAAGACTCAGAAATCAGTCGCCGAACCTTCGTCCAGTCAGCAGCAGTCCCCGCGCTTTGCGCCGCTGCCGGATATCGGCATATCGAAGCTGCGGCTTCGTTATCCCGCCGCGAAGCGCAGTTCTACGAGAAGCTTCCGAGTAAGAAGATCCGGTGCAAGCTCTGCCCGCGTGAATGCGTGATCGACGACCGAGAACGGGGCTACTGCGGGGTTCGCGAAAACCAGAACGGAACCTACTACACGCTGGTGCACTCCCGCCCGTGCAGCATCCACATCGACCCGGTTGAGAAGAAGCCGTTGTTCCACTTTTATCCCGGCACTCTGGCTTTTTCTCTCGCCACGGCCGGGTGCAACGTCAACTGCAAGTTCTGTCAAAACTGGGAGATCTCACAAGTCCGGCCGGAACAAGTTCGAAGCGCCGAGATGAGCCCCGACCAAGTGGCCGTGCTCGCTCGGGACAACAACTGCATCTCGATTGCCTATACCTACAGTGAGCCCGTCGTTTTCTTCGAATACGTCTATGACACGGCAGTCGCCGGAAATGCATCGGGAGTCAAGAGCGTTGTCATCAGCAACGGCTACATCCAGCAGGAGCCGCTCAAGAAGCTTTGCTCGCAGGTAGATGGAATTAAAGTCGACCTGAAGGCCTTTTCCGAGAAGTTCTACCGGGAAGTGGTAAACGGCGAGCTAAAGCCGGTGCTCGAAAGTCTCGTCACGATCCACAAGCAGAAGACCTGGCTCGAGATTGTCTATCTGGTCATTCCGACTCTGAACGATAGCGACCAGGAATTCCGAAGCCTTTGCCAGTGGATGCGCCGTGAGATGGGACCCGACGTGCCCATTCACTTCACCCGCTTTCATCCCGAATACCTCTTGAAGAACCTGCCGCCAACTCCCTTGGCGACTTTGGAGCGAGCCAAGCGCATTGCGGACGCCGAGGGCCTGCATTACGCCTATATCGGCAACGTGCCCGGCCACCCGGCCGAGAACACCTATTGCCCGCACTGCAAGGAAATGGTGATCCAAAGAACGGGGTTCATCATAGAAAAGATGAATCTGAAGAAGGGCACCTGCGCGAAATGCGGGACGGCTATTGCCGGCCGATGGAAGAGTTGACGAACAAGTCAAGATGAGGATCACATGTTCAAGTACTGTACTGTCGCCCTGGTTGCTTCCGCGATGATTCTGACCGGCTGCCTCGGGCAGGGTGCGGGTAAGAAGAGGCAGGCGGTTGCGGCCGATACCTTCTACCCCTCCAACCCCGATCTGCTGGCCCGAATGGTCGACGATTACCTCGCGCCCGTCAAGCCGGACAATCTCGGCCAGGTGGTTGCTCTTGTCGTTCCTCATGCCGCCTATATCTACTCGGGGCATGTCGCGGCGCATGCCTTCGCGCAGCTCAAAGGGAAACAGATCAGCCGGGTGATTATCATCGCGCCCTCCCACATAGAGAGAGTCGCCGGCGCCTCAATATACGACGGCACGGCGTATCAGACACCGCTCGGGGATGTTCCGGTCGATACCGAGTTCGCTCAGAAACTCGCTTCCCAAAGTCCCCGCCTTCGGCTCTCCAGTGCCGGCCACGAATCAAAGACAGCCGACGGCCGAGGTGAACACGCGATCGAGGTCGAGATTCCCTTCCTCCAGCGCGCCCTTGGGTCGTTCAAGATCGTTCCCATCATCGTCGGCGATCAAAGATATGAAACCTGCCGTGCTCTGGGCGTCGCCCTGGCCAAGCTCATCACCGACTCGAGCACCGTCATCCTTGCCAGCTCGGACCTGTCGCACTATCACCCATATGCTGAAGCCACTGCGATGGACAAGAAGCTCCTCGCGGCGGTAAGCGACGGGGACTACCTCGGTCTGACGAGGAACCTTGGCCGAGGAACCTGGGAGGCGTGCGGAGGCAGCCCGATCATCGCTACCATGATGGCAGCCGAGCGGATGGGCGCGACGGCCAGGGTCCTGAAGCAGGCAAACTCAGGGGACTCGGTTGCCGGGGACCGCAAGCAGGTGGTCGGATACGGCGCAGTCGTCTTTGTTAAGAACGAGAGTGCCCCTGCGCCAATGGATTATTCACTGGGCCAGGCCGAACAGGCGCGGCTCATGGATATCGCTCACAGAAGCGTGGAGAAGGCCGTCTTGGAGCGCGGTCTCTACGACTGCTCCGATGGCGGCTTAAGTGCACTTACCGAGGAACGAGGCGCCTTCGTCACACTGACCCACCGGGGTCGACTCAGAGGCTGCATAGGTTACGTCGAGCCGGTAAAGCCGCTTTGCCATACCGTGAGGGACGTGGCCGCCCACGCCGCGACAGCAGATCAGCGCTTCCTCCCGGTGTCCGGGTCCGAGCTTCCAGATTTGCAGTACGAGATTTCCGTTTTGTCTGCCCTTCGGCGTGTGAAGGACGTTAAGGAAATCCAGATCGGCAGGCACGGATTGCTTATCAAGAAGGGAGACCATGAGGGTCTTCTGCTGCCCCAGGTCGCGACCGAGAACAAGTGGGACCTTACCGCTTTCCTTCAACAGACCTGCGTGAAGGCCGGCTTGCCTCCCAGCGCGTGGCAGGATGGCGAGTCCGACATTTTCTGCTTCACTGCGTTCGTGTTCGGGAAGCACGCCCAGCCGTGACCGGTGACCGGGAGGTCCGTTAGGACTGACACGTGTCTGGCATGCATGAGACACGTGTCAGTCCTACGGACCTGACCTCGTTTCTGGACTGCTTTCCTATAGACGTGTCGGTCCTAACGGACCTCCCGGTCTCGCAAGCGGGCTCGGATAGAAATGAGAAACACCCCCACCGCCGCCAGATTAATCACCGCCAGAACTCCGGCCGTCCGCGTGTACCCAAAAACCGGCAGCAGGAATGCAGCGACAAGCATCGCGCCAAGAGCCGCGCCCACCAGGTCCACTGCATAGACCACCCCCAGGCTTTTGTTCGCTTCCCTGCCCCGAAGCCAGGCAGCAGAGGCCACGACGAAGTGCCAGCCACCCAATAGGCCGGTGACAAGAGACAGGCCGCCAAAGAACAGGTAAGGAACAAGGACCGAGCTGGTTGCCGCCGCTGCTCTGAAGCCGAAGTGAACCACAACCAGCCAGAGACAGGTGATGATCTGAAGCACTGGGAGGGTGCCCCGTACTCCGCGGACTCGCAGTCCCAGGAAGGCGCCGCTCGACATGCCAAACATGAAAGCGCCTGTCAGCAACCCGAGCTGTTGGTAGAGAAAACCATAGGAAGCCTGGAACCCGAGCAACAACACGACCTGCAGTCCGAGCATGGTGAGACCCATGGCGCCCACGCAGCTCTCCACGGCTCTAGACCGAGCATCCTTCTCCCCGAGAAGCCTCGCAATCAGCACTGGAAGCATCACGAGCAGGGCTCCCACAAGGCAAATCAGCCAATAGGGAACGTGCGAAAGCCAGATGAAAAGCGCACGGTACGTTTCCCCGAAAATCGAGCCCCAAACGATAAACTCCAGGTAGTAGGCGACCGGGGCAAAATCCCGGTTAATCGGGGTGTCGGGACCGGGGCGTGTCTGCTGTTCGAGCTCGACGACCCGGTCGGATGTCAGCCTGAACGGGATGACATACTCGCGGACATACAGGGAATTGAGCCCACGTTCCTTCACGCGGGCCATGAGGACTAATGAGTCTCCGGTGACGCTCTCCTCCGTCCCCCTCGAGGCGAAGAACTGAACGGTCGGCCCAGGCAAGGCGATGACGCGCGGGAACACGGTCGCCAGCGTCTTTCGGATACACGTCAAGAACCGCGCGAGATCTTCGCTGATATAGTTTTCAGAGCCTGGAAGTTGGAGTGCAATGATTCCTCCCGGAGACAGCACCTTCCGCGCCTCCGCAAAAAACTCCACGGTGTAGTAGCGATTCAACAGAACCGTTCTAGGCGGAGGAAGGCCGACAATAATAACGTCCCACTTTTCCTGGGAGGTGCGTATGAATCGTCGGGCATCGGTCCGGTGAATCCGAACCCTCCGGTCGGACGACACGCTTCTCCATTTTTCCCGGAAGCGCCGGTGAAAAAGCGCGATTAGTGCCGGGTCGGCTTCGAGGTAGTCGAGCCGTCGCACTGAAGGGTGTTTGAGAACATACATCAGAGCCGAAGGAGACCCACCACCAAGCAGAAGGACACTCTCAGGTGACGGGTGGGCAAGCAGGGGATAGTGGATCTTCTCTTCGGCCGCCTGCTCGTCGGCCGCGCCGAACAACATGACTCGGTTGTGGAAAATGATCGGTTCGCCTTCAGCTTCCACCAGGGCCAGCTTTCCATAAGGAGAGGAAAGGCTTTCGACCAGATCGTAGCCCTTCCAAAGTGAGCGAAGCGCCGCTTGCTCGACGAGGGCCGTGGGTCTAAGCAGAAGCGGGCAGGCCGCAACGAAGACGGCTACCAGAAGAATCCGCCGACGATTGCTCAGCAGGCTACCTGCCAAAAGCAAATTGGCCAGACCGGTGAGAACAGCAACTGACAAGGGTGGGATCCCACTCAGGAGAAAGGATGCCAGCATCCCAGCCAATCCGCCCCCTAACGCCTCCAGAAGATAAACTCGTCCCGACGCCGCGGTCGCAGACATGCGTGCAGCAAGAACCGAACTGGCGGCGGGAAACAGGCCACCCGAAACCAGGCAAAGGGGGAGCAAGAGCAGAAACGGGTACACAAGCGACCCGGGGCCGGCCAGTTCTCCCCGGGTTTGTTCGACCAACAGGGGCAGCAGGTTCGCTGCCACCACAGTCAGAGGAAAAGTGAGGCCTGAAACAGCCAGCAAGCCAGCCAAAAGGCCGGGGCTCGTCTTCTTTTTCGTGATCACGCCCCAAGCGGCGCTTCCGATTCCCGTCCAGATAAGCCAGGCAGCCAGTATGATGCCGAGCGACAGTTCATTTCCCTCGAAGCTCACCAGCAATTCGCGCATGAGAAGCACTTGAGAGAGCATTGAAAAGAAACCGATCCAGGCGAGCACCGGAAGAATCATGGCGAATTTGAGCCGTATGATAGCAGAGCATTTAAAAGAAGGATGAAGGATGAAGGATGAAGGATGAAGAGACCGACCGATTTCCACGTGGAAACCGGCCGATCCTTCCTTCATCCTTCATCCTTCATCCTTCATCCTTTTGGAATGCTCCCTGCCCTGATCTTCGGCTACTATTGGAAACGGGAGGTTAGTAAGGCTGATGGCGAAGAGCAATTACCCCTGGTACCAAATCGACAGAGTCTCTGATCTGAAAAGCATGATCGAGAGCAGCGCGTCACGTTTTGGCCGACGGCAGGCCTTCCTCTTTAAAAGAGATGGCAAGCAACAGGCCATCAGCTACCGTGAATTCAAAGAAAAGGCGTTCGCGTTAGGTGCAGGATTACTGGACGCCGGATTTGCACGCGGTCAGAAGGCTGCGATCCTCTCTGAATCCCGATGGGAATGGGGCTTGAGTTTCCTCGCTGTTGCCTGCGTAAATGGCACTAATGTGCCGCTCGACAAGGACCTGAAGGCCCGCGACCAGCGCTTCATCCTGGAAGAGACAGGCGCCCAGGTGCTCTTCACTTCGGCACGCTACGTCGACCTTGCCCTCGAATTGCAGGCCCAGCTCCCTTGCCTGCAGCAAATCGTCTGCTTCGATGCTGCCAAGCCGCCCGCAGGCGCCGACGGGGAGAAGTTGCTATTCAATACCGATCTCATCGATCGCGGCGCACACCTGCTGAAAAAAGACAAATCGGCCTTCCCCACGGTGAAAATCGACCCACATCTCCCCGTGACCATCGTTTACACATCCGGAACGATGGGGACCGCGAAGGGTGTCGTCCTCTCGCAGCACAACCTGGTGTCCAACATGATGGACATGTGCCAGGCGGTCTACATCGACGATAAGGATGTACTCCTGTCGGTCCTGCCGCTCAACCACACGTATGAGAACACTTGCGGCTTGCTCACACCCCTCTATCGCGGATCCACCATTTCCTACTGCGATAACCTTCGACAAGTTGCCAACCAAATGCAGGAGGTCCGGGCAACAGCGATGCTGGGTGTCCCGCTCCTCTTCCAGGCTATGCACCGGAAGATCATGGATGGGATTCGCGAAAAGGGGACCGGCAAGTTCAAGGCGGCGAAGACCGCGGCATCACTCGGCAGTGTCCTCTTGGGTAACTCCGCGCGCAGGTTCATCTTCTCTTCAGTCCATAAGAAGTTCGGCGGCCGCCTCCGCCTTTTGATCAGCGGCGGTGCGGCCAGCGATCCGGCCGTTGCAAGCCTTTTCAAGACGCTGGGGATAACGTTCATCCAGGGATACGGATTGACGGAATGCTCGCCCATCCTGGCGGTGAATCGCCCTGATTTTTCCAAGGACGACGCGGCCGGCTACCCTCTGCCCTCCGTTCGCCTTCGCATCGCTGAAGACCAGGAAATTTGCGCCCAGGGGCCGAACATCATGTCCGGGTATTATCAGAAGCCCGAAGCGACGGCGGAAGTGCTTAGGGACGGCTGGTTTCACACCGGAGACCTCGGCTATCTGGACGACGATGGCTTCCTGCATATTCACGGACGAAAGAAAGCGGTCATCGTATTGACCAACGGCAAGAACGTCTACGCCGAAGAAGTCGAGACCTATCTGAACCGAAGTCCCTTCGTGCTCGAGAGTCTGGCTTGGGAAGGTCCCGAAGCGCCTTCGGGAAAAGTCGAGGAGGTGCACGCGACGATCGTTCCCAATCGGGAGGAATTCGATCGCCACTGCAAGGAGACCGGGGTCGAGTTGTCCGATGAACTGGTCGAAGAAGTGCTCAAACGGGAGATCCGTCAGCAGTGCGCGGGGCTTGCTCCTTACAAGCGGGTGCGAAAGTTCACCATCCGATGGGAGGAATTCGACAAGACCACGACCCGGAAAATCAAGAGATACCTGTATACCGAAAAGGTGAAGCGGGTAGGGACGAGCAGCCACTGACCTGGGAGCGCAGGCATCCTGCCTGCACTGGGGTGGCAGGCATCCTGCCTGCTCGTGCCCCTTGCACCACCGATGTTTCTTGAGGCACAAGCAGGCAAGATGCCTGCGCTCCCAGGAATCTGTCAGCCGGTCACCCCGGTTTCATATAGAATGCAGCCAGACTGAGAGGAGCCATCATGAATATCAAGAAAGAGGACGCTCTCAACTACCACGCAGGTCGCCGGCCGGGCAAGCTGGAGGTCAACCCGAGCAAGCCTTGTCTGACTCAGCTCGATCTCTCTTTGGCTTATACGCCCGGCGTTGCGATACCCTGCCTCGAGATCGAACGAGACCCCGAGCTGATCTACGCCTATACCGGCAAGGGGAACCTGGTGGCAGTCATCAGCAACGGGACGGCTGTGCTGGGATTGGGGAATATCGGCGCGGCGGCCGGCAAGCCGGTCATGGAAGGCAAGGCGGTCCTGTTCAAGCGTTTTGCCGACGTCGACGTGTTCGACCTCGAAGTCGCGACCGAAGATACCAAGGCTTTCTGTGATGCGGTCCGTCTGCTCGAGCCGACTTTCGGCGGGATCAATTTGGAAGACATCAAAGCGCCTGACTGCTTCGTGATTGAAGAAGAGCTGAAGCGCACGATGAACATCCCGATCTTCCATGACGATCAGCACGGCACCGCAATAATCAGCACGGCAGCTTTTCTGAACGGCATAGAGGTCACCGGGAAGAAGGTCGACAAGGTGCAAATCGTGATCTGCGGAGCCGGTGCGGCAGGTATTGCGTGCGCAGAGATGCTTCTCCTCGTTGGTGTTCCACGGTCCAACATCCTGATGATCGATACGAAAGGCATCATCTACAAGGGCCGCACACATGGCATGAATCCCTACAAAGAGCGTTTTGCTGCAGAGACATCGCTCCGGACGCTGGAGCAGGCGCTGGCCGGGGCCGACGTCTTTATCGGGGTTTCTCAGAAGGATCTCCTCACACCCGCTATGCTGAAAAGCATGGCCAAGCAGCCGATCGTCTTCGCTATGGCTAACCCCGATCCGGAGGTCACTTACGAGGTCGCAAAGGAGGCCCGGGCGGACATTATCATGGGCACCGGCCGTTCCGATTATCCCAATCAGGTGAACAACGTCCTGGGCTTCCCCTATATTTTCCGGGGCGCTCTGGACGTAGGTGCGCGCCAAATCAACAGCGAAATGAAGCTGGCCGCCTCGCGTGCGCTTGCCGCACTCGCCCACGAAGAAGTACCGGATATCGTTTCCAAGGCGTACGACGATCAGGAATTTCACTTTGGCCCCGAATACCTTATTCCGAAGCCTTTTGATCCCCGAGTGCTGCTCTGGGAAGCGGCCGCCGTGGCTCAAGCCGCCGTGGACAGCGGCGTGGCCCGAGCCGTCGACTTCAATTTCGAGAAGTACCAGGAGTCGCTTGAAAAGCACCTCGGCCGAAAGTACGAGGTGATCGGCACGGTCATCTCCAGGGCCGGGCGGCTCAGGCAGAGGATCATCTATCCTGAAGGTGAGAACGACAAGGTCGTGCGGGCGGTCGAGGCAGTGCTCAACCGGAAGATGGCCGAACCGATCCTTATCGGGAGGCGGGCTCCGATCGAGCGCTTGCTGGCGTCGCACGCGGTCAATGGGCATCGAGTCAAGATCGTCGATCCGAGTGAGCATCCGGAGATGATCAAACAGTACGCCGACCAGCTTTTTGAGCTGCGCCAGCGCAAGGGCGTGACCCGCTTCCTGGCGGAGGAATTGGTCCAGGACCCGGGGACCTTCGGGTTGATGATGCTGCGCAACGGCTCGGCGGACGGACTGCTGTGGGGGGTGGAAGGGCGCTATCCTGAGAAACTGCGCCGCTCACTTGAGCTGGTTGGCAAGCGCAACGATGTCCACCGGCTCTTTGGCCTGATCATCGTCGTTCTCAAAGACAAGCTGCTCTTCTGTGCGGATACTTCGGTGAACTTCGACCCAACCGCCGAAGAACTCGCTGATATCGCAATTCTGAGCGCCGAAGTCGCCCAGTATTTCGGGATTACGCCGAAGATCGCAATGCTCTCCTTTTCGAATTTCGGCGCCGTCCGCAACGAACAAACCGCCAAAGTCCAGAAAGCGGTCGAGTTGGTGCGCAAGTTCAGGCCCCGCCTGGTTGTGGATGGAGAAATGCAGGTGGGAACCGCGCTCAACGAAAGGCTGGCTGTCTCAAACTTCCCTCAGTCGCACATCCACGGGGATGCCAATGTCCTAATCTTCCCGGAGCTCAACTCCGGCAACATCGGCTACAAACTGCTGCAGAATGTCGGCTCGGCAGATGTCATCGGACCGATTCACCTGGGCATGGACAAACCGGTCAATGTCGTCGACCATACCGCCTCGGTGAGCGATATCGTGCACATGACCGCCATTACCGCGACCATGTCCGAATTCTGCTGCCAGCCGATCGGGCACGAAAAGGAAGTGCCGGTGCGGGAAGGGGCGAGAGTATAGGCAGGGGACGGGGGACAACGGACGGCTGACAACGGACGGCTGACGGGAGGATGGGTGCCTTTGCCCCCGTAGGGGGCGGATGTTTATAGTCGTGGGGGTAGCGGGAGTAGGCGCCCCGGCGGGGCGCGATGTTCCGAAGCGCTTCGAAACATCGCGCCCCGCCGGGGCGCCTACTCCCGCTACCCCCACGACTATAAACATCCGCCC
>Ga0209819_10000712_pt1 | contig 9864 bp, 8 predicted proteins | sample PPLLak2March2015_FD_187248 | JGI IMG/M metagenome (GOLD analysis project Ga0209819, IMG submission 187248) | Freshwater sediment microbial communities from Prairie Pothole Lake near Jamestown, North Dakota, USA - PPLs Lake P7 Core (1) Depth... | ecosystem: Environmental > Aquatic > Freshwater >... | reverse complement strand
CACTCAGGAAACACAAAGAAAAAACTGGGTCTGTATCAAATTTTCAAGGCAGCCAACCGATTTCCAACAAAGAACTTCTTGAAACAGAATGTACAATTTTGATTCCTGCGGCTTTGGAAAATCAAATAACTAATGATAACGCCGGAAAGATAAGGACCAAAATCGTAGCAGAAGCTGCAAATGGACCAACTACTCCAGAAGCTGACAAGATTTTATTTAATAACAAAATCATGGTGATACCCGATATCTTGGCTAACGGAGGTGGAGTTACAGTCTCATATTTTGAATGGTTACAAAATTTACGTAGAGACTATTGGACAGAAGCGCAAGTCAATGATCGGTTGGATACAAATATCACAAAGGCATTTTTGGGAGTTTATGATACCCATTCAAAACACAATACAGACATGAGAAAGGCAAGTATGATAGTTGCACTAAATAGAGTTGTAGATGCCATAAAGATAAGGGGATTATGGCCCTAACTCCGAGAAATAACACAAAGACAAAGAAAATTTAGAAAAACGTAATTAAAAAAATTTTTTTATTCAGTTGAAAAGGAATGTCCACATGAACATGATTTGGTTACATTAGGATTATTTATCTTGAAACCAGATCCCATGAGACTCTCAATGTAATCAATATTCGTTCCTTTAAGGTATTTTTGACTGTAACTATCGACAATCATCTTGATGCCGTTTTGATCAATAACATTGTCATCTTCATCTGGCTTTTCTTCAAAACCCATACCATATGAGAGACCTGAACATCCTCCACCGGAAACATAGACTCTCAGATACAAACTATCTTTATTCTCTTGTTTCATAAATTCCATTACTTTCTCTGCAGCCTTTGGACTAATTGTAATCAGTTGAGTTTGATGTGTACTTTCCATTATGAGTACAATGCCCTAATAAACTATAATAACCTTTTGAAAAATGAGGAATCTGGGCAAAAACAAAAATGGGTATTTGAAACAAAAATTATTTTAAGCTTTCCTTAACCCTATGCCACTTTGCCAGACTTCCAGCCGCAGTTATCCATGTGATTACAGATTGGTAGACAGGTATATTAAACTCCTCAATTTTTTTAGAGATCTTTTCGGTATATGGACCTCCCATCGCACCTACAAGTATCGGTTTTTTCTTTTGTTTCTGAAAATCTCCTAGAATATCGACTATTTTTTCTTCCAGTGGATCATCTTGGAACACAAACCACGGCATGATGATATCTACATTAGGATCGTCTAAGAACGATTGAATAGCAAATCGATAATCATCAGCACTTGCAGAACCTGTAACATCACATGGATTGCCAATTACATAAGTCGCTGGATAATGTTCTTTGAATGATTTCATAGTTTGTTCGCTTAATTGCGCCAGTTCCAAATTTAGCCTTTCAAAATTATCTATTGCAGCAATGATTGGTCCTGCTCCATTTGTTACCATAGCAATTTTGTTTCCTTTTGGAACGGGTTGCCATGTTAATGCCTTAAGAGCAGAAGTTAATTCTTCGTAAGAATCCACAGAAATAATTCCCGTTTGTTCAAAGGCTCCACTTATTACAGCAAAGGATCCACCCAGCGAACCTGTATGAGAGGCTGCTTGCTTTGCTCCTTTGGTAGATCGACCATTTTTGAAAACTACAATTGGTTTTTGATGCTCTTTAATAACATTCTTTGCTGAATTCATAAACTTGCGACCGTCTCCAAGCCCTTCTACATACAAGCCAATTACGTTTGTATTAGGATCCTGTGCCAAATAGTGTATCATATCAGCTTCATCAACATCCGATCTGTTACCATAAGAAATCATCTTACTTAGACCGAATGCGTCAGAAGTCTCCATGAATGCAATTCCAACGGTCCCACTCTGGGATAGGAAAGCAACATTGCCCTGCTTTGGTCTTAACATTCTCAAGTGACCTTGAAATGCACAATCAAGTCTGTTTTCTCCATTAAATATACCAATGCAGTTTGGACCAATTATTCTAACATTCAATTCACGGGATTGGTCTTGGATACGTTTCTCAATAGCAGCACGTTCTCCTCCAAGTTCTTTACCACCGCCGGATATTATTACCATGTTATGGATATTCTTTTTTCCACATTCTGTAAGAAGATCTGGTACAAACTTAAGATCGACAGTTACAATAACAACATCTACAGGATCTTTTACGTCCAAGAGATTTTTGTAAGCTTTTACACCCATTATTTCGGAATAACCTTTTGCGTTTACGGGATAAACTTTGCCCTTGTAATCATGTTTTACAAGGCTTTCCATGACAGAATTTCCTATCTTGCCTGGCTCTGGCGATGCACCGATTAATGCTACCGATTTTGCATTAAAGAACAAATCCATGTAACTTGAATCGGGGTTCGCTATAGAAATTGCATTATCTAAAGATTTTTCCTTAAGAATAATCTTTGCATCTACAACGTAATAACTATCAGGATATACCACGACCGGATTAAAATCAATGCTCTCATATTTTCCAGCCATGTCCACTCCTAGAGTCCCAATATTTACAATTGCTTCACTTAACATGTCCAAATCAATCGGCTTTGAACCCCTGAAACCTTTCAGAATATCCCTTCCTCTTAGAGATTCCAACATTTTTAATGCATCCCCTTTTGTGACTGGAAGAACTCTGAATGAAACATCCTTGAATAATTCTGTGTAAATGCCACCTAGACCTACCATTATGGAAGGCCCGAACTGAAAATCGTTTTGGAGCCCAATAATTAATTCAACCCCTTTTGGAACCATCTTTTCCAATAATACTCCCTTGACATCAAATTTTTCCTTAAGTCTATAAAACATGTCATCAAATGCTTTCTTAACTTCATCCTCAGAACCTAACCCTACTTTAACACCACCGACGTCTGTCTTGTGCAAAATATCTGGAGAAACTATTTTTGCAACCAATGGAAAACCAATTTCTTTTGATTTTTGTGCTGCTTCATCACTATTTGTCACAAGTGCATATTTTGGAACCCTGATTCCGTATTCACCAAGAATTTCTTTTGAGGATTCTTCTGTTATGACTTTTGGATTGCCCTTCGAAGATTCAACAATATTTTGGATCTTTTGTCTGTCAACCATATTTATGAAAAAAGGTTTTCTTTGTTTTTAATTAACTTTACTCAAAACCAACCATTAAGCAGGTTTGGGAGATGTCATATATTTTTCAAAATACTATTTTTCTATTTGAAAAAATGCGTCAACTTGGAAAAGGAATTACAACAATTAAAAATGCGTGAATTCCTCTTAACATCTGATCGTATCTTCCTAGTTAATTCTTCATGAATTTGTAAATATTGCATTCCTTCTGGAGTAATGACACAGCTACTTTCATTCGCTTTGGATTTCAAAAGATTGTATTTCTTTAATTCAAAAATGAATTTCATCGTCTGTGAAGTTGTAAGATAGGCTTGCAATCTTGAATATATCTCCTCGTAGTCACAGTTTTTGTGCGCAGCCTTTAGGATAATAGCTATTACATCGAGCTTACTGAATGATTCCACAAAAGATAAGAAAATATATAAAATAAAAAGCTCGTCAATAACTCTTATAGTAAATGGATTTTTACATTTTCCAGTAATTTTATCAGAATAATCATAAGAAAAAAGTAGATGTTGAATTAATCATTAATACTGATATATTTTCTATAACATACGTAAAATACAGTAACTAATCCACTTCTTCTCAATAACTTCAGCAAGAAAGTTGTTACTATGAATGATAATAAAAGAATTGTCTAAAAAAGTATTGAATTAATCTAATTATCCATCAAAATTGATTGGATACACTTAATTTCAAATGGGGAAAGAATCATGATTAATTTGTTTTCCAAATACATACTTGTTTGATGTCAAATTGTATGCCTTTGATTCCTCATACATTTCAAGATAGGTTTTTCCCTTGTCCGTTGTATGGTAGGTGGTAGAACCTTCAGATAAATTACTCCTCTCGACGACTAGTCCATTAACTACTAAAATTTTAATGTATTTCTTGATTTGCCTATAATTCAAGTGCGCCCTGGACATTATGGATGATTTCCTGTCACCATTGACGGCAGTGAACAATATCATCGCAATTATGTCCGCAGTACTCCTATAATTCAATATTATTTTAAAAATGAAATATCTCTATAAATGGCAGGGTAGAGAATTATCTGGTTTTTGAATAGCTAACATTTACTTTTTCTCAATTAATCTAATATTGAACTTTGCACGAATAATGTAGATTACTTGTATGCCACGACAATTATTGCCCCGCCAAACATTTTTTTCGTAAATTTGACCGTGGAAAATTTATTGAGTAAGAGATCATTTAAAAGAGCGTTCTTGGGCCATCGGACAAAAGTTCCATACAAAGTCTTAAACCTTAAACCTCTTTTACCAGAAACGGAGTAAGCTATTATCCCCAAAATGTATTTTAGGTAAAATGTGACGAAGCTTCTAAGCAGTACGTTATCAGGTTTACCTATATCTACAATTATGAATCTGCCTTCATTTTTGAGAACCCTGTGTACTTCAGAGATAGCTTCAACTAACGAAAAGGAGTCACGTAGAGAATATCCACACAAAACAGCATCTACTGAAGACTCCCTAAATGGCATATATTCAAACACGCCACATGAGAGATTAAGTCTTTGACTATTTTGATTTTGAGCGTAATTCAACATTTCACGTATAGGGTCATGTAGTACTATCCTGGCATTATCATTTAGAATCTCCAATGCTTTTGACGACATATTACCAAAACCTGAACCTGCATCTAGAATTAAATCACCTGGATTAATTTGACCTCTCAGTCCAAATTCACGGTATTTATCATCTTGACCTAGGGAGATACTCTTGTTAACTTTATCGTATACTGGTATTATGGTCCTTAATACTCCAATGACTTCTTTCCAATAGCTAAGTCCCAATCCTGACAATTAATAAAGTCTGAAAATGAATGGATATTTTTTATTTTGGAATAAAAATTCTCAAATCTTATCAAGAGACTGTCTTCCCGCTTATTACTGATCACTTCAATCCACTAGAATTAAATGGGTTCACAAAATTGATAAGGGACTCATGTTTATGGAATACTGTCTGCTAAAATGGAATACATATGTGATTCTTGTGGCACCCTATTGATACATAGTAATCAGGTAACACTTGATAGTATGAAAGACGTCCACAATCAACTTTGTTCCGTTAAAAGGCAAAATATAGTGATACCAGTTCCGCAAGTACCACAGAGATCGGCACCAACTGCTCAACCTTCTCTTTCGACAACACCCTCTCCATCTCAAACTCTAAACTCTCCACCAGCCCAACAATCTACCACAGCGCCGGCTTCTGGTGGACAAACTACGATTTCTCTAACCGGTAATGGAACAAACTATTCCAAGATAGAAGGCCCAATAGATCCCGAATTCAAATCAAAACGCCAGGTAACAGGAAGCTATCAAGGAATTAAGGTGTGGGGTCCAGTTGATGCGCCAGGGCAACTGGGAATCTGGGGAACCGAAGTTACAGTAGATTACGATATTTGTGTTGCTGATGGCGCCTGTATTGAAGCATGTCCTGTAAATGTTTATGAGTGGCTTGATACACCTGGACATCCTGCATCAGAGAAAAAGCCTTTCATGATCAGAGAAAAAGATTGCATCTTCTGTATGGCATGTGAAAATGTTTGTCCTCCTCAGTGTGTAAAAATATTCCAAAAGAGTCAGTAATTCAATTCGAATATCAACTTGCAAATTTGAGTACTAATGTTTGACATTGTAGCTACAGGTGGCACATTTGATATATTACATAAAGGGCACTACCTGCTTCTACTAAAGGCATTCGAAGTTGGACGGCATGTAATAATTGGTGTAAGCAGTGACAATTATGCAACTCTAAAAAAGAAAAAAATTACAAACGAGTATTCCATTAGACAAGAAAAATTGAAAAAATTCATTGGAGAAAATTTTAATAAATCTAACTATTCTATTTATCAACTAAATGATTTTTATGGTCCCACAGTATTGACTAGAGATGTGGAGGCGATCGTTACTACTGAGTCAACCAAAGAAAACTGTGTTAAGATTAATGAGTTAAGAAAGTCAAAAGGCATGCCACAATTGGAAATAATACTTGTTCCCTTGGTCGAGGATAAAGATGGTAAGGTGATATCATCAACAAGGATACGAGAGGGTGAAATAGATATAAACGGAAACAAATTGACTTTCTATTAATAAGCGGGACGTTATTTCAAAGTAAGGATTTGCATAGAATCGAATTGATAAATTTTATACATTCGAATAAAACTTAGTTGAATTAATTCATACTCTATGAAGTTTGATGTACAACATTCAATATATTTTCCTGACCAAAAGTCCTAATAACAACAACGGGACCTAATATTAATTCTCTTACAAATTCCCTCAATTTTACTGCATTTATGTTATCCTTCATTAGAACGGCATGACAAGATTTATCCTTCAACATTAAAACAATTTCATTGTCCACAATTTTTATTACTTCGATCACAAAGTGTACGCTATCCTTATCGGGTAACAACATACTTCCTAATTTTTCGGTTTCATATGAATCAAGACATTCAAATCTTGTAACTTTATCCAAATATTCAACTATCCTCACTGTACATGAAATCAGAGACTGAATCTTTAGCCTTTTCTCTCCGTTCCTGAAACATGGAAATAAATGAGGTTGAATGGTTTGATAGATCATGTTTACACTCTCCGCAAAGAAGATTGCCACTCCTGCATTTTAGTTCCCTCTCATTGGATTCTGCAGGTGTATCAAACAGATACTTGAGGTATGAAAAAACAGAACATATTGCAGGATTTCCACCCAATTTTTTCTGAAGGGAAATTGTTGGCTGTCCTCCTGTGAAGGCATTGGATATTTTTTCTTCAATTATCTCTGAATCATCCGTGGTGAATATAGCTGTTTCAGGAGTCGATGATGACATCTTGCCGACAGTTTGCAAACTTGGCAGAAATTTACTATGTATTTGTGCGGGTTTGTAAAAGCCAATTTTTTCTGCAATGTCTCTTGTCAATCTCCAATAGGGATCCTGATCAATTGCCGCCGGTATCAGAACAGGTGTGGGCTTCCCTTCAATTATAGAAGGCAGAAAACATGGAACTCCTTGAAGGGGAGGAAAACCTATCATTCCAATATTGGTTGAATTAGTAAAACCAAAGATACTCTTTGCAGTTGAAAACGTGATCCTTTTTGCTATTTCTAATGAGTTTGAATAAAGATGTTTTATGTGTCTTGAATTGACAATTATTTTTGTTTTACTCTTTTTGAAACCTATTGCAATAATGTCAAGGATATTCTCATATACATTCTTGTTGATTTCATCCATTGTTTTATTTCCAAACAAGAATTTTTCATCATCAGTTATTTGGAATAAGAGATTTGAATCAAATTTGTCTTGTAAGTGCTTGGTGAGAAACCATGGCATCAAGTGACCAAGGTGAACCATACCAGATGGTCCCCTTCCAGTATACAAATAAAATTTTTCATTGTTTTCATACTTATCTAAAATCCAATCAAGATCTCTGTGAGAAAAAAAGAATTTGTGTCTAAGTAATGGATGTAATTCACCTGTAAATGATTTAATTTTTTCAAGTATTTCGTCTGTTATTTCCTGCGTTCCGAATTTTTTTATTAATCGTGCATAATCTACTGATCCCTCTACTTTCCATGGGGTTACTTCAAAATCATCAGAATAATCATCTTTGAATGAATCACTCATTTTTTTGTATATACATGATTCGAGCTTTAAACGTTTAAAAAGTATTCCATCAAAGTCTGATCCATATTTAAATGACGGAACTAAATTTGCATAAAATAGAAAAAAAAATTCTGCTATCGCTTGTAAAACACGATAAAACCGATATTGAGAAATTGGCATCTATCACGAACCTTTCATTAGATAATGTAAGGCGTGGGATAGAGTGGCTAAAGTACAAAGGAATGGTGTCGGTGTCTGTCCACAAGGATTCAATAGTTCAACTCATTTCAGAAAGTTCAGAAAGGTCAAATGATGGACGTCCAAGTGATAAACCACATGTTTCAGATAATTTAACATTACCAGAAAGAAGAATAGTTAATGCCATAAAAAACAAACATCAAAAAAATATCAAGATTGGGGAACTTGCCAAACTGTGTAGTATGTCAAATATTGAATTTAGCGTTGGAATACAAAATGCACTTAGAAATGGTTGGCTGAATAAAGCGGCGGATACTCTGAAGATAACAGATAATTCAGAAAAGCTATCGCTCGAAGAGACACTTTTAGAAAAAATCTCGAGATTAAAGAAGATAAAACTTTCAGAATTATCAGATAAAGAATTACATGGGTTTACTCTCCTAAAAAAACGTCCAGGATATCTCAAAGAAACAATAGAAAAAACTTTCGACATTTCTCTTACAAATGAGGGTAAAAAAGTAGCATCAAATATTAAGAACGACGGAGAGGAAGGGATAGGCACATTTACATCTGAAATAATAAGAACTGGAAAATGGAAGAATGAGAAATTTACGGAAATAGATGTAACTTCTCCTGTCCGCTCTTACGCCATGGGAAGAACGCATCCTCTTACCGATATGATTAATGAAATTAGAGAAATCTTTGTATCGATGGGATTTTCTGAAGTTGAAGGACCAACGATCCAATCTTGTTTTTGGAACTTTGATGTGCTATTTACTCCGCAAGATCATCCAGCAAGGGATATGCAGGATACATTCTACCTGTCAAATTTGACCGATGAAGACATAGATCCTATTATTAGTAATAAAGTATCAAACTTTCACAAGACAGAATGGAGTTATGATTGGGATATTGAAAAATCAAAGCAGACCGTACTCCGTACTCATACTACTCCGGTTACTATAAAATATCTATCGGAAAATAAGTTGAATAGTGGAAGGATTTTTTCAATAGGACGAGTTTTTAGGAATGAAAAAATGTCGTACAAGCATCTAATGGAATTTCATCAGATCGAAGGAATTGAAATAGGTGAAACAGTTAATTTAAGAGATTTGATGGGTCTGCAAAAACAATTTTATTCCAAACTTGGATTAGAAAAGGTAAAGTTTTGGCCCACCTATTTTCCATATACAGAACCGTCGTTGCAATCAATGGTTTACATAGATAAACTTGGAAAGTGGGTCGAATTGTTTGGCATGGGAATGTTCAGACCCGAGGTAACTCAGTCAGTAGGTATATTGAATAATATACTTGCCTGGGGCGGTGGGCTTGAACGTATTGCTATGATAAGATATGGATTGGATGATGTACGCGAACTCTACGATAATAAGCTATCGTGGTTAAGGATGCAACCAATATGCCCGTTGTAGAATTTCCACTGGAAGATATCAATAGACTTTTTTCTGATTACGATCTAGAATATATTCTAGATATGCTACCTTTTATAGGACTAGATTTAGAGTACCGAGATGATAAGTGTATTAGATTGGAATATAGTCCAAATCGTCCCGATTTTTCCACTTTTTACGGCATTTCCAGAGCTTTAAACGGATTGTTAGGGAAAGAAGTAGGAATACCAAAATTTGAGGTATACGAGAATAGGAAAAACCTGATTAGAGTAGATACTTCGGTTGCAAAAATACGGCCATTTATTGTGGGCATAGTGGCTAAAGGTCATAAGCTAAATAACAATATCATCAAGCAAATTGTTTCTATGCAGGAAGATCTTCATAATGGAATAGGGAGAAGAAGGTCTAAGGCGTCCATAGGATTTCATAATTTGGACAATATAGAGTTTCCATTGGACTATACAACAACATCAGACAATCTGATCTTTGTTCCTCTTGATAGTTCTTCT
>Ga0209819_10000707_pt1 | contig 9884 bp, 13 predicted proteins | sample PPLLak2March2015_FD_187248 | JGI IMG/M metagenome (GOLD analysis project Ga0209819, IMG submission 187248) | Freshwater sediment microbial communities from Prairie Pothole Lake near Jamestown, North Dakota, USA - PPLs Lake P7 Core (1) Depth... | ecosystem: Environmental > Aquatic > Freshwater >... | reverse complement strand
TGAGCGCTTTCGCCGTCTTTAGATTGATCACGAACTCGAACTTCGTCGGCTGCTCGACGGGTAAATCAGCGGGCTTGGCGCCTTTGAGAATCTTATCTACGAACGTGGCGGCCCGCTGAAACATTGATTTCTGATCCGGTCCGTAGAACAATAAGCCTCCGGCCTCCGCAAAACCGCACCCGTCCGAAACCGTTGGCAGGCGGTTTTTCAGTGCAAGGTCGGCGATTCTCTGACCCTGTCCAAGGTTACTAATAAAAAGCGGTTGAACGATCAGAGCTTCCGCCCGCTCTCGATTCATTGTCGAGAACCCTGCCTCGATTTCCTCAACCTTGCCTATGACCACTGGCCGAAGCTGGATTTTTAATCTCTCGGCGGTTTCCTGTGCATCCTTCACGAAGACTTTATGAAGCGGATCGGGACCGTAGGCGAGAAATGCGAGCCGCGATATCTTTGGACGGATTTCTCTCAGCAGGTCCAACCTTTTTCCTGCAAGCTCGGGCATCATATTGGACATCCCCGTGATGTTTCCTCCCGGACGCGCGAGGCTGGCGACAAAACCACTCCACAGCGGATCGCCGACGCCCATCATTACAATCGGGATCGTTGTCGTCGCGTTTTTGGCCGCCTGGACCACCGGCGTGGCACGGACCACAATGAGATCGACCTTCAGCCGGACCAACACCTCGGCCAACTGAGGAAGATTCTCCACCTTGCCTGCGGCTCGACGGTATTCGATAGTGATGTTTCGTCCCTCATCGTAGCCCAGGTCGCGCAAACTCTGCAAAAAGATCAACTCAAGCGGATCAGGCCTGGGAATCAATGTCAGGAAACCGATCCGAGAGACTTTCTTCGTCTCCTGCGCCTGGGCAGGAACGCAAAGCGCAAAGAGCATGGCGCCAAGCGTGAAGTGAAAAGAAATTTTTCTCATGAAGTTGCTCCAGTGTTTGTGCCGGTGATCGTGGCTACTCCCCTTTGGGCGATCTTGTTTCCCAGGCAGAGATGACATAAACAACGAAATGGGAGGTCGACGATGGAGATTCGGTATAATGCCACGTCTGACTTAGTATATATTAGGCTTGACGAGCGTAAGCAGGACGTCGTCAACAGACGCTTGACCGAGGATATCGTGCTGGACATAGGTGCCGATAACCGAATCATTGGTATCGAAATTTTGGACGCTTCAAAGCACTTGAATCTTGCTGAGCTCCTGCCGGTTAAATACCGGGTGTCACCATAGCGCGATGCAAGCAATTGAAATCATTTTCCAACTCCCTTCATTCCCCGCCTGAGCGATGGTTTTAAGTGTCGCTCGCTTCGGAGTCCATCGAACCCTGTCCGTTCGGACCAGTTCATTCGGCGATATCTCCTGCGGATTTTGGATTGGAGGATCACCGAATAACTCGATCTGCTCTGGCCAAAACGTTCGGTGGAATGGTTAATCCAATCTGTTTGGCGGTGTTGAGATTAAAAACAAGCTCGAACTTCGTTGGCTGTTCGACGGGCAAATCGGCAGGCTTAGTACCTTTGAGGATTTTGTCCACGTAGGTGGCAGCGCGCTTATACTGGTCAGCATCGTTGGAAGAATAGGACATAAGGCCACCGGCTTCCACGTAACTGCTTCCTTCGTACATTGAAGGCAGTCGGTTCTTGATGGCAAGGTCCGCAATCTGCTTAGGGTGGCGAACGATCAGGGCATTGTGAATAGTTAGAAGCGCGCCTGCACGCCCCTTGGCCGCAGCTTGGAATGCGCCCTCCCAATCGGGGTTCGGACCTCGTACCTCTAGCGATTGAAGTTTTAGCTTAAGAGCTTGCGCTGCCTCCTCGTATTCCTTAAGCGCAATGGCGGACCCAGATGCCTCTATGGCGGGCCTGGAATCCCAGAGGACTCCAACGCGCGATATCTTCGGGACTGCCTCTTTAAGCAATTCCAAGCGTTTTCCACTTAAGTCTCGGGTGAGTCTCGTAAGCCCGGTGATATTTCCGCCCGGCCGCGCCAAGCTATCGATTATGCCGGTCTCGACTGGATCCTGGGTAGTTACTATCACAACGGGAATCGTCTGGGTTGCTTGCTTGGCCGCCCGGATCGCTCGAAAATTCGAAAGGACAAGGACATCGACCTTTAGTTGCACCAACTCGGACACCAGGCTTGGGATGCGGTCTAGGTTTCGTTGAGTGTAGCGATACTCAAACCGGATGTTTTACCCCTCGATATAACCGAGGTCGCGCAGTCCTTGCTGAAACTCGCGGACACTAGTCGTCTCAGGGTTTGCCACGACAAGTCCTATTTGCGGAATTTTTGCTGGCTGCTGCGCCGCGGCAGGGAAGCTAAGTGCAAAGAGCAAAGCGCCCACTAGGCTAAGCGCAAAGGGCAAAGGGCTAAGCATAAAACCTCTGCCTGACTCTTGACGACTGACCTCTGATCCCTGACCTCTGATGCCTTTCATTTGATCACCTTCTCCGCGCGCATGAGCACTACCGGGGGAATTGTCAAGCCAAGAGCTTTGGCGGTCTTTAGGTTGATAATCAGCTCAAACTTGGTCGGCTGTTCGACGGGTAAGTCCGCAGGCTTGGCACCTTTGAGAACCTTGTCGATCAGCGACGCTACGCGTCTGTAGGGTTCGGTCCGGTCGGCCCCGTAAGACATCAAACCACCACTGGCGACAAAATCTTCCCGAGGGTATATCGCTGGCAGGCGATGTCTTGTCGCCAGGTCGGTGATCTGTTTTTGATAGGTACTGGTAAATGGGCTCTGTAGCACAGCGAGGGCAGTGCTACGCGCTTGAGTTGCGTCTTTGAACGCGCCTTCGAATTTGGCAACGCTGCTGACCTCCATGGAATGAAGCTGCAGACCCAGGTCTTTTGCCTGCAGTTGGTTTTCCTTCCACTGTCGCACAGAGCCTGGAGCTTTCGGATCCCACAGCACCGCAACGCGGGATAGCTTGGGAACGGTTTCCTTGAGCAACTCAAGTCGTTTGCCGGCCAACACCGTCGATATGGTGGTGAACCCAGTGATATTTCCCCCGGGCCGGGCGAGGCTGTCAACGAAGCCGGACGCAACCGGATCACCTGCAAGTAAGAAAACGATGGGGATTGTTGTTGTAGCTTTCTTGGCGGCTAAAACAGCATCCGGCGTAGACATGACGAGTACGTCAACTTTGAGACGGACCAGCTCATCTGCCAGGGCAGGGAGTCGGTTAGGCTCACCTTCAGCCGATCGATACTCGAAAGCTATGTTTTTGCCTTCTACGTAGCCTAATGCGTGGAGTTCTCGCCGAATAATCTCACTTCCTCTTGCGGCGACATCTTCACGAATAGCGGGCCGGGATCCGAGCCAGCCGATCTTGGCTACTTTTGCAGACTGCTGCGCCTCCGCGGACCAGCAAAGCGCAAGGAGCATAGCGCTAAAGATAAGGACAAGGACGACAACTTTTCGCTTCATGTTTTTCTCTGTCTCGATCGACTTGTCACTCGACACTAGACCCTCGACCCTCTTCTCACTTAATCACCCTATCCGCCCGGAACAACACGGACTGCGGAATGGTCAGGTTGAGCGCTTTCGCTGTTTTAAGATTGATGACGAACTCAAACTTTGTGGGTTGTTCTACAGGCAAGTCAGCGGGCTTAGTTCCTTTCAGGATCTTGTCCACGTATACCGCAGCGCGTTGGAAACTGTCAGCATCGTCGGCTCCATAGGACATCAACCCCCCAGCCTCTACCCATGTATCCGTCTCGTTCATTGAAGGCAGTCGGTTCTTGATCGCAAGCTCTGCGATACGTTTTTGGTAACCAGTGATCCGGATATTCGAAACTGCAATGAGCGCGTTTGCTCGACCTTTCTTCGCAGCTTGGAATACGCCCTCAAAATCCGGGTTTGGAGTTCGTACCTCCAAGGATTGAAGCGGTATTTTTAGCGTGCGCGCCGCAGCCTCGTAACCCTTAAAACCGCTGCCTGCTCCGCTCCACAGGATTCCGACGCGCGATATCGTCGGAACTGCCTCCTTGAGTAGTTCGAGCCGTTTTCCGGCTAAGTCGCGGGTAAGTTTGGTAAGCCCGGTAATATTTCCACCAGGTCGAGCGAGACTGTTTACATATCCCGCGGCAACGGGATCCTGAGTTGTCACCATGACAATCGGGATCGTTTTGGTTGCCTGCTTAGCTTCTTGGATTGTACCCGGAGATCCAACGACAAGCACATCCACCTTGAGTTGCACGAGTTCCGCCACGAGGCTGGGGATCCGGTCCGTCTTACCTTCGACGTAGCGATATTGAGTCAGAATGTTTTTTCCCTCAATGTAGCCGAGTTCTCGCAACCCTTGCTGGAACGCTTTGACTTGAATGCCGGGATCGTTAGCATTGCCACTCGACGGCAGAAACCCTATCCGCGGCATCTTTCCTGGCTGCTGCGCCTCGACGAATGAGCAAAGCGCCAAGAGCAGAGCGCTCACTAGGCTAAGCGCAAAGAGCAAAGGGTATAAACCAGAGGTCAGAAGTCGGAGATCAGAGATCGGTTTCGCAACCGCGGCAAGTAGGTCGGATAGAAAGCGCTCCGCATACCCAACGTCTTCACTCATAATATCTGCCCTCTGATTTCTGACTACTGACCTCTGATCTCTGACTTCTGATCTGTGTCATTTGATGACCCTGTCTGCTCTTGCCAGCACGTTGGGCGGAATAGTCAGTCCGATCTGCTTGGCTGCTTTCAGTATGTTTCATATGTTTCACTTGACGCCGTGAGTTCCGTAGATGTATTAAAATGTAGGAGACAATCCATGGAAAAACCGCTCGCCATTTTGATCGACACACTGAAGAAGTATCGACCTGATAAAGTCATTCTCTTCGGCTCTACCGCTCGGGGAGAGGCTGACGCACAAAGCGATCTCGATGTGATTGTCATCAAGGACACCCAAGAATCCTTTACCGAGCGTCTCGAGGCCATGGCAAAGCTCTGTCCCCTTGGTATCCACGCCGACATCCTTGTTTACACGCCTGAGGAAATCCGCGCGATGGAGGAAGAGGAAAACCCTTTCATCATCCAAGCCCTCCGAGAAGGCAAGCTCGTCTATGAAGCCAAGTCGTGAAGCCGGATTGCGCTGGCTCCGGCAAGCCGAGCACGACCTGGATGTTCCCGAAAAACATCAAGCGGGAGAGGACTATTCCGACGCCTGTTTTATGGCCGAACAGGCCAGCCAAAAAGCCCTCAAGGGCTTTCTCACTGCTCAGCGGAGGCGTTCCATTCCGATCCATTCCGTAGCGCAGTTGGCTGAAGAGTGCTCCCAGATTGACAAAGATTTCTCGAGCCATATCGCTCCCGGTCGCATCCTGGATCAATACTACATTCCCACCCGCTATCCTGATGCTCTTGCTCCTCCGGCTGTTCCGTTTGAGTCCTACAGCGAAGAGCAGGGGGCAAAAGCTGTCCAGGCAGCCGTGGGTATAGTTTCGCTGGTACGGCAAAAGCTTCGCGCTCGTCCGAAAGCCTAACTTTGGTTTTTGTACATTGTTTTCCACCAATCCGTCCGCCCAGTCTTTACTTTTCGCGTCTCGACGGTCCTTAACCAAGCTTGCGCAGAATCCAGCCCAATTGCGACAAAACGGTATCACGAACTGGACCGACTCCCGATAAATACCCGATCCGGGAAGTCTTCTTCGGCTGCTGCGCCTCTACCGTAGAGCACGGAGCAAGGAGCGCCGCGCCGAGAAAGCCAAGCGCAAAGGGCTAAGGTAAAACCTCTGCCTGACTTCTGACGACTGACCTCTGATCTCTGACCTCTGATGTCTATCATTTGATGACTCTGTCTGCCCGGAACAGCACTGACTGAGGAATCGTGAGGTTGAGTGCTTTCGCCGTCTTCAAATTGATCACAAACTCGAACTTTGTCGGCTGCTCTACGGGCAGATCGGCGGGCTTAGTGCCTTTCAGGATTTTGTCCACATAGACCGCAGCGCGTCTAAAGAGTGCTGCGTCGTCGGCCGAATACGACATGAGCCCGCCAGCCTCTACCCGAGTGCTTATTTCAAACATAGACGGCAGTCGGTTTTTTAAGGCAAGCTCCACAATCTGCTTTGCATAGCGATTGATCGAGCGACTACCAGTCATAATAATCGCGTTCACGCGCGCCTTGGCGGCCGATCGAAATAAAGCCTCCAAGTCAGGGTTCGGATGGTTTACTTCGAGAGATTCGAGCGATACGTTCAGGGCTCGCGCCGCACGCTCATACTCTCGCAAACTCGGTGATTCTCGGTCGGCAAAGACTCCGACCCGTGATATCCTCACTAAGCTAAGCGCCAAGAGCAAAGGACATAAACCAGAGATCAGAAGTCGGAGATCAGAGATCGTTTCGCAACCGCGGCAAGTAGCGCGGATAGACAGCGCGCCGCACCCAGCGTCTTCACTCATCATACCCTCCGAGTTCTGACCACTGATCTCTGACCTCTATCATTTGATGACCCTATCCGCCCGGAACAGCACCGACTGTGGAATCGTCAAGCCAATCTGTTTGGCTGTTTTTAGATTGATTACCAGTTCGGAACTTCGTTGGTTGTTCCACTGGTAAATCCGCAGGCTTAGCTCCCTTTAGGATCTTGTCGACATACCAGGCAGCCCGCCCGTATCTCTCGCCTTCGTCGGCTGCATACGATATCAGTCCACCCGCCTCTGCATATTCTTCAATCTCGCCCATCGAAGGCAACCGGTACTTTATGGCCAGCCCGGCAATCTCTTTTCGGTATGGGTTGAGAACTATGTGCGAAAGCGTGATGACCCCATTCACGCGCGCTTTGGCGGCAACGCGAAATGCACCGTCGAAATCGAGATTTGAAGCGCGAATAGGCATCGACTCCAACGGAATCTTTAGCGACCGCGCGGCAGCCTGATATTCTTTAAAACCTCTGCCGAAGCCGATATCTTGGCCGTCAACATTCCAAATGATCCCAACTCGGGAAAGCCTCGGAACAATCTCTTTCAACAATTCCAACCGTTTGCCGCTTAACTCGCGCGTGAGATTGGTAACTCCGGTCGTGTTTCCACCTGGTCGCGCAAGACTGTCTACGTAACCCGCCTCGACGGGATCCTGATTCGTCACTATGACAATGGGAATTGTTTTCGTAGCCTGCCGAGCAGCACGAATAGCTGGCGGCGCGCCAACGACAAGCAGGTCAACATTCATTTGCACCAGTTCAGCCACTAGAGGCGGAATCAGCTCCCGTTTGGTCTCGTAATAGCGATACTCGACGCGGATATTTCTACCTTCAATATAGCCGAGAGCTTGTAGCCCGCGCCGAAATGGCTGGATACTGGGGTTCTCTAACTTGGTGTTCGCGAGAAACCCGATCAGTGGAACTTTGGCCGGCTGCTGGGCATGAGCGGACACGCAAAGCGCAAAGAGCAAGGCGTTCACTAGGCTAAGCGCAAAGGGCAAAGGGCTGAACAGAATTGCGGATTTGAGATTGCGGAATGCGGATTTAGACGTAGTCTTGAAAGACCCGATTGAAACTTGATCCATTGTTGTTTCGCTCATTCCAAATTTCGAATTCGCAATCCGAAATTATTTGATGACTCGATCCGCCCGTGCCAGCACGTTCGGCGGAATCGTCAGGTCTATTTGTCTAGCTGCCTTGAGATTGACAATGAACTCGAACTTCACCGGTTGCTCTACGGGAAGATCGGCAGGCCTGGCGCCTTTCAAAATCTTGTCTACATAGACAGCGGCCCGCCGGTACAAGTCGGAAGCGCTGGGGCCGTAGTACATCAGGCCGCCGGTTTCGACGTAGCTTCGGGCTGCATACATTGTCGGCAGCCGATGCTTTGTCGCAAGATCAGTGATCCGTTTTCGGTTAGGAACGAATGGCGTATTTGTCGTTACAGTGAGAGCACCGCTACGCGCTTTGCTTGCCTCTTTGAACGCACCCTCGTAATCGTTGTCGTTGTGTATCTCCATCGAATGAACCTGTAGATGCAGGTCTCGTGCTGCAGCTTGGATTGCTCTCCACTGATTACCGCCGCCCGCCCAGAGCACACCCACACGGGAGAGCTTGGGAACAGTCTCCTTGAGTAACTCCAGCCGCTTTCCACTTAGATCGTCGTAAAGGGAAGTCAGACCGGTGACATTCCCTCCGGGTCGAGCCAGGCTCGATACGAGACCCCCGTCAACAGCATCGCTGCCTGAGGTCATTACGATTGGGATCGTTTTGGATGCCTGCTTTAGCGCGCGGGTTGTTGAATTACCGCCCGCTGCAACCAAGACATCTGCTTTGGCAGTGACCAGTGCAGCGGCAAGCTCGGGGAACCGATCGCTTTTTCCATCCGCAAAGCGATACTCGATGGCGATGTTTTGCCCCTCGACGTAACCCAGCTCACGCAACGCCTGGCGGAATGATTCGATACGGCCTGCGGAGGCAGAAGACGTCCCCGAGTCTAGAATGCCGATTAGTGGAACTTTTTTCGGCTGAGCTTCGGCGAGTTGGCTGGAGGCCAAAATAATATTGGCAAATAGGAGGGCGAGAATTTTTAGTCTCATTAATCTCCTCCAGATAAAAAAACCGACCAGATCGCACCCATGGGGCGAAGAAATTGAAATCGATGTTGCTACCGCACGGGTTCGTTGGCAATCGCGAAATTGCTTTTGCTTATTTCACTACCCGCTACAACCTGTCAAGCTGATTTGCTTTGCTAACGGAAGCATTCGGTATCAACGATAGAGCAACCGATATACCAATGTTGGCGGACGGAATAGCCGCCTGGAACCTATTGTAATGGTGAGAGATTTGTAAGATGGGAATCGATTTCCCGCGGGCTTCAGAGAGCTAGGTGTAGCAAATTTGATTCGCTGGTGAATCAAATTTGCTACACTTCGCGCGATCGGACCGTCGAGCCAGAGGTGCAGGCAACTCGTTCATATCAGTGGGTAGAGAACTTACGATTTGGTGTCAGTTTCCCTGTTTGCTTGATGCTTAACTTTTCTCTAAAAAGTAAATCTGGGAGGCAGTATGTGTGAAGTCAAACTTTCGACCAAAAACCAAATCATTCCGCGTGAGATTCGGGAGGCGTGTTGTAAAGATGGGCGGGCGGTAGGTTGCATGTTGTTCCGCGGGGCACCGTGATTTTGCTGCGCAAGCCGAAAAAGTACTCCAAGGCCATTGCTGGTATGGCCAAGGGACTTTTCGGTCCCGGCTATCTCGCTGAGGAGAGAGAAAGCTGGCAGTAGCTCGCGAAGCTCCTGGGAAGTTAACTTTCAGGCGCTAAGTTCTATTTCTTGGATGCGGGAGCGGATTGGCTGAATTCTCTTAATCTTCACGTATACAATCGGCTGGCCTTTTTCACTTTGCCGCTTTGCTCCTTCTTGACTCCATTGATTGAATTCTTCGTCTCCCTCTACCAACATAGCCACTAGCGCGTTGTTTGGAATCCGTTCGGCGAAGTCTGGATGCTCCCGAACATAACGGTCAAATTCGGTGACCAGCTCGGCATTTTTCTGTTCAAAAACGTTCATGGAAAATCTCCCCGTATAAAGCGTTCCCGGTAAGTATCCCAATTATCGTTGATGTCTTTGTCTGCGAGGTCAAGTGACTCCGTATAGCTTAGTCGTAGTTCTTGTTTATCACGATCTCCTTTTAGATTATAGCGATCAAGATGGGCAAATCCGTGAGCGCAATCATAACGAATCACCGGCTTCCAAGCTCCTTCTTCTACCTCTACTTCCAGCTGCACCATAAACGCGATCACTTCCCCTTTGTCGGTCTTGTGGTGATGCCGCTTTCGTGCGTGTTCCCCGAGACGAATAAGGTATTCCTTTTCGGCCAAGAGTTATCGCTTTCTTGATTTCACCTAGGCGATTATACTCCACCCCCTGCTCGCGCTCAAATTTGTTAGAACCTTAAGGGGGTCC
>Ga0209819_10000702_pt1 | contig 9958 bp, 9 predicted proteins | sample PPLLak2March2015_FD_187248 | JGI IMG/M metagenome (GOLD analysis project Ga0209819, IMG submission 187248) | Freshwater sediment microbial communities from Prairie Pothole Lake near Jamestown, North Dakota, USA - PPLs Lake P7 Core (1) Depth... | ecosystem: Environmental > Aquatic > Freshwater >... | reverse complement strand
TTTGCAGCGGGAAAAAGCCATAAGGTATATACAAAACCGGGACGTCGTAAATATAGACATAGCCGTCCTTGATAAACCCGGTGCCGCCAAGAGTTAGGTCGATCTCGCCGGCCGAGATGCGCCAGGGGGCCGGGCCGGACGGGCACAGGCACGTGGTAAAGAATCCCTCGTGGATGTGGTAGGTTTGACCGCCAAATTTTTGAAACCGTTGACCCAAAATACTGACGTGTCCCTGTTCGATAAACAGGTCCCCATTCCGGATCTCGCCTGTTTCTTTCCCTAAATTAAACTGCATGGAATCTGCGGATTTCACCTTCCACTCGGGGTCGTCCAGAGAGATATTTCCTTTCGCTTCCATGTCCTGGGTCTCGCGGTTGATTCGAACCTCTTCGGCCTTGAGTGTCATCTGCTGGCGCTTGATTTGAACATTTCCCTCGGCGTCGATCTGTTTTCCGCCATCGCCGATAGACAAACGATCTGCGGATACGTCAATTTTCTCGCTCTCTGACTTCGTATCGGGCTGGATCGACTGACCCCACAAAGGAATGACCCAAAAAATCGCAACGATGGCCGATACGGCCCGGGCGCAGGAACTTGTTGTTAAGGGCATCGTTTTAGGCTGGAGAATCAGGAATTGTTTTAACGGATTTTTCCGCAGCCATTTGCTGGAGTATCGCCCGGATCTCTCCAATAAGATAAAGCGATCCCGCCACCACAATAAGATCATCGGCAGCCGCGCGGTCCAGAACATACTCGAGCGCTGAGCGCACATTCTCAATCGCTCGATGCGGAACTTTTCCGCGGAGCTGAGAAGCTAGGCGACGCGGATCCGCGCACCGTTCCATATTCACCCGCGTCAAAACGATCTCATCGGCCACCTCGGAAAGATTCTCCAGCATGAGACGCCAATCCTTGTCTTCCATGCAAGCGAATAACAACTTGACCCTTCGGTGTCCGCGAAAGTTTTCTAGTTCTTCGATCAGCGCTCGTACGCCTTCTCCATTGTGCGCGCCGTCCAGCACAATAGTGGCGCGATCCTGAAAGACCTCAAACCGCCCCGGCCAGCGAACGGTCCTCAACCCTTCTCGTAGGGCCACTTCTTGCACCGGGAAGGCGTCCGCTGCGACCTCAAGACCGGCCAGCGCGAGCGCGGCATTGCGTCTCTGGTGCCTGCCTCGAAGCGCCACGTCGAGTTGAGTTAAACGCCATTTTATACCTGTATAATCGAAAAGATTTTTATTTTTCAAGGAAAAAGTGAAATCGTGATCCAAAAAATAGCAAGGAGTACTATGATTGTCGGCAATATTTTTTAATAGCGCCCGCACCTCCGACGGCAACGCGCCGCAAACAACCGGCACGCCCTTCTTGATAATGCCTCCTTTCTCCCGGCCGATAGAAAGCAGGTCGAATCCGAGATAAGCCTCGTGGTCTCTGGATATCGTCGAAATCAACGACACCACAGACCTGACCAGATTAGTTGCATCGAGTCTTCCGCCCAAGCCGACCTCCACGACCGCAATATCGACCTGTCGCCGGGCAAAGTGAATAAACGCCATCACCGTGACGAACTCGAAGAACGTCAACAGAATATTGGCCGGAACGGTCCGATCCCACACTTCGTTCGCGAGCGCTACGACTTCGTCCGGCGTAATTTCTTCGTGGCCGACGCGTATGCGTTCCGTGAAGGATACCAAATGAGGCGAGGTATAAAGCGCGACGCGATAACCCGATAGATGCAAGATGCCATGCAGCATCGCCGCGGTAGATCCTTTGCCGTTGGTTCCGGCGATATGAAAGGAGGGAAATTTCTCTTCCGGATGGTCGAAAAGGGATAGGGCCTGGTTCATCCGATCCAGCCGCAGATCAATGACTCCGCCGCGCAGGCTATAGATTCGGTCGAGAGTTTCCAAATAAGAATCCATGGGGACGACTTACAGCGCTTGCTCCCGAGATAGGGCGAAACCTTCTGGAGAGCGCAAACTCTAAGATTTTTTTTTCCGGGCGACTTGCTCCATGGCGCGCTTGAGTTCGGAAACAAACGCCCCGGCGCGTCGGGCTTTCTCAGCGCTTCCTTTCGCTTTTTCGATTCTTTCGACCAAAGCGCTGCCGACGACCGCGGCATCCGCAAAGCTGGCGATCCAGGCAGCCTGCTTGGGAGTCGAGATTCCGAAGCCCACTCCGATCGGGAGCGATGTGGCTTGGCGCACCCGCGCGACTTGCGCGCGCAGATCATCAGCGAGCGCTCTACGCGCTCCGGTCACACCGGTGACGGAAACGTAATAAATAAACCCTCGGCCCTTCTTGGCGACCAGCCGCACGCGATTCGGGCCACTGGTGGGTGACAAGAGAAAAACGAGATCTAGGCCTTCGGCGTCGGTCCAACGTTTGAGCTCCGCGCTCTCTTCGGGAGGTAAATCGACGCAGAGGATTCCATCGGCACCGACGCGGGCTGCCGCGCGGCAAAACTCCCTTAAACCGTAGCGAAAAAACGGGTTGAAGTAGCCAAAGAGAACGATCGGTATTTGCGATGTTTGACGAAACTTACGGACCAGCCGCAAAACTCGCGGCAACGACAGCCCGTCTTTCAAGGCACGTTCCGACGAACGCTGAATTACCGGTCCATCCGCTGTCGGATCAGAGAAGGGAATTCCGAGCTCAATGCAATCCGCGCCTCCTGCTTCGAGGGCTTGGAGGATTTTGAGCGTGGTCGCAAGGTCGGGATCGCCCGCCGTGACAAACGGGATCAAAGCGGCCTCGCCGCGCTTTTTTAACTCCGCGAATTTGATGCCAATCCGATTCATGAGGCGGTGTAAACGTCAGAAGATCATGCGTCCCTGGGAACCCCGAAGCGGGATTTATATTCCTACTCCGAGATAATCCCCCACCGTGATCATGTCCTTGTCTCCCCTTCCGGAGAGATTGATGATAACGCTTCGATTTTTGGCCAGGCGGGGCGCTAGTCCCTTAACTGCCGCAATGGCGTGGGCGCTCTCCAGCGCGGGAATAATCCCCTCCGTCTCCGCCAGGAACTTGATCGCGTCGATGGCTTCGTCGTCGGTTGCAGAGACAAACTGGACTCTACCGCGGTCGCGCAGATAACTGAGTTCCGGCCCTACGCCTGGATAATCCAAGCCTGCGGCAATTGAATGGGTCTGGCGGATCTGTCCGCTCCGATCCTGGAGGACGTAGCTCTTGCTGCCATGGAGGACACCGACCTCCCCACCAAGGATAGACGCCGCATGCTGGCCGGTACGGAGACCTCGCCCGGCGGCTTCAACCCCTAGCATTTTTACCTTTGGCTCCCTGACAAAGGGATAAAAGAGTCCCATGCAGTTGCTGCCCCCGCCGACGCAGGCGACAAGACAATCAGGCAATCGGCCTTCGGCCTTTAGAATTTGTCGACGCGCCTCCCGCCCGATCACCGATTGAAAGTCGCGGACCATCAACGGATAGGGATGGGGGCCGGCCACCGATCCGATCAAATAGTAAGTATTGCGAACGTTCGTGACCCAGTCCCTCAGCGCTTCATTCATTGCGTCCTTCAAGGTCTGGCTACCCGATTCGACAACTCGCACCGTGGCGCCGAGAAGTTTCATGCGAAATACGTTCAACGATTGTCGCGCAACGTCTTCCTTGCCCATATAAATCTCACACTCTAGACCGAAACGGGCGGCCACCGTCGCCGTAGCCACCCCATGTTGCCCGGCCCCGGTTTCTGCGATGATTCGCTTCTTCCCCATTCTGCGCGCCAGAAGGATCTGGCCAATCGTGTTGTTAATCTTGTGCGCGCCGGTGTGGCAGAGATCCTCGCGCTTAAGATAAATTCGGGAGCCGCCCAGTGCTTTCGTCAGCCGTTCAGCGAAATAGAGCGGCGTTTCTCTGCCGGCGTATTGATGAAGATCACGCTGCAACTCTTTGCGAAAGCTGGAATCGCGACGCGCCTGCGCGTAAGCTCGCTCTAACTCCGTGAGCGCCGGCATCAGCGTTTCCGCCACGTAGCGGCCGCCGAAGGGACCGAAATGGCCCCATCGATCAGGCACCCTTGGCAGCAGCAATGAATTCCTTGAGCTTCCCATGATCTTTGATACCCGGGCGCGCTTCGACGCTACTGCAAACGTCGATACCGTAGGGACGCACCCGGCGAACCGCCTCAGCCACGTTCCCGACGTTTAATCCGCCGGACAGAATCAGTTTTTCTGTATTCAATCCTTCCAACCACTCCCAGGGAAATGCCGTGCCGGATCCGCCGTACCCCGACGACCACGAATCGAGCAAGTAGAAATCCGCCGGGAACAGTTCCATGCCTTCCAGGGATTTTCTTTCTTTTACTCGAAACGCCTTGATGACTTTGAGCGGCCAGTCTCGACAATACTCCCCGCTCTCTTCTCCGTGAAATTGTAAACCGCTATACGCCTGCCGCCCGCTCGCGTGTTTCCCGTAGGCGATGACCTCATGAACCCTCTCTTTCGGCTCGTTAACAAACAGGGCAACGTTGCATGATCCTTCCGGCAACTGATGCAGAATAGCGCCCGCTTCCCTCGGCGTTATGCTGCGGGGACTCGGGGGATAAAAATTAAATCCTAAGGTATCCGCGCCGAATTCGAGCGCCACCTGGGCGTCGGCCAGATTGGTGATGCCGCAGACCTTGACTTTAATCATGGCGATTCATTCAGCAGGGGGAGGACTAACGGCTACTTTTCCAATAGCTGCTGAAGCTTCTTACCGGGCTGAGCCGCGCGCATGAGCGCTTCGCCGATCAAAAAGACGTGTATGCCCAGGTTCTCGACGCGCCGGATCTGCTCCACCGTATCGATGCCGCTCTCGCACACCGCCTGCGCGCCCGGGGGCAACAGTGGCGCCAGGGTTTCCGTCGTAACCAAGCTCACCTCGAAGGTCTTTAGATCCCGGTTGTTGATGCCCACCAGTTTTGCTCCGGCCCCCAGCGCGGCATAGAGCTCCGCCGGGGAATGGACTTCGATCAGCGCGTCCAAGGATAGTGCCGTAGCCTGCTCGCAGAGTTCCCGCAGCAAACTCGACTCGAGCAAAGCCGCAATCAATAACACCGCATCGGCCCCATAGCTTCGCGCTTCGGTCAACTGGTACGGATCGATGATGAAGTCCTTGCGTAGCAAAGGCAAATCTACCGCGCCCCGAATCTGCTCCAGATGCGAAAGACTACCCTGGAAAAACCGTTCCTCGGTTAGAACAGAGATGGCGCGGGCTCCGTGTCTAGCGTAGTCTTTGGCGATCTCCACGGGTTGGCAATTCTCCCGAATTAACCCTTTTGAAGGGGAGGCACGCTTCACTTCGGCAATGATCCGCCGCGAGCTGCCGCTCAAACTCCTGACGAAACCACGGGTGGGCATGTGAAACAACGGCCGCTCCCGTAAGACCGACGCGGGCATTTTTCGTCGCCGTTCTTCGACTTGCGCCTTAACGTGCTCAACGATGGTGGAGAGAAATTCAGCCATGGGAGCCTAAGTCGCGTTGCTCATTCGCACCAGCCCTTCAAGCTTCTGTTGCGCCTTGCCGGAATCAATTGATTCCGCAGCCAAGCGCACGCCCTCGGCTACCGAAGCAACCGTACCGCTGACGTAGAGGGCGGCGCCGCTATTGAGCAAGACCACATCCCGGTTAGCCCCTTTTTTCCCTTGCAACACGGCCCGCACGACAGCCGCGCTTTCTTCCGCGCTGCCGCCGCGAAGATCCTCCAGACGACATTTCTTGACTCCCACCGCTTCAGGCTCGAACACGTACTCCGTCACCACGCCGTCGCGCAGTTCAGCAACCTGGGTCGGACCACAGAGGGAGATTTCGTCCAACCCTTCATTGCCGTGAACAACCATGGCGCGCACGCTGCCGAGGTTTTTCAACACATGGGCGATCGTTCCGATCAACGCGCCGCTATAGAGACCCATGAGTTGATGGGTCGCCATGGCGGGATTGGTCAAGGGCCCAAGCAGATTGAAAATCGTGCGGATACCGATGTCGCGACGCGGCTGCACAGCGTATTTCATGGCTTCATGAAGTAAAGGGGCGAACAAGAACCCAATGCCGATCTTTTCGATGCAGGCCTCGACGCGCTCCCTGGGTGCGTCCACCTTAACCCCCAAGGCCGCAAGCACGTCCGCGCTCCCCGATTGACTGGACACCGAGCGATTCCCGTGCTTGGCGACATGAACCCCGGCGCCGGCCAGTACAAACGCACAGGTCGTGGAGATATTGAAGGTCCCTTTCTGGTCGCCACCGGTACCGCAAGTGTCGACGACGGTTTTAGAGCGGACGTTGACGCGATGGGCCTTCTCGCGCATCACCCGCGCCGCTCCGGTAATTTCCTCTACCGTCTCGCCTTTCATTCTGAGGGCGGTGAGAAAAGATGCCACCTGCAAAGGCGTGGCCTCTCCGGTCATGATCTCGTTCATGAGCGAGATCATTTCCGCTTCAGAGAGATTTACGCGGTTGACCAGCTTTTCGATGGCTTCCCGAATATTCATCTTCGCCCGCAAAGTTTACTGACGGGTGGCAAATGCCTTGGTAAAGTTTTCCTTGGTCTTTAAGATCTCCGCGATCTTTTCCGCCTCGTCGCGTGAACTGTATTGGCCGACGCGGACACGATACCAAAGCTTCCCCTGATTGCGCCCCTCCGTCAAGTAGGCGTTGTAACCTTTATTCTTGAGCCTATCAACCCAGATTTGCCCAGATTTTTCATCTGGAAAGGCATTGACCTGCACGTACCACGCTTTGCCCGGCTCCCTCGGTTCGACATGATGCGATGGTGGAGCTGGATTCGGCTTAGTGGCGCCGGCCTTTTCCTCGACCTTCAGCGACGTCGATGTCGCATTTTCCCGGCCCTTGAGTTTGCCCTCTTTCGGTTCTGGTTTGATTGCTTTCTCCGCTTCTTTCGGTTCGTCCGCTTTTTCTTCCAGCAAAGGCGCGGCGCGGGACGATTTTCCAAGCGTGTCGTAGAACGTCAATTCTTCTTTGGCCTGGCCGGCGCCGGAGGCACCGCCGCTTTGCGTCGAGGGCTTGACGGGAATTTTAATCAATGGTTCCTCGGGCCTGGCTGCTTTTCGCTCTTCGATTCCCCTGCCAACAACAATGCCTAACAAAAAAATCAGCAGCGAAGCCAGAGTGAACGCGCCGCCGAGCAACGCCATCTGGCCGCGACTGAAATAAAACCGCTTATCCTTATATCTTCGATTCTCCGCCATCGAAAACATCTCCGGAGTGTATCACACAGGCCCCGGCCATTTTTGGAATCCTACTCTAAACGGGAAGCCATCTTCATGGGTGCTGCGACTCCTAAAATTTCCAGGCCTCGACGAATCGTCTTTTGAACATTCTCCACCAACAAAAGCCGCGCCTCGCTTAATTCTTTATCGTCCGATAGCACCCGAAAGCGATTATAATAGCGGTGAAACTCGCCGGCCAGATCGAGCAGGTAAAAGACCATGCGATGCGGTTCCAACTCGCGCACGCTGTCTTCCAAAACCTCGTTGAATTGGACCATCTTGCGAATCAGCTCCATCTCCTCTCGCAGTTCCAGCCGCTCCAGCTGAACCGGCTGAGCATCATGAACGGCCTCCTCCAACAGACCGCTCCGGTGCGCCTGCTCGAAAATGCTAGCGACCCGCGCATGGGCATATTGCACGTAAAAAACCGGGTTCTCACTCGACTGGCGTTTGGCAAGCTCCAGATCAAAATCGAGATGGCTGTCGGATTTGCGCATCAAGAAGAAAAAACGTGCCGCATCGGGTCCGACCTCCTGTAAGACCTCCTCCAGAGATACGAACTCGCCGGTCCGTTTGCCCATACGCACCGGCTCGCCGCCGCGCGTAAGCTGCACCATTTGGACCAGGACGACCTGCAATACGTTCGGGTCATAGCCCAATCCCCGTATCGCCGCCTTCAAGCGCGGCACATAGCCATGATGATCTGCACCCCAGACATTAATAAGTTTATCAAAATGGCGCTCGAATTTGTTCCTATGATAAGCGATGTCGCTGGCAAAATAAGTAAGCTCGCCATCGCTTTTCACCACCGTTCGGTCTTTATCGTCGCCAAACGACGTCGACCTGAACCACTCCGCCCCGTCCTGAATATATAGCAGGCCGCGTGCTCGCAGGAGATCCATTGAAAGAACCACGTCGCTGCGCCCGCCCGGCCGTGCCTGCCGCAGTTCCTTCTCTTCACTGAAAAAACGATCGACCCGAATGCCGAACTCGCCCAATTGATTGCGGATGGTTTCGAGTAGCGAATCGCTGCCGTATTGGCGGAAGAAACCCACCGCTTCTTCTTGGGATACTCTTAGATATTTGTCCCCGCTTTGTTGCTTTATTTCGGCGGCGATCTCCTTGACATAGTCTCCCGGATAACCTTCCTCGGGAAAGTCAACTGGTTCACCGAAAAGCTCGCGATAGCGGGCGTAGATGGAAAGCCCGAGATTCTCCATCTGCCGGCCCGCGTCGTTGACGTAGTATTCCCGCTCGACCTTGAAGCCGACCGCCTCATGCAGCCGCGCCAATACATCGCCGATTACGGCCACACGTCCGTGACCGACATGGAGCGGCCCGGTGGGATTGACGCTGGCCAACTCGACTTGAACTTTCCGGCCTCGGCCGATATCGAGATTGGCTTCTTTCCCTTCTGCAAGTTCCCGCAATCGCTGGTAATAGAACTTGGACGAAAAAGTAAAGTTCAAAAAACCCGGTCCGGCGATCTCCTTGCGCGCGAGAATACCTTCGGGGTCTTCGAGATTTTTAAGAAGGATCTCGGCGATGACGCGCGGCGGTTTCTTGACCTTTGGCGCCCAGAGCATCGCCACGTTCGTAGCAAGGTCGCCAAACTCCCGTTGTTTGGGCGGCTCAAGAAGCAAAGGGGGGAGATCTGTTGAGTTCAGCTCTCCCCCCTTCGCAACTTTTTCAATAGCTTGGGTTAAAAGCTCTCTAAGGTGACTTCGCATTACGGCTCGTAATTAGTTATCAGTGGCTCCAGGCCTACTCCCGGCCCCATCCAAGCGGCTTTTCCACGCAATTTGAGAGAAAATTCACTGATGGCAGGGAAACTCTAACTAAAGCATTTATAATGGCTTTCTATGTGCAAAGTCAATAAGAGAGTTGGCCACCGAGGCTTTTGACCGGAGGAGGCGATTAAGCAGGGTCTTTCGAAGGCCGTCCACCCGAAGTGCGTTCAAGCCTATCCTCAATCTCTCCGAGATAAGCGGCTAGCGTGTTTCCGGACTGCTCGACCACCGAGCGCAAATCGCGTTCGAGCTCGTCTAGCTTTCCCAACACTCCGGTTTTCAATTCGTCGCTTTTTTGCGCCACGCTACGCAGTTCGCTGTCCAAAAACGCGCGCAATTGGCTGAAACGGGAAGCCTCCGCCTGATCGGCAAGTTCCCGTTGGGCTTGCAGCTCGCGCGCGTAACGCCGGCTTTCGATCAGCACGGACGACTGCAAATAAACCACGTAGACGAGGAACAAGAGCGTAAGCACGGCGATGAGTCCTAGCAGAACTAGACCGAGCGGCGCCTCCACTTTAGCCAAAACCACCGACAGCGTTGTCGGTGTCACAAACGCGTTCCAATTGATGGCCGTGAAAACCGCCACGGCGACAAGCACAGCCAGGATCAGCAATGTGCGCAGATACATACAGACCTCCCTCGATAAGCAAGCTTCGCGTTAGCGTCACGGTTGAGTCGCGGTCGGATCGTCAAGCTTGAGTTCCCGGCGGGAAAAGGCATTCGACGTCGTTAAATTTAAGATCACACAAGCTCGCGATGTGCCGTTCAGCACAACCGTCCAGCGGTGTGAGGCCTCAGCCGCACGCCTAAGACAACGACAAAAATTTAGCGGGAACGTTTTCTACCAGAAACAAAGATCCGGAAGCGAAAAAACGAACGCCTTCTGCGTGCGCCGCCCGAGCATCCACCACGACGATCGCAGGAACCGGGTCGCGT
>Ga0209819_10000701_pt1 | contig 9967 bp, 10 predicted proteins | sample PPLLak2March2015_FD_187248 | JGI IMG/M metagenome (GOLD analysis project Ga0209819, IMG submission 187248) | Freshwater sediment microbial communities from Prairie Pothole Lake near Jamestown, North Dakota, USA - PPLs Lake P7 Core (1) Depth... | ecosystem: Environmental > Aquatic > Freshwater >... | reverse complement strand
GGCTCCAAAGCCATATCCGCCAACAAGCGCTCCAGACTGCGGTATCGGTCGGTGATTCCCTGGAAGTGCTCCAGGTCTCTGAGTCGCTTCGGATGATCTTCCGGGTGGTTCCGTTTCAGCACCGGCGTATAGTACTGCATGAGATATTGCGTCTGTTCTGCCGGCCGCTCGGCCTCGGAGGCGTATTGTAAAACCTGTGCCAGGGTTTTGAGCTCCTGGGCGATTTTTTCCTTGGCTTGAAAAGTCCGCAGCCGCTCCGCGGGACGGCTTCCCTGCAAGAGCCAATGTGTGATTTTCTGGCTCATTTGCGGCCCGACTCCCTCCAAGAGCAGCAAGACCCGGTTCCACGAAATCGCATCCTGAGGATTGGCGAGGATGCGCAAATGGGCGAGCAAATCCTTGATGTGCGTTGTCTCCATGAACTGGAAACCGCCGCGCTTGATGAAGGGAATATTGTGGCGCGCCAGCTCAAGCTCCAAGTCGAAGGAATGGAAGCTCGAACGAAACAGGACCGCAATGTCCCAGAGCGGCACGCCTTCCTCGCGCAACTCCAGAATTTTTTGACAGACGAACCGGGACTGTATTTGTTCGCTCTCGGCCTGAACCAGAACGGGCAATTCTCCCTCTCGTTTACGCGTAAAGAGCCGCTTGTCATAGCGTTCCTTGGCGCGCTGGATGATTTGGTTGGTCAAGTTCAAAATGGGCTGCGTGCTGCGATAGTTTTCTTCGAGTTTGACGACGCGGGTTGCCGGAAACGCCTCGGGAAAATCCATGATGTTGCGGAAATTGGCGCCGCGAAATGAATAGATGCTCTGCGCATCGTCGCCGACAACCGCCACGTTATCGTGCGTTGCCGCTAATAAGCGGATGATCTGCGCCTGAAGGTGATTGGTGTCCTGGTACTCGTCGACCATGATGAACTGATAGATGTTGGAAAGACGCTGGCGAACGTTCTCCTGCTGCGCTAGCAGATCCCTCAGCTTGGTCAAAAGGTCATCGTAGTCAAGCAGCGCTTTGGTTCTCTTATACCCGGCGTAACGCTCGTAGAGCCGCAGCAGATCGTCCAGTGAATCACAAAGATGCGGGTATTCCCGCTCCAGCAGATCGGCCATGGTGGTTTGTTTGTTGAGGCTCATGCTGAAGATCTCCGCGACCGTCTGCTTGCGTGGAAAACGCCGGTCTTTGCCATTGAGCCCCATCTCGGTACGGAGCAGTTGAATTGCATCTTCACTATCCGACCGGTCCATAATGGTAAACGAAGGCGAGAGATCGATCCGGCGGCCGAACTGACGCAGCGCCAGGTTGGCAAACGAATGGAAGGTGCCGCCCGCCACCTGGTTGCAGCGGTTGTCGATGAGCAGGCTGGCGCGCCGGAGCATTTCCTCGGCAGCCCTCCGGGTAAAGGTCAGCAGCAGGATGGAACGGGGATCGACGCCGATATCGATGAGATGCGCCACCCGATAGACCGACGTACGAGTCTTGCCGGTGCCGGCCCCGGCGACGATCAATAACGGCCCTTCCACCGTCGTGGCCGCCTGATACTGAGCGTCATTGAGCTCTTTGCGATAATCAAGGCCTGAGGGGCGAGGAGTTGGTAGAGTTGCTTTTTTGAGAATGTACTGTTTGGTCAATGGGACTCCAGTTGCAAGCTAAATTACCTATTTTCCCCGAATCGGGCAAGTGATGAGAACGATCTGTTTAATCCGTGCCGGTTACGGGGATTGCACCCCAAACGACGCAGGGGCGCGCTGCAAACGGGCCATCGCTGCTTGTCAGTCGCGAAATCTATGATAGCCTTAACCCATCTCTAAATCGGTCCCCAGACGAAGCCCGTCGATGCGCTTGCTAGTACCGGCTTGCAGTTTGCTGATTGTGCTTATCCTGGCTGCATTTCAGCCGGCGCATGCCCAGCAGAACTTCCAGGAATACTACGACCGGGAGTACGGCTACTTGTTTAAGTATCCGGCGACGTGGAAACTCCAACCGCTGCCCGAGGGCGATGCCGGTAAGGACATTCGGCTAACGCTGCAAGGGCCGAATAACAGTTCCTTTATGGTGATCATCGACCGAACACTAACCGTCAAGAAAACGGAGTTTGAAAATCCCGCCGATCGAACGCAGCGAGTCGGCGAGATGATGCAACAAACGATCACGCAGATTTACCAGAGTATATCGGCGAACATTAAAGCTTTGGACATGAAGGTCGGCGAGCGCCGTGACCTTTCCAATGATGTCGGGGTCAAGTATTACGTTGCCACGTTCCATACAATGAAGGGCGGGAAACCCATCATTGTGGCCGGAATTCATGCTTTCCCGTTTGACCGGGACTACTCGATTAATTTCACCATGACGAGCTTTTGGAATCCCTCGGCGACGCAAGAGAACGAAATGCTAACCGAGGTCTTTAACTCCTTCCGATTGATGGGCGAGCCCCCCACGAGCAGCGGCGCCGTGAAGCCGCCGGCAGACAAACCGGAGTCGCGCTAGGCGGTGAGGTGGCTTGATGCCGCTTGAGCCGTCTTTTCCGCCGGCCGATTGGGCGCAAAGATCAGGAAGGATTGGCGGTCGAGGAAGTTGAATTCTTGCTGCAAGCTATAGCCGGCTTGCTCCATCTCCCTTTTGATCGACTCGCTTGGCGTATAGTGCTTCCACATCCCTTGAAACCATCCCCGGCGGTCGAATTCAATGATCGCGATCCGTCCGTTTGGACGGAGATACTTCCGGAGGGCGGCAAGATAGCTTATGCGGTTGTCAATGTGGTGATAAGTGTTGCTGCTGAAGATCAGGTCGACTCCGATAGAGGGCAGTGTCGGGTCGTCTGATTTGCCCAGAATCACTTCAACATTGGCGGTTCCCTCTTCCTTCGCCCGCTCAGCCACCAGTTGGTTCATCGCTGGATCAACGTCGACGGCGTAGACTTTGCCGTCGGCACCCACGGCTTTGGCAAGCGCAAAGACAAAATAACCGCTACCGGAGCCGATATCTGCAATCCGGTCTCCGGGACGAATCTGCAGCGACTGGACGACCCGGTCGCGTTGCTGCCATTGATCCCGGCTAAAACCTTCGTAGGCGCACTGTTTCAGCCTGGCGCAGCCGGCGATCAGAAAAAACAGCAGCAGAATTTTGATTAGCTTTCTGACCTCTTTAGGCATCGTCGCGAGGGCAGTATTTCGAGAGTGGTAATTTCAGTTAAGGTTGAGGTTTCTGAGCGATTTTTTCCAAAGCTTTTTTGACCTTTTGGCGTAGCTCCACCACGTCGAAGGGCTTGCCGACGAAATCGAACGCGCCGAAATCCATAGCCTTGGCAGCCAGTTGCTGCGAGTTTACTCCGGTGAGCATGATGACTTCGCAGCCGGGATGAATGGTTTTGATTTGTCTCAAGATCTCGATGCCGTCGGTTTTCGGCATGAGAACATCGAGCAGCACAACTTGTGGTCGTTCCTCTTCGACCTTACGGATGGCTACATCCACCGATGCGGCTTCGAGCAGGCGATACTCTTTAGCGAAGACCATTTTAAGAGATTCGCGGACTCCCATTTCATCGTCGACGGCAAGTAAAAGCGGTGAGTCCATGAAACCTAAGGCAGCCCCAGATAGCTGGTCAACCCATGGGTTGCTTCACAAGTTAATGTGTCACTAAGTTGGCAACCTGGCAAGAGGAGAATGAGCGACGAAAGATGATTACTTCAAAACGCGGTCGTAGCGCAAGGCGCCGGGGAACGATCCGAGATCGGGGATTGCTTATTGCCGGACCGCCAGCTCCGCGCAGCGCGGAGAATTAGCCGCGTGGAGAGAGCAGTCTCGGGCGATATCCTCGACGGGTTTTTCAAAGAAGGTCCGTAGATACTGAATGCTGGTTTCAAAGCAACCTTCGCGATCGGTAGGACTCGCGAAAGCCGCGCAAAAAGGCAAGGCGTAGCGGCCGTCCCAGGTATTGTCGACGAGCGCATAGACGACTCCCTGCATACAGGCGAGGCGACTGCTGTCGCGCACCAGCTCACACTTTCGAGCCACCGTTCGCGATTGGCCGACGCGCACTTCATTGGAAAGGTCGCGGCCGACGGATAGGGTGCACGGCACACGATAGGCGCCGGCTTTGGCGCACTCTTCAAGCATCCGTTCCGTGGAAAGTCCCATCTCGGCCATTCTCGAGGTCTGCATAATGTAGCAATCCTGCCGGTACTTATCGGCCAACTGATTGCACGGAGCGTGGTAGTCCGTGGGACTAAAATTCTTTTTTTCGTTGATTGCGTTCGAGACGTTTTCCATGAACACCCCGCCGTAACAAGAGCTGCGGCTCCATTCGGCGTCGAGGGCGTCGCAGATATCGAGCGCGGGTTGGAGCTGATAAAGCGAAAAAAACAGGATCGCATGACCAAGTCCGTGCAGGCACTGGTAGCGGAATCTTACCGGAGTATTCGGGTCGCAGGCGGCCGCGGCCTTTTGTTTCAGTTCCGCCTGGCTTGGGTGCTTATAGGTTTGGGAATAGATTTCATCGCCGCGCAGAAAGCGTTCCACCGAACCATGGTAACAACCGGAGTGGCAGGTTTGGTCACAGGCGGAAAAAGAGTCGTGGATGTTGCCTTTGAGTTGGAAGGTCTCCCGGCCGATGGCGTGAACGACGGGATGGCAGTCGCGCCGGAGCTCGGGGTCCTCTGCTTCGAAACTGCGAATGAGCTGGAGGGCCTCGCCGGTGCTGTGATTCTTGAGCGCGGCACTGAAAAGACTGTCGAGACATTCGGCGCTGTCGGATCCTTTTAGGCAATCCTTGATTGCAACCAGAGACGGCAATCCGGTGTCGGGCATAACCGCGGCGCCACGGCTGGTTTGCTCCGCCCCGTTGAGGCAAGGAGCCAGCCATACCGATAAGCCAAACAAAATGAGAAAGCTCCAATAATAGATGCCCTGCTGGAAGTGGCTCACGAGGCAATCCTCTCTGTTCATTTTTCGCTGGATTTTAACCAAAAGTGGCTTCGGGTGCAATTATTTCAGCTGTTTGAAACAAAAACTGATATTATAAATATCGACTGGTTATGCGGCGTGAGCACTGAGTGGAAATTATTACTGAAGCGGGTTTGTGTTCGCGGTAGTTTTTTGCGTTAACTATGAGTGTTCTTAATCGTCTAAGGGGGTAGGGGAACGAGATGAAATGGATTTTGTCCACCATGTTGACGGGTGTCTTTTTTTTAGCTATTGCCACCTCAGCAGCCGGTCAAAGCGCCGCTAATTTGCCGGCCCCGGAAAAGGTTCCGGTCTATCAACCCAAACATTACCCGTTTGATGGCGGCGAAAAGGCGGTTTACAAGGCAAGCTGGAACGGTCTCCCGGTCGCTACCGCAGAGATTTTAACGACTTCCCATGTGATCGATGGCAAAAAATTCTACAACGTCCGCGTTGAGGCCAGAACTTCACCCGCACTCGATTTAATCTGGAAAATGCGCGATACGATTACTTCGACCATCGAGGCCAAGGCGCTCGCTCCGACCCGGTTCACCTTTAGTCAAAGGGAAAACCGAAAAATCATCGATACGGAGGCGCGGTTCGACCGCGACGCGAAGAAATGGTTCGTTCATCGTGACGAACGCCGTAAAGTAAAAAAATACGAATTCGATCAACCGCCTAATATCGTTGACCCGATTACGGCGGTCTACCTTGCGCGCAGCCAAGATTTCAAAGTCGGCGACCGTCTCTATTTCAACATTTTCGGAGGAAAGTATCGTTACTTGTTGGATCTGGAAGTCGAGCGGCGAGAAAAGATCCAAATCGGCTCCGGCAGCGTCGACGCCTTCAAGATCGTTCCACGGATCAGAAATCTTATGAAGCAAGGCTATGCGCAAAGATTGAACGAGGCCTCGGTGTGGATCTCTGCCGATGAGAGGCGCATTCCGGTTATGCTCAGCAGCAAGATCTTTGTCGGTAATATTTACATCGAAAGAATCGAAGATAAAGTCGGGACTCAGGCCGCGGAAGCTCGGCCTCCCGATCGTTCGAGCTAAGATCTTCGACGGGGAATATCGGTCGTGACCGAAAGGATAACGATTCTGATTGTTGCGTGTCTGGTTCTCATCGTGGCGCCATTTTCAACGCCGGTGATGAGCGGCGGGCGAAGCTTTCGCGGCGGGATCTACGAAGAACCTCAATACAAGAGCCGGCGGAGCGAATATGGAACCACCGAGCGTCTCCGGGGGGTGATGCTTCCACTAATCAGAGCCATGGATCACTCCTGTCCAGTAGAGGAAGTACGAATCAGTGTTCTGGACCAATCCGAGATCAATGCCGGCAATGCCGGTGGGTGCCAGTTTCTGGTGACCGCGGGTTTTTTGCAGCGAGCAAACGATGACCAATTGCGCGGGGTGCTGGCCCATGAGATCGCTCACCAGGATCTTGGCCATGCGGCGCGGGCGCAAGTTTTGAATACCGGGCTCAGCGTTGGCGCGGTGCTTTTGGAGAGATTTTTTCCCGGCAGCGGCGCATTCGCTCCAATCGCCGGAACACTGATTGCGCGAGGCTATGGGCGGACTGAAGAATATGCCGCCGACCGTCATGGTGTCGATATTCTTAGGCGAGCGGGTTATCCGGCCGAGATCATGGTCGATACGCTGCGCTGGCTGAGAGCAGTCTCGGGCGATGCCGGCGGTGGATTTCTATCAACCCACCCGGCCATCGACGAGAGAATTGCGGTGCTCCGAAAGCTCCGCTAGAACCAAATCCCCAATTGACCTCCTGCTCTTCCAGTCTAGTCTCTTCAATTTTCCCGCTGTTTGCACTCAAGACGCTCATGAAGTCGTGGCAGAGCTAACGGGGGCAGCTTATCGTCTGACACCTGAACACTGACACCTGGTTTCGCTTTTCAGGTGCCAGATGTCAGATAACAAAGGAACTGCCGGGTCGTCTAACAGGCAAAGGAGGATGTTCAAGATGAACATCAAATCTTTGCCGGTAAAAAAACCGTTCGCTACTTTCGCGGCTACGATTCTGATGGGTACGTTAGTCGCGGGCTGTGCCGGCGGCTCTCTCACGACGCGGGAAAAAGGTGCGGGAATCGGGGCTCTCAGTGGCGCGGCAGTCGGCGGCCTGATTGGCTCCGCCGTCCGTCATCCTGCTTTAGGCGCGGCTATTGGCGGGGGCCTTGGTTTGGGCGCAGGTGCATTGATCGGCGATCAGTTGCAAGGGCGTGAAAACCAAGCTTGGGAGCAGGATCAGCAAATCTACCAGAATCAGCAGGAGCTCACGCGCCAGCGTCAAGAGTTGGAAAATCTTCGGCGCCGGCCTCCTGAATATTAGTCTTTGCAATCGGCTTAGAGTTTGACCGTGTGGACCGCGATCCGTAAACAATGGGACTATTGTGTATTGACGTGCTTGCTCGGGCTGTATGTGACGGCTGCGGTGGCGGCAGTTATCGCTTCGATACTGACGCTGGCTCGGATTTTTTGACCCTGCCGCCAGCGTTCGTTGCCTAATTACCTTAAAGTCTGGCTGACTTTCTGGACAATACTAAAGTCGAACACGTGCTCGGGAAGGACCGGCTGTTTCGGCTTAACTCGCACCGAAGCATCGGCGATCATCTGGCGCTGAGTCTCTTCGCTCACTGAGCCATCATCGAGGAGCGCTGGGCCGGCAATGTCGTACACGCGCGCCGCGATCTTTTCCGGATCCTTGCCGATGTCGAGCCAAGGCCCCTTGAGAAAATCAATGCTATATTTCCGGTCGGATTTGATCAGGCGCATCGCTCTCAACATCGCACGAACCACCTTGGTCACCATTTCGGGCTGCTCGGTCAAAATCGTCTTGGTAGTCGCAAGACCCCCCTGCACCGATCGATAGACTTCGGCCGCGGACACTAGCTTGCGAAACCCTTCATCCTGAGCGGTGAAAGTTAATGGCATTTGGAGCGGCGCCGCGTCAATGACCTTGGCTTTCAAAGACAAATAGGTTAGATGGCTCGGGCCGGTTGCGAGTATGGCAACGTCTTCTGGGCGGACATTGTGCGCGATCAAAATCCGGCGCGCGAGAATTTCAGCTAAAGAACCGACCCCGCCGGTGCCGATTTTTTTTCCTTTTAGTTGTTGAACGCTCGTAATATTGGGTTGGACGATCAGATCAAATGACGGCTGGTCCGTGACGGCCAGAATAACCTTGATGTCGGCACCGCTAACGGCGGAACTAACGGCCGATCCGGTCGCCGAAGCGAATTGAGTGCTGTTCCCTAACGTCGCCTGAATCGTTTGGATCGCCTGCATCACGATCAGCTCTACCTCCAAGCCTTCCTCGCGGAAAAAACCGCGCTCTTGGGCGACAAAAAAAGGCATGGACGTCGTGCTCCTGGCCGCCAAGCCCATGCGGACACGGGTCGGCTTTTCGGAGCTGCTCGCACCGTAGAGATCGCCAGTTGCGCAAAGGAGCAAGGTTAGAGCGACCCTGAAAAGACTAACGATCCGTCTCTTATTCCTCATTGTCACCTCCTCGCTGACTTTGCTTGTCTAGTTATGCCGATGGTCCTTGGGCCGCGTGTTGAACCAGTCGCTCCAGCTCCTCATAGGGTTGCGCTCCGACCATCAGGTAGCGTCCCGCCAAGAAGGTCGGGACGGCGTTGACGCCGATGGCGGCGCATCGGCGCCAGTCTTCGTCCACGGCGTCTTTGAAGCTGCGACTCATAAGAGCGTCGGTCGCTTCGTCCGCAGGAAGGCCCGCTTCCTTGGCGATTTCCACCAGGGGCTCCACCTTTCCGATATTTTTCACGTCGACAAAATAGGCCCGGAAGAGCGCCGAATGGATTTCGTCGCCCTTGCCCTTGCCCTCGGCCCATTTTGACAGCTCCTGCGCCAGCCGGCTGTTGTAGGACATGTTGCGCTCGGCATTGTACGGAAGCCCCTCACGGTCCATGTTCACTTTCATCCGCTGGTTCCTCGCGACGATTTCGGGCCCTCTCATATTCCCTTCCACCGGAGTTTCAGGATGAAGCGGGAATTGCGTGAACTTGATAGTCAGATCGTAATTCGCTTTGAGTTTCTCGACACGCCCGGTGACGAGGTAGCACCAGGGTCAGACAAAATCTGAAAATATTTCAAGCACGAGTGGTTCGGACATAGAGCCTCCGTTTCTCAAAATGCTTAGAAGATAAGATAGGCGGATTCTACTGTCCCTGGTTATCGGAAGTCAAAAGGCCTCGATGTTGGGGTGAGCGATCACTGATACATCAACGGTTCTCGTAAGGCGAACCTAGCTGATCGCAAAAAGCGGGGATGCTATGATCGCGGCATGTTTCATTCTACGCCTCTGACACTTTTCTGGTTCGTTTATATGGGCTCGGTGGGAATCGTACTTCCGTACTACAGCCTTTATCTCAAGGAGAACGCCGGTTTATCGGGAATCGAGTTGGGATGGGTCCTGGCCATCCTCCCGCTAGTGAGCATCGTGGTGCAGCCTTTTTGGGGACAGGTGGCCGATCGAACCGGCGCCCGCAGTCACATCGTGGCCTTTCTCTCTCTCGGCACGGCGTTCGGTTACCTCGCTCTTGCCGCGGCGGAGGGCTTTTGGGCCATACTGTTTGCTACGGCGGCGATGGCGGTGTTCGGCACCGCGGTGCTGCCGATCACGATCTCCGTGAGTCTGGCGATTCTTCGCGCCGCCGGGCCTCATGCCTTCGGCTTCGTTCGGGTATGGGGCACCGTGGGGTACTTTGTCTTGATTGTGAGCTTTCCTTGGATTCTGGAGCGCTATCAGACAGCCCAAGGCATTATCCCGGCAGAGGGCGGTGCCTCGGAGCCGGGATTGGGAATCATGTTCATTGTTACCGCCGGGCTCGCTTTGATATCCGCGCTGATCGGGTTTTTTCTGCCGCGGGAAGGTGTTGTCTCTAAGCGCGCCGCGCGCGGTGACTGGCGTTTACTCTTGGGCAACACCGTCTATCTGAGGTTTCTCATTTTTTCATTCGCGGCCTATCTTCTGTCGCAGGGACCGATGTGGC
>Ga0209819_10000699_pt1 | contig 9974 bp, 11 predicted proteins | sample PPLLak2March2015_FD_187248 | JGI IMG/M metagenome (GOLD analysis project Ga0209819, IMG submission 187248) | Freshwater sediment microbial communities from Prairie Pothole Lake near Jamestown, North Dakota, USA - PPLs Lake P7 Core (1) Depth... | ecosystem: Environmental > Aquatic > Freshwater >... | reverse complement strand
GGCTTTGGTGTACGTTGCCACGTGGGGTTTGAATGAGTTGGCGACAGCGACCGAGATCAGTGCGTCGAACGGAATCTTATGGAAGGCCGTGGCGGCCTCCAGCATGTCGGGATCGCCATTCGAGAGCACGGCGATCTTGTATCGGGTCTTCAGGCGGGCCAGCGCGTCAGGCACATCCGGGAAAGGTTTCAGCCGCTCGATCTGCGCCACCAGGAAGTGAACTTCTTGCGTCGTGTATGGAATTCCGGCGCGTGCAAGCGTATAGGCGACGGCTCGGTGTCCAATCTCACGGTATGGCGTGTGCTCTTTATGAAGCAGCGCGTCGATCATCGAGTTCTCGAAGTGGGTGCGCCGCCACCAGGTCACAAACGCGTCTGGTCGCCCACCCCAGCCCTTCTCTCGCAAGTAGGGGGTTACCACCTCCGTCAGGCCCTTCTGCATGTCTACCACAGTGCCGTACTGGTCGAACATGCACACCTTAATCTTCGCTTTGAGTGCTGCCACTTCCATCTCTTTCACGCAACCGCCCGGAAGATGGACAACCAACTTCTCCACGTCCGGCGAGCCCTATCCCGCCATAGCTCAGCCGCGCCCAGCCGTCGCGCTCACCCGCCATAGAGCCGCGCTACCAACCCACTTGCTCCAGCTCCTCAAGCATCGAGGTGTCAGTCACCGCCGTCGGTTGCAGGTTATGCGCCACAGGGTATGTGGCCGCAAACTCGTTCAGCATCTGCTGAATCGCAACCGTTGAAGGCAGCGGCAACGGTTGAAATCGTGCTGCGTAAAACTCGTAAATGTCCTCTATGATCTCCTGATCGAACTGCTGCAAGAACCGGTGGAGTAAGGGCATCACGAGAGCGCGGTTGGTCTTGAACAGGTGAATCGCCTCCACGTACCCCTGTACCACGCGGGCAACCAGCCCGCGGTGACGGCGAATCAGCCGCCGGGTCGATGTCAATGCGGGCGGCAACGCGCTCGCGGGGATGGGAAACGCTGTCAAGCCAAACGCCCGCTGGGCCGCGAGGCGATATTCCTCGGAGACAATGCCTGCATCAATGTCATGCGACTTCAGTGCCGCATAAATCTTCGGATACGTGCCCAGAGGCACGAGCGTCGCGGTTATCCCCCATTGGTGAAGCATGGTGCGCGCGCTGATACCGGTTTGCCCAGCCTCAGTCAGGATGCCGATGCGTCCCCCACGCAGATTCATCGGCGCGGTGAGACCTTGACGTGCCACAAGATAGCGGCCGGCCAGAGGTGCCTGTTCCGCCGCCAAGAGCATGACGGGATCATGGCCATCCAAAACCCCTTGGACAATCGGGGCGCCGCCAACTTCGACAAAATCCCACTCTCCACGGACCAATCCAGCGACCGCCTCCACCGCGGCGGTCTCCATAGCTGGGAACATGACATTGAGTCCGAGCCGCTGAAAGATGCCCGCTTCGGTCCCGATCCACCCGAGGCTCTGTGATGTGGCGCGTACTGAGATCGCGATGCGAACGTCGCGTGCTTCGGTTTCGCTTGCACTCATAGCATAGTCTCCAGCTTTGACAGAGCGCGAGCCTAACGCCGTGGTTCAGGGGCGCGCGGAAACCACGCCGCAAAGCACGAGGCGGCTATTCCGCGCGTCTCCCGCAACCACCTGTTATGCGGCATTGGATTGCATACTGCATGGGTCTCTGATTGTCTGCTTGCGACCCAGTAGAGTTAATCCGGGCCGTCGGTTCTTCCACCCCCTACTCGAAACTGCGCACTTGGTGTCCTAGGGACGACCGCACGCGGCACGCGCGTCCAAATGGACGAATCACCAGGCTCGTAGAGGCCGAACCTTAGGCCCGGATCGCCCGCCCGCCAGTCGCAACGGAACTGCGAGCCTTCTCCGATGTGGCGCGTCCGCGCGATGAGACTTGAGCCGAGCGCTGTTTGATGCTCGGACCACATCTGGAGCGTGCCGGGCAAATCGCCGTCGAATGCCTCAATCGCTTCAGCGAGGGTCCACGCATTCTCGGCGGCCTTGGCAGTGCCGGCGGCCGCGTGCGGTCGGACCGCAAACGCGGCGTCCCCCAAGAGGCAGACCCGACCAATGGCCATAGTGGGCGACTCGACGTCCATAATCGCCTGGATGAACGGATGTTCGGTGGCTGTGACGATAGAGGCAATCTCGTGCGGCAACGCAGCGGCGGCGAGTTCCTTGAGCTCACGCACGTACCGGTCCTGAACACGACTTGGACGCAGCGAGACCGAATGCGGGAAGCCGTCACGATCGGTCATCAGCTCGTCGAAAGTAGCGCCCTTGTCGACGTTCCGATACCACACGAAGTTCCAGCGTCTGTGGCCCCGTTCGACGCGGCCATCGGCGCCGGGGATCGGGTAGACAAGAATGTGACTGTTCGGGATAAGCGCGTATGTAATTGTGTCGTCAATTCGTTCGAGCACGCGAGCCGGGATGTCTCGTTCGCCGACCGTGCCTCGCCATGCAACGTAACCAGCGTAAACGGGTTCGACGCCGGGAAACAGCAATTGGCGGCCCGTCGAGAGGACGCCATCCGCGAGCACGAGAAGGTCGTACCGGAGTTGCTGCCCACTGGCAAAGCACAGATTAACTCCATGTCCATCCTGGCTAAACCCGACGAGCGCCGCTCCCTGGAGATAGCGCTCGCGGCCGAACTCGCTAAGAAGGGCCCGGTACAGGCTGCCCCACGAGACGAAACGGTACGCGACACGTTCCTCCCATAGCAGTGAACCGGTTCCATCGAGAAGCCGGTAGGTACGGACCGGGACGGTCATGTTGTCGAGCGAAGTCGTCGTTCGTTCGACGAAGTATCGAACGCTCACTTCGTGCGCGACGATCCCCGCTCCGAACCCCGTTAACTCGCCGGTCGCCCGCTCGAACACGTCGACATCGTGGCCGAGGCTGCGAAGCAGCAACGCCGTCGTTAACCCGCCCATCGAGCCGCCGACGATAGCCACACGGAGCCCGTTGGCGTCGACCTTGCGTGGCATTGAAGGCATGGCTTTCCTCTCTGCTTCAATAAACTGCTATTGCTTAGAATACATCATGGCGAGGAGCGGGACAGAAACGAAAAGGTCCCTGGGTGACGCGAAGGCTTGATTTGTCTCACGCTCCGGCGGGGACCGCGAACCTCACGCCGATTGATATGACAACGGCGTGCTTTTCTCGGAGTCCGCGCTAGCCGCTTGTTACCCGTTCAATCAACGGTTTCAGTTCCCTCAGCGCTCGCTCTGTTGCAACGACAGGTCCGATTTGGTGCAGCTCGATCATGTTACCGAACGGGTCGTCCATGAAGATCTGTTCGATCTGCGGCCCCACTACACCGGCCAAGGTCCAGTATTCGACGCCGAGCCGGTCCAGCTCGCGCTTGGCCTCCTGTACGTCCGGCACCGCCAGTGCCACATGGGCCAGCGTCGGATCCTGACGTTCTCCCTTCGCGTACTTGGAAGGACCGCTAGCTCCCATCAGATGAATCTGCGTGTGGCCCAAATCCATCCAGTAGCCCGGGATACCCGGGATCTCTGGGCGTCCGGGATCTGGAGTCAGTCCCAGCACGTCGCGGTAGAAGGTGAGGGCCTTGCTCAGCTGCTCGGGCGTGGAGCCTACTCGGATTCCGTGGTGATGTAGCTCAAGAACTTTCACGGCCATGACTTTTCCTCCTGCTCGGTGGTTTGGGCAGTTTCACTTGTAGCGGAATCATAGAGAAGTGAATTGAACTGAACGACGCGACGTTTTTGTTAGATCAAAGTTACAGGGGCCTATTTGATCAGCAACCAGACGGGCTGCATTAGTCAGTGATTATTGCAAAACTTTTCTCGAGCTATCCGTGAAGTGTCCGTCTCTCTATTGTCTGAAGAAAACTATTCTTACGCCCCACCTCGAAAAGGTTAAAAGAACAAAGAGCAAAGGGTTATTCGATATCCTGGACAAGACGAAAGCCAATGAGGTAGCTGCGGGAGTCGGCGCCGATCCAGCCCCGGAACGAAGCGCGCAAGAACTCCGGTCTGGCGCCCCAGGAACCGCCGCGCACCACGCGCAGGTCGCAATAACCACCGCCTGTCTCTTTCCACGCTGACCCGTCCTCTGGCGCACCGTTGTAGTTGCCGTGGTAGCAATCCTCTACCCACTCCCACACATTACCCGCCGTGTCATACAAACCGAACGGATTTGGCTTCAATGATCCCACCGGCGCGGTCTGTTTACCATCCCATTGACTACCGCAACCGTTACAGTTCGCCATCCCCTTTAACAAATCCTTGCCCCACCAGTAGGTAGTTTCCTTCCCCCCTCGCGCTGCATATTCCCATTCGGCTTCGGTGGGTAAGCGGTAACGCTTGCCGGTCTGTTCAGACAACCACTTGGTATACTCCACAGCATCTTGCCACGATACGTTGATCACCGGTCGCCGACCTCTGCCCCAACCTCGATCATCGGGTAATTTACGCTTCGTGACTGTTGCAAATTGATCGTACTCATCAAAAGTCACTTCGTACTGGCCCATGGCGAAGGGTTTCTGGATTCTTACTATGCGAACCGGACCCTCGTCTTCGTCGCCTTCGCCCTGAAGGTCACCCATCCGAAAGGAGCCTGCCGGGATCACTACAATTCCGGGTCCCTCTGTTTGTGCACGCTGGATCTGGCTCGCACACCCAAGAAGTGACACAAGCATCACTAGCAAACTGATGCGCATCGCGAAAGTCATTGCTCCACATCTCGTTGACACTGCCAATTTGGCGGCCCACCGGAGCCTGTTTCGTCCGCTAGACCGCCGCCTAAATTCCTTAATGTGATTAGGATTAAACTGAACGGACACCTCAGCCAAATTTCGTCGGATCGAGTCCTGGCATCGCCGCTTGTTTTTCTGCCATCACTTGATCACGTTATCCGCTCTCGCCAGCACGTTAGGCGGAATCGTCAGGCCGATCTGCTTCGCCGCTTCCAGGTATGATGAACTCGAACTTCTTTGGCTGTTCAACTGGAAGATCGGCGGGCTTGACGCCTTTGAGTATCTTGTCCACATAGGTGGCGACGCGCTTATACAAATCCGCTACGTTGGTTCCGTAAGAAATAAGACCGCCGTCTTCCACAGACTCTGACATGGGATATATCGCCGGGAGCTGGCTCTTTACGGCAAGATCCGCAAACTGGGTTCGATGAGAAGTGGTGATATTGCTCGGCAGGACAAGAGTTGGGTCAGGTATGGGGTCACCCATTACTCCGGACGCGGTCTCGAGCAGCGCCATCTCTCCACCATTAGATCACTCGAGCCATCCCACTTTGCGCTGTAAAAACCTGTCGAAAAGCGGCGGCATATTTATCTGTTTACTCCACGTTCGATGGGAACAGTTCGTCAGCTCTAACGGCGCGGGGCGAGAAACCCTGCTCGTAGACGTACTGGCCGATAGCCTCTAGCGCCGGCCGGTTAGGCTCTAAACCATAGGCCCAGAAATCCTTCCCTAAGACCTGCCAAGTCTCCTCGATATGATTGATGAGCCAAGGAAGTGAGAGGCGCAGCGCGTCCGTGTCGTAGAGTCCGTCGATGGCTAGATCCCGAGCTTCACAGAAGGCCTGGTATATACTCCGGGTCACCCACGGGTGCTCTCGATAGACATCGTTGCGTACCACCACCGTATGCATGATCGGGAAGATCCGGGTACGACGATAATAATCCTGCTCCACCTCATAATAGTTCGGAAACAGACGCGCTATGCGGGGCGAGCCTTTCTGGAAGATGGAGGGAATATACAACGCGCACAACGCGTCGAGATCCCCGGTCTCGAGCATTCCCTCCAGCGTCTGGTCCCGAGTCAGATAGTCCATCCTAACTTTGGTTGGCAGATTCAATGGAATCAATGGTCGCTGAGCCGGCGCAGTCAATCCACCAAGAAACCAATGAATATCTTCGAGGGCCACGCCGTACTCGTGTTGCAGCATCCCGTTCATAAAGACGACGCCGGTAGAACCGAGCTGAGTAGTTCCGACTCGTTTGCCCCGGAGGTCCTGAGGCGTCCGGATGCCGGCATCGGTCCGTATGTAAATACAAGAATGGCGGAAGATCTTCGATAACGCGACAGGCACCGCTACGAAAGGGCAAGTGCCGCGGCCTTTGAGGGTCGCATAAGAGCCAAGCGATAGCTCCGAAACCTCAAACTCCTTGTTCTCCAGCATCCTGGGAAAGGTCTCGCGGGGACGCATGACCTTGATCTCCAAATCGATGCCTTCGGCTTGGACACGACCATCGATGAGCGGACGGGTGCGATCGTAGTCCCAGCATGCGAGGGTGAGTTTGAGTTTTGACATTAGTGCAACTTCTCCCCAGGAGAAACCTGCGACCCCCTGAATTGTGATACTACGACTCTAATTTAGACGTGGTCGACTGAAAAAACGCAATGGCCGATTGCCGTCGCTCGCCTTGTCTTAACCTAACGCGATGCCGTGAACCGTCGCTATGATATATAATCACTCCTCAGCAATTTCACCATCGGCTGCTGAACATCCGGCAGTGGATCACGTTCTGTCATTTCGATCACAAGAACGAAGCCAGATGAAATATCCCCCCGTTGCCAAGATCTTGTCAAGGACATTAACTCCGCAAACGCCGCCATTTGGCGTGTTCGCAGATATTGGCCCGGAGTATATCCAGGCGAACTGACGACGACCACCGCAAGGACTGAACTGACAGACGGGTCAGTTAGATGCAAGGTAGGATTGGTTCGTTGGAAAATTCAGTTCAATTTCTGGCATCGCCGCTTGGTTTTCTGCCATCACTTGATCAACTTGGTCGCTCGGGCAAGCACCTCTGGCGGAATCGTCAGGCCGATCTGCTTTGCCGTCTTCAGATTGATCACTAACTCGAACTTCGTCGGTTGTTTCACCGGCAGATCGGCGGGCTTGGCTCCCTTTAAGATCTTGTCCACGAAATATGCGACGCGCCGGTAGCTGTCCGCGAAGTCCGCTCCGTAGTAGATAAGCCCGCCGGCAACTACACCTTCTCTGTTGTAGTACATCGACGGTAGCCGACTCTTTAACGCAAAGCCGACGGTCCGTTTATGGTTATTATTCATTAGTGGGCCTCCGGTCACGTAGAGTCCATCCGGGCGCTGCTTGTTTAGCGTAGCGAATACCTTCTCGAAACCGTCCGCAGCTCGTATCTCCCAAGGTTGAAGAGTCAACTTCAGCGCACGCGCCGCGATTGGGAGAACCTCTTTCATCTGGAGTACACCGGCCCGACTGGCCGGATCGTAGAGAACCGCGACACGGGCAAGTTTGGAAACGGCTTCTTTGAGCAGCTCCAGCCGCTTCCCGCCTAGTTCTGGGCCAAGGTTTGTAAGGCCGGTGACGTTGCCGCCCGGACGGGCAAGGCTCTCAACCAGACCTTCCTCGACAGGATCGACGCCAAGACCCACCATAACGATGGGAATCGTTTTGGTCGCATTCTTGGCCGCACGGATCGTCCTGCCCCCTCCTGCTACCACGGGGATATCCACCCTGAGACGCACCAGCTCAGCCGCAAGCTCGGGGTCCCGCTCGCGCTTCCCCTCCGCATATCGGTACTCGATGGCGATGTTCTGTCCTTCTATGTAGCCAAGCTCGCGCAGAGCTAGCCGAATTCCCTCGGCACGGGCGGAATCACTAGCTGCATCGCCCGACGATACATACCCTATCCGAGGAACTTTCTTCGGCTGCTGCGCCTCGGCTATGACCGCAACCGCAAGCAACACCACTGCAACAAGGATTGATGGCACCGCAGCCCTCTTCATTTCGCACCTCGTTTTGAGCGTTATGTATCACGCGGATAGAGATAAAGGAAAGTGTGATTTACACGGGGGAAGGCGACAGGTATTAGTTGAGGTGGGAACGCCAGAATCAGCCTGAGATTGAACTGAACGAACAACGCGTCAATGTGATTGTCGTTGCGAAGCGAAAGCTATCGTCCCTCGATCATCAGCCCAGTGCCTGGACGGTATGTGAACGTCGGCACTGATCGCTGTCTTTGCTCTTGCTCCTCTTTGCTTGGAGCGAGGACTCGCACATCCTGGCGCTCAAGTTGTGCGCCACAACCAATGAGCAGTAGGAGAACAGCCGATAAAATTGCCAATTTGACTCGAATCATTCCAGCGGAACACGGCGACTTGCTGAACTCGAAACGTTCCAACATTATTTCTTGGCGGCCTTCTTCGCAGCCCAGTAAGCCTTTAACTTAGCCGACAACTTCGCCCTGGCTGCCGGAGCCATTCTCTTTTTCTTGGCCTTAGCAGCCGGTTTGAGTGACTGCGTTGCTTTCGTTCCTCGGAAGTTCGCCCATCTTGCTCTTTGAGCAGTTGCAATCTTCTTTTTGGTAGAAGCGCTCATTCTCTGGTTTTTCTTTTGCGCAGCTCGGGGATTAGCCGGCGCACCGAAAATAGAGCGTAGCTCTTTGCTCAAACGGTCGATCTGCTCTTTAATCGCAGCAGCCCGTTTGAGTTGGTTGGTAGTCAGATCGTATACATTCATGCGAGAAGTAAATATTCAAAGGCGGTAAAGAAAGCAAGCAGTATTGTGATATTTTTGGCAATGATGCTTCAACCTGTCGCCTGAGTGAAAATAACAGGATTTGTTAGTAGGAGAAATCAATTCAATCCTGGGATAATTGTTTGGTTACTCTAGTGGTGTTTTGCCCGCTGGACCCGGAATATTGAATGCATTGAGCGTCAGCGCGATCATGCCGTAATACCCAATGGCACCGACAAGCTCAACCATCACTTGTTCGCCGAACATGCCCATACCTCGTTGAAAATTCGCTTCCGAAAGCGATCGCAATACGTTCAGCTCCATCGCAATGTCATAGACAATTCTTTCATCCTCACGAGTGAAAATTGGGGTGCGGCGATCACGGATCGCCTCTAGGATATCCCCGGAGATTCCGAATTTCCGAGCGTGGGGTTCATGCACGCACCACGCGAACTGTGCCGTAACGAAACGAGCCGTGATCATGATCGCAAGCTCTAGCAGACGCCTTTCGAGTTTGACCTTTGAAGCGAACATCTCTTGCAGTTTAAGACCATGGTCAAGCAATTCGGCGCTGCGCAGCCAAACCCCGAAAGGCCCGGCTATACCACCAAACCTAGTCATGAGCTCGTCATAACCACGTCTTTGATCGGCAGTAACGGTGGCTGCATCGATTCGCGACAATCGTTCCATGGATTCCTCCTTTCTGTCCTACATCACATAACGTCATTGAGATTATTTATTTATCACGGACCCGAAAGTCGAGAAAAGCCTTATTTTATTGCAGAAGGAGAACGGATTTGTCTAAGGGGAAAATGTTGAATTCGGTCCGCAATTGAATTGTAACGATGCGACAGTCGCGTCTTCTAAGATTAGGTCGTAGGAGAATTCAGTTCAATCCTGCGATCGCGAAGTGTTTGTCTGTCACTTGATCACTCGATCCGCTCTAACCAACACGTTCGGCGGAATAGTCAGACCGATTTGCTTCGCGGTCTTCAGATTAACGATGAATTCAAATTTCTTCGGCTGCTCCACAGGGAGTTCTGCTGGTTTGGTCCCTTTCAAAATCTTATCCACGTATGTCGCCGCGCGCCGGGATAAATCGGTAAAACTCGTCCCATAACTCATAAGCCCGCCGGCTTCGACAAATTCATGCCTGAAATATATCGCCGGGAGGCGGCTTTTTAGCGCTAGATTTGCAACTTTTGCACGCTGATCACTAAGGACTGGGGAAGCCAATACAACGAGTGCATCAGCACGCGCCTTGGTTGCGGCGCGAAATGCTGTCTCAATATCCTTGGGACCTAACACGTCCAGGGGTTGAACCTGAACTCCCAATGCCCCCGCAGCCAGTTCTATCTCCTTCAAGGTATTTGGATGGGCCGGTTCGTTCGAGTTCCCGAGAACGGCCACACGGAAAACTTAGGAATGACTTCCTTCAGCAGCTCTAGTTGTTTTCCGCTCAGCTCTGGGG
>Ga0209819_10000698_pt1 | contig 9978 bp, 7 predicted proteins | sample PPLLak2March2015_FD_187248 | JGI IMG/M metagenome (GOLD analysis project Ga0209819, IMG submission 187248) | Freshwater sediment microbial communities from Prairie Pothole Lake near Jamestown, North Dakota, USA - PPLs Lake P7 Core (1) Depth... | ecosystem: Environmental > Aquatic > Freshwater >... | reverse complement strand
CCATATAACCGGTGAACTCACCGAACGGTCCTTCGGGCTCCATGTAATCGATGGGGATCTCTCCTTCGATGACGATTTCCGCGGTTGCCGGCACTTCCAAATCCACGCTTTCGCAGCGCACCAGCTGGATCGGCGCTCCGGCGATGGCGCCCGCGACGGCATATTCGTCGCGGTCGTAGCCGACTTTGGCGACGCTCGCCAAGCCGATGGCCGGGCTGCAACCCAGCACGATCGCCGCCTGCAAAGGAACCTTTTTCTCTTTGCATTTGTGAAAATGAATACCGATATGCTGCGCTGGCGGGACACTGACTCCGGCTTTGTCCGGGCCCTTGATCATGCACCGGTAGGTGCCCACATTGGGAACACCGGTGTCGAGGTCCTTGGTCACTACGTAGGGCGCCGTAAGAAAAGGACCGCCGTCGAAACCGGGGTTGCTGATGGGCACAGGGAAGCGGAGCAGTCCTCCATTGGGATGGGTAATCTCTTTGCCTTTGAGAATGATCTCTTTGACCGGTCCCGTCTTCACTAACCGCGACGGGATCGGATGGCTCAAGGCCTGGTTCCAGCGTTCCGCCACTTCGCCCGGGCCGCTCCGTTCTTCCAAACCGAGGGCCATCTTGTAAATCGAACGCGAGGCGCCGAGCCCTCCAACCACAACGCGGCAGTCGTAACTCTTCCCTTGGGGATCGGTTACGTTATCAAAAAGGAAAGCTTTTCTCTGGCTGTCCGGCAGGCCCTGATATTGCCATCTGACCAAGGGCATTAGCTCGCTGTTTTTCTCGATCCTGGCACTGATGCGGTGAAGGTTGCCGGTCTCCTCCAGAAGAGAAATGAAATCTCTGAGATCGCGAAAGTAGGGTCGCGTCTTGGCTTTGAACGCCGGCTTCGCCATAGTTTTCCTCGCCTCACTTGACCAGTAGCATCGGGCTCGGTCGGACCACTTTTTTGGCCTGTTCAATGGGAAATTCTTTCTCGCAAAACGGGCATTTGGCCGGAATTTTCATCCTCTCGAACTGCGGCGAGACGAGAAATACCTCATCACATCCAGGGCACTCGACTTTCATAGAACTGGCCATGAGTTCCTCCTCCTACGCATCCGGTGGAATCTTTGACAAAAGATCTTTAGCGACGAAGTCCTCGAGCTGAACTTTGCGCATCACTTCGTCGGGCACATTGATTCTGATTTCGAAGGGCTCCGGTGGCGCGGGCATGGTTGCGTCGATGCCCCCTTTGGCGACGGTATAGGCGTGATAGCTCAAGTCTCCAGGACTACCGGCGTAGGCGGTCGGGTCACGCGTGGTGCAGATCATGTTGGGAATGACTATAAGGTCACGATCCCATCGACTGCGGGTGGCGACCGCCCAAAGAACCTCGGCATCGTCAAAGATATTGATGTCCTCGTCGACCACCACGACGTGCTTGACCCTGCGGTCTACGCCGAGAGCCGCGACGATTGCCTCTCTCCCCTGCCCCGCGGCAGTTTTCTTGATCTGGATGTAGGCGTGAAAGCGGCTACAGCCTGAAGACGGTAGGTGGACGTTTTTGACCGTAGGCACCGATTGCTTCACCGCGCGGTAAAGCGATCCTTCGAGTGGGATGCCGCCGAGATGATCCTGATCACGTCCCCCCAGGTGGATATCGTGATAAATCGCATCCCGGCGGTAAGTGATCGCCTGGACGTTCATAACCGGCCTGAGGGTCTCCGGAGAATAGTAGCGCGCGAAATCCGCCCGCAGTCCATGACGTCCACGTTCCTTGGGAGGAATGATCCCTTCAATAACGATTTCTGCGTCCGCAGGAACGAGAAATTTGTCCCCCCAGGTCTCCGAGGGCGTAAGTCTAAAAGGCTCCCCCAGCGCGCCGCCGATGACGGAATATTCGTCGACGTCGATGGCCACACGCGTCAGCGCGCCCATACAAGCGGCCGGGTGGTGGCCGATCCAAGCGACGGCTGGAAGACCGTCTCCAGTAGCCTCAACGCGCTCCCTGTAACGCTCCCAGTTGTGTGTTCCCTCGCCCAGGCCAACGGTGACCTTTCTCGGACCGATCAGCCGCATGGTTTGGTAGGCGCAGTTGTAGACGTTCCCGTCGTGATTATCCACCGTAGTCATGACCGAGCCGAGGATCGTCCGCCCGCCTTCCATGTGATAGGGCAGCGGCACGGGGAACTCGAACAGATTCACTTGCTCATTTTTGCGGACGACCTGCTTCACCGGTGCTTCGGAGCGATCGACGATCACCGGCGTCTTCAATTGTTGACTGCGGGTGTCGTAATCCAACCCAACTTTCTCCACAGAAGAATCGAGGGCGAGCGCGCACAGGCGCCGGCTGGCAAAAAGGTTGGTCAGCAAGGGGAAGGCACAGGGCTTGCCCTCGACGTCTCGCAAGTTCGTGAATTGGGTGACGGGGAATTTATGCGCGCGGTCCAGCTTGACAAGCAGCGCTGAAATCTCGAAACGAAGATCCGCCTCCCGCTCCACCGTGATCAACTCCTCGGGATACCGCTGCTTGACATCCCTTAGAAAGCTTCTTAAATCCTTGGCTTCCTGTTTCGCTCTCATTGCCTCTCCTTAGCGCTTCTCGGCTCGCTCAACGAAGCTGTTGTCTACAAAGGAAGCCAAATTAAGATTGCGGATGCTCGGATTGCTTTCCGCCAGGTCACCAAGGTTGGCACGCAGGTCATCGATCTTGGTGTAGGGAAACGGAGAAAGCGGTTCGACGTACATGCGGTAGTTCAAATCGAGCACTGCTAGATCCTCGGTCCGGAGTCGCCGTTTGACGATTCCCAGCACCGCGTTCCGATTTTTCGGATCCTTGACCCACTGCGTCCCCTCGATCAAAGCCGTGATAAAACGCTGAACGGTGTCGCGGTTTTGATCGCGAAACACACGGGTCGTGATGTACGAATTGCCGATAATTCTGATGCCCATTTCGGTGGCGTCGGCTAACGCATTATAGGGAATGCCGGCACGCTCGAAGCGTTCCACGGTGGACGTCACCGCGCTGAGGATCCCCGAGCGAAAAGCGGCGACTCTCTGGTTCCCACCGCCAACCACGTGCATGTACTCGACGTCATCTGGCTTGAGTCCGAGTTTTTCCAACATCCGGCGCGTGGCGTAGTAGCTGGCGCCGCCGATCCGATCAATGCCTACCTTTTTGCCTTTGAGGTCCGCCGCGGTTTTGATCCCCGGCTGCACAATGAGTTTGTACTGCGTCGCCTCGCTGCTGGCGATCACGACCAGATCCGCGCCCGCAGCAGCAGCCTGAGCCGCGGTCTCAACGGAGCCGGAGTAGATAGGTATCTGGCCGGCGAGCAGCGCAGGCATGCCTTGGGAAGAGCTCGCGATGAAGATCAGCTCTGCGTCGATACCGTTGCGCGCGAAAAACTCTCGATCCTGGGTCGCCCAGAGGGGAATCCGATTGCCGGTGATGGACGCGTATCCTACCTTCAGATGGATCGCCTTATTTGCCTCTGCACCCAGGGCGCTTCCCGCGTACTGAAAGCAAGCCACAAAAACCAAAAGGGTTTGGGCTAAAAGACTTCTTGCCTTACGCATCTACACCTCCCTTTGTCAGAAACCGTACTCTTTCCACCTGCGCTTGAGCGTCTCCGCCATCTCCGGCGAAATCGCCGTGCCCAGCGGCGGGTAGCGGTTACCGCCGTACTGTTCCTGGGGCTCGAGCTCCCAATTGATCGTCGCGTCGATCAGCACCCGGGTCCATTTACCATGGCCGTATTTGACCGAATCCCGTTCCGCCGACGGCACGCTGGGATCGAGCATGGAGCCCGAGGTTCCAGGGAACGTCGTGATATCGCCGAGCCCCGCATTTACCCGGTAGCAGAGCGCCCATTCGATCGCTTCCCAATCGTGGATATCGATGTCATCGTCGACGACAATGAGATGCTTGCCAGCGTAGTTGGCGAGATGGCATCCCCACAGCGCGGCCGCAACCTGCTGCGCGTGGCCGCGGTGGCTCTTACGAATCTGGATGCGCAAAAGCTCCGGCCATTTGCCGCGCCAGACACCGGTCACATTGGGAACTCCGGCCTCTTCCAGGTATTGCCAGGCCATCGCTGAAAAAGTCGCCGGCGTCCACGTCGTGCCTTCATTGGTCCGGCCCGGGCTCGAACCGGTGAGACAGCCATGAAAAATCGGATCGTTGCGATGCGTGATGCACTCGACTCGGATCGCGTGCTTGGGCGTCGTCCGTCCCGCGTAGTAACCCGGATATTCGCTGAACGGACCTTCCGGCTCGAAGGTCTTCGGGTCGGGAGACACGAATCCTTCAAGAACGATTTCCGCCGACGCTGGCACCAACAGATCGCTGGTCTCGCATTTGACCAGTTCCACCGGCGCGCCCCTGAGAGAACCGGCTACTTCGTATTCCGAATGATTGACCGGTGTCGACGCCGCCATGAACAACGTCTGATCCCAGCCGATCACCACGGCCACGGGCATCTCCTGGCCGCGATTCTTGTACTTGCTGAAGTGCTTGCCCCATCCCTGGGTCATCGCCAGCAAGACGCCGATGGTATTTTTCTTGGCAATCATGCCGCGATACGTGCCGGCGTTGAGAATGCCGGTTTCCGGATCTCGGGTCACCACACTTGCGGAGGTCATAATAAAGCGGCCGCCGTCATGGGGATTCCACTTAGGAACCGGAAATTGAAATAGATCGACCGCTTCCCCTTTGACGATATTCTCTTTGACAGGCCCCCTGCTCACGGTGAGCGGCTTCACCGGTTTTGAGAAGCGATCCTTGAAGATGAGAACCAGTTCACGGTTGGAGATTTTCTCTGAAACTCCGAGCAGCCGGCACACCCGCTCTCTGGTCCCCGTGCCGTTGGTGAATAGCCGGCGGCAGAGGGTTTGGCGATGACCTTTGACGTTTTCAAAAAGCAGAGCCGGTCCAAACTGGCTCGATATCTCCCGTGTGATCGCGCCGATCTCTTCGTCCCAGTCCACTTCCGCAGCGATGCGCTTTAAGTCGTTTCTTTCCTCCAGGTCATCGATCCATTCACGCAGGTCCTTGGCTGACATTCATAAGCTCCAATCGCTAAAACTCTACTGTTCCAATGGTTCAAAACGTTCAAACCGTTCCAGACGTCGGAACGTGAATAGTTTCCCTCCTTTTCTAACCGGCCAGCGACAACAGGGCACGGCGCACGAGGGTCTTGCTTAAGTCGAGCTTGTAGCTGTTCATCTTAAGCGGCTTCGCTTGTTTGAGAGCCGTCTCCGCCGCTGCCGCGGCCAAAGCCTCGCTGAGCGTTTTTTTCCTCAGAAGCTCCTCCGCCTCTTGGCTCCTGTAGGGAAAGGTTGCAACGCCCCCCAAAACGATTCTGAGATCTTCCCAGATACCGTCGTGAATCACGGCGCTGACCGCGACGCTGGCGATGGCGAAGTCCCACGACTTTCGCACGGCGAACTTGACGTAAGTGCTGTGCGTCGGACGAAACGGAACTTCGATTTCTGTTACAATCTCATCTGCCCGCAGCGTATGGGATTGCAAGCGTCCGCCGACCCAGGTATGGCCGGGGAGAAAGTCGGTGATCGCGGTTACGTGTTCCCCACGGGGCGATGCCACGCGGACTTGAGCGTCCAGGGCTGCCAGCGCCACGGCCGTATCCGACGGATGATTCGAAAGACACAGATGCCCGCCCATAATGCTGCCGTAGAAGCGGCTGTCGCCGCCTGCTAGATCGCAGAACTTGCCGCCCGATTTCCAACAGGAGAATCCGTCCTGCAGATACCAACACCAAACATCCTGACAGATGTTGCCTCCCAACGTCCCCATATTGCGGATCTGCGGTGATGCCACGACTCCCGCCGCCTGGGCCAGAACGCCGTAGCTTCGTTGAATCTCTGATGATTGAGCGATCTGTGACAGGGTCGTGAGCGCGCCGATTCTGAGATTCTGCGGCTCGGAGTGAACGTAACTCAATCCGGGAATAGTCTTGACATTCACCACGCATTCGGGCGTCACGATGTATTTCTTGATCCGAAACAGCAGGTCCTGCCCACCGGCCAAAACCCGTGCCCGTTCTCCATATTGCGACAGGACCGACAAGGCATGCGCCGTCGAGGAAGCGTCAACATGCTTAAAGTTGATCAAGTCACGCCCCTCCCGCGTCGCGCAACGCTTTAAGGATTACGTCGGGAGTCATCGGTAACTCCGTCACGCGCGCCCCGGTGGCGTTGTAGATGGCGTTGGCGACGGCCGGCGCCACGCCAACGTACGAAATCTCCGAACAGCCTTTAGCACCAAACGGATGTGTCGGCTCACCCAATTCGACCATCACCGGTTCGATATCGGGCAGGTCGAGAATCGACGGCGTGCGCAGATCGAGAAACCATTGATTGAGCGCCGTGCCGGTCTTTTGGTCGAAATAGAACCCTTCGCTCAAAGCGTAGCCGAGTCCCTGCGCGGCACCGCCCAAGATTTGGCCTTCGACGATCATAGGGTTGATAGCGCGGCCCACGTCGTGGGAGGATACCAGCCTGAGGACTTTGACCTCTCCAGTGTCGACATCGACTTCCACTTCGGCGAATGTGGCGGCGAACCCATAGGCGAACAAATGGTCTTCCTTGGCGTTGTGGACTCCCCTGCCGATGATCGAGCTGCCGGTGATCCTGACAAGCTCATCTAGACCCACACGCTTAGACAAGTCCGAACGTTTCCAAATTGATTTTTCTCGGATGTCAAGGTTGGTTGCTGGCTCACTCAACAAAATGGATGCCTGCTCGAGCAGTTTTTTCTTGACCTCTTCGGCCGCCCGACTAGCGGCGATACCCGTCGCGTAGACAGTGCGACTGGAAAAAGGTCCGGAGTCGAAAGGACAGGTTGAAGTGTCAGCATTGGACCCGCCGACGTCCGTCAATGATACACCAAGAACTTCCGCAACCATCTGGCGCAGCGTTGTCTGCTGCTCCGATCCCTGATCCGCGGTTCCGGAAAAGAGGGAGATTCGGCCCGCGCTGTCGATTATCACTTCGGCCTCTGAAACTCCGGCTGGATTGCTGCCGCAGCTATGAATCACCATCGCCACGCCGATGCCTTTTTTTCGGCTGCCGCGATCTGCACCATTCAAGGATGACCGACGCTGCCAGCCGATCTTCTCGGCTCCCGCGCGTGCCGCTTCTTCAAGCCAAACTGTGGACATGATCTTATTCGGAGCCGAGCATAGATCGTCCCCTTCATGGAGCCGGTTCTTGAGCCGAAACTCGATGGGATCCATCCGGATTGCGTGGGCCAGCTCATCCATCATGGACTCAATGGGAAAATGGCTCTCGGCATCCGCCCGGCCCCTATAGGGTCCGGTGCTGGGCCGGTTCGTCCGCACAGCGAAAACTTCCCACTTCACGTTGGGACAGCAGTGATAGAGATCGATCGGCCGAGTGCAGATCGCAAAGGCGATGTTCTGTCCCAGACCCCCATAGGGCCAATAGCCGTTATCGAGAAAAGTTCGAACCTTGATGGCCGCAAGCGTGCCGTCTTTTTTAGCCCCTGCTTTGACATAGTGAGTCAAGGCTGATCGGTTATGCGAGTCAAGGCTCTCTTCTTCCCGTGTAAACCAGATTTTCACCGGCCGGCCGGTCTTGCGCGCCAAAAGCGCGCAGAGCACCGCGAATCGTCCGGTGACCTTGACACCGAACGCCCCGCCAAGGTTCGTTGATACGACCCGCACCGCTTCTATGGGCAAGCCCAGAACACGGGCCGTACTGTCCTGTAAACGATATGGATCTTGCACCGAACACCAGAGCGTACAGGCACCGTTTTCATAAACGGCGACGCAGGCGCGCGGCTCATGGGACACTGCGTTGACTTCCGATTGGCGAAAGAACCTTTCAAGCACAACATCGCTTTGCGCGAATCCGTTTTCCACGTTCCCGCGCTCGTTTACCACCGTGGGCCCGCCTTCTTTCAATCCAATGACGTTGCCGAAAGTTCCCAACTGGTCGGGCCGGATATCGCCGGGCTTTAGCTCGTGGCTCTCTGGATAGTTGAGCACCGCGTTGGGAGCGCTAGGTTCTGTTCCGGCTTCGGGATCATGGATGGCAGGCAAGACCTCGTATTTGACGAGCAGGGCTCGCGTGGCCTCTTCGGCAATGTGCCAATCTTCAGCGGCCACCACCGCCACTGTGTCGCCGACGAACCGCACCTCCTCATCAAGAGGATAGATTTCATTTTGATATGGGCCGAAGAGGACCCTGGGGACGTCCTTGTGCGTGATCACCGCGGCCACCCCGGGTATTTTTCCGGCGGCCGTCGCGTCCACATCGATAATCTTCGCATGGGCGTGGGGGCTCCTGAGAATCTTCATCCACAGCATGTTCGGCAAATTGATATCAGCGGGAAAGCGCAGCGTGCCCGTCGCTTTTTCAATTCCATAAATCGGCGGCACGGATTGTCCAACGGTTGAGAAATTTGCGCTCATCGTGCTTCTCTCATGACGCGGCCGGCGTCGAGCACCGCCTGGACGATAGACGTATAACCCGTGCAGCGGCACAGTACACCGGAGAGCGCGAGTCGCACTTCCGCTTCGGTGGGATCGGGATTGCGATCGAGCAGAGCTTTTGCCGACAGAATCATTCCAGGCGTGCACCAACCGCACTGGGCGGCATAGGAGAGGGCAAAGCTCTTCTGCAAAGGGTGAAGGTTTTCACTATTTCCGATGCCTTCAATGGTCGTGATCTCTTTTCCTTGCGCTTCCACTGCCAGGATGGAGCAAGAATAAACGTCCACACCGTCCATGAGCACAGTGCATGAACCGCAGCCACCGTAATCGCAGGCTCTTTTGGTGCCGGTCAGATCCAGGCGGTTTCTGAGAACGTCGTTGAGCGTCCAGTTCGAATCAATCTCGAGATCGTGAACTGTGCCGTTGATCTTCAGCGCGATCTGGTGAAAAGTCTGCGGCTCCATCTTCAGCTTGCAAGTGTCTAATCAAATGTTTGGTTAGTTGCTAAATGAACCCGAGATCCTTGACTTCGATCAGGATGACGACCCTTCGGGTGTCATTCTGATGAGCGGAGCGAAGTACTTTCTTTCCGAGATCGGCCACGGCTTATTTCTTTGTTGGCTGCTCGCCGCTGACCGGCTCTCCTCTTGCGACCGCCTCCGCCATGGCGTCGTCTTCCGCATTCCACAAGCCCAATGCGTATCCATACCAGGGATTCTTAAGGGTTAACGGCGGTAGCTCCTCTTGTTTCCAGATTTTGAGCGCCCGTTCCATATATTCTTTTTTCGGCAATCCTACCGGCGGATACGGTCCTTTGCGCGTCGCGTCGATCAAAATCCCGGAACAACCGAAAGGCGGCGGGAAGCTCCGCTCTTCGGGTTTGCTGATCAGCGAATAGGCCGAGGGATCGAGCAGGGGCACCCGCCCGGTGATGACGCGCGTATCACGATGGGGCTGCATGGCGAAGCTCATCGCCCAGATCACCATGTCGGGATCTTTCGGATCGATGTCTTCATCAACGACGATGATCACTTTGTTGGCCGGATCTCTGCCCGAGGCGGCCTGGAGCGCTTGCCAGGGTTTGCTCGGGTGGCTTTTGCGCATGCGGATGACCCACCAGTTCCAGCCCCCGCCCATCTCCGGGCAACACACTTCCAACACCTCCGGCAGATTGCAGCTATATCTAAGAAAGCCGTAGAGAATCATTTCCCGGCAGCTGCGCGAGATGCCATTGGATTCGCTCGGCGGAAGTCCAACCAGTATCGACGTCAACATCGCGTTGCGCCGGTGGGTAATCGCGGTGAGCTTCACCACTGGACGGCGATGGCGCTCGACCATCAGGTAACCGGGAAAGTCACTGAAGGGCTGTTCCGCCTCCAATTCTTCAGTGGAAATTTCTCCTTCGATCACGATTTCCGCCTCGGCGGGGACTTGCAAAGGCACGGTTTTGCAGCGCACCAGCTCGACGGGCCTGCGTCTTATCGCACCGGCCACTGACAACTCGTCCAAGCCATAGGGAA
>Ga0209819_10000697_pt1 | contig 9979 bp, 8 predicted proteins | sample PPLLak2March2015_FD_187248 | JGI IMG/M metagenome (GOLD analysis project Ga0209819, IMG submission 187248) | Freshwater sediment microbial communities from Prairie Pothole Lake near Jamestown, North Dakota, USA - PPLs Lake P7 Core (1) Depth... | ecosystem: Environmental > Aquatic > Freshwater >... | reverse complement strand
AGCCGTAGTTGCCATGCGACAGGCCTTTACCGCGCTGTCCAAGGACGAAGAATTCATCGCTGAGGCAAAAAAAGCCATGCGTTTCCATCCGCGTTTCGATGTTGGGGAAGATGGAGAACGGTTGCGTGACAAGGTGCTTCGGGCGCCGCCCGAGGTCGTCGATTTCGTGCGGCAATACATCGAGCAAGCGAGGAAGTAGTAGGAATTTCCGTCAGCGGCGGGTAACTGTCGGATTAGAGCGAACTCTTTTTTGTGAATCGAGATGGATGGCCCGAGTGGTGCGTCAAATTCCCGCGTACCACTCGTAGCCTTGATCTTCCCAGTAGCCGCCTTTACCCGCGGCAATGTTTTGGTAGCTCGGAACGAACTCAATTTTCCTGATGTACTTGGCGTGCTTGTAGCCGAGCTGCGTCTCGACGCGGAGGCGGAGCGGCGCGCCGTGCGCGACGGGCAGAGCGCGATCGTTCATCTCATAAGCTAAGATTGTTTGCGGATGGGTAGCATCCCTGAAATCAAGGCTTTCGTAGTAGTGGATGCCGTTGTCATCTGTGTCCATACAGTGAAAGACGACGTATTTGGCTTCCGGGCTCGGTTGCGCGCGCTGCATAATTTCCGCTAAAGACACGCCTTTCCACTTGGCGATGGCGCTCCAGCCCTCCACGCAATCGTGGCGGGTAATTTGCGTTCGCGAAGGCATCGAACTTAGTTCGGCCAATGAAAACCGCGCCGGTTGCTGCACCGCGCCGGCAATTTCCAATCGCCAAGCCTGCCAATTGTTTTTGGCATCGGCTGTGTAATCTATTGTGATCGGCGGTGGATTCCCGTTGGGCTTGAAATAGCGGGAGATATCTTTCTCGGCGAATTCCTGGGCGAGTTTATTCTTGCCGGTCAGTAATCGTTGCAGCCGTTGATTCGCGCCCTCCGCGGATTCCAAAAGCGAGAGGAACTTTTGGTTTTGCTGCAAGCTGTCAAATGCCTTTTCGCAGCCGGATAGCAATAACAAGCCGGCGCATTGAACGGCGCCGAGAAGCAAATTTCGTCGCGCTGAATTCATATCGCTCACTCCTCGATTTCCTTTTTGGCCTCATTGGTTTGCGTTTGGGAGCTTTGTGTAGAACTCTCCGGACCGAGGTAGTCCGCCCGGTTTTCGAACTTCGTCGTGCCATTCTCTTGCGGTGCGGTCTCAGCGCCAGCTTGCTGCGTTGCCTGCGGCGGGGAAACCTCCTCAAGTTTCGCCGACGCCAATTGGCCCGATACCGCAACTCTGGCGGGTTCTTGAATCATTTCCTCCTTAGAAGCGCAAGCGCCGCCGGCTCCGGCCCCTCAACCCCCTTTTCCTTATACCAACCGGTAACCATGGAGCGCATGTTGTTGAGTGCACCGGTCGCCAGCACCATGAAAACATGGCCGAAGGTAACCCCGATAAAAAGAAAGGTGAAGATGAAATGAATGCTGCGTGCTGATTGCCGTCCGCCGAACATCGTTGGCAGCCAATGAAACGCCGCGTCGAGCTGCGGCGACATGGCCATTCCCGAGAGCATGATGAGCGGAGTCAGGATAAAGAATACGCTCGTATACGCCAACTTTTGAAGCGGATTATACTCCGCTTCTTGAGGAGACTCTTTGCGGATTCGAAGGTAATAAAGCACCATGGCAGGCACGCGGACAGCATCTTTCGATGTCAGCAAGAACTTTCGCAGGTGCCCGGTGGCGATGTTATAGATGACGTACAGAAGCCCATTGAGCGTGAACAGCCAGGCGAAGAAAAAATGCCATCGCCGCCCGCCTGCTAACCAAAAGTACCCCGGAATGGTCAGCCAGCTTGGAAAGGCGCGCGGCGCCGGACCCATCTCGGTGTTCTGCACGCCAAGAACACCCGTGGTATCAAATTGCCAGCCGTAGATGCGGAAAAAACCGCGAGCCTCGCCATCGTCATTTGCCGCGGTAATGGAAAGAAACGCTTGGTCAGGCTCCGACGTATGGCCCCAATAGAGATGGGGATGAGCGTTGAAGATCTGGAAACCGCTCATCACGAGGATGATCAGCGCCAACAGATTTATCCAGTGGGTGGCGCGGGTGATGCGGTTTTGGCGATAGACCAGCTTTTCCATCGGGCTTTTCTGGAATTACGCGACTCCCTTGCCCAACTCTGTCGTGCACGGACACTGATCGGGAAAGCGCTCGCAGTCGACGTCCCTGACTGGCGTGACCTTCGCTTCTCCCGTTTCTTTCTTGACCTGGATTCTAAGCTTCTGGGTGATGATAAGCCAGATGGCAACGGTTATCAGGGTAAACCAAACCAGCCAGCTTGTATCGAGCGGCATGGGAAGACTGCCTTGTGAGGCGGTTTGTTTGAGCCAAAGAAGAATAGCGACCGCGCCCGCTATCTCGGCGATCCTCGCCCCGATGCCGTCGACAGCGAGCTTTACTGCGGAGCGTTCGCTGGAATCGAGCGGGATGAAAGCCTGCTCCCAAATCGACCGGTGGACCGACGAGCGCAAGCCCCCTTCGGTAACTCGCAAAACAGAGCGGCTAAGCGCGGTCGCCGCGGCGGTGGCGAAAGAGGCTGCGCCAATGAGAGCCAAGGGCAGCACCATAAGACCGCCTCGTAATCCGACCTTATCCTGGATCTTCGGGGTTGCAAACAGTTGGAGCAGCAACGACATGAAATTCAGCAGGATGTAGAAGTTGGCGAAGAAGCTCGTGTTGCCTTTCGAGCCCATGTTGGCGCTCGCTGCCGCAGCATAAAACTGGAAGTCAATCAACAAACCGGCAAGCGCTCCGGTCATGGCAATAAACAAAAGCGTCAGAGAGTATTTGTTGGCCAGGAGGGCCAGAAAGCCGGCTTTCTTATCGCCATTTTTTTTGGCGACAATATTCGTGGGAAAGCTCTGATGAATGTGCGAGATCAGTGTGACCACGCCGAGGATGATAACCGCTGCCAGAAAGATCAGCCATTTTGGTTCGAGATAAGGAGCGAGGCCTTTGGCTATCAGGCCGCCCATCATGCCACCGGTGAGCGTTCCAGCGCCGATTCTGCTGAAGGCTCGCGCGGCCTCATGTTTCTCCGTCTTTTCGAAAATGTCCGTGGCCAGGAGCCACAGACTCGCAAAAAGAAGCCCGAAAATCGCCGGGATGAACATGAAGACCGCCAACAGCAGCGGATTCTCGCCAGGCTCTAAAAATGGCGCGGCGGCGGCCATGACGGCCGCGGCTAGCAGGAAAACGCCGATGCGGGCGGGCCGCGCTCCCCAGACCTTCATCGCCTTGACGAAGATCAGAGCGAGGGGCAGGGAAGCGGCGCCGATGTTGATATAGACGAGCGGCAACTGGAGCAGCCCGCCGCCGCCTTGAAAGAAGAGGGCATCGCGTCCAGTCTTCGCAACGATGAAAGCCAACGTTGTGAGTCCGAGGCCGGCGGCGGGAAGCAGAGTTCGCAGGCGAGCTTCGCGATTTTCCATCATGTTGCTATAACGTGGTGCGTGGTCGAGTGGTTCCCCATAATATCGGTTCCTTCGGGTTTTCTGTGAGAAATTCACCACAGAGGCGCCGAGTTCGCAGAGATCGGAGAATTTTTAATCAAGAACTCTTTACTCAGCGTTCTCCGCGCCTCCGCGGTGCAATCTCCGAGTCCTGCTTCAAAAGAATGCTTGAAGCCCTATAATATCAAAGGTTACGCCGAACGGGAAAAGACTCGATACCAGTCAGCAGGCGCTCGTGCCGAGCCGCTGAACCCTTACCGCAGGCAACGATCTTCACTCGCCGTACTGCTGGATCAACTTTGCCACCAGAGCGGTCCATCCCGTCTGATGGCTGGCGCCGATGCCGGCGCCGTTGTCGCCGTGGAAGTACTCGTGAAATGGGATCAGGTCCCGCCAATGGGAATCGGTTTGAAATTTTTCCGTCCCGCCGAAAACCGGGCGCCGGCCGTGCTCGTCGCGCAGAAAGATGCGGGTGAGCCGCTGCGAAAGTTCACCTGCGACCTCCCAGAGATCGAGCATCTGGCCGGACCCCGTCGGGCACTCCACTTTGTAGCGGTCACCAAGAAAGAAATGAAACTTTTGCAGCGACTCGATGAGCAGAAAATTCACCGGGAACCAGATCGGACCGCGCCAGTTGGAGTTGCCGCCGAACAGGCCGGTGCTCGACTCCGCGGGCTCATAATCGACCCGATACTCCATGCCATCGGCCTTGAGCGTATACGGGTGATCGCGGTGAAAGCGCGAGAGCGCGCGGATGCCGTAGGGCGAGAGAAATTCATTTTCATCCAGCATATAGCGCAGCACGCGTGTCAAACGACGCCGGCTTACCAACGACAGAAAGCGGCGCGGGCCATGTTCTGTGGCTTCGGTTTCAAAGCGCTCGCTCAGCTCCGGGCGGTTTTCGATGAACCACTGCATGCGCCTTTTGAAGCCAGGCAAATGATCGACCAGCTCGGGCTCCAAGGTCTCCACGCCGAAGAGCGGGATAAGCCCGACCATGGAGCGCACCTTGAGCGGCAACGACTGCCCGTCAGGGAGATGCAAGACGTCGTAATAAAAGCCATCCTTGGCGTCCCAAAGCTCGATGCCCTCGCCGCCGATATCGTTCATGGCTCTGCAAATATAGACAAAGTGCTCGAAGAATTTACTGGCGACGTCTTCATAGGCGGGGTTTTCCCTGGCTAACTCGAGGGCAATGGCCAGCATGTTGAGGCAGTACATTCCCATCCAGCTGGTAGCGTCGGATTGCTCGATATGCCCGCCGGTGGGAATAGGCTTGCTGCGGTCGAAGACGCCGATGTTGTCCAGGCCGAGAAAACCGCCCTGAAAGACGTTTCGCCCCTCGGCGTCTTTGCGGTTCACCCACCAGGTAAAATTCAGCAGGAGTTTCTGAAAAGTTCGTTCGAGAAATTTTCGGTCGGCTTTGCCGCAGCGCTTTTTTTCGACTTTGTACACGCGCCATGCGGCCCAGGCGTGGACCGGCGGGTTGACGTCGCCGAAGGCCCATTCGTAGGCAGGCAACTGGCCGTTAGGGTGCATGTACCACTCGCGTGTCATCAGAACCAACTGCTCCTTGGCGAAGTCTGGATCGACCAACGCCAGGGCGACGCAGTGGAAAGCCAGGTCCCAAGCCGCATACCACGGATACTCCCACTTGTCCGGCATCGAGATCACGTCGGCATTGTAGAGCTGGCGCCATTCACGGTTGCGGCCGTTGAGCCGTTCTTGCGGCGGCTCCGGTCCCGCCGGATCGCCTTTGAGCCAGCGGTTTAAGTCATAGTGATAAAACTGCTTGCTCCAGAGCAGACCGCCGAGCGCCTGGCGCATGATCGCTTTTTCGTCGGTCGCTACGCCCGGGGTCACCGTGGCGTAAAACTCATCGGCTTCAGTCCGGCGCGCATCAAATATTTTGTCAAATTCCCCGTCGGGAGGCCGGTTGCTGGAAGGCGAAACCTGAGTCAGCCGCAGTCTCGCGGTAAGAGAGCTTCCAGCCGCCACGGTGGCGCTGTAATGGGCCGACGCTTTGGTGCCTAAGGCTTCAGGATTCACCGCGGTCTTTACCCCGTGCACGATATAATCGTTGATCCCGTCTTTGACGTAGGGAGAGTCATTTTCGGCGTTGAAAAGTTTGCTCTTGTTGGTCTCGTTTTCCGTAAACAAGAATTCCGGACTGCCTTCACAGTAAAGCCAGCGGCTGCCGTAGTAGTAATGGTCGAGCTTGATTGTTGCAGTCTCCGCGGAAACTTCTCGGCGGAGTCTGGGATGGCGTTCATCCAGCCCCCAACCCCAGGTGTTGCGAAACCAGACCGTCGGCAATAGATGGAGTTGGGCAGGTTCGGGGCCACGGTTGATCGCTTCGATACGGACCAGGATGTCGTCGGGACCGGCTTTCGCATACTCGACAAACACGTCGAAATAGCGATTGTCGTCGAAGATTCCCGTGTTGATGAGCTCGAACTCGAGATCTAGCTTGCCCCGCCGGCGATTTTCCTCCACCAGGCGTGCATAGGGGAATTCAGCGTGAGGGTATTTGTAGAGAAACTTCATGTACGAATGGGTTGGCGTGGAGTCGAGATAAAAATAGTACTCTTTGACGTCTTCGCCATGGTTGCCTTCGTTACCGGTGAGCCCGAAGAGACGCTCTTTGAGGATCGGATCTTTGCCGTTCCACAAGGCGAGGGCAAAACAGATGTATTGGTGACGATCGGAGATCCCGGCGATGCCGTCCTCGCCCCAGCGATAAGCGCGACTCCGCGCCTGTTCGTGGGGCAGGTAGTCCCAGGCGTTTCCACCGGCGCTGTAGTCCTCGCGCACAGTGCCCCATTGCCGCTCCGATAGATAAGGCCCCCAGCGTTTCCAGTTTGCCTTGCGCTGGCTATCTTCGTGCAGTCGCTGTTCTTCCTTCGTCACGTTGTTCTCCTCACGGCTCGGGCATTGCTTTGCTGGATAATTGTAGCAAATCGTCACGCTTCTTGATTCACGTTCCCCAGCCGGTCGCGGAAGTAAGCACGCCAGTTTTCCGGTAATGCTTCACCTCCAACGCGCGCCGCATCGTGTTCCAGTCGCCCTTGTCGAAGGCGTAGATCCGGGTGATATCGGCCACGGTGATATTATTCTGGTTGCGGTCCAGATACTCGATCTTATCGCCCGGCTCCAGGTCTCCCTCGCGTAAAACCGAGCAGTAAAATCCCGTGCGGCGGCTTTTGAGGAAGCGCTTCACCATGTCCTCGCGGCCGAATTTTACGTTGAGCTTGTAGCAAGGAAGCCGCGGCTCGGTGACCATCAGCTCGGCTGATCCGATGCATAGACGGTCGCCGATGTTCAGGTCCATTTCGCGAATCCCTTCCGTGCTCAAGTTTTCACCGAACATCCCCAGTTTAATATGATCTCGGGCAGCTCTCGGCGCCAGAACTCATAGTGTTCCGATGGGTAGATATAAACCGCTTTATTGGGCCCGCCGTGCACCGTAAGATCCGCTTGTTCGTCGCCTTCGAGATTGAGGGCCGTAACCCGAAGGCGTCGTTGGACGGGTTGTTTAAAAATGCCGCTTGTCAGCCTGCGACCCTGGTAAAATATGGCTTTGGATTGCCCTACATTAACTGAAACAGTTTTCATGATTTTCGGTTGTATAGATACTATTCGCAACCCTTCGTTGCAGTGCCTCGAGCTAGTTTTCGATCAATTGCAGCCCGTGGCCACCGGCTCCGTGCCTAAGTTAATGCTCTCGCCGGCGAGCTTCAACCCCAGCAGATCGCGATAGAACTTTAGACCCTTTTCAGTATCAGCCACAACGATCGCCGTCTGATCGATGCCAAGAAAGAGGAAATTCCTCCCTTGGTAATATCAATGATTGAGTTGACTTTGCTTCCCATCAGGGCCGGCGACCGACCTCAAATGATCGGAAAATCTCGCTGTTTAGATGTCGAGGAGCTGGAGAAAGATGCAGAGAGTTATCAAGCAAGGGCCGGGTTGCGCTCACGCCGGGCCAGTCTTTGCTTTGCCAAAGGCTTTGGTTGATGTGAAAAGTGAGTCCGACCGAGGGGGCGACCTTAGTTTGCTAGAGGTATTGCCGTCCTTTGAGTGGATCGGGGATTCTCAGGCCGATCTTTTGAATCAAGGGATTGACTTCTTGAATGAATTCCTTCCTTGCCTGGGCGTTGGTTCTGCGTTTCAAGCCCCAATGAAGGTAACGGCGATCGCGCGTAGAATCCGAACGGCCAAACATATCGAGTGCCTTGACGTACCAGAAATCCAGCGCCTTTTGGACTCTCTCCCTCGCTTCGTCTCCTTCGGCAGTCAACTCCGCTGTTTTGCTCTGCCCGTAGCCGATGTGCCCAATCTCTTCTTTCATGATTTGCGGCAAAATACGCTCCAACGGCTTGTAAGAGCAGCCCTTGAATTCTTCCAACTGATAGCGACCGACGCGATCGATGAGAAATCCGAAGACTGCAAAATCCTCCCACGTTTGGATGATCCCGCGGAAGGCATCGAGATAGCGCTTTTGGTTGGGCCAACTGAGCACGAACGATACGTCGACTCCCATTTCGCCGCCCACTCGAGCTATCTTGCGAAAATGATCCAGCTCCTCCGCTGCCGTGCGTGCCACCATGAGCTGGTCCGTCTTCGTCGGAGCCGAAGGCAAAATATCTTTGACGTAGAGATGAGGGCCGCCGATCTCGCAATCCGCCTGGATGGTGATGACCCTTCCCAGAAGCTCCCGATATTCGGGGTCCATTTTTTCGATATCTTTCAATTCGACTTTATCGCGAAACATAGTGACCTCCTTCCTTTAGCCTATAACTATTAAATTCGATCTCAAGGGAGGTCGGGCATTCAGGGACCGAAAAACCGATCGTGAGACCAAGCCGTGCGACTTGGCTCGAAAGAAAGAGGATGCGGTGGGTTCGCCCTAAGACTACGGGAGCGCGACTACATCGAGGCCGCTTTTGGGAATTTCAAAGCCGCAGCGTGATAAGAGATAGCGATCAAATTCTTGGTCGGTAGAAAACTTGAAGCGGACCGGGCCATTCTGATGCCAGAGCTCTTGTGAGGGCACCTGGCATCGGCCGCAGCCGGAACTCTGTTGGCAATCCGCCTGCGTTACTGTGATGGTCGCGTTGTTTCGGATTCTCGGGTCCGTACCCCGGCTATCAGCGCGAACAACCAAACCTTTGCCGACGTAATCGATGCCGGGAAATTTGCGCGCCCGCTTATCGGGGTTGAGGTCCACGCCGCTTTCTGCAAATACGCCGCCCAAAACCTCACGAGTTGTGGCATGAAATTCCACTTGTTCGCCGGTGGGAAGGGTTATGATGTAGCGCGTGCCTGAGCTACGAATAGCCGGCAGATAATGACGCGGAAAAAAAAGCATGACGCTATGCATGATCTCGCTCAGTCTAAATTGCTTGTCCTGGGACGGTGCCCAATCCGAGAGAAACAGATAAATATCTTGTCTCGCCCGATCGTCGAATTGGAACTGAAAATCGCGGGTGAAAAGCAGATTCTTGAGGGCGTCGTAGCGAGGGGGAAGTATACGATTGCCGCCACGATTGGAAAATTCAAAACCGACGATCTGGCCTTGCCGATTCTTGCGGTATTGCCAACCGGCATGAAAGGTCATGTCCGTGGCTCTTGCCAACACGACCGTGTCGTAATTCAATTTGGGCGAAGCCAACTCTTTCTCCGGCGCACTCAGAACGGATTCCGGCAGCCGTGGTTTTTCAATCACGATCTCGGGTTTTTTGCTAGCTTCGGGTTCAACTTTGGTTGCTTCCGATCCGGTCGGGACCTCTTTCTTGATCGGAGACTCCGCCTTCTCAGGAGGAGCTTGTTTCTGTGTTGGCGTCACCGGGCTCGTTCTACAGCCCTGCTGAAAAGACAGAGATACCAGGAGCAAAAATGCACATAGTTGAGCTCGCATGACAAACATGGTCGAGTGTCGGAAAGTTAAAGTACCTGCTTAGCGCTATAAAATCGATTCGTTGCGAACGTTAACTATCTCTTTATCTATTGGCTCTGGAGTTCTCTTTAGTTTACAGCAACCTCGATGCCAATGGCAAAGCACATTGCACTGAGCTCCTCGCCCAGGAGCATCAGGCCACACAGGGATGCGTATGAACTCGAATCTCAGAGTCTTGCTGGGAACTAGCCCATTTTAGGCGGATGCGGCCGCGGCACGTTTGAGGATTTCTTCAGACGTGAGGTCTTCTTTGTGGGTTGCGATAGTCCAAACGTGTCCGAACGGATCCTCCAAGGTGCCGGCCCGATCGCCATAGAATTGATCGCTCATCGGTTTTACGATTCTAGCGCCTTTGGCGATAGCCCGCTCAAATATCTCGTCACAGTCTTCCACATAGAGAAGAATACTCACAGGAGAGCCGCCAAAAGATTGCGGGCCTCGAGAACCCATTTCCGGGTACTCGTCCGCCAGCATGATACGGGAATCGCCGATTTTGATTTCAGCGTGTACCACTTTACCGCTTGGTTCGGACAAACAC
>Ga0209819_10000691_pt1 | contig 10018 bp, 5 predicted proteins | sample PPLLak2March2015_FD_187248 | JGI IMG/M metagenome (GOLD analysis project Ga0209819, IMG submission 187248) | Freshwater sediment microbial communities from Prairie Pothole Lake near Jamestown, North Dakota, USA - PPLs Lake P7 Core (1) Depth... | ecosystem: Environmental > Aquatic > Freshwater >... | reverse complement strand
CCCTACGGATATGTTATGGGCAAACTGGCTCGATGATATTGAGATTATTCCATTAGGAGTAGGCGAATTCCTCCTCAGGGCTGTCTTTGTGGATCAACCAGGCTTACATGGGCTATTAAATCGAGTGCATGATGGAAATTTGTATCTCGTTTCTTTACAGGTAAAACCAATTAACTTATGAAATGAAATTTTAGCGGTATTAAGAGATTAATATTCTTCTTAAAATCGACCCTCTGCTAATTGCATAGGGTCTTGTTTTTATGTACAATCAAAAGGTCGTTTGAGGAGATTCCGATGTTGAAATTAGCCTGGTTAGGTCCCCCTTTAGCAAAATTGAATGGTGAACAAATCCACTTCGAGACTCGGAAAATAATTTCTCTATTCGCTTACCTCAGTCTCAACCCCAAAGGGAATCAACGAGAAAAGTTAGCCGCTCTCCTTTGGCCTGAATTCGATCAGGCGCATGCGTTTGCAAACCTGCGCCGTGCACTTGGTTCTCTCAACCAATCGCTGCAGATCAATTGTATAGAATCAAATCGTGCATCTGTTGAGTTCAACGAGGACATACCTGTTGAAATTGATATTCTTGAGTTTCAATCAAGAATCAAGTTCGTACGGACACATGTTCATGAATATACAGAAAACTGTCCTGTTTGTTTGAAACAATTAGAAGAAGCTGTTGGTCTTTACAGAGGGGAATTCCTGGAAGGATTGAATCTGCCAGACTCCCCGGACTTTGATGAGTGGCAGTACTTCTTGCGAGAAGAGTTGAATCACGATTATGTCTGGGTGCTTCAAAGAATGGTGGAAAATTATCAAAACAATGGAGATTGGGAGAAGGCAGCTAGTGCTGCGCGAAGCTGGGTCCGGTTAGACCGCATCGATGAAAATGCTCAGATTACACTGGTCGATATTTACACTCGATCCAACCAACCCAACCTGGCACTTCGCCAGGTGGAAGAATATTCACGGCTGCTAAAGGAAGAACTCGGACAAGAATTGGATGAAGAAACCAGGGAACGCTTCCAGAAGGTACTCCAGCAGGTAAAGTCGTCAGGACCAAAAAGCCCTTTGGTCAGGCAAGACCATCGGCAAAGAATTCGTACACTACTTAAGACAAAGCTCTACTTACCGCGGCTAAAATCGAACATGGTCTTCCGCTCGCGGTTAATCTCCAGGCTCGAAGAAATCCCAAAATATAAGCTCACGCTAATTTCTGCCCCGGCCGGCTTTGGTAAAACGAGTGTGTTGGCTGAATGGGCAGCACGCTCGGAAAGTATAGTTGGATGGCTTTCTCTTGATTCGGGAGATAACGACCCCGCCTGCTTCTTTGCTTACCTTTGTACAGCTTTTGATGACATGATCGAAGATGGTGTGCGTAATGCTCAATCGATGCTTGAAACCTTTCAACCTTTACAGACGCTTTCGTTAATCGCCGTTTTGTTAAATGATTTAGCAAAAGTGAGCGATCCGCTTGTGCTTATTCTGGATGATTATCAATTTATAACATCTAAAGCAATTCATGAAGCCGTTACCTATCTTTTAGATCATGCCGGCTTGAACCTTCACCTGGTAATTTCCTCCCGTGCTGATCCTCCCATACAAGTTGCCCGTCTTCGATCACAAGGCGAACTCCTTGAAATCCGCACTGATGATTTGCGATTTTCTCTGGAAGAAGCAGCAGTATTTTTCAACCAGACCATGAAGCTTGATATCACAACCGAGGATATTCAGGCTTTAGCGGAGCGTACAGAAGGGTGGGCGGTAGGGTTGCAAATGGCAGCAATTTCACTCCAGGGTTCCCCCGACCGGATCAAGTTTATACACACCTTCTCGGGCAGCCACCGGTATATTCTCGACTATCTGATCCAGGAAGTCCTCGACCGCCAACCAGAGCACGTGCGTGATTTTTTGATGAAAACATCAATCCTTGAACAGTTCTGCGGAGAGTTGTGTGCGTATGTAGTTGGTGAGACTACAGAACCGGTTTTCCAAACCATAGATTACCTGGACCGGTCTAACTTATTCCTCGTACCACTCGATGAGGAGCGGAGATGGTACCGTTATCATCATCTATTCGCCGATCTACTGAAAACGCAGTTACAACATTATCATTCTCAATTGGTCTCAGAACTTCATTGTCGAGCCAGCCTTTGGTATGAGAAGGAAGGGTTGATTGGCACGTCTATTGAACATGCTATTGCTTCGAAAGATATTGAAAGGTTCTCCTATCTGGTCGAGAAAGATGCTCAGCAGTTGATTTACCGGATCGAATTTTCGAGGATACAGAAGTGGATCGACCAGCTGCCGCGTGAGATAGTCTTGAAGAAAGCCTGGATTGCTATTACCCAGGGCTGGGTGATGCTGGCACGAGGTCAAATTCATCAATTGGAAGACTGGATAAGCCAGTTTAGCCACCTTGCGAAAACGTTGTGGCTGGAGTCGTATACAGAGGACGAACAAAATGATATTGCCGCCAATATTGCCAGCCTCCAAGCTTATATCTCATTTTTTGGCGGTAATTTACACCAGAGCATCGAGCTAACGAACCAGGCATTAGGCCTGATTAGCCAACACAATGATGTTTTACGTGTTCGCTTGCTTGTTCAAATCGGTGAATCTTGTTTGGTAGTTCATCAATTGACCGATGCTATCAACTACTTTTATCAAGCACTCGATATAGGGATTCATATCCAGGATTTTCAATCGACCACGACGGCCACGATGCGTATGTACCGGTCTTTGACGTTTCTGGGCAGGCTCAACGAAGCGGAGATACTTATTAACCGAATTCTTAAAGCTTTATCCGATGCCGGACGTCTGAACACCCCTATCGCCGGGAAACCTGAACTATGTTGGGGCGATCTCCTGCGCGAACGCGGCCAGATGGAAGCTGCCGAGATCCAATTGAACCAGGGTCTCCTCCATGCACGCCAATATAACATTCCCTACGACGTTATTACTGCAATCGTATATAAGGTGAGATGGTTTTACACACAAAGAAGATGGGATGATGCCTGGAATCTCCTTGATGAAGCTCTCCCTATCCTGAATACCAGTGCCGTTCCTCCTATAATTACACAAGGTTGGGCAGTATGGAGAGCCGCGGTTGCATTAGAGAAAGGGGATTTCCCTGAGGTAGAAAAATTTTTCCAATCACAACAGATGGACTGGGAGGATGTTTCCGTCTTTCCAAAAGAAGAGGAATACGTCCTCATGGCGCGTTATTTACTGCGACAGGGAAAACTGGCAGAAACCAGGCATCTCCTGGAAAACCTTCGAAAAACGTCCGAAGAAAAAGGAAGAAACGGACACCTGGTTCCAATTTACCTGCTGTCGGCCGTGGCCTCGCTTGAACAAGGTCAAATGGAATCTGCCATTACTCAGATGAAAAAATGTATTGAGATTGGATACCCAGAAGGATACCTGGCTGTATTCCTGAATGGCGGTGCACATGTGGAGGAACTATTGGAGATGCTTCAGAAGAAAGAAATAGCGCGGCCAATAGCGGAATATGTAGACACCCTCGTTCAAGTTGTTCAGAAGTTGAAACATTGATGTAAGAAGGAAAATGTAGATAGGATTATAGGATAAATAATTCCCGTTGTGCCCCAGCTTCTGGCGATATTAAATTCAGAGCCATTTGCTCCCCCAGTCTTTTGGGTCTCACTGTACTACCTTGTGACAGGACTTTTGTATTGGATCGGCTTAGCAGTCGGCTGGAATGGATTGAAGCCGAAAGTCGCTGCGTTAGGCGCGTGAATCATTATGAAAGGAGCAGTTTACGGGCTCTCGCCTGCTGCAAAACCGAACGAACAGTTCCCGTGTCAAACACCAATTCCTGGGTTATACCAGGCCGGTCAAACGACCTATCCTGGCTTTGGTGTCGTATTTTCAGCCATTTCGGGCATATTTGCCGCCGAACGGTTGATCAAGGTTGAGATGGGGAGGTATTGAACTCGTTTTCCACTTTGGCGGTTTAATGGACGATCCTGACGGTGAAGAAATTACCTCAAAATCAGTAATGATAGTGTTCAGTCTCACCAGGAGTCTGGATTCCTTTCCCCGGGCAAAACCTTGCCGGTATATCAGTTATAATTGATTTGAAAGAAATAATCGTCAAAGAGATAATAAAAGAAAAGCAAAATTATTAGATATGGATGCTGCGGTACTTTAAGTCAGAAATCCTGATGCGACAGCAGCTTCCCGATCATTTTCCAGCTCCCTTACTGGTAACTGTTGGTGAATAAGAGACGTTTCCGGCCAGGCAGGCAGCCTACTGCTCGCATAGTCCTTGGCGTGGGTCACGTTTGGGCACTTCAAAACCCTGATCTAATTGAGGCTACAATTAAATCCTGGGTGTTGGAGAATCTGCTCCCATTAAGGTGAGTTTGTCAGCCCTGAGTGGAAGGGTGACCCCTTATGAAAATGTACCATACGGAACTTAACCTGCTCCGCTCTGTGAAAGGATGTGTACTATGGAAAGTAAAATCGCTCAGACTCCTCATGGCCCCATTGAATATACTCAAATTGGAAATGGACCGGTTGTGCTGGTATGTCATGGCACATCCAGTGATTGTTTTTCAACAGAATTAACGGAAACACTCGTCAAGGCTGGCTTTCGTGTGCTAACGCCTTCGCGACCGGGCTACGGGCGAACTCCTCTCAAGCTCGGCCAGAGTTCGGCTGAAGCAGCGAATTCTCTCATCGCTTTGCTGGATAGCTTGATGGTTCCTTCCTGTTCGGTGGTAGCCATCTCTGGAGGAGGGCCAACCGGCATCGCTCTGGCAGCCAGATATCCCCAGCGAGTGAATCGCCTGATCCTCCTGGCGGCAATTAGCAATCCAGAGGCTCGTCTGAATGAACCCAATTACAAGAACCAGGTAGCCTTTTATGGGCCGATGCATCGTGTGTTGTGGGGTATGCTTGGTTTTATGAGCCGAACATCACCACGTGCCCTGGCCCGGCAAACCCTGACAATCTTCTCAACCCACGACCCTGCAGATGGAATGAGCAGGCTCTCAAGCCAGGATATCGAAAAGATTAGCCGCTTCTACCAGGGACATTCTTCCCGTAAGGGCGCTTTAAACGATGGGACTCACACAGTTAGTAAAGAGCTGCTCAGTTCTGTAAGCCAACCTACCCTTGTGGTCCACAGCCGAGAGGATAATTCCGTGCCATTCAGCCATGCCGAGTGGTCATTGGAAAATATCCCCGATGCAGAGTTGTGTGAGTCCGGGTTTACTGGGCACTTTTTCTGGGTTGGCTCAGACTTTGATCCCATCAGCCAGCGTATGATTGAATTTCTCCAGGGGAAGCGATACTGAGTAGTTTTACCCATTTGACAAACGAATAAGAATTACGACCTTGGCTATCCTCACCGTTAAAAGAATGATAAACGTTCTGTAACGATATTTACACGTCTCTCAAGTATGATCAAATAAAGAATGGTCCTAGTCATTAATATTCAAACGAAGGCTTATGACTGCACAAACGATAACCATTTCGACTAATCACAAAGTCGCACCTGGAGGTTAATCAGTGTCCATCAAATCAATCTATCGAACTTCTGAAGGCGAAGCCGAGATAATAAAACTGTACGATCTCCAGGTTGCCCGGCTTGGTTTTCCTGTAGAAGAATGCACTGTGTCTACCCGTTTTGGGACCACACACCTACTGGTATGCGGTCCCAAAGACGGCCAGGCGCTGGTTTGCTTTCAAGGCGGCAACTCTACGAACCCATTAACACTGATTTCATTCGCGGCGCTTATAAAGAAGTACCGCATCTATGCCCCTGATACACCCGGGCATCCAGGCAAGAGCACACCTGTACGACTTTCTCCTCGAAACGACGATTATGGGCTGTGGGTGGCGGATCTACTCGACGCCTTGGAATTCGAGCGGTCGATCCTGGTCGGCGGTTCATACGGGGCGGGAATTATTTTACGGTCTGCAGCAATCATTCCAGAACGGATCGAAAAAGTAATCCTGGTAAATCCATCAGGTATCGTTTCTATTCCAGTCTCTACAATGTTCTTCCGCCTGCTGATCCCATTAGGTCTTTACTACTTATCCCACAGCCGGGCAGGCCTGATTCGCGAGCTACGGCCGATGTTTGCCGAGGATCCTATCCCGGAAGATGTGATCGAAATGACCCAGGCGTCTTTTGACCATGTCAACATTGAACCTGCAATGCCTCGCAATGTCACCCGGGCAGAGCTTGCCCGTCTGACAGCGCCGGTGCTGGTCATCACAGCCGAGAAGGATGAGCTATTCCCTGCTAAAGCTGTTGTCCGGCGTGCAAAAGAAGTCTTTCCGAACCTGGTTGCTGTTGAAACAATTGCGGGAAGCCCGCATTTCATCTCCCCTGATAAACGTGCTTTCCTGTGCGAGCGGATGGATCGGTTTATTGAACTGGGTACATGAATAACAAAGATTTTTTAGCCGGCATAACGCAATCTAGTGAATGTATAAACAATGGAGTATCGAAATATGAACAACGTTTCCATAGAACAAAGAATGAACGGAGAACATCCTCTTGTCCGTTTATTCAAAGTCCACGACTTGTTGGCATACTTTGTTTTGACATTTATTTTCACCTTCGGCGGCTGGCTCGCTGCCATGTTCACCGGGTTTGGAACATTGTTTGATATCGGATTGTGGGGTCCTGCGTTCTCCGCGATTTTAATCACCGCGGTTACCAGGGGAATGCCGGGGATTAAAGAAATATTCCGCCGGTTACTGCACTGGCGGGTGCGTGCCAAATGGTACTTGATCATCTTTTTCGGTTGGCCTGTGATCTCGATCCTTGCGGCACTCCTGCACGCTCAAACAACAAACCAAACCATCAGCTTTCATTGGGACGCTTGGTCGGCAACACGAACCTTCCTTAACTCAGCGCTCATTCTAGGGTTTTGGGCCTGTGAGGAAATCGGTTGGCGAGGATTTGCTTTACCGCGTTTGTTGAACCGTTGGAATGCGCTCTTCTCCAGTATTGTCCTGGGTCTTGTTTGGTGGCTCTGGCATCTGCCGTTCTTTGTGGGGACTGAGGGGATTAGCCCTGAATTCTATCCTTACGTGGTTCTGACGGTTTCAATTTCCATTCTCATGACCTGGGTATTGAACCATACGAATGGCAGCGTATTCGTCGCCATATTCTTCCATTTCTGGATCAATATTTACGATGCCTTTCAGGCTGATAAGCTAACCCTTGCTGATCCGGCAGGAGAGACTTCCATCAAATACTTGCTATTAGCAGGCGCTGCGATTCTTGTAGTGGTGCTGTATGGTTACCGGAGATTCACCCGTGTTCGGAAGAGTGCCGTACCGCTTGAGCTGAATGCAACAGAACTGTAAAAATAGCTATATCGATTTAGATGAGCGGGAAGCCAGAAATTTCCCTCGCTCTTTATTGAGCTTTACAATGCGAGATACACTGGTAAAGAGCTCTCCTCAAAGACAGCTCTCTCGGATCCCTTCCCTGGCCCATGATGAGCAGGTTTGGGGTGTAAGCATAACCAAGCTGGAGATCAGGATCGCAGAAACCGATCGAGCCGCCAAAACCTGGCGATCCAAATGCCCGGTGGCTGCTGCCGAACTGGTATGCCGGGCAGGGTCTGGCAAACCCAAGGGAATATTCGATCTGCATGTGCAAGACGCGATCGTACGATCCATGTTCTGGTGGGGCAGGTGGTGCCATCAGGGCCGCCATTGTATCTGGCCGGATGCCCAAAGCTTGGCCTCCACAGGCAAAAATGCTGTAGGCGTGGGCAATCGAACGGGCAGTACCAAATCCATTTTTCGAAGGCATCTCCACGTTGCGGTTATCTGCCAAGGTATGATCAACCCCGGATGAAACAGAAGGTTGTGCCCAGGCACGTGAAAGCAGCGAACGTTTGAACAGGAATTGATCCAGGATCATCCGAATAGGCATCTCTTTGATTGCTGCACGCATTTCCCTGGGTCCTGGAGGTACGAGTGTGGCAATTTGCTCGTCCGGAATGTCTGCTGGCAGTCCGATATGAAATTCCAGCTTGAGTGGAGTTGCAATTTCATCCTGAAAGAAGACGCCCAAGCTCCGGTGCTGTGGATCGACTCGCCGCAGCAACTCACCCTCATAGAAACCAAGTGTATTGACGTGATAGGCATAATAGGAACCTGGAGTCACCAGTGGTTTTTGCTTTGCCAGAATGATTGCCAATCGATCCAGCTCTCGCAATGTTTCCATATCTAGAGATTCTTCGATCCCACACAAGCCAGCCTGGTGCGCCAGCAGCTGCCTGACGGTGATATCCCTTTTCCCATTTTGTGCAAACTCAGGCCAATAGGTGGATACCCGCTCGTCGTAATCTAAGAAGCCGCGCGAGTGAGCGACTGCCATTGCCATCGCCGAGAGGCCTTTGGTTGAAGAGAAAACCATTACGAGGGTATTCTCTTCCCAGAGCGAGGCAGTTTTGGGATCTCGATATCCGCTCCATATATCAACGACCGCTTCATCCCGGTAGAACGCTGCGCAGGCAGCGCCTACTTCTCCTCGTTCTATAAAATTTTGTTGGAATGCTGCTAATACCGGCTCGAAACCCGGAGCGACATATCCTTCAATTTTTACATTCTTCTGCAAGAACAACCTCGTATTTTTCTTATCAAGATAATTCATGCCATTCTCCTCTCTCTTATGCATCCTAAAACAGGACTAAAACCGGAATCCCAGCAGGTTCCAGTAGTCCAACCACCAGGTGAATGCAAGCCCTGCGACAGCGACTAACAGGACATACGTCTTCGCGGAGCGTTTCCATTGTTGGGCTGACTTCTCCTTTATGAGATTGAGTACCATTATCCCAATCGAAACTGCGCTTAGCAGGAGGGATAAAAATGGAAGCAGGAAGAGCATTTTCTGAAGGGTGGAGAACCCAAACCATACAGCGCTAAAGAGCTGTATGGAGACGAAGGCAAGGAATGCTAGATTCATCGGGCATACAACCCAACTCAGCCCCATCCCTACACGCTGGGAGGTTGCCGGTTCTACGCCCCGTTTTCTCTTGATCAGGGTTGTAATCGGCAGGGCAATAAAGGCAAAGATGAAGATGAGCAAGCAGACTGCCAGAAGGGTATACTGGAATATCCAGGATTCATACCACTTGAGTTTTTCGAAAGCCTCATGGTCAATGAACAGGTTTTGGATATCGCTATTGGATAAGTGATCCTTGGTTTGGAATACCAGAAAATCAGTACCCCCTTCCTTCTGAAAGGTCAAAGGTTCGATCCGGATCCAGCGGCTGTCCTGAAAGGTGAGGGTACCGTCTTCTTTGGCAATCACCTTGCTTCCGAAATCCAGGAATTTTATGGTTTTTTCATATGTAGCTCGAGATATTTGTGCTGTTCGATAAATCCCCTGGAATGATTGCAACTCTGGGGAAGAGAAGGCTCCGGGCTGCCTTACCTCCACCTTTGCAGGAAGAAAATAATGGTCAACGAAATCCTCTCTTAGAAACCCGCTTCCTTTCTTTCCCCCGCTGTAAGCCTCGAACAGCCCGATGTTATGCTCTGGAATTAAGGTAACAGTGGCAGAAAATTGCGTTGATCCTCCATCGTGGAAGATCAGGCGCTGCCCGTTACGGTATGTTTCAAAAAAACCATAGGTATAGCCCGGCAAGCGAGGATCAAATCTGAAATGAGTCGCATGCATCACGTCCATGGTCTCAGGCTGGAGGATTTGTATTGACCCCACCTCTTCGTCTTCCAGGTGAGCCATCATAAACTTTGCCATATCAATCGCGTTCGAGGTAATCCCACCGCTTGGAGGAAGGATCTCGAACTCACCCGGCTCTCCTTTTGGGAAACCGGTTTGCCAGTAATACCCAACTGCCATATCGCCTGCCATGCCGGAGGGCAAGATCTGGCTCGAAGTGCTATGGTACATCCCCAGCGGTTTGAAGATGTGCTCTTCCAGGTAATCGTTGATTGGCATCCCGGTCACATGTTCAATTATGTGGACAGCCAGGATCGTCCCATAGTTAGA
>Ga0209819_10000690_pt1 | contig 10032 bp, 6 predicted proteins | sample PPLLak2March2015_FD_187248 | JGI IMG/M metagenome (GOLD analysis project Ga0209819, IMG submission 187248) | Freshwater sediment microbial communities from Prairie Pothole Lake near Jamestown, North Dakota, USA - PPLs Lake P7 Core (1) Depth... | ecosystem: Environmental > Aquatic > Freshwater >... | reverse complement strand
TAACAGACTCATGACACTGCCCCGGAATAGGAATGCTCATCCGACGACTTTCAAAATAAGTAAGAATAATTTTATTATTATGGAATTTCTTTACCGGGCACAGGTCGTCGGATGAGTTTTTGAGATGGATGAAAGATTCCCCATTCTCATTCGTCCGACGACCTTAACTATTTCTAATTGTACGGTATTTATGAATTACCAATCTATCGCGGGAAGTCGTCGGACGAGTGATATTCTCATAAAAATATTTGCTAAAAATACGGGTTTTAAAATACATTTGACTTTTTAAATTAATGAATTATATTAAGATAACGACATAGGAAACAGCTCATGTCAACAAGCAAAAACATATTTACCTTTCTTTACTCTATAGCAAGAGCAGCAATCCGCCTGGGCGGATTATTATTCATTTTTTCATGCTCAATTTTATATACCCAAAACCCGCAGTGGATTGTGTATACAACGCAGAATTCGGGATTGCCTAGTAATTTAGCTGGGAAAATAATAATTGATAAAGACAATATTAAATGGATAGGAACTCCAGAGGGCTTAGCCAAATTTGATGGAATTAACTGGACAGTTTATGATACTAATAATACTCCTTTTAATGTAAATGTTTTACAACCCAGGGCACTGGATTCAAATAATAATTTATGGTTATCAAATCCCATTGGACTTATAAAATATGACAGAGCTAACTGGACTGTTTATGATACACTAAACTCAGAATTGCCATCTCATTTAATAAGCAGTGTATCTATAGATAAATATGACAATAAGTGGATAGGGACAGCAAAAGGGCTTGCAAAATTTAAAAATGGAATATGGACAATTTACGATACATTAAACTCAGAACTGCCGCACAATGTTGTAAATGCATTGGCACTTGAAGATACTATTATATGGATAGGACATGCAACATTAAATCCAAATGCCGGATTAACCAGATTTGATGGCAATAATTGGACAATCTACACTTATTTAAATTCAGGATTGCCAGAAAATGTTATATATGGAATTGCTGTTGATTATTTAAATAACAAATGGATAGCAACATATTTTGGCGGTGGCTTAGCTAAGTTTAATTCTAATTTGAATCAGTGGACAGTTTATAATACTGCAAATTCAAAAATACCTTCCGGATGGTTATATACATTATATACAGATTTACATATAAAGTACATTGGTACAGCAAATGCAGGAGTTTCAATATTCAATGATACAACATGGATAAATTATAGTCCTGAAAATTCACCTTTACCGGGTTATAGTGTAACTTCTTTTGCTAAAGATTTTTATGGGAATATATGGATAGCATGTTCAGGTGGATTAGCAGTTTTCAATGCAAATGGAGTAATAGGCGTTAGTAATCAACAAAATGAAATACCAAAAGATTTTGAATTATACCAGAACTATCCCAACCCCTTCAATCCTTATACTACCATAGAATACGAATTAAAAAAAACTTCAAATGTCAAAGTTAAAATTTATAATATTAACGGTCAGTTAATACATAATTTTTCATTTAGTAATCAAAGACCGGGAAAATATAAAATTGATTTTGATGGGAATAAATTACCTAGCGGGATATATTTTTATAGATTAGAAACTGATAAATTTGTTGATACAAAGAAGATGGTTTTGGTGAAATGAAAAAACTGAAGTAATATCGTAAAATTTCTTTAAGTTATAAGATTTTAAGGGGCTTAATAAGCTCCTTTTTTATTTCATAAGGAATTTGTTTTATCTTGAAACTATGATAGAATTTAAAGAATTTAGTAAAACAAAACTTTATCTTAATGAAAAAAATATACATAGCAATAATCACCTTATTTTTAATAATAGGTTATTCTTTCTCCCAATCTTCATATACAAATGTTCAGATGGGAAGCTCTAATTACGGAGAGGTTTCCATAGCAATAAACCCTAAAAATACAAACCAGGTAGTTGGCGGATGTAATATTAATAAATATTATTATTCATCAAACGGCGGTACAAGTTTTACACAGGGAAATTTATCATCATCTGCATACGGTGTTTGGGGTGACCCAGTAATTATATGGGATACAGTGGGAAATGCTTATTACTTCCATCTTTCAAATCCCCCGGGTGGTTCAGGCGGACAATGGATTGATAGAATTGTCTCACAAAAATCAACCAACGGTGGAGTGACATGGGAAAATCCCGGAACATATATGGGATTAAATTTACCCAAAGACCAGGATAAGCAATGGGCTGCTGTTGATTTCACACATGGTCCCAGAGGCAACTGGATATATGTAACATGGACTCAGTTTAATGCCTATGATACACCTGACAGCTCAAATATTTTATTCTCAAGGTCAACAAACGGAGGAGTAACATGGTTAGACCCACCGACACGTATCAATCAAATTGGCGGAGATAGTTTTGATGATGACAATACTGTAGAAGGTGCAGTTCCGTGTGTAGGACCAAATGGTGAATTGTATGTTGCATGGGCAGGACCAAAAGTAAGAAATTCTCAGTTTGGTTTATTCTTCGATAAATCAACCGATGGCGGCAATACATGGCTTGCCAATGATATTTATGTTTGTGATCAGCCGGGAGGATGGGGCTTTAATATTGCAGGACTTGACAGAAGCAATGGCTTGCCTGTTACAGTTTGTGATGTAAGCAATAGTCCTTACAGAGGCACAATATATATTAACTGGACAGACCAGAGAAACGGTTCTACCGATACAGATGTTTGGATGATAAAATCTACTAACGGCGGATTGAACTGGAGTGCTGTTAAAAGAATAAACAATGATGCAGCCGGAAAAGATAATTTTCTTACATGGATAGATGTTGACCCGATAACAGGTTATGTTTACATAGTATTTTATGACAGAAGAAACTATACAGGTTTGCAGACAGATGTGTTCTTAGCACGTTCAACAGATGGCGGTAATACATTTACAAATGAAAGAATAAGTGCAAGTCCGTTTACTGCCGGAGTAGGCGGATTCTTCGGTGACTATATTGATGTTTCAGCTTATAACGGTATTGTAAGACCTGTTTGGATGCGCCCTCAGTCTTCACAGACTACTTATATTTACACAGCGCTTATTAATTTCCCGGTATCAGCAGGAAATAACGGTAATGAACAACCGAAGTCATTTGCTTTAAGCCAGAATTATCCGAATCCTTTCAATCCTTCCACAACAATATTGTTTGAAGTACCATCACCGGATTTTGTAAGCTTAAAAATATATGATGCTGCCGGAAGAGAAATTGAAACACTGGTAAATGCAAATCTCAATGCGGGAAAGTATGAAGTAAATTGGAATGCATCAAGCTATGCAAGCGGAGTTTATTATTACTCAATGACAACCGGAGACGGTTCTTATAAAGAATCAAAGAAAATGATGTTGATTAAATAAACTACCGTTTATTTAAGAAATCCCGTTAACGGAACTGATAAAATAGTGTTACGTGATTTACGCTAATTAGCACAAATTGTTATAAAGATTATTTAAGAGGCTGACTTAAAAGGCAGCCTCTTTTTTTAATATCCAATTCACCACCTCACACCTGACCCTGTCATTCACCTGACTGCATCAGGCAGGCGTATGCTTTTAGCGGGAATGACACATTGGAGGGGGTGAGATGGTGAATTGTAAATAACTTCAATCTTTCCATTTGAATTGCAGAACAATTTGTCTTCTTTTTTCGTTAAAGTAGTAGATAACAATTGTAACTACATAATTATTATAGTTTTATTATATTGCATAAGCCAAAATAAACCTCAAAAAAATACTAAATTAAAGAGCTGTTTGCCTTCAGTTTATAAGTAAGAATAACTATGACTGTTAAAAAATATCTTTTAGCTTTGACTGTGCTTTTATTGATATCCCCTTTATTTTCACAATATAAAAATATAAAGGTTAATCCAATTAATAATGCACCCGAAGAAGTATCAATTGCAATAAATCCATTGAATCCTCAGCACATGGTTGTAGGTGCAAACTTAAGCAACTATTATTATTCATTTGACGGAGGCAATACGTGGGGAAGCGGGATTTTAAAGTCATCAAAATATGGCGTGTGGGGTGACCCGACGGTTATATTTGATTATTCTGACAATGTATATTATTTCCACCTTGCAAGACCATCAGATGCTGATTTCCTGGACAGAATAGTTTGCCAGAAATCAATAGACGGCGGTATTTCATGGTCAGACCCCGGCTCATTTATGGGTTATCATAAAGTAAAAGATCAGGATAAGCAATGGGCAGTTGCAGACTGGAAAATAAAAGGCAATCTTTATTGCACATGGACAAGGTTCGATAAATACGGGAGCAAAAACCCTGAAGATAAATCTAATATCATGTTTTCCCGCTCAACCGATTTTGGGCATTCATGGAGCGATGCTTTCAATATTAACGAGACACCCGGTGATTGTAAAGATTCTTCTAATACAACTGAAGGTGCTGTGCCAAGCATGGGACCAAATGGTGAAATTTTTGTATCATGGTCAGGTCCAGATGGAATTGTATTCGACAAATCAACAGATGCAGGAAATACATGGCTTGATACAGATGTTAAAGTAACCGAGCAGGTTGGCGGATGGGATTTAGATATTCCCGGAATTTACAGATGCAATGGCATGCCGGTAACTTGCTGTGATATAAGCGAGAGTAAATATAAGGGAAATATTTATATAAACTTTTCAGATATACGCAACGGAATAAGCGATGTAGATATTTTCTTTGTCAAATCAACCGATAACGGCAATACATGGAGCAAAGTTAAGAGAGTGAATGATGATTATTTCGGTAACAGCAAACAACAATTCATGAGCTGGATGGCAGTCGACCCAATTACAGGTGCAATTAACATTTTATTTTATGACAGAAGAAATTATGACGATAAAAGAACTGATGTGTATTTAGCCCGCTCAACAGATGGCGGCGAAACATTTCAGAATATCAAAATTTCCGAATCCGAATTTACTCCTCAAAAAAATGTATTCTTCGGTGATTATGTCGGAATAGCTGCTTACAATAACTTCACTGCAAGTGTATGGCAGCGCCTTGATGGAACAGAACTATCCATTTGGTATTGCGGAATAGATTTCAATAAGGAGTGAGGGATGATGGTTGGAAGGTTTGAAGGTTGAAAAGTTGAAGGTTAAAAGTTTCAGGTTAAAAGTTTCAGGTTAAAAGATTGCGTACTATCAGTACCCCTTTATTTCTGATTCTATGAAATTCTCTTATCAAAATTAATTCCACTGTTACCAATTTTAATATTCGTGGGCAGCACTAATCCGAATGACTTAGAATCAGTACGCAGCCTTTGAACAATTTTTCAATCTTTTAACCTTCCAACTTTCAACCTGAAACCTGCTTGTAACCTGCAACCCGCCCCTCCCCCCTGTAACTTATAACCTTTTTTCAAGATTTAAAACAATGGGTTAAATAAGTTTAAAAATTTTAGTAAATTGGGAATAAGGAAGAAAACATCGAAATATATTTATAATAATCCATGGCTGAAGCTCTTGAATTTGAAGAACAAGAACAATACAAAGTAACTGCAAGAAAATGGAGACCGAGAGTCTTTGAAGATGTAACATCGCAGGAATTTGTTACGAAAACTTTAAAAAACTCCATAAAAAACCACCGTATTTCTCATGCTTATTTATTCTCCGGCCCAAGGGGAGTTGGCAAAACTACAGTTGCAAGAATACTGGCTAAATCATTGAACTGCCTTAATCCGCAGCCCAATGGTGACCCCTGCAATGTATGTGAAAGCTGTAAAGAAATAGATAACGATAACCGCAATCATCCCGATGTATTTGAAATTGACGGTGCCTCTAACAGGAATATTGAAGATGTAAGAGAGCTGAAGGAAAAAGTTAAATACGGACCAATCCGTTCGAAATACAAAATTTTTATTATAGATGAAGTGCATATGCTGACCGGTGCATCATTCAATGCATTGCTGAAAACGCTTGAAGAGCCGCCTCAGTATGTTGTTTTTATATTTGCAACCACTGCACCAGAACGGGTGCCGCTGACAATTCTCGGAAGATGCCAGAAATATGATTTCAAACGCTTAACTATTGATGAAATAATTGCACGCATCAATTTTATTGCAGGTAAAGAAAACATTAAGATAGATGAGGAATCTCTGTACTTTGTTGCAAAAAAAGGTGACGGCTCTATGAGAGATGCACAGGGTTTGTTCGATATGGCTGCTGCATTTTGCGATAATGATATTACATTTGGTAAGCTTAAAGTGTTCTTTAACCTTGCCGAATCTGATGTGTATTTTAATATTACTGATAATATAAAAGAAAAGAATGCTGAAAGCCTGTTAAAATATTTCGATGAGCTTGTTGGCAAAGGTTATGACATGCAGACTTTCTTAGACGGACTTACCAACCATTACAGGAATTTGTTAATTGCTGTATCAACAAATTCAGTTGATATGATATTGGAATCGGAATCTATAAAGCAAAAATATAAGGAAAATTTAAGCAGGTTCTCACAAATAGAAATTATTAATTCGTTAAAGCTTTTGCTTCAGGCAGAATATACTTTTAAATATTCTTCAAACCAGAGAACTTTGATAGAAGCATTGCTGATTGAATTGATAAAGTTCACCGATACAAAAGAGATATCAAAAGTTTTGGATGAATTAAAAAACCTGAAATCAGGTTCATCCAATATCAATTTATCTTCACCTACGGGTGGTTCATATGATGTAAGCGGATCGGCTCCGGTAACAGGAAAGAAAATTACAGCCGCACCGCAGACACAGGAAACCCAGACGATATATTCAGTTAACACTCCGCCAAATATAAACACTGTACCAAGCGTGTCACAGCCGTTGGATGTTCAATCATCATACAATGAAATGCAGAACCACTGGAACTCAATTATAGACCTGATAAAGAATGAGAAAAAATGGGTTTACAGCATGCTAAAAGATTCATCATTTAATTCAGATGGGAAGACAAAATGCTTTATAAAAGTAGATGAGACACGTTATGATTTGCTTTCAAACTATCATGATTATCTTGCAGGAAAAATATGCGGTTACTTTGGACTGAACCTGGTATTAAAAATAGTAAAAGGAACAACAAGCCCGGCACCGGCTTCACAACCCGGAAGCACAGCAGGTGAAACCGCAGGTAATATGGATAATTACGAAAAAATACGTTCTATACTTAAAAATGAGTTAAACGCTAAAGAGATAAAATCAGATGGGAAGTAAAAAAAGCGTTCTGCCGGTTTCACAAAACTTTCTTGCAATAGAAAAAGAATATTCTTCATTTGAAAATTCGAAAATTGCTATACTCTCCTGCCCTTTTGAAAAAACCACGTCATACGGAAAAGGAACGGCAAAAGGACCTGCTGCAATAATAAAAGCCTCGCATTACGTTGAGTTCTTTGATGAAGAGACGAATAAAGAAGTATGTTTTGAGCATGGTATTGCCGCATTAAAACCTTTAAGCTTTAATAAGCTTAGCAGCCAAAGAGCATTGGATTTAATTTACAATTCCGTTAAAGAATTAATAGATGCCGGTAAATTTGTTGTTACGCTTGGCGGTGAGCACTCAATATCTACAGCACCAATAAAAGCACATTTTGATACTTATCCGAATATGTCCGTGCTTCACTTTGATGCACATTCTGACCTGCGGCATGAATACGAAGGAAGTATTTATTCACATGCATCATTTATGGCAAGAGTTACCGCGTTTACAACAGATATTACTCAGGTAGGAATACGTGCACAGTGCAAAGAAGAATATGAGTTTATTAAAGAAAAAAACATCTCCACGTTTTATGCATACCAAATGAGAAATGACGGGTTTGATGAGCAATTGCTGCAGAGAATTTTAGAGACATTGAGTGATAATGTCTATATCACATTTGATGTAGATTATTTTGACCCTTCCATTATGCCTTCAACAGGTACTCCCGAACCAAACGGCTTTTACTGGCATGAAACTATGATGCTTTTAAAGAAAGTTATTGAGAACAGAAACTTAGTGGGATTTGATGTAGTGGAGCTTGCCCCGCGTAAGGATAACCATTTTCCGGATTTCTTAACTGCAAAGCTTATTTATAAAGTATTGAATTATAAGTTTTAAACAAGCTTTAAAGTTATTAGCTGATTCACAGGATTAGTACATAAAACGTTTACAAGTGTGATATAAAATCAAAAACTAATATAAAAAACAAACCCCTTGAAGCATTATACTTCAAGAGGTTTTTATCTCAACTCAAAACTTTATTTTACAAATCGTAATTATTTATATCCGTTGCTTTTCAGCCAATCTTTTGCATCACTATCACCCAATTTAGCTGCCTGTCTGTAAGCATCAGCGGCATTATCTTTATCACCTGCGTTAAAGTAAGCAATTCCAAGATTAAAATATGCAAAAGATGAATTTGGATTTACTTCAACAGCTTTTAAGAAATCGGCTATTGCTTTATCATATTTCTTTGATTCAGTATATATGAATCCGCGGTTTACATAAGCTTTCTCGTATGTATTATCAAGTTCGATAGTGCTGGTGTAATCTTTAATTGCATTATTGTAATCTGATAATTCCATGTATGCTTTTCCGCGGTAATAGTATGCATCGGCACTTTTTGAAATCTCCAGAGATTTATTCAAATTATCCACAGCTGTAGTATAATCTTCCGATTTAATATTCTGCATTGCCATATTTAAATAATCTGACGCAGAAAGAGACGGCTGTATAATTTCTTCCTTTTTTTCTATTACTGGTTCTGTCTTTTCTTCTATCTTAACTTCAACTTTCTCTTCTTTTTTGGGCTCTTCTAATTTAGCCTCTTCTTTTTTCGGTTCTTCTAATTTAGCCTCTTCTTTTTTCGGCTCGTCCAGTTTTATATCTTCTTTTTTAATTTCTTCTTTTTGAGGAATGTCAGTTTTAATTTCTACTACAGGTTCTTCTTTTTTCGGTTCCTCTAATTTAGTCTCTTCCTTTTTAGGCTCTTCTTTAGTTATAACGTTATCGTTAACAGTAAGATAGTCTTCACCAAGCATTTTCTTTGATTCAACCAGTTTATCTTTTGCTTCGGTATTAGCTGAATTGATCTCAACAGCTTTAGAAAAATCATCAGAAGCATTTTTATAATCCTTAAGCTGGAAATAAGAATTTCCTCTCATTGTAAACAAACCGTCATTACCGGCTTCTATTGCAATAGCAGATGAAAAATCATTCACGGCTTTCTCGAATTCATTCATTTCGAAATATGTAGTTCCCCTGTCATAAAAATTCCTGAAATTTTTAGGTTCCAAAGAAATAGCTTTTGCCAGGTCACTGATAGCTTTTGCATACAATTTTTGTTTTCTGTAAATATTTGCCCTGCTCCTGTAAGGTTCAGCATATTTATTGTCCATCTGAATAGCCATAGTGTAATACATAATAGCTTCATCCATATTATTGGATTTTTCAGACTGGACACCTGAATTATAAAACTTTACTGCATCCTGGTGTTGCGAGAAAATAATTTGAGTTGAAAAGAAAATTGCAAATAAAAACAGACAAGATAATAATTTTTTATTCATGATATTAATTATAATATGTTTTTCTAAAAACATAATGATGAAATGAGGAATAAATTTTGCGGAACAAATAACGAGCTTCCAAATTCCCCGAGTTTGCCTCCCTTAACAGCAAATTAAGTAACATTTATGAATTATACTATACACGAAAAAGATTAGATTCAAAGAGTGTTTATCTTAAAAAATGGAAGGAAACACTATCTCAGCAATTTTCACATCCACAGCGGAGACATTTATATAATTTTTATTGCGGAGAGACCGAGATTCGAACTCGGGATACACTTTTACAGCGTACGACGGTTTAGCAAACCGTTGGTTTCAGCCACTCACCCATCTCTCCGGATGAACTAACGAAATAGTGGAAAACAGAATAAAATTAATAAGAACGCACAACCTCTTTACGACGGTTTAGTCCCGAGCACTCGGGATTGGTTTCAGCCACTCACCCATCTCTCCGGATGA
>Ga0209819_10000686_pt1 | contig 10082 bp, 7 predicted proteins | sample PPLLak2March2015_FD_187248 | JGI IMG/M metagenome (GOLD analysis project Ga0209819, IMG submission 187248) | Freshwater sediment microbial communities from Prairie Pothole Lake near Jamestown, North Dakota, USA - PPLs Lake P7 Core (1) Depth... | ecosystem: Environmental > Aquatic > Freshwater >... | reverse complement strand
AGCGACACGATCAGACTGGCCTGGGACTCCTTCACAATTGTAGAGAGGAGCAAGCCCAGGAGAACGAAGACCGACAGATAAAGCAGGGAGACTGCGAGTGCGAGCCCGATCTTCGCCCAATCCTGCCCGCCGAGAGGAACCAGGCCGGAGCCGCTGATCACCAGGAGACCGATCAGGCCTCCCAGGGCGAGCGGTATCGTCAGGAGAATCATTGTCGAAAGGTATTTCGAGATCAGCACACGGGCCCGCGGGACAGGGTTTGACAGAACCAGCCGCAAAGTCCCGTTCTGCTTCTCGCCGTTCACGCCGTCGCTTGCGAGCAGGATCGCGACGAAGCTCAGGACCGTTGCAACGATAAAAGACCAATCCAGCGCATCAAAATCACCCAGCAGCGGGTTTCCTCGAAGGCTGTAATCCGGACCCTGAAGACGGAACGCGGAGACCCGGTAGGCGTTTGGGAGATCCTTCTCCTTGCCCTCGGCCAGGAAACCCAGCGGATTGGGCCGGCGATAGATGTTCTGACGGTTCCAGCTGAACGCCTGGAAGATCCCGCCCGAGAGGTTCTTTGAAAGGAGTGAGAGATTGTCGTTCACTTGAGCGTTGTAGTCGCTCACCTGGGCTTTGTAATCCAACACGAACAGGACCCCGCTCGCGACCAGCAGAGCGATGATCAGCACAAAGGCCAGGATCAGGCGCAGACTGAGCAAGTGATCGAGTATTTCCTTCTTTAGAAGATCTAGGCTCATAGTGACCTCATGCGATAATCCGTTTGCTCTTGTCCAATCGACTACCCTCCCACCCTCACGTCAGTCTTCAAGAAGCAGACGTGGGCGGCCAGGAAAAACGCCAGGTTTAGAAAGACCAGCAGGACCAGGTCCGGCAGCGAGTTCAGAAGCGAATCGCGAACGCGGAAAGTCGAGTGGTTAAATGGCGGCCGGTCCCGCAGATCAAGCGGGGGGACCGAGTCCCAGCCCGTCCCGATTTCCTGGTGAAGACGGTCGCCTTGACCTTTCAAAAGATCCAGCTCCGGCGTGCTCTTGAAACTCCTCGGTTCCCGGCGAGTGAAAAATCGATATGAGAACAGACCGTCTTTTGAGGAGACGTAATCCATCAGCTGATTTCTGTATCGCCGCGCCCTGTCGAGAAAAGCCATTTGGGTCTCCGCGTCGGTCCCGGCCAGGCTTGAGGCAGTGTTGTAGTAGCTCCAAGCGGGCGAGAGCCGGGCGAGGATTCGGGCGAGCCTCGCCTGGGCGTCCAGCTGCCGCTCGTAATCGGCGTGAACCGCGTGGATTTTTCCCGCATACTCGATCTCGATCGGCAAAAACCGCTTGAGGCCCTCCAGTTCCCACTCGATGATCTCTCGAGGTGCGTAATAAATCCGGATTGGGTACGCCAGGCCGCCGCTGTAAACGCTGCGCCCTTCTATGTAGTCGAAGTTGTGTTCCGGGCGGGGAAGATCCCGGCTCGATTCCGCGTAGACCCTCGTCCAAAACTCCCGGCGGAGAAGCGCCACCCTCTCGGTTACCACGCCCCGGGCGGGCACCGGCTTCAGCCTGGCGGCAAGCGCGGAGGTGAGATTCGGAAAAATGACGATGAAGACGATCCAGAAGAAGAGAAGGACCACGAGAGCGGTCGTTGACCGCTTCGAGAGGATCGAGGCGGTAATCCCCAGCAGGTAGAGGGCCGAAAGATAGACCAGCGAAATCACGACAATCAGACCGAGCCGCATCCAGTCGGCCTGGTCCAGGTTAACCGCCGAGGACCGTTTCATTAGAAACAGCGCAAGCAGAATCCCTACGAGAAAGACCGTAGCAATCGTGATCATCCCCCCGAGGTACTGACCCAGAAGGAACTTGTGCCTGGGCAACGGCCCGGAAAGAGACAGGGCGAGCGTGCCCCGTTCCCGCTCACCTGACACCGTGTCGTGCGCAAAGAGCAGGACCAGCAGACCGAGCACGAGCTGGATCACGGTGACGAGGTCGATGGAGCCTAGTGCCGCCAGAAGGGCGTTTTTCTCCTGCCGGCCCACTTCAAGCTCAGGAATCTGGTGATAATTGAGCGATGCCTGGTTGGCCAGCGTCTTCTCGAACCCAGTGCAAATCGGACTCAGCTTGGCCGGCGGTTTGTAGAGCGTGAGCGGCTCGCGAATCAGGTCTGAGTAAACCTTCACCTTCTCGATCCGTTCTTGCTGCCGGCTGACCGCTTCGCCGTACGCCTTGACGCGTTCCTCGTAGTCATTGACCAGGATCAGCGTGGCGAGGACGAAAAGTACCTGGCACAGGATGAACCCGACGACAAATCGGTAAGAAAGGAGGTTAATCAGGAGTTGTTTTTTGGTAATTATCCAGAGCATAGGTCACCTGACGTCGTAACGATAAAAAGCCGCAAGGCCGGCAAAAACGAAGAGGCCCCAGAAGACGAAGAGCAGGGTGGCTGGCAATAGGATCGGTCCGGCTACGGTTCGGAAATTACGGACCGGAGGCACAAACGGGGGAACATCGGACAGTCTGAGCGGCGCACCGCGGCTCATCGACGTCGAACCGCTGCCGTCCTGGATGCGCAATTCATGAGGATCGTCAAAAATAAACTGATCCAAACGACTCTGCTGGCGCCGGACTGCTTCGATCCAGGATTGCCGGTCAGAATCACCGGTAGCGGCCACGTTGGTGGCCAACTGTGCAAACAAGGCGGCAGGACTGATCGCCATCATGGCATTGGCAACTGCGCTCTGACGCTTGCTGGCTCGCTCGAAGTTCTGTTCGACCTCGCTGAAAAATCGCCTCTGACGATTCAGGAAAGCCTGTTCGATTTCCTCGATCTTCGGGTCCAAGGTTGCGCGGTTATCGTGATAGTGACTGGACTTCAAGTGGCCTAACTCGGTACCTGTCGCTTCTCTGATAGTTCGACCGATCTCGTTCTCCTGCTGTTCGCGCAGATCCTCTCTGAAGCTGCTTTTCTGGGCCTCGTACCAGTGGACGGAGTGCACGGGAGCCATAGCTCTTGCCCCCAGAATCGCCAAAGGCGGAACTGCGAGTACCAGCATCACCCAGGAGACGAGCGAGACGACCAGCGTCGTCTTCTGGGTGCGGGCGATGGATGAAACGAACAGTCCCAATGAGTGGAGGGAAAGCAGGTAGATGCCGGAAACGAAAAAGAGGGTGGCTGACCTCGCCGCCGTCTCCCGATCGGTGACCTCCGTTCCCATGAGTTCTGTCGTCAAGAGTGCCAGAACCACCGTCATCGCCAGAGGAACCAGAAGACTGAAACTACCCCCGAGCATTTTGCCGAGCCAGAAAACCGGCCTGGACACCGGATGACTCAAGGCCAGCCTTAGTGTCCCCAGTTCCTTCTCGCCCGAGATTGCATCGAAGGCGATCAGTATGGCGAGCAGGCCTAGGACTACTCGGATGACAAACTCCAGATCCAGGCCGCCCAGCAGGTCCCCCATCCAGAAGGCCGGGGAAGCGGGAGGACCAGTCTGCAAGCCACCTGCTGAAAAATCCCAGTATTCGGGCATCGCGCCGTCGAGGCCTTTGACCAAGACGCTGAATTTCTCCGGCGGCCGAATGACCCTGAATAGCTCGAGATCGTTATACGCAGTCCACTCCGACTCGCGAGCAGATAGGTTGGAATTCCGCTCCCTGGCAAGAGATTGTGCCGCGCTTCGTGACGCCAACAGGCGCTGGTGGCTCTCCAGCCGTATCTTGTAGTCGTGGCTGCCGACGTAGACGCTCAGGGGAGTCAGAACCACGACCAGGAGCGCGATCACCAGGAAACGCAGGCTGGTCAGCTGCTCGAGCAGCTCGCGTTCGGCGATCGTCCAGAGGGTTTTCAGGGGGTGGTTGGGGGGAGGGGATGAAGGCACAGGAGACACTCGCGTTTGACTGCTTACTTCCTGTTGTTCAGTAAGAGTAGTCATGATTGCAGCCCTCAGTGGCACAGAGTTCTGTTTTTCGTGCTCGTGCTCGTGCTCGTAATCGGCTTTCAAATTCGAGAAAGCCGATTACGAGCACGAGCACGAGCACGAAAAACAGCCCTAAACCGCCACCTCCGCAGGTCCCACTCCAATTCCCCCTCGCATGTAATCCAGGTAAAGGTGTTCCAGGTTCTCGTACTTCAGCTCCTCCCTGGTCCTTTCCATGACTTTCCGCCCTTCCTTCATGATGCCCACCCGGTCCGCCAGATCTTTCGCCCGGAAGATGTCATGGGTCGACATCAAGATGGCCTTGCCCTGATCGCGCAGGTCGACGAGCGTCTCGCAGAATTCCGCTGCCGCCTTCGGATCCAGCCCGGAAGTCGGCTCGTCCAGGAACAGCGCCGGGGCATCCTTGATCATCGCAATCGCGATTCCGAGCTTCTGCCGCATGCCTTTGCTGAACTCTTTGACGCGCTGGTCGAAAGCCTTCTCGGGCAGGCCGACGTTCCGCATGACCCGGTAGTAGTCTTCTTTCTTCAGCTCTCGCCGGCCGGCGAGTTTGGCGAAGAAATCGAGATTCTGGCGGGCCGTGAAGCTCGCATAGAGCATCACGTTCTCCGAAACATACGCGACGTATTTCTTGGCCTCGAGCGGGTCGCGGGTCACGTCAATGCTGTTAATCAGCGCCTCCCCGGCGGTCGGTTCGATGAAATTGAGGAACAGGTTGATCGTCGTTGTTTTGCCGGCACCATTGGCGCCCAACAGGCTGTAGATTTCTCCCGGTTCCACTTTCAGATTCAGCGCGTCAAGCGCCAGGACGCCATCCTCATACCGCTTGCTCAGATTTCGTGCTTCAATCATGCTTTTTTCCACCCTGTCAGTCTGTCAGTTTGTCAGTCTGTCAGTCTTGTCAGTTGTTACCCACTTTTACCTTCGTGTGAGCTTCACCCCGAACACGACAATCCCCAGCAGGATCGCCAACAGCCCGCCGACCAGTCCGGCCGTTGCCCACAGGTTGGCCGGCGCTTGGACGTTAACCCGGTAGATCTTGTCCTCGGTCGGGACCCGCCGGTTGTAGGCGAAGCTCTCGCTCTTGATCCGCACTTCATAGTCGCCGACCGCTACATCATCGGGCGGCAGGATCCGCAACTTGATGCTGGCTTCCCGGTTGATCTCGAGAGAAGGAATCATGTCGGGCGTCACTTCTACTTTCCAGCCGAGAGGGGACTCCGTCGTCAGCTTCACGTTGTCCAGCGTCCGCGTCCCCGTGTTCCGAACTGTAATCGTCGTTTCGACCCTTTCTCCGGTCTGAATCTCTGAAGACAGGCTGGTCGCGGAGACTTCTATTCGGCCCACTCCCCGCGGAATAGCGGTCAAGTGCAGGTAGCCGACTCTGCTCGCCTGGAGCTCGCTCGGTGAATAAGCCCGATCCTGGCCGAAACCGGTGGCCTGCTGATCGTTCATAACGGCTGCCCAGAATTCGAGCGGCTGATCGATGGGGACCGCCTCGTCCGCGTGCTCGGGGAAGAAAAGCCTCAAGCCGAGCTGTTGCTGGGTCACGCCGGCGGGAAAGTTGATTTGAGAAAGGCGGGCCTGCGTCGCCCGATCGATGAAGCTATAGCTAATCTGCCTGGGGAGGTTCAGGACCCGTAATTGAAAGCCGCGGACATCAACCGTCGACCTCTCGAGCTTCAGGTCGTAAGTCACCTGGCCGCCGAGATCGGCTTCCTGGGAGATCTGAGTTGAGGAAACGCTCACAACGCTTTCCGTCTCGGCCTGCTCGAGCTGAATGTCGAGCTCCTGGCGCTGCCCTTTATAAGCCGCCGCGACCATCACGCTCGGAACGTCGCGCAGGAGCTGGAACTGCATTGTCTTCTCCTGGCCGTACTTCAGTTCGGCCACGTGCACCTCGTACGGCAGTCCGATCGTCGTGCCGCGGCTTTCGACCTCCCCTGTCGCCGTGCTTCCCCCGACAGCCTTGAGCGAGATGAAGATGTCCTGGATGTCGCGCTTGCGCAGCTCAGCCGGAATCGGGTCGGCCCCTTCAAAATTGTTCAAGAGCTGGAACTGGGAATCGTCGAACGTCGGCGTCAGATTGACGATCGTCAGCCGCACGAACTTTCGCCCATCGCGCGTCTGGGACTTGACTGCTTCCTTGACCGAGATTCGGGGCTGGAGGCTGAGGAGAGCCAGGACGGCCTGCTGGTAATTCAGTTGCGCGGTGTCCACGGCGGTTTGGGCGATGTCCAAATCCTTCTTGGCGACCAGGCGCTGGTCAAACAGGCCTCGTACCCGTTCCAGCTCGGCGCGGCTGCTCTTGAGCTCGATCTGGCGGCGCCGAACCTCGAGGAAGCGTCTCTGCTCGTCAGAGATTGAGCTCTGATCGGACTGACCCACAACCGAGCCGATGATGGCCAGAAGGAGCAACAAGGCAGAAGCGAATCGTGTCGATATCATCACGACACGGTAATGGGCAAGAACCGTGCCGATTCTGAGCGAGGCGGGAAATCAGCACTGGCGCGGGTTCGAGCGGGAAAGGCGCGCGAGAAACGGATAATGCGTTACCCGGGGTTGGGTAAGGCATTACCCGTGCTCGTGCTCGTGCTCGTAATCGGCTTCTGCGGTTGCGTGCAAAAGCCGATTACGAGCACGAGCACGAGCACGAAAAACGGGGTATCCCTACCGCGCCCCAAAATCCATCGCAATTCCCCCGTGCACGAGCCGCGGCGCTCCGAGTTGCTCGACCGGGGTCCGGCCGACGGCGTACCGGCGGTCGAACAGGTTCTCGACTGCCACGAAAAGTCGCAGATTGTGCGCGACCGCGCGGCTAATCAGCCCGTCGACGACGAGGTAGCCGGGCAGAACGAGGCTGTTCAAGTCATCCTCGAATTGCCGGCCGATCCACCGCGCCTGCACGGTCCCCAGGACGCCACGCTGGTAATCAAAAGCCAGCATTGCCTGGTGTGCGGGCACCTGCGGCACTTCCAGGGTGCTTTTCTTTACCGACGCGGCCGAGTAGAGATAGCTCCCTCTGACTGCGCACACGTCGTAGTCCAGGATGAGCTCGCTCTCGAAGCCTGTCGCTGTGATGCCGCCCAGGTTCATTCGCTGCCGTAAGATCTGGCTGGGTGTCGTCGAGACAGTGACGTTCGCGACAGCGTTTTGAAGCGAATTCCAAAAACCATTGACCCTGAGCAGCACGTGCCGGTTGGGATGAAAGTCGGCCCCTGCTTCGCCGCCCCAGAGGTACTCCTCGGTGAGCCGCGGGTTAGCCAGCGTCTCGACATTCCCAACTCGAAACGGCCGGTACAGCTCGTTCAGTGTCGGAGATCGAAACCCCCGATAACCAGATGTCCGGACGGTCACCCAATCGTGAGCTCGCCATACCACGCCGGCCCGCGGATTGGCAGTCGTCTGGGCCCTCTCGTTTTCCCAGACATCCAGGCGGGCTCCCAGCAGGAGATCGAGCGAGGAAGCGACAGGCAGAAGGGCCTCGCCGAAAAGACCGGCCAGATTCTGGTGATACTGGTCCCAGCCGGCGTATCTCCAATCGAGACCCAGGACGAAGACCGAGGTGGGCCGCCAGTTCCAGGCCGCTCCGAAAGCGCGCGACGGTATCTCCTGACGGCTAGTTAAGAATTCGGCGGACCGGTCGGCGGTAATACGGGAGAAGTTGCTGCGGAACAGCTCAGACTGCGCATAGAAGCGCGCGTCCCAACGCTCTTTTTCAATACCGGTGTCAAAAAGGCCCAGCCGGGTATCGTTTGTCTGGAGAGGCGTGCCGTTGCTTCGCGACTCGTGAAACAGGTTCAGCGCGGCGTGGAAGGACTTGTAGTAAGCCCGGCCGAAGAAGGTCTGGAAGGCAGAGCTGGCCGGGATGTCGACCGCACCGCGTATTCCCTCGCGGACTAAATCGTAGCCGGAACTATCGAGCAGACGCCCTGCCACGAGGTACGACCAGTCGCCCTTCTGATCGGTCGCTGCAATATCCAGGTCGGCAATGCCCGCGTTCCCGAATTGCCCGCGAAGCGACAAGGAGCGGCCAACCGGCTTGCGGGAAATCAGCTGAATCGTGCCGGCGAGCGCTGAGCTGCCGTAAAGCTGGCTGGTGGCGCCTCGGACTACTTCGACTCGGCTGAGCGCCGTCGTAGGGATTCGATTCCAGTAAACCCATCCTCCGACCGGGTCGTTCAGTGGAATGCCGTCAAACAGGACGAGCGAGCGTCCGGCACCGCTCGGGCCGATGCCGCGCAGCGAGACTCCCTGGGTGGTCGGATGAGCGACCAGGCTGCTCGATCTCCGGAAGAGCGAGAACCCCGGCACCGAGCGGAGCAGGTCATCCAGCTCGAGAAAGGGGGAGTTGGCAATTCTATCCGACGGGATGACTGTAACGAGCGAGACCGCCTCGGTGATCGGCTGTTCAACCCTGGCCGCGGTCACCACGACTTCTTCAGCCGGCCCTTGAAGAGGCGGCTGCGGCTGTTCGTCCTGAGCAACTGCCAGTGCGAGAGCGAACCAAATCAGTGACACGCCCGTAAGTCTTTCGTAGATGCCCATGGAATAAGGTTTTTGTTTCAGGGCTGGCACCAATTTAAGGCTAGCCAAGGTTTAAGTCACTAGCCGGCTGCCTAAGACCCGATGACAGACTCCAACTGAAAGCGAGTGATGACTGAATTAGGTGCCAGACCTAGCCATCGACGCTCTATTTTCTACGGGTTGCGGCCGCATCACGTGCGTGTCACCGATTTAAAACAGCCGGAAATGCACCGCTGACAGCGCTGCGATCACCAACAGCACGCCGCCGACAATGAGCCCCCCAAGAATCGCGAGCAGCGCCACGAGCCAGGCCCAGTCGCCGAACGATGCACGGTGCTGTCCCGAAGCGTGCCTGTTCAAGAGGTCCAAGTTCTTCTGATTGGCCTTGAATGCAAAGTCGAATAGATCCCCGATCAGGGGTAGACTGCCGAGCAAATAGTCTGCGGCGACATTAAAGACCATGCGCCCGATCACAACCTTCGGCAGCCCGTACCGCATTGAAGCGATCACGATATATGCGGACATGACCGCCGCAAGCGCATCGCCCGCGCCGGGGAGCAGGAAACCGATTATCGGCTCGATCCCAAATCGGATCTCGGTTCCAGGAATCCTGAAGAACTGGTCCAGGTAATACGAAAGCCGCGCGAGTCCGGGATCGACCGTCCTGGTCTTGAGGTGAATCTTTGGCTCCAGCTCGGGCTGGTCATATCGGCGGGAGCGGAATGGACGCATCTTTCCATTATTTCAAAAAACGGATGAAGCTGGGACAATAGCGGGCGGAATTCAGGATTCTATGATACGAGCGGCGATATTCGACATGGACGGAGTGCTCACAGATTCGGAACCGTTGATCTGTCGAGCCGCCACCGAGATGTTTCGCGAGCGAGGCCTGACGGTTTGCGCCGAGGACTTCCGTCCCTTCGTCGGGACGGGGGAAAACAGGTATATCGGTGGAGTGGCCGAGAAGTACGGTCTGGCCCTTGATATCCCGACCGCGAAGCGTCGGACTTACGAGATCTACCTGAAGTTGGTCGAGGAGGGAATCGATGCCTTCCCGGGTGCCGTTCGGCTGGTCTCGGAGTGCCGCAAATCGGGACTCCTGCTCGCGGTCGCCTCTAGCGCCGACCGGATCAAGATCGAAGCGAATCTGCGGAAGATCGGCCTGCCGTGGGGCGGCTGGGACACGGTGGTTACTGCTGAAAACGTCCGGAATACGAAACCGGCCCCGGACATCTTTCTCGCGGCCGCCTCAAATCTAGGAGTGAAACCCGAAGATTGTTGCGTGGTCGAAGATGCGCCGAACGGAGTGGCTGCGGCCAAAGCAGCGGGAATGAGATGTCTTGCCGTTGCGCAGACCTTCCCGCCGGCTCTCCTGACCGCCGCCGACCTTGTTCGTACCAGCCTCGTCGAGGTGAGCGTTGCGGATTTGGTTGACACAAGACTCCGGCACAAATAGCGGTTACCGAGCCGCTTACTCCGCTCCGGGCTGAAGCCCGTCCACTCCGAGGGTGTTGAAAAAGCTGTCTTGGCTCCGTTAGGAGCCAGATGTTTATAGATTGGCACGGTAGGAGGAGGGCGCCCTGTAGGGGCGCGATGTTCTTGGTTCTTCAGCACATCGCGCCCCTACAGG
>Ga0209819_10000685_pt1 | contig 10085 bp, 9 predicted proteins | sample PPLLak2March2015_FD_187248 | JGI IMG/M metagenome (GOLD analysis project Ga0209819, IMG submission 187248) | Freshwater sediment microbial communities from Prairie Pothole Lake near Jamestown, North Dakota, USA - PPLs Lake P7 Core (1) Depth... | ecosystem: Environmental > Aquatic > Freshwater >... | reverse complement strand
CGACAACATCATGTTCGCGCGCCTCGCGGATAACTCTTTCAGCGCTTTGTACCGCTACGCGGCCCCGCAAGATCACATAGATCGCGTCGATGGGATTGCCCTCGCGGTAGATCGTCTCCCCGGTTTCGAAGCGGACCTCTTGCATGAGCGTAGCGATGCGGCCCAATTCTTCGATGGCTGCATGCGTAAAGATTCCCACGGATTTGAGGAAGAGAACTTTTTCCACGGTACTAAGCCGTTGGTCTTCCATTGCAAACCTAAATCCTCTGCATGACTTGGCCCGCCGTCTCCCGCAGCACGGCGTCGTCGGAATCGACCAGCTTTGAAATCATATCGCGAAAAGCGAAAAGTTTTCGGATTCCGATCTCCCAAACAGTTGCCGCTTTTAACCACCGGTCGTCCTGTGCCAGCAGCATCCGCAGAGCGGAGTCAGTGTCGATGTAATCGATTCCGAGCGAAGCCAATGCCCTGCGTAGACGCTGATCGGGTTGGCCATCGCTATACAGAGGGAAAACATAGCCTTTTAGTTCTCCCGTCAGCAAGTTATCGAGAAACTCTGTGGCATGGGCTCGTTGCAGGGGATCCGGAGAATTCAGAGCCGACCAGGCACGCCGAATATCCTGGGCCGGATAGAGTAGCGCAAGCAGCCACATGACTCTTTCTTTAACACGCTCCATGCTGTCCATTAACGCGAAGTAAAGCAGCGATTCGCCGTGATCCGAAGATTTCTCCAGCGGTCCAAAAAGTCCCAAGAAAACCGTGAACCTTTGAGAATAAAGTACCGCATCAGACATGATGGCGCTTTCGATAATCTGTTGATCCACCTTTAGATCAGGGAAGCGCCGGGCCATCTCTTCGATCGCGAGGATGACTTTGAATCGGACGGAACGGTCTTCATCGAGTAGCCCGCCCTGAAGCGCGTTCATGGCTGACTGGGCCTGGATCTTGCTCAGCGCGTGCGGAATGTTGAGGCGGATATCACGGGAAACGCGGCTATCAAACAGGGCGCTTCTCAATTCCTTCACCGCCATCTCGCCATACTGGACCAAGGCTTCGCGAGCAGCCGTTTTCGTGGCAGCAGAAGACAGGCGTGATAGGATATCTGGGATCACCCTGGAGTACTTTCCTTTAGCAGCGGCAGCCATCGCCTCCTGAATCACCGCTGGTGCCGGGTCGTCCCTGATCAATTTGCTTAGATAGTTGGAAAACTCTGGCTCTACCAACTCGCCCATCAGACGAGCAGCCTCGACACGGTTTTGTGCACCCTCGGGGCTGCCATCCGTCATCAGTTCGTGAAAGTCGGCAAAGGCCTCCTGGCGGGTCCGTGCATCGCCGCTTTGAAGCATCAGGCGGATGGCAGCCCTCCTCGTTGGGGCCTCGGGACTCTTCAGGAAAGGCCGGATGATAGGAATGGCAGCTTCTTTGAGGACGGTCGCCACTGTGTTGATGGCTTCCGATCGAACCTGAGCACTCTCGGTCGTCAGAAGTTCGAATACGATCGCCAAGACGTTTGAATCTAAAGACGCTGCCATCAACGTTAAAGCGCGTCGGCGCACTTCAGCAGACGGGTGATTGAGCAGGCCGCGCGGTAACCGCGCAACGACGAGTTTAGGGTCGAATTTCTCCGCGAGATCCAAACCGAAAAGGACGGATTGCTCGTCCTTCTCGTCTAAATGACTCAATATGACTTCAAGCGTTGCCTTATCGCTGACATCAATGCGCGCGGTCGCCAGGGATACCTCGCGGTACGCCAGACCCCTGCGTAAGGCATCCAAGTAGCCGCCTTGCACGACCAAAACCACAGCCAACCAGATAACGATGAGACCGATGGAAAAGTAACTCAGGAGTGTCACCTCCGATCCTCCCAGGAAGAGCGTGTAGAAAAGAATGATTAAAGCCGCCGTGCCGTCTCCCAGTCGTTCAACCGTCACATCCAGGAAGACCTTAACTTTTGTTTTGATAAAGTCAGGGATCGGGAGATAGAGAATCTCCACCCCGCTGCGATTGACACTCGTGCGCAAGGACGCTTCGGCCAGTCGGGTCGCGGTCGCGGCAAAGAGGCCTGGCCAGACCAAGAGGCTTATCGATCCCGCAAAGAGCGTCACGGGTAGAAGAAGGAGACTTGGCGTTAAACCTAAACCCATCAGAAGCCTTCCGGTTAACAATAACTGAGTAAGAACTGTGACGACGCTCAGCCACGCATAGTAAGAGCCAAAGAAACCTGCCATGGCATCTGTCGACGGATAGGCTTCCTTTGCTGCGGCCTTAAACTGATAGTCAATCAAGGTCGAAACTATGACCGAGACAAACACAAGAGCGGCGATTGTTTGAAGATAGCGGGAGCCCCATAGAGTCCCAAGGACACCACTCCCATCCCGCTCTTCAATTTCACTCGACCGCACATCTGCGCCATGATTCGCTGCGATGGCGCTTTCTCGTTCTCTAGCGGCGAACCACACCACACCAAATGCGCCGGCGAAGAGAGCGACAATGAGCCATAGAAGTTGGCTTGTTCCGAAAAGAAAATTTACCGCCAAAGTAGCTCCGAAGCCACCCATCATGCCGCCGAGCGTTCCAGCCGCCGTGAGGATGCCAAAAAGACGCTTGGCCTCACGTGGATTGAACATATCATTGATCAAGGTCCAGAATTGCGCCACTGCAACGAGTCCCACGATGGCCGACCAGATGAAAAAGGCGTAGAGAACCCAACCGAAATCGTAAAAAGCGATCAGCAGCCAAAAAATGATTACGTTTGAGATAATGAAGGCGTGTGAGCCAAGGATCACCTGCGAAAGCGAAAGCCTCGATGTGTAGCGAGAATAGATGCTTATAAGCACGGCGGCGAAGGCCGCGGCCATAAGATAAGCATAGGGAAGCTCAGTTATCGGAAAGCGGCCGAGAAAAAGAGAGTCTCTGACAATTTTGATAACGTTATTGGCGGCAAGCAAGAAGAATAAAAATGCCGCCATGAATCCAATTCGTGCTGCCTCACCGGGTCGCACGTCAAGGAAGCGTCGAAGATCAATGGTCAAACTGCTAAGGGTCATGGCTCATCCGCATTCAGTTTTTCATCGCCGCGTTGACAGGGATTCCCGGAGCGGAATCTATCGCGGCAGGTAGCGGAAGTCTAACTGCTCCAGCTCCTCTGGAATGGGTCGCTGTTTGTCGCAAGTAGCGCGATTGGATACTGGCCGCGCTGAGCAACCAATCTGAGGAGTTCGCGGCGGATAAACCCCGAGTGATTTCGCTGCAATAGGTGGCACGGCTCAATACGGCCGCCGACTGCTGGAAGACTATACATCCGGCGCCGCTCAAACTATTGACCGACTGGTGTGGCAAGGAATCTTGTGAAGCTGTCAACACAAAGGGCTACGGCCCGGGACTTCAAAGTTTAACCCAGGGTAGAGGAGCGTGCTTGCGCGATCTGATGTTCATGCCGATATTTGACCTGGAGCACAAAAATTTTTGTTCTTTACGTCAACGACGAACAGCGGCGCAAAACCTCCGCCGGGAGTTCGGAAATTTGTTGTCTGTCCCTCGTAAAGACGGGCTGCGACCAATTGGATCGCGCCGCCATAGACGTAGGCGCGCACATCGAGCTTCAGGTCGGTCTCAGCGCTATCGACCTCCAGGCGACGCTCGCTCGGGGTCACGAGCGCCTGGGCCACATAATCGCCGCGTAGAATTTCTTGCCACACCCTGCGCGTGAGTTTGTCGCCGCGGTAGGCAGCCTTGCTGCCGTAGCCTGCCGCGGGCTTGAAAAAAAGCTTCCGGCGCTCCGCCCATAATGCTTCCGCCCGTCCCGGCGTCACGGATTCGGTGCGGGGAACACCCGCCACAAGAATGGCGCGCGCTTCTGCGGGCACACCCAGCGCTTCGAGGGTGTCGTCGTGGCTCAGAGTAATGAGGTTGCGCTTGTCGGCGTATAAGGCATGGGCGCGGGGATGAGGCGTCACCACCACCGCCCCGGCCTCGTAGGCGGCGTGTAGCGCAAGGTGAGCAGGATCTTCCAGATAAAAATCCGTCAGACGGTTGTAAACCAACTCCACCGTTCGCACCTCATGCCACAGCCGCCCATCCCGCCAGATCAGCTCACAAGCATCCGCGACCACTGCCTCGGCTCCGAAGCGCGCGAACATGCGCTCGAAGAGCCGCATCTCAGGATAGAGATACTGGCCGCTGGGGTTATCATCCACGATAGCCACTCGCCCCAGCAGAGCCGCGCCGCGCTGGCGGCGCCACTCTTCGTAGAACATCTCAAAGAAGACGCTTTCTCGATTTTTCAGATAGCCGGTCGGTTCGAACTCAGTGAACATTTCTCGACAACACGCCTGCTGGGAGCGGGCCAACACCGTATTGAGCAGCGCCCCACCCGCGTTGGTATTGATCTCAATAAGCTGCGGGCCTCCGGATGTCAGGTGGAAATCGAAACCCAGGAACACGCCCAGAGGCCCTGGGTCAAACTGGGCGACGCGGGGCGCCCTGGCCAGCGCCGATTCCTGGTAGCCGGGTAGGCTCACGACGCTTTCCACCGCGGCTATCACCGCCTGTATGCCACTGAAGTGCTCCCCGGACATGAAAGCGGCCGTGGTAGAGAACAGATGCGGCCGAGTGCGCGCAATGTCCTCGTCCAGGCCGGCGAGGGAGGGTTCCGCTTCCAGCTCTCGGCGCAGCCGATCGGGGTCCAGGGGGCGACAAACACAGCCGCGATTCAGGCCCTCCGCGGAACGCGGATCAAACCTGACCGCCTCTTCCGATATCGTTTTCATAACATCTGGCGCAACTCGATGCCCTCTCGCGCACGTGGTAGAGCAACTGCTCGGATAACAGAGATGGGCCTTTGCTCCCCGCTATTTGCGAGCACCCGATGTGGTTCGTGCCGGGCTTAGCCTCGTATTCGTCACGGGTTCCCCTGTCACGCCAAAGTACTTCTGCCGGAACTTCAGGGCGAAATTGACAAGGCCAATGAGCACCGGAACCTCCACCAATGGTCCGATGACAGCCGCAAAGGCCTGGCCGGAATTGATCCCGAAGACGGCCACAGTCACGGCAATGGCGAGCTCGAAATTATTTGAGGCAGCGGTGAATGAAAGGGTGGTACTCTGAGCATAACTGGCCCCCACTTTCTTACTCATATAAAACGACAGCAGAAACATGATCACGAAGTAAATGAGCAAGGGGATAGCAATGCGTACAACATCCAACGGAATCTTCACAATGAACTCACCCTTGAGGGAGAACATAACCACGATGGTGAATAGCAGGGCAATCAGCGTAATAGGACTGATCTTGGGAATGAATTTTTCATGGTACCACTGCTTGTCTTTCAACTTGATCAGAGTAAACCGGGTGATGACCCCGGCGATAAAGGGAATACCCAAATAGATAAAAACACTCTCGGCAATTTGGCCAATCGTGATGTTCACCACCACGCCTGTGAGCCCAAGAATCGGCGGTAGAACAGTGATGAAAATGAACGCATAGACAGAAAAGAAAAGAACTTGAAAGATCGAGTTAAAGGCCACCAAGCCGGCGCAGTATTCCGTGTCACCCTTGGCCAAGTCATTCCATACGATGACCATGGCGATGCAGCGAGCCAACCCAATCATGATCAGCCCCACCATATATTCCGGATATCCTCGCAGAAACACGACGGCCAAAATGAACATGAGGATGGGGCCTATTATCCAGTTCTGAACCAAGGAGAGCCCGAGGACTTTGTAGTTTCGGAATACCTCGCCGAGTTCTTCATATTTTACCTTGGCCAACGGCGGATACATCATGAGGATCAGCCCGACGGCAATGGGGATGTTGGTCGTCCCAGATTGAAACTGATTCCAGAAGCCGACCACTCCTGGAAAAAGATATCCCCAACCCACGCCCACAAACATTCCAAGAAAAATCCACAACGTTAGATAGCGATCGAGAAAGGAAAGTTTTTTAATAATCCGTTCTTCAGCCATTGTCCTGCTCCTTTTTGCTGATCCTGGTGTTTTTCCGCTTTTTCGCGGATTGAAACCAAGCGCTTCCTTTATGGGAGCACATTGTGTTTATCTCGGCATATCTTTGTTAATAATATCTCCCCGATCGCCAAACATATCCGTAAAGTTGAATTTATAATCGTTCAACCTCTTCATCTCCAATAGCTCTTCGGTCGGATCGGTCAGGAGTTTCAAGCTCAGACTATCACCCATTTTTCAACCGTATCGATATCCTCTGCCGTTACAGGGTGGTCCTGCGCCCGTGAGCTCCGAATTCTGTTTTCAAGAACGGCCTGGTCATCCGGAAAAACACCGGGCTTTAAGTGCACAAGGTAAGCCTCGCCAGTTGAAATCCTCTGAATGATGAATCCCCCGGCAATAGAGGCATCAATCCTCAGCGTTTTGAAATTGATCCTGGCGCCGGTTAAAAACGCCGCGGCATCTGACCAACAAGGGCCATTTTTTGAAACCACCTGGAGATCGGTTCGGTCGACGACGCCATCGGGAAACACTTTGCCCAACACAGCTTTGATCTCGATAAACGCAATCACAAGACCGTCACACATGTGGCCATGAATCCGCGCAATATCTTTTAAACCAATCTCTTTGGTTTGCAGGTTATAACGACCCAGTGCGCTATCCGTATCCCTAACCACAATGGACTGATTGTACCTGCCGGATGCGCTCGGACACGTGGAAACCTGTGCCAAGCGAGCTTTTGTCGTCGTGGAAAATGTGGATCACTACTTTTTTCATCGTGTCCTCTCCTCACGTAGAAAGAATCTTATTGTTATTCATAAGATCTTGCCGAATTGTATTTGTGCTATAGCGCAATCAGCATGCCTGAAGTCTTACGGCTTATCCCGGGATGCGAGCCGGGATATGATGAGTTTTTCCGCTGAGGCGAACGGAGTTTTCGCGCATCTGCGAATGATGGGCAATAAACTTCGTGTTCTTGGGAACTATCCGCTTCGATCGGACACTTTGCCGGAGGTATCGTGTGTATTCTCTGGCGACAGAGGCCAAAGAATTTGCTCACGTATCGAAACCCGCAGAATTACCGGGCACATACACTGGCGCCATCGCGCCCGAGAGCGACACTGGACAAGTTCATTGCACGCGGCCGATCTCATCAAGTTTCTCTTTGAGCGCTAGAGCGCTAATCTTGTCGAAAGGCAAACTGACAAATAGCGATATGCGCCGGTAAAGCTCCGTATACACCTTGAAAAAGGCTTTTCGCTTTTCGTCATCGCTGCCTTGAACCGCCGCTGGGTCCGTCACACCCCAATGCGCCGTCATCGGCTGGCCGGGCCAGACCGGACAAGATTCCGCCGCCGCCTGATCGCACACAGTGAACACGAAGTGCATGAAGGGAGCACCAGGCGTGCTGAATTCGCTCCAGTCCTTGCTGCGTAGACCTTCGGTCGGCAGACGATTCTTCGCCAGCAGCTCCAGCGCTAACGGATTAACGCTGCCCGCCGGACGGCTCCCCGCGCTGAAGGCTTTGAATTTGTTTCTCCCGATCGAGTTCAGGATAGCTTCGGCCAGGATGCTACGCGCCGAATTGCCGGTGCACAGAAACAGAACATTCAGAATTTCCTGTTGCATAAAGATCTCGCTTACGAGCAGCACGCGCTGGTTTTGCTAGCTGCGGACTCGGCGATCGGCGCGGCGTCGCAGCAGGCGCGTGTCTGATTGCGGTTTGTGTCGCCGTAAACGGGAATAGTATCGAGGGTGTGGAAAGTCTCCCACGCGATCCCCTGCGGATCGGTCGTCCAGTATTTATCCGAGCGGGCGTAACAACAGTCGGCATTGGGTTGATCCTCCGCGGCGATTTGCGCGCCGGCCACTTGCTGCCTTAGCGCGGTCAGCTCCTCGTCCGACTCCACCTGGATGCCGAGATGGTCTATACCCCTCGCGCTGCCGCGTTTTGAAATCGCGAAATTGATCCGTGGATCGTCCACCATCCATTTCGCGTAGTCGGACTTGACCACCGTAGGCCGAGCTCCGAACACGGTTGAGTAAAATTTAACATTGGCTTCGAGATCGTCGACAGACACGTGCACGTGAAAACGTTTCATGATTGCCTCCTTTTAGTTTTGGATTTCGATTTAGCCGGTGCGCAACAGCTTCCCAGTGCCGTTTCAACGACGGTCAGGCACTTCTGCGGCATTCCCTGACAGCAATTCTGGGTGAGAAAGGTCATGAGCTCGGCCATGCGCTCATAATCGACCGCAAAATAGATAAACTGCTTCTCTTGGCGTGAAGACACCAAACCCGAATGCACCAGCTCTTTCAGATGAAACGAAAGGGTTGCGCCGGGAACTTCCAACTCCTCGCCGATACGGCCGGCGGACACGCCCTCGGCCCCCGCCGCGACCAACAGCCGGAAAATTGCCAGCCGGGTTTCCTGCGCCAACGCGCCAAGAGCGGATACCACCGTCTTTGTTTCCATATTTCTATATTTATAGAAATATCGGATCGAGTCAAGAGCCACAACGCTTTCGCAGTGAGCCGGGTAGGCTGAGGCGTGGTTACGCAGCAGGTTGCGAAGCGATTGGGATTAGCGGCCGGGAGATGAGGGTTACGGGTCTGACCGGGCCTACTTTTGTCTAACGATAATAACTTTCAATCAATCTTTTCGCCCCGGTAGCTTTTCGCGAGAATCTGCATCGGGTTGAGCGTGCGGCGGCCGCTGCCCTGTTCGATTTGAATGGCTGCCAACGGACAATCGGAACTGGCCACGTTAGGTTCGTCCGCCGCCATCTGTTCAAAGGCCCGCTTGCCCCATTTGAGCGATGCTTCAAAGTTTTCCTTTTTCATAGACCAAGTGCCGTCGTGGCCGGAGCATTCCTCGACGACTTTCACTTTGGTATCCGGCAAATACGACAAGACGTCTCGGGTCTTATAGCCGACGTTTTGAGCTCGCAGGTGACAGGGCATGTGGTAATTGACATTGCCGGCGCTGCTCTTGAAATTCTTGTTAAGTTTTCCTTCCGCAGCCAGTTTGGCAAGAAACTCCATGGGGTCCGTCGTTTGGGCGGCAACTTTCTTGGCTTCATCTGTGCCGAGCAGGCGCGGATATTCCACTCGGATCATTTGGGAGCAGGTAGGATTGGTCGCGACAATCTTCCGACCTTCCTTTACGAAGCGTAGTAAATCCCGGACGTTTTCACGGGCCGCGCCGGTAGCGCCTTCCATATCTCCGCTGTGCCAGAGCGGCATGCCGCAGCAACGTTCATAGGCGAAAGCCACATCGACGTTATTGTGCGCCATCACTTCCAATGTATCGACACCGATTTCGGGCTGGTTGTAGTTGACGTAGCAGGTAGAGAAGTAGGCGATTTTCCCCGCCGGTTCCCCTCGGGGCGTCTTTCGCCGGGAGGCAAACTGCGCAGCGAAGGTCTTCGCTGCAAAGGGCGGGAGCTTTTTGTCTTTGTGAATGTCGAGCAGACTCTCCATGAATTGACGGTGCAACTTGCTTTCATTGGCCCAGTTCGCCAAAGGTGACACCTTCGTAGCGAGCTTTCCTACGGCGTCGGGATGGCCCAGCAATTTGTCCACCAGCGGCACGCCATTGTCCTTGACCTGTTTGGCCTTTGCCCGAGCCATCAACCTGGGAAAGTCGATCGCCCACTCGTGATTGCCCGGAGTGTAGGGACACTTGATGTAGCAGAGCTTGCACTGGAAGCAGAGACCGACAACTTCTTTAACGTCCTCGGCCTTGAGTGTTTTGGTATCGACCTCGGCATATTTCTCGTCCGTGCAGTAGGTGTCGATGGCGTCGAAAAGCTTCGGAAAGCTACCGCAGTATCTCACGCACAAACGGCAATCGGCACAGACGCTAAAGATCCGTTCAGCTTCCGATCGCAGGTCTTTTTCGTCGTAATAACGGGGATCGGTTGGGTCATAGGCGGGATTGTTGCTCACAGAATGATCATAACAAATAATTCTCGAGGTCCAAACAGTAGGTCTAGTTTCTCGGCTATTCATGGACCGAGAAAAGACGCGACACACCGTATACCGAGGGCAGTAGGGGCGAAGTTCGAACCCGCGCGTGCCGAACACCCGCAGGGGCTCGGCTATCCCAGCGGGCAGGGGGAG
>Ga0209819_10000681_pt1 | contig 10098 bp, 8 predicted proteins | sample PPLLak2March2015_FD_187248 | JGI IMG/M metagenome (GOLD analysis project Ga0209819, IMG submission 187248) | Freshwater sediment microbial communities from Prairie Pothole Lake near Jamestown, North Dakota, USA - PPLs Lake P7 Core (1) Depth... | ecosystem: Environmental > Aquatic > Freshwater >... | reverse complement strand
CGCCGATCTTTTTGCCTTTCAGATCCTCCGGCCGTTTTATATCGGGCCGGACCATCATGGCGTGAACCACGGCCGGCATCGTATGCGCCAGAATGGCCATGTCGGCGCCGGCTAGATTGGCGGCGAGACCGTCGGCGTGGCGATGGGAATAATGTCCAAATTGCCGCTGATCAACGCTTTCGAACCGATTCCCGAGCCCATGACCGTGATGACCTCGGCGGCGAGTCCGTACTTCTCAAATAATTTACCTTCTTTGGTGACAAAGATGATGATGTTGCCCATGCCGACGGAAGGCACGCCGACGCGAATTTTTTTGAGCGGCCTGCTCTGCCCGTAACCGCCTTGCGTTAAAACCAGACATGCAACGCCGATAACCACGGCGACGATCGATTGAAGACGGGCCATTTCACACCCCAAGAGGACAAGGTGTCGAAAACAATCTTCGCAGTTCTCAACGGTTTGAACGATTTGAACCTTTTGAACGTCTTGAACTCCCCAAATCGCCATTAGACCATCTGCATGTACACATCGACTAGGGCCGGTCGTTTTTCTTCTTTGATGACCTTGATCGCTCGTTCCACCGCCGGGCGAATCTTTTCCGGTTCAGTGATCGGTCCCTCGCCGTGCACACTGAAGGTTCGGGCCAAGTTGGCAAAGTCTACCGGAGGCTTCGCCATTTCCATACCCACGAGTTTGTTCTCCACCGGTCGGCCGCGGTGGATCGCGACCTTTTCCTGATGCTCCACGTCGTTGTAATAAACCCGATTATTGGTCATCACCGTCAACAATGGCACGCCGGTGTTGGCGGCAGTCCACAGGGAGCTCGGTGTGTACAGCATCTCGCCGTCGCGCTGCAAATTGACGCATATCTTGCCCGTGCCGCGATAGGGAAGCGACGCTCCCACGGAAGCAGCAGGACCATAGCCTAATCCACCACCGCCATAGCCGCCGAGAAACAATCCGGGTTTATCCCAGGTCCAGAGACGGCTCGGCCAACCGCGAAAAGCGCCGGCGACCAGCAACCAGTCCTCGTTCTTGATCGCTTCCCAAATTTCATAAGCGAGTCGCGGCGGCGCTATAGGCCGCTCGTCCCAACGCTTCTTGAGATCGGCTTGGCAGCGCGCGTGAACTTCCTCGTGCTGCGCCGCCACTGCCTTGCGCCGGTCATCGACAACGCTCTTGGAAAATTTTCCCTGCTTTTTGATCTCTTCAGCCAACGCCGGAAGAAAAACTCTGGTGTTTGCCACGATCGGCAAGTCCACCGGCGCCAATTCTTGAAAATCGCTGGTCCAGCTCCGGACAACGAGATCCTTGAGGGTCACGTTGATCACCTTACAGCCGGGCTTGATCGCCAGGACCGCCGCGTGGGTCGCGGGGTCCTGCTTCACCAGCGCGCCGTACAGATCGGTCATATCCAGTCCCATGATGACGTCGGCGCTGGCGATCAGCTCGCGATTCCTGCCGGTGAGATTTAACGAATGGGTATTGGGGAAATTCAGGCGCGCGCCGCAATCGATAACCGGGACCGACAAGAGATCAGCGAGCGCCACCAGACTCATCACCGCATCGTTATTTCGGCCCACGTAATCGGCGAGGATCACCGGATGCTGCGCCGTCGACAATAGTCGCGCCGCTTCTTTGATCGCATCGTAGTCCGCTTGCAGCGGTGCCGCGGGACGGAAACGGCTCGGATCGGGCAGCGGGATTTCCTTTTCGATGGCCGCTTCCTGATCGCTGACGTCGAAGCAGAGATAGACCGGCCCAGTCGGATCGCTCATGGCGATGCGATAGCCGCGCATGATCGACGACGGAAACGCTTCGACTCCCACCGGTTGGTCGTCCCATTTGACGAAATCGCGCACCAGATTACCCTGCACCTGCGCCGTATGGATCCAGTCGATCCACGGTCGGCGTTTACTCGAATTCATGGGCCCCGTGCCGCCCATGACCATCACCGGCGTATGATCGCACCAGGCGTTGTAGATTGCCATCGAAGCATGCTGGAGGCCCACGACGTTGTGGACGATGGCGGGCATGATTTTACCCGTGGCTTTGGCGTAACCATGGGCGACCGCGACGGCGATTTCTTCGTGGCAGCAGAGTATCATCTCCGGATTGGGTTGCCTGCCGCTCTCGTAATTCACGAGTGAATCGTGAATGCCGCGAAAGCTCGACCCTGGGTTGAGTGCAACGTATTCAATGCCAAGGATTTTCAGGAGATCGACGATGAGATCCGAACCATAACGCGCGGGCATAAGAACCTCCCTGGGGACTGGCTAATTTGTCTAAGTGTAATGAGCGATGCTTCGACCGAGAATCCCCTCTCCCCTCGCGGGAGAGGGTTAGGGTGAGGGGGCACAGGGCAACCTGCATCACCCTCACCTCATTCCTCTCCCGTCAAGGGAGAGGAGGTCAAATCTAATGAACCGCGGCTGACTGCGACGCCGCCTGTAAAGGCTGTGGAATCTCCATGTCGTAGAGCTTTGCCACGTTGGTGCAGACAAGTTTTTTCCGGACGTCCGCCGGTAAATGGCCTAGATCGCGATCGATATATTTTCTCGACTCCGGCCACGTCGAGTTCCCATGCGGATAGTCATTGGACCACATGCAGTTGTCCTGTCCCCACCACTCGAAGTTATGTCCCGCCGCGGTGTCGCGAAAAAATGTTCCATAGATCTGCCGCTCAAAATACTCGCTGGGATTCTTGTTAATCGGGGGAGGATTCACCTTTTTAAACCTGTTATAATAGTAATCCCACTGCTGGAGCATGAACGGCATCCAGCCGATCTCGTTCTCAACGCTAACGAACCTGAGCTTGGGATAACGCTCCAGGACACCGTAGAAAATCAGTTCAAAAAACGCGTCGATGATTTCCTTGAGCTTTAGATTCACGCTGCCGCGATAGGCCTCGACGCCGGTTCGCTTGTTCCCGAACACGGTTTCCTTGTGATAGCCATGTCCGGTGAGGATATGGAGATTCACCGGCAGGTTGAGATCCTGGGAAGCCGCCCAGAATTTATTGTAATGCTCCGAGTGAAACGGCAAGTCCGGATGCGGCGCCTGCCAGATGATCGAACCTCTGAGGCCGGCCTTTGCGCAACGCTCTAGCTCTTTTACCGCGCCGTCGATGTCATAAACCGAGATCGCTGCGATGCCAATCAAACGATTGGGCGCCACCTTACAATAATCGATTAACCAATTGTTGTACGCCTGGAAGCAGGCCTCTTGAAGCTTTGCGTCGTCCATGGCGAAGTGCGGCAGCAGATTGGTCGGGTAAAGCACCTCGGCGCTGAGCCCGTCGGTTTCCATCTCCTTGATCCGGCAATTTGGGTCCGAACCCCCGGGATGGGTTTGGAAGCTTTCCCCCACTTTGAGCTGGGGAAAAACAGGAGCTTTTTCGCGGAACGACGGTGCGACTCGCTCCTTCACGGTATCGGGTGGTTCCATCACGTGCGAGTCCGACGAAATCAGCACCTCGCAGCCTGCATTATTTCCATTGCCAGCCATAAAATTTCCTCCTTTGGCGATGTCTAGTGAATTAATTATTTAACCGCAAAGAACTCAAAGTACACAAAGTTTTCGAGGAAAATCCTCTTTGTGTTCTCTGCGTTCTTTGCGGTCAAGTTTCTCCCTAATCTTAGCGACCTTCTTTCTGGTCTACTGGCAGGTCTACCACCACAGACCTCAACGGGTCAAGGTTTAGGGAAATGGAGTATTTGAGTAATGGGCCTAAAATGCATCACTCCATTACTCCACCACTCCAATATTCCAATCTTTAGAACAGCCCCTCCTTTTCCAGCTTCCGCGCGATCCGCTCGTCGATGATATCTTCGGCTTTGAGCTTGCGGATCGGCTCGCTGCTTCTGCCGAGAATGCGAATTACGTTGCGCAGCCCATCGACGTTAGCATAAATACGCCGGTCGTAAAGGACCTTCATCATTTCGTAGCCCGTCTCGGCGTCTTCGGTCTTTGACAGGCGCAAGGTGCGCATCAAGCTCTTGATCACCACCGGTTTGTTCTCGGGAGTATTGATGAATTTTATTGTCTCGACCATCGCCCTGAGGTAGCGCTCCACCGTGTCGGGCGAGCGATCGATAAAGCTCCGCCGCGCCATGATGCCCAGACCCTGAAAGGGGATTCCGAGCTTGAGAAGGTCCGCTAAAACACGAAACCCTTGCCGCTCCAACTGAGCGCCAAACGCATAGCCGAGATATGCCGCGTCGATAATTCCCCCCGTTGCCAGGGCTTGAGCCATCACCGACTGATCGCCAATGATCCGGAACTGAATATTGTCCCGTTCTGGATTCAGTCCCCAATGATCGAACGCTAGCATGCTGAACATCCACACGCCGCCGCCGATACTTTGGACACCGATTCTTTTGCCCTTGAGATCCGCTGGTGTCTTGATGTTGGGAGAGACAACAAACGTGCCGTCGAGTTTGTTAATCAAACCTGCGACGAAGACCAAATCGAGTCCACCCGCCATGGCGCCAATGGAAGCGCCGGTCGCCGAACCCCCGTGGAACTGGGTCTCGCCGGCAGCGAGAGCCGACAATCCCACCGCACCGCTGCGGACGTTGACGACTTGAGCATCAAGCCCGTGCTTCTGGAAAATCCCCGCGTCTTTTGCGACAAAAAGAACCCCGCCGCTCGTTCAAGCCGCCATAAGTGACCACGATCTTTGCCGACGCCGAAGCGGCGAAAACGGGAGGAGAAAAGCCCATCATCAAAACTAGAACAATCAAACAACATCGCGTCCGATACTCCATCACTTTATTACTCCTCTTTCCCATCGACGACTTCTTGTACTCCGTGCATATCTCGGATTGCAAGCGCATCGGTTTATGACTTCTGTTCGCTTCAGGTCGCCGGAGCCCCCTATGAAATCTGGTCGAGCCGAGTAACGCGGCACCCGGAGTAAGTCTTGACGCGCGCTTTCAATTGACCATACTGGTCAAGTAGGACAAACCAGAAAGGAATACCTATGAAGACTACAACCGTCTCAAAACTCAAGGCTTCTCTTAGTGAGTATCTACGATCGGTCAAGGCAGGCGAAGAAGTCCTAGTCACTGAACGCGGGCGCCCTATTGCCAAGCTCACCCCAGTCGCAAGTTCCGACATTCTGCCTGATCACTTGGTCGAAATGGAAAAACAGGGTTTCATCAAAATCGGCTCAGGAAAGTTGCCGAAAGGTTTCTGGGATCTTCCGCGGCCCAAAGATCCTAAGGGATTGGTTCTCAAGGCTGCTTTACGGGAACGGGAGGAGGGCTGGTGAAATTCTGGGACACATCCGCGGTTGTCCCTCTGTGCGTAATCGAGCCCAGTACCGGAATCGTTAAATCAATTCTCACCGGAGACCCTTCGATCGTCGTTTGGTGGGCAACGAGGACTGAATGTGTCTCAGCCCTCAACCGGCAAACCCGCGAAGGCAGCTTGCGTATCGAGGACGAACGCCAGGCACGTCACGTACTAAGGCAACTTGCGGACGCCTGGACCGAAGTTCAACCGAGCGAAATTCTTCGTGGGACCGCGGAGCGGCTACTAGCCGTGCATGTTCTCAGAGCTGCGGATGCCTTTCAGTTAGCGGCGGCTTTGCATTGGTGTCAAAGACAGCCGATGAACAGAGAGCTGGTATCCTTCGATACCCGGATGCGAGACGCGGCATACAAAGAAGGATTCACGCTCCTTCCCGCCCAGATTCACTGAGCAGTATACACAAAGGCAACGCGCGAAAGCTCATCGTCCGGATCTCTGGACGCTCGATATAGCCGATTACGTAAGTTCTTCTAGCAGAGCTTTCGCTGCTTTCAAATCCGCCGTGTCAAACCCTTCGGTAAACCAACCGTAAATATCTCCGAGCAATTGTTTGGCCTCGGCCATCTTACCTTGCTTCTGCCAAAGCCGACTCAAGCTCATCGCCGCACGCAACTCCAATGACTTCGCGCTCTGGCTGCGGGCAACGTCGACGGCTTGTCGAAAGCAGCCTTCAGCCCCTTCCTCGGTTCCGACAGCACGCTGGAGCAACAATTCTCCGTTGATGCGATGCAGCTCTGCCTCGTAAAAACGCCCGCCGGTCAGGCGCACTCGAGCGAGTTCTTCGGTAACCACCCGGAGCCCCTCTTGGTTGTTTCCTTCTTTTCCGTACGCCTCGGCCAGTAGGGCAGCACAGTATGACTGCTCCCGCACGGCGGCGCTGGCACCCTGGCGCAACTGCAGGATTCCTTCCTGTCCCTTCCCCTGCCGTGCCAGCAGCCACCCTTTCAGCACAGCTCCCTGTCGCACCCAGCGCGTAAGTGCCTGCTCGGTCGCCAATGTAATGGTCGCCTCTATACGTTCCTCGACGGCCTGCCGCTCTCCCCGCTGTTGATGCACCCAAGCGGAGTAGTACAACGCGAAACCCAAAGTAAATGGGTGAGACAACTCCCGAGCTAGGGCCAACGCCTCCCGGCTTCTACGCAGCGCATGGTCTGGATAACCAAGCAACCAGAGCATCATGGCCTCATGCCTCAGGCCACACACTCCAGGATCATGACCACCGTAGAGAAAGGCATGCCGGCGATGCTGCTGAGGATTGTAAAGCTCAACGCCTCTTTCCGTGTGAGTCAGGGCGGGAGAGAACTCACCGAGGTCGAACAAGTTGGCCCACAGTTCGTGATGGGCTTCCAACATGAGCCCCGGATCCTGTACGCGTCGCGCTAGGGTTAAGAGCTGCTCCCCTAACTCACGGCCCACATTCAGCTCTCCTCGTATATCGTGCATCCTTGCCAGCCCCCACAAAACGGGGAAGAGGTGAGGCGTATCTCCGAGCCGCTCGCACATTTCTCGCGCTTCCGTGTACACTTGCTCCACTTCGGGTTCGATAAATCCCTTCATGGCGATCAAAACGGGCCCGATATCGACTCGGATGTTGATGGCCTGCTCAAGCGTCTCGCGACTTTCGGGAAGACGTTTCAGCGCATCTAGAGCCAGCTCAAAGTACGACGCTGCCTCTTTGTATGCAGATCGCGCTGTCGCCTTGCGTCCCGCGTCGTGAAGGTAAGTCACAGCCTTTTCCCACAGCTCGGCCCGCGACGCATGATGGGCCAGTAGCTCGAACTGCTCGGCTAAACGGTCAGGATAGAGTCGTTCGATAGCCTCGACGATCTGCGCATGAAGTGTGCGCCGCCGCTCTTGAAGAAGGCTTCCATAAGCAACCTCATGTGTGAGCGCGTGCTTGAACGTGTATTCTGGATCAGGAAAAAGACTCGTTTCATAGAGAAACTCCGCGGCCTGAAGCCGGGTGAGTCCACGGCGAAGTTCCTCCTCAGGTTGATCGGCAATGGTTTGGAGCAACGGAAGCGGTACATCCTTCCCAATCACCGCCGCCGACTGAAGCAGACGCTTCTCCACTGGCGGAAGTCTATCAATCCGAGCAGCTAGGACTGCCTGTACGGTTGCCGGTACCTGTGTACCTTCAATGGGTTGCGCAAGACGATAACTACCGCGCTCGCCTGTTAACAGCTTGGTTTCCACCAAGGTGCGCACGCTCTCCTCGATGAAAAAAGGGTTTCCCTCCGTTCGCTCAATCAGGAGCTGCTTGAGTCGGTCTAGGTTTGCATCTTCCCCCAGTAAAGCTCGAAGCAGTTCACCAGCACTCTCAGGCGGCAGCGGATCGATGCGGAGCTGGGTGTAATACGTCTTGCTCCCCCAACCATGCTGGTACTCTGGCCGGTAGTTAACCAGAAGCAGTAGCCGCGCGGTCGGAAGACTCTCAATCAAGCTGTCCAGGAGAGCCTGAGTCTCCGAATCGATCCAGTGCAGATCCTCGATAACCACTAGCAGAGGCTGCACCTGGCTCTCCCGAAGCAAGAGGCGCTTCACTGCATCCAATGTGCGCTGGCGGCGCTGCGGAGGATCGAGGTTTTGCCATTGTTCGTCCTCTACGGCGACATCCAAGAGCGTCAAGAACGCAGCCAAAGTGGGCTCCAGAGCTTTATCTAATGTCAGGAGCTTGCCTGTAACTTTTTCACGGATTTCACGCTGATCATCCCGATCAGTGATTTTGAAATACACCTTAAGAAGATCGATTAAGGGAAGATACGGCGTGGCCTTCCCGTAAGAAACCGAACCGCTTTCGAGGATAAGCCAGTCTACGGTCCGGCGTGAATGAGTGAATTCCCAGAACAGACGGGATTTGCCTACCCCCGGCTCTCCGACAAGAGCCACCACCTGGCCGCGACCGGCTCGGGCTTTCTCCAGCGCTTGGCAGAGCGTCTCGAACTCCGCGGTACGCCCCACAAATCGTGTGAGCCCGCGCGCGGCTGCGGCTTGCAGCCGAGAGCGCACTGGCCCCGCGCCCGTGATCTCATACACTTCAACTGGCACCGTCAGACCCTTTACATTGACAGGCCCAAACGGCTTCACCTGCACGTAGCCCTCGGCTAAACGCAGAGCATCTGCGGTCATCATGATGGAACCCGGCATCGCCATCTGTTCCATCCGCGCGGCTAGATGTGTCGTCTGACCCACCGCCGTGTAGTCCATCTTGAGGTCGCTACCAATCGACCTGACCACGACTTCACCAGAATTCACGCCAACTCGAATCTGTATCGGAATGCCCTCGCTCTTCTGAACCCCTTCGGCATATTTCTTCACCGACTCTTGCATTCGAAGCGCAGCGTAACCGGCACGAACCGCGTGGTCCTCATGGGCCAGCGGCGCACCGAAAAGTGCCATGATTCCGTCGCCCATCACCTGGTTGACCGTGCCCTCATAACGGTGCACGGCTTCCATCATGTGTTCGAGGATAGGATCCAGAATCTTCCGTGCTTGTTCGGGATCGCGGTCGGCGAGTAACTCCATCGAACCTTTCATATCAGCAAAGAGCACTGTGACCTGCTTGCGCTCGCCTTCGAGTGCGTTTTTTGACGTTAGGATTTTCTCGGCAAGATGTTTTGGGGTGTAGGCTCCGGGAGAAATGAACCGCGATGCTATGGCGGGTTGAGCACCCACTGGTTGCCCGCACTCAAGACAGAACTTGGCACCGGCAGGAAGCTCCGTGCCGCACGCGGCGCATTTTAGGGCGAAGGCAGTTCCGCACTCTAGACAAAACTTTGCCTGCGGCGGATTCTCGTGTTGGCAGCGGGGACATTTCATAATCCGAACTTCTCGTTCAAATTTCTGGATCTTCGGGCTTGAGGACGAAACACTTCGGATAGTTCACCGCGGAGGCGCCGAGGACGCGGAGAAAAGATTTTCTTGATCAAGAAATACTCCGATCTCTGGGAACTCTGTGCCTCTGCGGTGAATACTGTTTTGACTGCGGCGTTGCCACGCTCAATACTCTTTCACAGTAAACTCGGAACCGTCATGTTTCTCAGGCCGGTCGAATATTCTGATTCAGGTGGAACAGGTTCGTCGGATCATACTTTGCTTTCAGCGCTCGCAGGCGCTGGTAGTTCGGCCCGTAGGCGGCGGCGACGGCGTCCTCGCCATCGTCGTCTCCCAGATAGTTTACGTAGCGCCCCGCTGTGAAACTGGGTCGCATGGCGTCATACGATTCCCTGGCCCACGCAATGTTCTGCGCGTTGTCAGCCGGATCGAGCCACTCGGAGACGACCAGAAAGTTATAACCTTCGCGCCGGTGTGGGAACGCGGTCTCGCCGACGCCCACACGCGTCGCTGCGCCGTGGATGTGCTCCAGCAATAAACCACTCATCGGCGAGGGACATGCCGCGAACTGCGAAATGAGTGTGTCGATGGCCTGATCGCTCAGCTCCATCATGAAATTGGATTTCCAGTAGTTAAGGGCGCCCCGCGGAAATCCAGCGTCCAGCATCCTATTCGTCTCCTCGTAGCTTGTTGGACCAACGGAATCCAGAATCGGAGTGCCGAACTTCTTAATCGGCTGAAGGGCAGCCTCTGCTTCGGCGAGCGGACCGCAATGGCACAAAATGATAACGGCGATCTGAGCGCCGTCGGGCGCATGAAGTAGGCCGCCGAAGATCGTTAGATCGTCGGGAAGTCCCGATGTGATCTCGCGGAAAAATTTTAACACATCGCGAGCGCGGTCGAAGGGGTGCGCGATGAGCCCACTGGTGACTGTTCCCACCGGGTGTA
>Ga0209819_10000680_pt1 | contig 10104 bp, 10 predicted proteins | sample PPLLak2March2015_FD_187248 | JGI IMG/M metagenome (GOLD analysis project Ga0209819, IMG submission 187248) | Freshwater sediment microbial communities from Prairie Pothole Lake near Jamestown, North Dakota, USA - PPLs Lake P7 Core (1) Depth... | ecosystem: Environmental > Aquatic > Freshwater >... | reverse complement strand
AGTTCCGAAGCTCAGGGCCAGAAGAGACTTTCGCGCGGTTTTGGCTCAAAAGATATTGTCCGAGAAAACGGCTCTTTGCGCCGGAGCAGCGCGCGATTCGGCACGGCACCCACCTGATCCTGATGGGAACGTCCGCTCGTGCCCCGGCGAAAGCCGGTACCTGCCTACCTCACCCAGCGACCCTGGAGCTCTTTGACCACCCAGTGCCCCTCGGCGTCTTTCACCAGCACGACCTCCACACCCCCGTAGCCGATCACGACGCTTGCCAGAGCCCGGGTTCGTTCGGCGTTGGTAAACGTGATCCGCGATACCTGGGGGTAGGTCTCGAACACCCACCCGCCCCAGTGCCCGGGCCTGGCGGGGAAGAATCTGTTCAAGAAAGACATGATATCTACGGCAACCCCGATCGGTTGATTCGGGACCTCCATTACCGACGTCGGCACGCGCTTCCCGCTCCCGCCCAGCCGGGTCAGGGTGCGCGAGAACACCCCCCTTTGCTCAGCGTTGACGAACAACACGTTGTTCAGCCCGGGGAAGTTTTGACAAAGGGCCACTCGGTCAAGAAGCCCATCGGAGAACTTTATAGAGACTTCGGATGAAACGACGACGAACCGGGGAAGTTGGGTGGGCCACGAGAAGCCGTTCCAACGGAGGTCGCCGAAGAAGGCAGCTCCAAGGGGACGAAACACTATTCTCCGAATCTGCGCGACGTCCGTCTCGAGAGCTGTCAGACGGTCGTCTGCAGGGGAGCGTCCCTGCCCACGTTGCCACTCCTGAAGAGCTTCGAGCATGAGCTTCTCCGCGTCATCCATCCGCCGTTGCTTGAACAGCAGGCAGGCTTTCGTGATCTTCGCCGCACCTATAGCTGGGTCGTAGGGCTGAGCGGCCGTCAGTTTTTCCAGCGCTTCTACTGCGGCCGGCTCATCATGCCTCCGGTTCTCCTCGTCCGCCAGCTCGAGCGCATCTTCCAGGCGGGCGAGGTGCATGAGATAGAACGCCTCCGTCACGTGGGCCGATCTGATCAGCTGAATCTCAGAGCGAACTCCATCAGAACCCGCCTGCCCGTCGGCGAATTGCGGAAAGACCAGCCGTCGCGTTCCGTGCCGGGATCCACCGATGTCCGGGTCGTCAGGAATGCGTCCTCCTCCGCAATGACCCAAACTACCTAGTCGGGCTCGCACTACTGAACCCGGGCAATACAAAATCGCGGGTGAACCTCGATTTGTACGATCGTTCTTACCAGCTGATCGAAAGCCGGAACCTTGAACTGGGACCAGGCGAGCGTATTGCGCACTATGCTTCCGAGCTCCTTTCGAGCGCGAAAACCGTCGAGGAAGGGTCAATTGCGATTCGCAGCACGGTGCCGCTGCTGGCGCTCTCGCTTTTGGGAGTATCACCAAATCAACACCGGGCAGAGTCTCGGGTTCATGAGCGGAACCGTGAACATCATCTTCCGCGACTCGCTTAACCGACCGATCGAGGTCGAAGTGGAAGGCCTCGGTCGAGGTTCAACGTTCAGCCTGCGCCTGCCGGGAGGTCATGTTCGAACACTCGTCACCAGCGGATCCGGCCCTCTCAAAGTCGGATATGTGACCATTGAGGCACCCCCCCAACTGGCGGGCGTTCTGACTTATCGCATTCCTAGCTCCTCAATCGCGAGGAGCGTCCAGCTTGGGAAACAGAGCGAGACGCCAAGATCGTTTCCAAAGCAAAGTCCGCACACTGCGCAGCCAACTGACGGATCCTCTTAAGCATTAGGCGCCCCTTGACTCAGGACGAAAAGGCGAAAGCCCCCGAGCGATCGCGTCCGCGTTCACGCACTCTTCGCATTCGAGCAAATCTGGCAGCAACGCCATTGCAGAAGTCGTCTTTCCTGCTCCGCTGGGTCCTCCGATAACGAAAAGGTGAGGCATGAGCCGCATTTTACGAGCGCGAGGTGCCCGGACCGATTAACGGTTTGTCTTGCCATCGATAGGTGCATACATAACTTGAGTCAGGGCAGGGTGTTTATGAAGCCCCTTCTTGCCGAGCCATGCAGCTGAAAAGATGCGGCCATGTTGAGCTCAGCAGTCCTCGTATACGGGTTCAAGCTAAAGAAATGCTTGGATCTTCAACGTCGGCCGTGGTTGTGGCCATGGTGGCTGCAGGCCATATTCGCTTCCACCTGTCTCAGTTTGCCAGCCTGGAACTCGGCGACCGTTTCCCCGACTGTAGAGTTCTCTGCAAGGTAGACCCGGATGGCGGCGGAGTTGAGCCGGTTGAGCGCCCCCATGCCGATGCCACCAACGACCATCGCGTCAATTTGCTCGCCTTCGAGAGACGCCAGGGGAGCGCACATTCCGTGACCGTGATGCTGGTTGGTGTTCACGACCGCCCGGCAATCACCGCTGTCCGTGTCTACTAACATGAAGGCCGGAGCTGACCCGAAGTGCAGGCAGACGCGGCTTTGGAGTCCGTTATTTTCTTCGACTGGAATACATATTCTCATGACTAATTCCTCTCGGGCTGGTTTTGAGAGCACTGCGGAGTGGCCTGCGCCCGAAGGCAGGACTCCAGACCTCTCACTTTTCCCGGGCATCGTGCAATCTGCAGCAGCGTCGGGCCTCCATTTGCACCGGTCCCCCTGCAATGCGCAGTGCCTTGCCATGCACGAGGGCATCGGCCATCTTCCTATGTGCCGACTCAATAATCCGACTGAAGGTCGGACGCGACACCTTCATGTGCTCGGCCGCCTGCTCCTGGTACAGTCCCTCAAGATCTGCGAGTCGGAGCGCCTCGAATTCGTCAAGCGCCATCAGCACTTCTTCGAGTTCCCTGACCGGGATTCCTACCGGCTTGAAGATAGTTGCAGAGGGCTTCCCATTGATACGTCGACAGCAAAACGGTCTAGGCATTTGCAGAACCTCGCGACATTATGGACATATGTTCATAATTATTGTCAAGCCCCAGTTTCGGCCTATCAGGATGGAATGGCGCGAAGCCTGGTGTAAAATCGCCGTCATGTCAAACCTCGTTCGGCTCAGCTTCTCGCTTGAGGAACCGCTCCTCAAAAAGCTCGACGAGCTTCAGAAGAAGAGCCGATACACAAACCGGTCCGAGCTCATTCGGGACATGATTCGCGAGCGACTGGTGCAAGTCGAATGGCAGGAAAACCAGGAGGCCGTGGGCACGGTGACCCTTGTTTACAATCATCACCTGCCCGGACTCAGCCAGAAGCTGACCCACACCCAGCACGACTATCACGAGCTGGTTCTCGCGGCCACCCATGTCCACCTGAGCCACGAACTTTGCGTTGAAGTCGTCCTCGTGAAAGGGCTCGCCAGCCGCATCCAGGAGCTTCTAGATGCACTGCGCCGGCACAAGGGCGTCCTTCACGGCACCCTGTCTCTCACTTCAACAGGGATCCACCTGTCCTGATCCTCTCGTATTTCTGTTCAGAGTTGAGCTCGTTCGTATTACTTTCCTATCAAACGTAATACCATATGCCAAATATGAATCGCGGCGCTCATCGGCTTTCTCACTGTTTTGGGGCCCTTCTTTTTCTGCTGCTTTCGATACTGCTCGTTCCTTCGGCCCTAAGGGCCGGCGACCACCTGACGGGCGTCGTGGTAGATGAGAGCAGCGTCGCTCTGCAGGGCATCAGGCTGACCGTGACGACAACCGGCGGCGACCTGACGGTCCGGACTAACTCTCAGGGCCGGTTCTCAGCCAGCGTCGAGGGCCAACTGGTTGCGATTACCGTGGCGGGCCAGACAATTCCGGAGGAGGAAATCCGGGACCGACTCTCCGATCTGCGAATTATCGTGCGAAGGGCTAAAGTGTCGATTCATGACAGCCTCGTGATCCGGGCGTCGGCCCTTGTGCCCGGCATTGACCGCCGAAACGATGAGGTCTATGAGAACACGCTTTTCAGCCGCGATGATCAACTCTTTTCCACCCTGGACGCCGGGATTAACGCCGGCCAGCACGAGGGCGGCGGGAAGTCGGTCGAGGTGCGCCGTTTTGGCTTCAACCTCGATCACGGAGGCGTGAGCGGCGGGCTCAAAGTCCTGGTCGACAATGTTCAACAGAACCAGAGCAGCCAGGCGCACGGACAAGGCTACCTTGGGCAGTTGAAGAGCCTGTCGCCGGAGCTGGTCGAGGACGTGGATATCCTGGACGGGCCGTTTAGTCCCGAGTACGGCGATTTCTCCGGTTTGGGCGTAGTGCACATTCGGCAGAAGGAGAAATTGCCTGAGCAGCTGACTCTGCGCCTGCAGGGCGGGCGTTTCGGCTTTGGACGGGCATTTGCCGCCTATAGCCCTCATCAGAAAGACGCGGATTCGTTCGTGGCGTGGGAGAGTGCCACGACCAACGGCCCTTTTCTCAGGCCGCTCGACTACACTCGACACAACCTGACCGGCAACTACACCCGGCATTTCAGCGACGAAAAGGCTTTGGGACTCCGCCTGAACGCGGGCACGAATACCTTCAACTCCTCAGGGCAAATCCCATTGGATGAGGTAGCGGCGGGGCGGCTCGACCGTTTCGGCTTGCTTGACAGCCAGAATGGGGGTTGGTCGCGGAGTGCGACGCTGGGTCTTTACTACCGGAACGGCTTTCAAGACGGCGCTTCGTTTAAGGTTGACGGTTTTGTCTCCCGTTCCCTGCTCGATCTGTTCTCAAACTTCACGTTTTTCCTGAATGATCGTGAGCGCGGAGACGGCTTCCAGCAACACGACTCACGTCTTCAGGAAGGCGCCAACACCCAGTATCTGAAGCCGATTCGCCTGTTGGGACGCCAAACCGTGCTGACCGTCGGGGGGAATCTTCACGATAATCAAATCAACGTGGGACTTTATCCCAGCGTCGGGCGGATCCCTCAAGGAGTCACCACCCGAGCCGACGTCCGCGTGAGCAATGTCGCCGGCTACGTTCATGAGGCGCTTGAGGCATCGCGCTTGGTGCAACTCGGTTTCGGACTTCGCTACGACTACTTCCGCTTCGACGTCCGTGATCGCCTGCTCGCGTCCGGTACAGGGGCGGCCGGCGAAGCCCGGGTCCAGCCGAAGGCTAATCTCGTTTGGCGTCCCTACACCCCGCTCCCGGTCAAGGTCTTCTTGAACTACGGTCGGGGGATCTCGAGCCAGGACGCCCGCGGCGTCATCCAACGGCCGGAAGCTCCCAAGATTTCGACGACCGACTTTTACCAGACGGGGACAGGCTTCTCTCTCCGTGATCGACTATCTTGCAGTGTGGATGTCTTTCTTATCGACAGGTCCAACGAGCAGGTTTACGTCCCGGATGACGGGAGCATCGAGTTTCGCGGACCCACTCGCACTTACGGCTACCAGGGCAAATTCTCGGTTCAAATCGTCTCGACCCTCTCCGTACATGGGGGGCTCACTCAGGTCACGAATTCGTTCTACCGGGGTTCTATTCCCCGGCTCTACGTCGACAGTGCACCGCACACGGTCGGAAACCTCGGAGTGACTCTCCATTCCTGGAAGGGAATACTGACCTCGCTGCGCTACCGCCATGCCGGTAATTACCGGGTCGACGGACTAGACGCCGGCTTGAGGGCGTCAGGTCTGGATGTGGCTGACCTGGGTTTCAGCAAGCGCCTGAGAAACGACGTGGACTTAAACGTGACAATCGATAATCTGACTAACAAGCGCTACTACGAGACCCAGAACTATTTTGAATCCAGACTCACACCTGACGCTGACCCAGTGGCCAGGGTCCACGGCACGCCGGGCTACCCCCTGTCTTTTGTCGTCGGGTTGACGTACCGGCTGGGCCTCTAGGAGTCCATGTTCTCATGGATTGTGGCATTCTTCAGGAGGCCGAATACTGGCAGGGTTTCGCGGGGCTCTACTTAGCAAGTCGGCTGTAGGTTCGTTGATTTCGTCCAACGAGAGACGGGAGACGGGAATCCCGCACCAGGTTTCCAGTCTCGAAAGCAGCCGTATCGAAGACTAGAATATCCGCAATGACTTCTCACACCGGGACCTACAGACACTTCCCGACTCGGGTTTTTGTCGGCGCTGTAGTGGTTGTCTGTGTCGCTCTGGCGGTTTCCGCCATCACCAGTTATACAAGCATGATCGAGTTGCGCAACCTCTATCTGGAGGATCGAGCGCACGAGATCTCGGCGATATTGACCGAGCGGCTGCGCGGCCCTGACCGCCTCGATCCCGACGCCTGGCGTCGAATAATGGACGAAACACTCCAGTCCGGCTCTTATCCTTGGCTGAAGTATCTCGCCCTGATGGAGCCGAACGGTCAGGCCCTCACGACCAGCGGCCGACAGTCGAATGATCTCTACTTGTACCAGGCGGCGGTGCGGACTCCCCGCCGAGGCCGTCAGGGTGGGAGATTCGGTCCGTCTGGGCCTTGGCAGGACCACGACGGCGACCAGCCGGCCAGGCTCAACTTGCGAATCGGGATAGATCCGTCCAGTGCAGCATTTATTACCCGCCAGGCGTATCTCCATCTTGGCGTCTCCGCCTTGGCGATTCTGGTGCTATGCGTTCTCGGCTATTTCTTCGTCCGGACCCTTCGCAGTTTCCTCGAGCTACAGTCGGAGCAGGAATCCCAGCGTCACCTGGCGGCTCTCGGGCGACTTTCTGCGACTCTGGCTCATGAGATTCGAAACCCTCTGGGCGCCATCAAGGGTCTCACCCAGGTAGCCCAGGAGCGCCTGCCGGCGGATCACGACACACAGGAATTGATGACAACAGTGGTCACCGAAGCCGAACGTTTGGAGCGCCTGGTCACCGACCTGTTGGCTTTCGCCCGGCCGCGCCCGATGAGCTCCGTCGAGCTCGACCTGAAACAGCTTGTCGCCGGCGTCGTAGAGGGACTGCGCAGCCAGACGGCCGAGAAGAAAATCGAGTTCGAGCTTCCCGATCCGGACCCTCCGACACTGGTGCGAGCCGATCCCGACGGGCTGAAACAAGTCTTCCTTAATATCCTCCTGAACGCCATTGAGGCGTCACCCTCCAAATCCGTAATCGACATAAGGATTGAGGCTTCCACGCAGAATTATCTCGTTGAGATCTCTGATGAAGGCACCGGCATAGGAGACAACGATCCCGAGGAGCTGTTTCAGCCTTTTTTCACGACCAAAACCCGGGGAACCGGACTGGGGCTCCCGGTCTCGCGCCAGATCATCGAACGCCTGGGAGGGACAATGGAGTTGCGTAATCGAGAGCCACGAGGTGCGGTATGCCGACTCACGTTACCCGCCCACGTCCCTTCCGCTCGGGCTTCGAATCTGGCCGTCAGTGCCTTGTGAGGATAAGTTCAATATGCAGAAGGTCCAGTTCTCAATCCTGGTCGCGGATGATGAAGCCGCTCAACGCCAACTCATGCGTGCGGTCCTTGAGAAAGACTTTGCCGTTGTGAGCGCAGCAAACGGGGAAGAAGCGCGCCAGCTCTTGAGTCAAAGGAATTTCGATCTGGTCATCACCGATGAGCGGATGCCGATGATGTCCGGCTCGGAGCTCGTCCGATGGATGAGGGAAAACGCTCCCGAAACCCCGGTCGTCGTTTTGACCGCCTTCGGATCCATCCAGACTGCGGTGGAAGCGATCAAGCTCGGAGCGGTCGACTATCTTACGAAGCCGCTTAAGAGTCCGGATGAGTTGAGAATCGTCGTGTCCCGCGTGCTCGAACAGAGGATACTGCAGAACGAAAGACTGGTCCAGAGAGCGGACAGCGAGGTGTATTTCCCGATCGCCGATATCGTAGCGGAGAGCCAGGCCATGAAGGACGCTCTCCAGCTCGGGTCCCGGGTGGCGCCGCAAACCACAACAGTCCTCCTCACCGGTGAATCGGGAACCGGGAAAGAAGTTCTGGCGAGGTTCATACACCGGGCGAGCCCGCGCAGCGACGCGCCGTTCGTTGCTCTCAATTGCGCCGCTCTCAGCGAGACTCTTCTCGAGTCAGAACTCTTTGGGCATGAGAAGGGAGCTTTCACCGGAGCGACTCAAACTCGGCAAGGCCGCTTCGAGCTCGCACACGGAGGAACCCTGTTTCTCGATGAAATCGCGGAGATGAATTCCGACCTGCAGGCCAAGCTCTTGCGTGTGCTTCAGGAGAGAGAGTTTGAGCGCGTCGGCGGGACGAGGACTATCACGGTCGATGTGCGCGTCATCGCGGCGACGAACCGTGATCTGGCGAGTTGCATGAAAAGCGGCTGTTTCAGAGAAGACTTGTACTACCGGCTTAATGTCTTTCCTATTCACCTCCCGCCGTTGCGCGAGCGGAAGGAAGATATCATCCCCGTGGCAGAGCACTTCCTCGCGAAATTCGTTAAGCGGATGGGAACCGGTCCAAAAAAACTCTCGGCCGAAGCGAAGTCGCTGCTCTACAACCACGAGTGGCCGGGAAACGTACGCGAGCTCCAGAACGCGATTGAGCGTGCGCTCATCATTGCGCGATCGGAGGAGATCACGCCAGAGGACTTACCGGTCCAGATTCCTCGCCCTTTACCAGAGGCCGACTCGATCCACACTCTGGCCGAAATTGAAAAAACGGCCATCCTGATAGCGCTGGAGGCCAACGACGGAGACCGGCGACGGACGGCGGAACAACTGGATATCAGTCTCCGAACGCTCCAGTACCGGCTGAAAGAATACGGGCTGACCGGTCGGGACTGAAGTGCAGCTTTTGCGCTTTAGAACAGCCCCGAAGTGCAACACCTGCACAAACAGCTGGTAATCAACGCCCTCTGATTGCCGATAAGTATTTGACTTTTAGCCTGTTATCGCATTTGAGCCTGCCTGGCACGACCCTTGCCTAGACATGCTGCGGTGAAAGTAACCAGATCGCTTTTATTGAAAGGAGCTTGTTATGAAACGCAGCATTCAGATTTTGGCGTTGTTCTCGGTTGTGATCCTCGCCTCGACGGCACTGTGGGCGCAGTCGTGGCCCGGATCGCAGAATCAGGTCAACGGTACAACAGTGCGGCAGTGTCCCAATGATGCCAACGGTGACGGCCTGTGTGACAACTGTGGACAGCCCGTCGGCACGCACCGCAACCAAGGCAAGGGAGGTAAAGGATATGGGCCCGGCGACGGTTCCGGGAACCAAGGCCAGGGACCGAAAGACGGCAGCGGGTACGGCGCCGGATCCGGCGGTGGTTCGGGCAGCTGTGACGGCACCGGACCACGCGGGAATCAGGGTGGACGTGGCGGCCGCGGAGGCCGCGGAGGCCGGCGGTAGTTGCTGAAAAGAAGCGCCCGGGCCTCGCATTGCGAGGTCCGGGCCGAAAGGAGCCTCTCATGAAAAGGTACGTACTTGTTACATTGGCTTTATTCCCGTTCATCCTGCCTTTACAGGGCCAACGTTGGGGCGGAAACAGGCTGTGCACGGAACCTCTTAAGAGTGAAGATCTTCGGGTCATCGAAGGGACGGTTGAGGATTTTCAGGCCGAAGCGGGAAAGGGGATGCCGACGATGGTGCTCAAACAGATCGACGGCTCTCTCGTTACAGTCAGGGTCGGACCGTACTCGGCTTGGATGGACAGCCAGTTCTCCGTTCAAAAAGGTGACCAGGTCGTCGTTAACGCTTTCAGTTGCCTGAGAAACACGGAGAACCTTGCGGCCCTCGAAATCACCAACAAGACGCGGGGAACTCAACTCGCCCTGCGTGATGAATACGGGCGGCCCGAATCGCGAGGCCGGGGTCGCGGAGCACGAGCCGGCCGCGCCTGGGGGCGGCCCCAGACTCCAGGGCTCTAGAAACACGGAAGCCAGAGACGTTTTAATGCGAAGGCGGAGGAGCCGGACTGAAGACCAGGAAATACTGGTAGGGCAAGAGAGTGTGCTCCTTGAGAAGCTCAAATCCACTGGTCTTTATCTGGGCGATCAGATCTTCGCGAGCTATCTTCATGTGAACGGGCGGGCCGACGGGGAGCTCTCGCTTTTGGAAGTCGATCATGAGAATCTGCCCGCCCGGCCTCAGCATCTTCTTGATATGCTTCCGCAGATCTTACCTTGGAAGTCCCTCCCCGAGGGACAGAGTGGTGGGTCAGCCTTCAGGCAGGCGAAACATTTCAACCGTCTCCCGGCTCTGCCCGCATCCTTTCCCCAGCAGGTAGAAGATCAGATAGATCCA
>Ga0209819_10000676_pt1 | contig 10150 bp, 8 predicted proteins | sample PPLLak2March2015_FD_187248 | JGI IMG/M metagenome (GOLD analysis project Ga0209819, IMG submission 187248) | Freshwater sediment microbial communities from Prairie Pothole Lake near Jamestown, North Dakota, USA - PPLs Lake P7 Core (1) Depth... | ecosystem: Environmental > Aquatic > Freshwater >... | reverse complement strand
CGATATTCACACGTGCCTGAACGCAAGCCTGCAGGAAGCCGACCAGCGATGTAGACATGGTAGCATTGGCAACCAGGTCCTGGGCGGTGAAAGGGGTTTGAGCGAACTTTCGGATCGTCAACAGCGGGCCATCCAGGGAGAGCGGAGGAATGATGACGTTGACACGGTAGCCGTTCGGCAAGCGGGCATCCACCATTGGAGACGATTCATCCACACGCCGCCCGAGAGGGGAGACGATTCTGTCGATGATCCGCATCAGGTGAGCTTCATTCTCGAAAATCACATTTGTCCGCTCGATTTTACCGTTCCGCTCTACGAACACTTCATCTGGTCCATTTGCCATGACTTCTGTAATGGTGGGGTCTTCCAGCATCGGTTCCAAAGGTCCAAACCCCATGATGTCGGAAACGACCCATTCCAGCAGCCGGCTTCGGACACTGCGCGTGTAGAGCAGGTTCTCTTCTGTGAGCACCTTATTGAACAGGGTTTCGATAATCTGACGCATCTGCGGCTGGTGACTGAGGTTAACCTCACCATCCGCTTCATGAAGCAATCTCTGTTGTACAGAGTCTCGGATGTGGTAAACGTCTGCACTAATTCCCGAGAAGCTTTCGGGTGTTTTCGGTTCAGCGCCAGGCCGGACAAGCGGAGGGGGCGGGGCGGTTTTTGCGGGACGGTTCGTGAACATGCAGCGGCTCCTAAGAAGAAGTTTAAACAGTAAACTTACCAGCGATCTCTACGGGAGAACAGGGATTTTCAGTTCCTGTCCTTCAAAAATCCGGTTGGGATTTGAGATATCGTTGATTTTTACGATGGAACTAACAGATGTTTTATACTGCTGAGCAATTTTGGTCAGGTATTCGCCCTTTACGACAACATGGACAACATATTCATAGATTGAGTCGGACTGGCGCAAGACCTCTGCGTACGTACGGAAAGCCTGAATACTGTTGCTGTTCTGGGCGTAAACCTCGGCGTTATCAATTTTTAACGCCAGGGCACGATTGTCCGCCAAAATTCGCTGGCGGAAATCTGTCAGTTCGACTGCAGCCCTATACATAGCTACAGCCTGATCGTACTCGCCTAATGCACCAAGAGCGTTTGCGATCCTCACCTGGGCTTCGAACATCTGCAGCATGGCTGCAGAGTCACCTTCCACGAGCACGGCTGCCTTACGGTAATCTTCCAATGCATCCTCATGCCGCCCGGAAGCCATCTGGCTGTCTCCACGGCCTATGTAGGATTCATAGAGTGTCTGCCTGGCTGTACCGACAGCAAATTCAGGATCATTACTGTAGACATATTCCAGGGCTTCGATCGCTTCTTTCCACTTGTTCAGAAGGAAGTTCTCGTGGCCCTTTACGAAAAGCTCTGCAAGGTCCCGCTTGAGAAGCACATATTGATCTTCCGGACGAAGCTCAAGGGCTTTTTTATAATAACCGAGTGCGAGGTCCAGGGTCTCTAAACCTGCGGGATTTTCAGCCAATTTTTGATCGGCAGTGTTCACGTACGCCCAGAACAACCGCTCCTCCAGCGTCCGGCGGACTGATTGCCGTCTCACGAGTGCTTCCTCACTCCGAGGCCGCATTGAAAGGGCAGCTTTAAAGTAATCTTCTACTTTCTGCAAATCCTGAAGAGTGCTTTCCGGGTTGTCCAGAACAGCCTCCCCGGCGCTGAGGTAACTCTGGAAGAGCTGCTCATCGGTGTAAGCCTCTTCGAAATTGGGGTTTGTACCCCGGATTTGCAGGTACTTTTGGATGGCGTCTTCCCATCTTCTTTCTTTGAATGCAAGGTCTGCGTTGAGGAGAAGATCCTCAAGCAGGAACTGTGATTCGATATTATCGAGCTGGGCCTGAACGTCTTCAAAATTGCCGTACTTTTCCTGCAGGTCTTCGAAGATTACATTTGCTTCATTGTATTTTTCTTCTTCCACCAGGGCAACAGCGCGCTCATATTGACCCTGTGCAGTCGTCGCCGCTTCGATCTCAGCCATATACGGCTCGATTTCGTCTGCATAATTGGGGTCTTCTGCCAGAATTTCGTCAAAAATGCCCTTCGCTGTTTCCGGGTAGCCAGCTCTTAAGTGGCTGACGGCGTTATCAAACTTGATCTCGAGGGTGGTTTTTTGTAACTCATCCTCAGCCGCCGCTATAGCTACCTGGAATTGTTCGAATATCGTGCTTACGGCTGTAGTGGCTCCGTAGATAAACAAACCTAAAACAACCACAACGACAATCATCTCCAGGGCAGTTCGTTTTAGCTTACGTTTCTTGGCTGTCTTGAGGTCGTGAATTTCGTCCTGATCGAACTTCGCGCGCAGATGAATCTCCTGACGAAAACTTCGCAGCTCGTTTTCGAGCGGATAACTTTCGATCAGGAAATCGAGCTGCTTCAACGCGGATTCCCATTCCCCCCGCTGAAGTGATGTCAACATTTCAACGTACTTGGGATCATCCTGAAAGGTCTTTACTTTAGCTGATGTCATATTTGTTCCCCGATTCTAACAAAAACCGATTGATTCCTAAAAATTATTAAAGAACTGGACCAGGCTCGGTACAACCGGTCCTAGAATAATTGCAAGCAAGGCCGGGAAGATCAGGAAAGCCATCGGTATAAGCATCTTGGATGGGATCTTCATCGCCTGTTCCTGGGCGCGGAAACGACGCTCCACGCGCATCTGCTCCGCCAAACTGTGAAGAGTATCTGAGATACTCAGCCCTAACTGCTCAGTCTGCAAGACAAACGAGACAAAGCTGGAGATTTCCTTTACATCCAACCTGTCTGCCAGGTTGCGCATGGCTGTTCCTCTTGATAAGCCCATTTCCATCTCACTGATGATCCGTGCAAATTCTGCACCAATTGGCGTTTGCCAGTGTTCACTTACTCGCTGCAGCGACTGATCAAACCCAAGACCGGCAGTTGCACAGACGGAAAGCATATCCAGGGCGTCGGGCAGACCGCGCCGGATCTGGTTTTGACGAGACCGGACCTTGCCGTTCAACCAGGAGCTTGGCAGAAGTGCACAGATTGCTACGGTAACACCTGCAAACAGGAGACTGTTTTGGATCCCGGTGAGCAAGATGAGGATTGCCAGAAAACATCCAAGCAGGAATATACCGACCCTGATCCCGAAAAATTCCCTGGCTTCCAAGCCCATCGGGTTGCCTGCTATGATCAACTTGCGGTTGAGTGCTGTCATGGAACCGGTTGGCGTCATTCGCCCAAATAACCTGCCGAACGCCCGGACCCAGGGTACAAATATGCGCTGCAGCATCGATCCGCGTAATTCTCGGCGCTGCAGAACCAGGAGTGGATTGCCCTTGCGCTGCTGCAGGATCGGTTCGGCTACCATCTCTTCCAGGCGCGAAGCCACGTTATCCTTCTTAAATACGAGCAGAAGGCTGATCACGAGCAGGATAGGCCCTATGACGAGTAAACCGATACCTAAAAATGAGATAAGTGTATCCGGCATTTTATACCTCTATCCTGGCAAGGCGGCGTATAACGACATTTCCGATCATAATATTTACGAAAGCTCCAATCGGGAAGCACAACCAGATCCCGGGCTGGAACAAGCGCATGATGTAATCGGAGTTCATGAAAAACATGATGCCTGCAAACGCGAACGGCAGCAGGGTCAGCAGCCAGGCATTGAAGCGCTGCTGGGAGGTTAAAGCCCTGACTTCCGCGAAGAGGCGGATGCGGTCGCGGATCGTATCGGTGACGGACTTCAACATTGTCACCAGGTTACCGCCTACCTGCGCATTGATATTGATAGCGGTTACAAGCAGATAAAGGTCATCGTTCTGCATGCGTTTTACGAGGTTCGAGAGCGCCTGGTTGAGGGGTAAACCCAGACTGACTTCATACTGGACGCGCTTGAACTCTTCGGAGGATGGGGCCGGCATCTCTTTGATAATGAATTCCAGGGACTGTGGGAGACTGTAACCTGCACGAACAGACCCGGTCATGAGCACGAGTACATCGATCAGCTGTCGCTCGAAAGCCGTCCTTCTTTGCAAGATACTACGCCGCAGGACGATGGCAGGGACAAGATAAGCGATGATCCCAAGGCCAATACCGGACAGGATCGACTGGAACATCACCCAGCCGAGCAGGAACCCGGCTACCGTGACCCAAAAACGGATCAAGAGATACTCTGTCTCAGTGATCGGCCAGTTCGCACTCATGAGCTGCAGATTCAGCGCTTCGGAGACGAATGCCGACATCAAGCTGTTGAGACGCAGGCGCAGGCGGTTTATAGGCACCTGCCTGCGGGAGATGGCTCGCTGCGGATTGGCATCGGGAATGGTGGCGTACTCTCCCAGCCTTTCACCCACTTCGTTCCGCATAGCGACCACGACCAGGGCTCCGATGAGTACAAGACCACCACCACCGAAGACAATCAGGATGATGGTCAGCATACGACTCAAAGTCTCAGACATAATGATATCTCTCAGTTACCGGCTTCTGGATGACGTGCGACGCACCTGAGTCATTATGGCTCAACGCAGTCCAAACTTCATTTCCGTTTTCTAAAAGGTGCGTCGCACGTATCATTATTAATTTCATTCCTATCCCAGTCGACTGGAAGCCAGCAAGGCCTCTTTGCGAGCTTTATCGGCTGTCGGAGTCGCTTGCTGGACCTGGGCAGTGCTCATCGATGTAATCGTCCTTGCCATCTGCCGGATTGCCCTGGTGGCTGGACTGCGCGGGTAGCGCATGATGAGCGGAACGCCGCGATTCAGGCTGCGCAAGACGTTCTGACTGTCCTCAGGGATCTGGGCAAACAGCGGATAGTGCATGACGGCTTCGATATCACGAGTGCGGACACCGCCCGGCATGCCGTCCCGGTTCAGGACGATCATCATTTTATCGGGTGGAAATGCGAGGGAACGAGAAATTTGGATGAAGCGGCTGGTGTCGTGCAGGGAAGCCAGGTCTGGGTTGGCGACCAGTAAGATGCGGTCAGAAGCATCCATCAATGTGACGGTGTTTTCGCTGAGCGAGCTTCCGGCATCGACGACGACGTAGTCAAACCATTTTTGCAGTCCCATAAACAGGGAATACAGATCGTCGGGGCGAATACCCTGTGCAACCTGGATGCTGGTAGGAGCCAGGAGCACATTCAAACCGGTAGCATGGCGGATGATGACATCATGGACCAGTCCCTCGTCCAGATTATTGGCATGCGGGATCAGGTCGGCAATGGTATTGTGCGGGCGCAGATTGAGCATGACATTCAGATGCCCGAAGAACAGCTTCCCTTCCATGAGCAGGATGCGGGCGTTCGTCTCTTCGAGTAATGCCAGCGCCAGGTTGGCAGCCACCGTAGTGCATCCCACACCGCCTCTAGAGCTGAAGACAGAGATCACCTTTAATGGTCGGGCAGTCTCGGCAACAGAAGTGCTCTTGATCATGTGAGATTGGCGGTAGCGTCCTTCAAGGTCACGTACCCGCCTCAGCGTGCTGAGCAGGTTGATCTGAGTAAACGGCTGGTATATGAAAGCGCGAGCTCCTGCCAGCATGACCTGCTGGGCCTGGACAGGATCGTCCTTGGGCAGGATGGCAACGATTGGCGCATCGGTGAACTGGACAGCCAGGTCGTCGATGCTGTCGAGGGTAAGCTGCCCGGCGAGCTGGTAATCGATCAGGATAATTTCAGCATCCGCAGCGCGCAGGTCGCGGATCAACCGGTCGGGTGCGCTGATGATATCAATTAGCTTGAATTCCTGCTCGGAACTGAAGGATGCAACAATCTGCTGTTCCGTAGCTCCAGGGTCGCCAATAAAGACTACTCTCACCGGTTCATTTTTTTGCGCCATATTCCGTGTCCTTTCCTATAAAGGTACTGTGATTCCATGATATGCCATCCACGGATTTCCAAACACGGATACACGGATTCCTATTACTTCGCAGTTTGTTTCTTTTCATAAATGGTTTTAATCCGCGTTTTCTGTGTTTATCCGGGTCCGATTTATTTTGTGATCTCTAACTGGTAGCGGTCGATTATGAATTCCTCGATGATCGGCTCTAACTCGAAGTACTGGGTTGAGGTGGGGGAGCGCAGGACAAAATCGAAGTTTGCGCCGGTGTCTTTCAGGTACTTGAGCAGCAGCGCGTCCTGGGGGTCGAGCGCGAAGAGGTACGCAAGGACGTTGGCATCGTTCGGACCCGGGATGGGGGTGGCGACAGGTACTCCTTCCTCATCCACCTGTTGTTCCTCTGCAGGTTGGGCGACGACGTCCACCACCAGGGCAGTCACATCCACTCGCTGGAATGCGTCGAAGGTAAAGGTGCGCGTCTCCATCTCCTCTTCCTCATCGGCTGCGCCGGGTTGGACAGGAGCTTCCTCGCCTGTGACTTCTTCCACGGGTGCTTCGTGGGTCATCGTTACGTAGATATCGATAATGTCACCGCGCTGGATGATGTTGAGACCGCTCATCAGGTCCGAAGCCGGGAAGGCCATCATGACCACGTCATCCTGTAGAATGAAGGCCAGATCGTGGCTGATGTGATTAGGATCGGCAAGCTGGTGGTTGAGCACCATCTGACCGGCAGTGAGCGGGTACTTGGTGTACTTACCCACAACAGAGTCGGGTTCCGTCATGGCGTCGCGCGGGATCGCATCGACCTGCACCTCGAGGGTGGTTAGATCAGACGTTTCGAAGACATCACCCAGAGCGATGTCGTGGGTGGTGACCACCACCTGCATCTTGGCCTCGGGGATCTGAGTGGGTGTGACGGGAACCTGGACGACGGCCCGGTTGATGATTTGATACAAGAAAAAGATACCGGCAACGAGAATTACCAAGCCAATAACGGCTACGAGGATCCCTATGCGTACTGATCTGTTCAATGTGCGCCTCCTGTTTTTTTGTAATGGTTGCAATCACCTTGCCATGTTATGGTGTCAAGTAAATTGTGTAAGCACCCGAACCTATGCCAGGTTTGCATGTCCCAGATAAGCCGGGGTCATAATCCTTTATAAAAAATCCTTCAATCGTAGGAACGTTGTCATAATCGTTATCGTCTTTGTCATCCAAAGGATCATTATTCTCATCGATAAAGGCCTGCTTACCAGGGCAAAACTTACCAGGCCCACCGTCAGGATTTGGAGGTGGAGATGGCTCGGTTTTTGGCGGGTAATCTACGCAAGTAACCATGAAGGCAGAGAACCGGATAACATGGTAGTACATTTGACCTACACCATAAATAATGGTATCGGGGGGATCTGACTCTTCATGCCACAGTGCCGGACAAGCAATGTCAGGGTCTCCATGCGTACATAACTGATCGAAAACAGGTAGATAAACAATATCACCTACGACGTAATCTGCTGCATCTTTAAATACCGTGCCCTTTACGCCAGAACTTCCTGCCAACCAAGTATGACTGGCTATTACACCACCAAAACCATCTTCAATCCAATCACCCAACTCGTCAGCATTACCGCTTCCACCGTCCAGGTTCAACCAAGCTCTTTGGCCTCCTCCAAGAATATCATTTTGGCCATCATCATCGTAATCACAATCTAGTGCAAAGGCTGGTTCGCCTGAATTTGGTGGATCCTGGCACTGGATATCACTTTTGGTCGGATCGCAGGTCTTACCTTTGTCATCTACATAGACTCCGTCTTCAAGAAAGCAAACTTTGGATGAATCCATAATGACATATGTTTCACCAGGTGTGATGGTATCTGTGGTTACTGTACCGTATTTAACAACACAATCGGTGATTGTTGCAGTCTCGGTGATAGTTGCTGGAGGTTTGCAAGACCAGGCAACAGGAAGGACACCGGTATCTCTACAACCTTCAAAGCAACCGGCAGTCGCTTCCGCAGTTGCGGTAACGACATCGAAACCGAGTAAGCTGGCGAAAAAGGTTTGATAGCTGACATGAGCCGTGACATCTATATCGATGTCATGTGCATCAGCTTCAGCACTGGTAGCATGATTATTATCAACGGCATAAGAAATCGCTTGTGCTTCTGCTTTGGTTTTCGCAGCTTCTGTCCCTCCCCCGGAACAAAGAGCATCAGCTCCCGCAAGTGCTCCGGCATCGGCAGCATTTTGAGCAGCCCGGCGATTGGCGTATGAGAAGCCGCCATCTACCACCAACGCAAGCATGGCAACGAAGGCGATCATTAGTAGCCCGATGAGAACCAGGCTCTGTCCACGCTCGATTTTATTAATCTTTTCCTCCATTTTTCCCTCCCATTTCAAAAAAATCATTATAGAGCGTTCGTGATATATCAAGAAGAATTTTCAATACAACTCACCAAACAGCTATTCTATTATCTTTCTACCCGCATTGTGGAACTAGCATTGAGAGTAATTCCTGAACCAATAAAATTACCAATAATCGGAGTAACCGGAGTAAAGGTGTACACAGTCGAAACGGTTATCGTTCTTAATGTACAATAACCACCAAGATCGTATTTAATACAATTAAGGTCAGGAAGTGGGTCAAGTTCTAAGATATCTTGATCTATTCCTACTGCTTTTTCTCTAACTGCGGATTCAATGCCCACCAGATTGACATCACCGTCAGGCTCCGTAGGATTTACAATTCCATATCGAGCACCTTCACGGGCAGCATTGGATATAACTGTGTAATAGTAAAAAGCGCGACCAAGATCTAATACAATCATTGCTATGATCAAGATAACCATCAACAAAAGAGCCATTTCTACCAATGCTTGTGCACGAAAGGAAAAGGAATTCTGCTTTATCATGGTACTAACATCTCTGTATAATGACTCATATGAAGTGGATTTGGAAGAATCCAGCCTAATATGAGATCTAAGTCATAATCAACAGTCACTCTTACAGGATCTCCACTCCTGCATCTCGACTTTCCATTTACAGTTGCATTTGGACAGTTAACTACAATGTTATCAAAAGTTATATCTAAACCGGAATAACTAGCTTCATCAATGGTCACTTGTTCTGCAGTATCAAATGTACCATCGGGATCTTTGTAAGGGTGCAGATTAATATAACGAGCGCCTTCACGGGAGGCATTCGTTATTGCAATGTAAGCATGAAATGCCCGTCCAAGGTCAATAATCCCTACGATAATAAACAGTAGAATCGGAAACACCAACGCAAACTCGACCAGCGCCTGTCCGGCGGGTCGAGTTCTCCTTATTTTGGATGGGATAATAAAAGACATAATTCTCCCCCTTATGAACTTGGGAAAAATACCATTTTTGCTGTAGCGAGGACGCGAGTTCGAGTGCTGGCCGCGCGAAGTTGTTGGTACTCCCATTTCATATAAGGGCTAGTTTTGTCCCGGCGCTAATAAGGAGGTAGAGCCGAGACAGGATAAAACGGATGATAACGATATCTATTCAATTTTTTCTGTTGAGGGTAGTACCCGATTCCTATTTTTTTAGCACCTAGAGAGATTCTACACAACATTCGTTGAAAAGGCAAGAAGTAGATTAAGAAGTTACCTCACAATTAGGTTGGTTTTTTTTGGGAAATGTTGAGGAAGCTGTGGATTTTGTTAAGAAAGGGATTGGGGAGTAGGGATAAGGAATTAGGTAGACAATGCATCGGCATACATGCTGTAGTGGCTTGTGAACGGTGATTGGTTATTAGGAGTCGGTACACAAGTATCCATAATATTCGGAAACTACCGGGTAAGCCATCATCGAATGCGATAACGAATAAACGAATGAGGAGCGAAGTAGTATTCGTTCATTCGTTTGCCTATTCGTTGATGGTTCATCAGCAAAAAAATTTCGAGCAGGATTGGGTTTCCGGATGCTCTGGTAGACATGTGATTGGTGATTGGGGGTGTAGTCGAACACGGAATAGGTCGTCTGCGGATAACGCTGGTAAAGAATACCGGGACCCGGATACGCGGATAAAAACAGGGTTGGCAGCTATAATGCTTCAGCCCTGCTTGGGCCATGTAACTTTGACACGATTTGACACATGACACCTGAAACCTGACACTTGATTTCTTAGTTCTTTTCCCACATATCATACAACGACCTGAGCTTGAGAGATTTCCTACATCTTTCTAGATCCCACCCATCCGGCATGGGAGAAGTAATACGGTATGATGTTCCGGCGGGAAGGTCGAAGTAGTTGTCGCTGAAGATGACATCAGCGCCTTCGAAAGCAAGCTCGACGAA
>Ga0209819_10000675_pt1 | contig 10160 bp, 8 predicted proteins | sample PPLLak2March2015_FD_187248 | JGI IMG/M metagenome (GOLD analysis project Ga0209819, IMG submission 187248) | Freshwater sediment microbial communities from Prairie Pothole Lake near Jamestown, North Dakota, USA - PPLs Lake P7 Core (1) Depth... | ecosystem: Environmental > Aquatic > Freshwater >... | reverse complement strand
ATCGCATAAATTTTGCCGGCAACACCAAGACTCGCGACAAAGTCCTGCGGCGCGAGTTGATCCTCGAGGAGTCCCACCTGTTCAACGGCGACTTCCTGGAGATGTCTGTTCTGCGCCTCAATCAGCTGGGCTTCTTTGACAAGATCGAGGAGAAGGACTACGAGGTCATCAAGCGGCCCCAGGACGGGAGTGTCGACATTCTGGTCAAGGTCAAGGAGCGCAGTCAGCAGTCCATCGGTCTGACCGGCGGTGTCAGCGGCATCAGCGGGAGTTTCATCGGCATCAACTACCAGTCGAACAACTTCCGTGGACTGGGACAGACAATCGATGTGCAGTTGCTGACCGGAACCCGGACGGCTAACTACATGTTCCGCTTTACGGAGCCCTATTTCCTGGACTCCCGGATGTCGCTCGGCCTGTCGGTTTTCAACCAGCGGTACCGTTACGATACCTACACGTTGTTCTACGGGATGATTTCCGAGAGCCAAAACGTGCCGCTGTTTACCCGGATCAGCACCGGTTTTGATCTATCTGCCAGCTATCCGTTCCTGGGTCGGTTTTCCCGGGTGCAGATGAGCTACAGCCTGCAGACGATCAAGATCACCGATCCGGACGAGAGTTACAAATCCTACGCGTACAATCAGCTTCTGCTGTTTACGCCGGGCGGGGACATCAACGCGGCCAAGAAGGGGATTATCCGCAGCGAAATCACTCCCGGTCTCCTTTACAACCGGAAGAATGCCTACTTCGGAGCGACGCAAGGCAGCTATTTCGTGGCGCAAGTCCCGATCGCGGGTGGGCCGCTTGGCGGGGATTTCAGCGTCATACGTCCGTACATTGAGTATCAGAAGTTCTTCAAGGACCCATGGCTCAGTGGCGGCAGAAACAGTTTTGCGCTAAGAGCTCAGCTTCAGCACATAATCCCATTCGGGAAGCTGCCCAACGGATATCCGATGACGGTGCCGTTCTTCGAACGCATATTCTCCGGTGGAGAATACACCCTGCGCGGATTTGACATACGTTCGGTCGGTCCGTGGGCCATCACACGTTCGCCCCAGACTGACGGCACCGGCAACCCGGTTATAGACCCTGCTACCGGTCTTCCGGCCATCACCGAGAGCCCGATCCTGGTTGGTGGGGATACCAGCGCCCTGCTGACTGGAGAATATCGAATTCCAATTGCCGGGCCGTTGCAGCTTACGGGGTTTGTTGATTTTGGCAATGCCTGGGTCACCAGGAGGAACACTCTGAAGATCCTCGGGCCGGATACCGTGGTCGAGTTGCAGAACCAGACCAACAACGTCTGGCGCATGTCCACCGGGGCCGAAGTCCAGTTCCTTTTACCGATGATTAACCAACCATTCCGACTGATCTTCGCTTATAATCCCATGGTCATGAACACGACCATGGTGTTTAACGGAGTGGAAGTGCCACTCTATGAACCACGTCATGGCGTCAAGTTCTCGGTCGGATATACGTTTTAAAAAAGGTTCGGGGTCCCGGTTCTCCGGTTCATAGGTTAAAACCGTGAACCGGGGAACGGTGAACCGTGAACCAAGTGTAAGGAGAGCCAAGAAGGCATGAGAAAACTGTTAGCCCTTGTAACGATATTTTTACCAACCCTTACCTTCGCGCTTGCCCAGCAGCCAGCCGGTGGGGCTGCGGCAGCCCCCACGAAAATCGGGTTCGTCAACTCGATGGAGGTTCTGTACGGAACCGAGGAGGGTAAAGCGGCGATCGACCGGTTGAACAAGCTGATGCAGGAGAAGCAGGACCAGTTCAATACGCAGAAAGGTGCCTTGGACAAGCTGAAGGATGACCTGGCACAGAAGGAGCGGAATCTGAATCCGCAGACGCGCCAGGAAATGGCCTCGTCCATCTCTGAGAAGGAGAAGGCTCTGACGCGGTTCCAGGAGGACGCCCAGGCAGAGATCACTCGCCGTCGTGACGAAGTTATGGGTACCATCGGCGATAAGGCGATGAAGATCATCAACGACTACGCTGAGAAGAACGGCTTCGGGGCGATTTTCGTCCGGGATCCCCAGATCGTAACGTACGTGGCGACCCCGATCGACATTACCCCTGAGATCATCAAAGCCTACAACGTGGCGTATCCTGCAGCCGCAGCCCCGGCAGCGACTTCTTCCGCGGCCCCCGCTGGTGCGCAACCGGCCAAGCCTTAGTTTCCGTTCTTATTCGCCCGGGAGCGCCGAAGACGCTGCTCCCGGGCGTTCCTCGCCATTACAACTTCTCCCCTAAATGCTAAACTCTGTTCGTGTATAAACTGCAGGAACTCGCTGAGCTTGTGGCCGGCCGGATCCAGGGTGACGGCGGGTTGGAAATTCGATCGGTTCAGCCGTTCGACCTGGCCCAGCCAGGTGACCTTACTTTGGCGGCAGGGCGGAAGACCCTGGAAAAGATCGAAGATTGCCCGGCTTCAGCCGTGATCGTGCCTCCCGGTATCTCCTCTCCCCGCAAGACGCTGCTGCAGGTCGAGCACCCGAAGCTGGCCTTTGCCCGGTTACTCGAGCACCTTAGCAGGACGAGCTTCGTTGCCAAAGGAGTCTCGCCCCTCGCCGCGATTGGCGACGGTTGTCGGATCTCCCCGGAAGTATCCATCTATCCTTTTTCCTTCCTTGGAGACGGAGTCTCGGTCGGGAATCGAGTCACGATCTTCCCTGGGGCTTGTGTCGGCGACGGATGCGAGCTCGGGGACGAGGTGGTCCTCCACCCTAACGTGGTGCTCTACCCGGGTATCCGCCTGGGAAACCGGGTCGTTATCCACAGCGGAAGTGTTATCGGTGCGGACGGTTTTGGTTACGTGTTCGATGGGGAAAGGCACATCAAGATCCCTCAAACGGGGACTGTGATTATCGAAGATGACGTTGAGATAGGCGCGAACAGCTGTGTGGACAGGGGTACGTTCGGCGCCACCGTCATAGAGAAGGGCGTAAAGCTCGATAATCATGTCCACATCGCCCACAACTGCAGAGTGGGGAGCAATACGGTTATGGTTGCCCAGGTAGGTGTTTCCGGGAGCGTGAACATAGGCCGTAATTGCATCTTTGCCGGGCATTCCGGGGTTGTGGATCATGTTACGATCGGCGATGATGTTAGGGTCATGATGAAGACCGGGATATCAAAAGATGTCCCGGCGAAGAGCAGCGTCTCGGGGCAGCCCGCCATGGATCACCGAGAGGCCATGCGGATTCAGGCCATCATCCGCCGTCTGCCCGAGATTTACGAGGAGTTGAAGGAACTGAAGAAAAGGATGAAGGATGAAGGATGAAGGTTGAAGGAAATTGTCATCGACGACGCCTTCATCCTTCAACCTTCAACCTTCATCCTTCTTCCTTCATCCTTTTCCAGTCAGGGGGACTAATTGTGGAGACCAAGCCAACCATTTTTGACGTCCAGGAAGTGCTCAAGTACTTGCCTCATCGATATCCGTTTTTGCTGGTCGACAGGATCATCGAATTCGAGGCGGACCAGCGAATAGTGGGACTTAAGAACGTGACCATTAATGAGCCTTTCTTCCAGGGTCATTTCCCCGGCGTTCCGATCATGCCGGGAGTTCTCATCCTCGAAGCGATGGCTCAGGTTGGCGGATTTCTGGTCTTCAAGGCAGCGGAGGACAGGGAAAAGAAGCTGGTATTCTTCAGCGGCGTGGAAAATGCCCGCTTCAGACGGCCGGTACGACCTGGCGATCAAATACTCATAGAGATGAAGGTATTGAGGATAAAGTCCCGTATCGGGAAGCTCCACGGCAGCGCATCCGTGGATGGCCAGCTGGTTGCGGAAGCGGAAATCATGTTCTCGATGGTCAGCCGGGACGACTACCGGGCCGAGCAGGGCTCGACGGCCAATGAGTAGGATATCCGTCCATCCGACTGCCCTCGTCGCCCCGGACGCTGTCCTTGCCGAGGGAGTCTCGATCGGCCCCTATTCAGTTATCGGCGAAAACGTAAGCATCGGTGTTGGGACGTCCGTTGGTCCGCATACCGTGATCGAAGGACCGGTTCGTATCGGCGAAAATAACCGGATTTCCGGGCAGTCTTCCATCGGTTCACCACCCCAGGACTTGAAATATAAGGGGGAAGTAACCTGGTTGGAGATCGGAGACGACAACACCATCCGTGAGTTCGTGACTCTAAACCGAGGCACGATAGGCGGGAGAAGCCGGACCCGCATCGGAAGCCACAATCTCCTGATGACCGGCGTCCACGTGGCTCACGACTGCCTCGTCGGCGATTATGTGATCATGGCCAATGCGGCGACCCTCGCCGGTCATGTCGACATCGCCAGTTACTCGACAATCGGCGCCTTCACGGGCGTCCATCAGTTCTGCCGAGTCGGACTCCATGCTTTTATTGGCGGCTATTCCGTCATCACCCGCGACGCCCTTCCGTTTGTTAAGACCGTCGGTGACCGGAACGACGCGAAGACCTACGACGTCAACAGCATCGGGCTGGAGCGCCGCGGCTTCTCTCAAGAGCGAATCGATGCGCTGAAGAAAGCCTACAGGCTACTCATCCGGAAGGGTTTAAAGGTAAAGGAAGCCATGGAGCAGATTCGTTTGCAGGGACTCGAGACGGAGGACGTGGCGATACTGAGGAGCTTCGTGGAAAGCTCGGAGAGAGGGTTCATTCGCTGATGGCCAAGGGGTTGAGTGACTCGCCCCGAGGATCCCTGCTTGGGACGACCATGTCAACTCAGATCAACAAACTCGGTCTGATCGCCGGAAATGGCCGGTTCCCATTCCTCGTCTTGGACGAAGCCGTACGGCGTTCGATTCCTGTTACCGTTGCGGCGATCAAGGAGGAGACCTCCCCGGACATCGAAGAAGTCTTCAAACCCGAGCAAGGGGTGGAGATTCATTGGGTTGGTCTCGGACAGCTGGGAAAGCTGCTGCGCCTGTTCCGGAAGTCAGGTGTCGACAAGGCGATCATGGCCGGCCAGGTCAAGCACAACCGGATATTCTCCCGCGAGCAGCCCCTGTCTGTTTCCAGGATTGCCGCCACTGTGCCTGACCTCACGATGCTTCGCCTGCTGATGTCCTTGCCGAGCAAGAATACGCAAGCCTTGATCGGAGCAATCGCGGACGTTCTGGCTCAAAACGGGATCGAGCTGCTCGATTCCACGTGTCTCGTCCGGCATCTGCTGGCCCCTTCCGGAGTGCTGACCCGGCGTAAACCGACCGACGACGAGACCCGGAATATCGGTTACGGACGAGAAATCGCCCGGGAAATTGCCCGTCTCGATATCGGTCAGACGGTTGTGATAAAAGACCAGGCGGTCGTGGCGGTGGAGGCCATGGAGGGTACTGACGAGACCATCCGGCGAGCCGCTCGGCTCGCCGGGTCTAGACCGCTTACAGTGGTGAAAGTCAGCCGGCCCAGGCAGGACATGCGCTTTGACGTGCCGGTGATCGGGACGCAAAGCCTGGCGGTGTTTGGAGAATGCCTGGTTTCGGCGCTGGCTCTGGATGCGGGAAAAACTCTCATTTTCGATCGGCCGGAATTCACCGAGGCTGCCGATCGGCTAAATATGACGATCGTCGCGGAATGACTGTGACCTCACCTCTCAAAGTTGCCGTTATTGGTGTGGGCGCCTTGGGCGTCCACCATGCTCGAATTCATGATCAGCTGCCCGAGACGCAACTGGTGGCCGTCGTTGACATCCTCCCGGACAGGGCTCGAGAAGTGGCCGCGAAGTATCGGTGTGAGGCGTACACCGACTTCCGGGAGGTACTGGGCAAGGTTGAAGCGGTCAGCCTTGCGGTTCCGACTGAGCAGCATGCCCGCATAGGAGCCGAATGCCTCAAGGCAGGCCTTCACGTCATGGTCGAGAAACCAATAGCGTCGACCATCGGACAGGCGGACGAATTGCTCCGAGCCGCAGCTGACCGGCACCGGGTGCTACGGGTGGGCCAGTCCGAACGGTTTAACCCCGCCCTGCGCGCGATTTTCCCCTATCTGACCCAGCCGCTGTTCTTCGAGGCCCATCGTCTGGGTGTCTTCGTCCCCCGAAGCCTTGATATCGACGTGGTTCTCGATTTGATGATCCACGATCTGGACCTGGTGCTGCGCCTGAGCCGGAGCCGGGTTCGCGAGATTCGAGCAGTAGGCATACCGGTCTTGACGCCCCGAATCGATATCGCCAATGCCCGTCTGGAGTTCGAGAACGGGTGTGTCGCCAACATTACGGCTAGCCGCGTTTCCCGTGAAAAGGTCCGCAAGTTCCGTTTCTTTCAGCCTAACGACTACATCTCCCTGGATTTCTTCAAGCAGGAGGTCGAGATGTACAGCCTCGTTGAGGCATCGCCAGGCAAGCGGGTTGAGGAGCGGGCTCTCCCGATCAGCAAAGGGGAACCTTTGAAGCTGGAGATCGAGGCGTTTGTGCGCTCGGTACGGGGAAAGAGTGACCCCGCCGACGATTTCTCGGCATGCTCCGGAGAACAGGGCCGGGAGGCCCTGGAGTTGGCCCTGAAAATTCTGGAGGCAGCGAAGCGGTAGTTGACAGTGTCTGACGCCTGCGGCTGAATGCGTGGGTGCTGAGGAGATACATGAGACGGAGATCACTGCTCCTTTTCCTCGTTGCTTCTCTCCTCCTCCCCATCCTTGTCTCCTGCGGCGGGAAGAAGCGGCCTCCGCCGCTTCCGCCGTCGTCTCAGCCGTCTCCAAAGAAAACCGGCAGGCCAGTCTCCAAGAAGCCTTCAGGACCACCCCTGAAACCACGAGCCGAAGAAGGGCCGCGCATTCGGCTGCTGCTCAGAGAGAACTTCTCCTCGTTCACGGTAAGAGGTTCAACTCTCGCTCCATTGCTGACGGCGAGGGCTAAGAACGGAAAGATCATCCTCCGCAAGAGTGAGGACGAATCAGGCGAGATCCTCGGGACCGGTACAGGGTTCAGCCTGGTCTCGGCGGATCCGTCCAAGCTGCTCGTGCTGGATGGCTCGCCCTACCGCGGAACGATCGAGATCTTCGTCAATCCTCTATCAGCCCCTGTCGCCGTGAACGAAGTCGATCTCGAGGAGTACCTCCGGGGAACCGTGCCGAATGAGCTCCATCCCTCACGTTTCCAGCAAATCGAGGCTCTGAAGGCGCAAACCGTTGCCGCCCGGACCTTCGCCTTCTACCATCTCGGTCTCAATGTGAAACGGGGGTTCGATGTGTATGCGGACGAGCGCTCTCAGGTCTACAGCGGAGCGAAGGTAGAACACCCCTTGTCCGACCAGGCCATAGCGGAAACGAGCGGTGTCATTGTGACCTATGATGGAAAACCGATCCTCTCGGTTTACTCGTCGACCTGCGGCGGCAAGACCGAGTCATACGCAGGGATGTTTCGCCGCGATCTGCCGTATTTGAAAGGTGGGGTGGAATGCTCCGATGAGATCAGTCCATTCCATTCATGGGAGGCGAATTGCGCCGGCTCGAAGATCGAATCGGCATTGAACCGACGAGCGGCGTTCGGCCATCTCCGGAAGATCGAAACGCTCAAAAGAGGCGTGTCAGGTAGGATCATTGAGATGAAGCTGACCGGAACAAAGGGAGAGGCGGTTCTAAGGGGAAATGAGATCCGCTATACGTTTGGAATACGGAGCACCCTGATCGAACACCTCGACACCGGGAAGGATCGTGACGGAAACATCACCGAGATTAGAGTCAAGGGCAAGGGCTGGGGGCATGGCGTGGGACTGTGTCAGTTCGGCGCTGTCCACCTTGCGACCAAGGGCTTTGATTACGAGCGGATACTGCGGCACTACTATCACGACATTGACTTGAAGGGAAACCATTGAGTTCCTCACCTCCACGCTCGACACTGATTGCGCTTGTCGGCCCTACCGGCAGCGGCAAGAGCGCGCTCGCCGTTGAAGTGGCCTTGCGACTGGGGTGTGAGGTCGTCAACTGTGACTCGATGCAGCTTTACCGGCGTCTGAACATCGGCACAGCGAAACCGACCGACCGGCAACGCAGCCTTGTTCCTCATCACCTCTACGACGTTATTGAACCGGATGAGCTCTACAGCGCCGGCCGGTACATGCTCGAGGCTCGGACGGTCTGCCGCGAGATTTCGGAACGCGGCAAAACCCCGCTGGTGGTGGGCGGAACCGGACTCTATCTGCGTGCTTTGCTGTTGGGCGTTTTTGAAGGGCCGGGGCGCTCGGACGAACTGCGCCGCCGGCTCCACCGGATCGCGGACCGAAAAGGCAGCGAGTACCTTCATCGGCTTCTGAGCCGGCGAGACCCTCCCGCCGCCGCGCGGATAGAGCCGGCTGACCGGATTCGACTGGTGCGTGCGCTGGAGGTTTTCTTTGCCACCGGTTCCCCTATCAGCCAATTGCAGCCGGCCCGACAGCCGTTCGAACCGTTCTCCATTGTGAAGATCGGCCTGAATTTACCCCGTTCCGAGCTGTATGCTAGAATCAACCGCCGCGTTGAGGAGATGTTCCAATCCGGCCTCATCGAGGAAGTTTCAGCTCTCCTTCAACAAGGCTACTCGCCGGATCTCAAGGCATTCGAAGCGCTGGGCTATAGAGCCGTTGTCCGGGTGCTGCGGCGCGACATCACGCTCCTGGAAGCGGTGGAGTTAACGCAGCGCGAAACCCGCCGATATGCTAAGCGCCAGATGACCTGGTTTCGGAAAGAGGAGGGAATGAACTGGATTCCTTACGCCGGAGAGGACCCGCGCGCGGTTGAGGAAGTGGTGAAAGCGGTCGAAGAATAGTGGTTCGGCTTCGGATGCTATCCACGAATTACACGAAGTTGATTGCGGCGAATCTTCCTAATGCCGCAATCAACTTCGTGTAATTCGTGTAATTCGTGAATAGCATCCGAAGCCCCAATACCCGACGAGCCTATGAAAATGGACTACGAAGCCGTCATTGGTTTGGAGGTTCACGCCCAACTTCTCACGAAGAGCAAGATCTTCTGTGGTTGCAGCACGGCATTCGGTGCTCCCCCGAACAGTAATACATGTCCGGTATGCCTGGGCCTGCCCGGCGCCTTGCCGGTGCTTAACCGGGAAGCTGTCGCAATGGCGATCAAGGCGGGTCTTGCCTTGGGATGCACGGTCAACAACAACTCAATCTTTGCCCGCAAGAACTACTTCTACCCGGACTTGCCGAAGGGGTACCAGATATCGCAGTTTGAGTTGCCTTTGGCCTCCGATGGCCGGGTTTCGCTAAAGACCGGCGAAAGGCAGAAGACCGGGCACATAACCAACTATCGAACCAAGACCTTTGGGATTATTCGCGTCCATCTGGAGGAGGACGCCGGAAAATCCATTCATATGCCGGGCGACGACACGTACGTCGACCTTAACCGGACGGGAGTCCCTCTCATCGAGATCGTCTCGGCCCCGGACCTGCGCTCTTCGCAGGAGGCCTATGACTACATGAGTCATTTGCGCCGGACCCTGCTTTACCTGGGTATCTGCGACGGCAACATGGAGGAAGGAAGCCTCCGCTGCGACGCCAATGTCTCCGTCCGACCGGTCGGTTGCGAGAAGCTCGGGACAAAAGTCGAAGTCAAGAATCTCAACTCTTTCCGCTTCCTGCAGAAGGCTTTGGACTTCGAGATCGAGAGGCAGATTCGAGTGGTCGAGGAGGGCGGAAAGATCGTCCAGGAGACTCGGCTTTGGAACGACGATCTCGGGCGGACATTCTCGATGAGGACCAAGGAAGAGGCTCATGATTACCGCTATTTCCCGGATCCGGACTTGCTGCCTGTCGTAGTGGACCATGATTGGCTGGAGGACCTCAAGGGCGAGATCCCGGAATTGCCGGAAGCCAGGCGGGATCGGCTGGTTACGGAGTACGGTCTGCCGGACGAAGATGCCATGCAGGTGACACAAACCCGCCCGTTTGCCGACTATTTTGAATCCGCAGCCGAAGCTTCCGGCAATCCGCGCCAGGTCTTCAACTGGATGGTCGGCGAGCTGACACGCTTTCTGAAGCAAGACGGCCGTGAGATCGAGGCGAGCCCCGTCTCGCCGCCTCACCTTGCCGCGCTGATCAAGTTGATCGAGGCCGGATCGATCACGGGCAAGATCGGCAAAGAGGTCTTCGACAAGATGTATCAGACCGGAAAGGATCCCGAGGAGATCGTGGCTGCCGCGGGTTTTAAGCAGATCAGCGATCAGGGCCAGATCGAGCAGGT
>Ga0209819_10000672_pt1 | contig 10184 bp, 10 predicted proteins | sample PPLLak2March2015_FD_187248 | JGI IMG/M metagenome (GOLD analysis project Ga0209819, IMG submission 187248) | Freshwater sediment microbial communities from Prairie Pothole Lake near Jamestown, North Dakota, USA - PPLs Lake P7 Core (1) Depth... | ecosystem: Environmental > Aquatic > Freshwater >... | reverse complement strand
TATCGAACGCGATTGCAGGAGATGGGCCTTCGCCCCTCGGACATTCGATCCCTGGAAGACGTGCGCCTTCTCCCGTTCACCACGAAGGCTGATTTCCGAGACAACTACCCGTTCGGCATGTTCGCAGTGAGTCCCCGCGAACTGGTACGGATCCACTCATCGAGCGGAACGACGGGCAAACCGACGGTCGTCGGCTATACCCGTAAGGATCTGGACACGTGGGTGGACATGGTCGCACGGATGGTCTCGGCCGCCGGCGTCCGGGAACACGACATTGCTCAAATTTCATTTGGCTACGGGATGTTCACCGGTGGTTTCGGTCTGCACTATGGGCTGGAAAGGGTTGGCGCGACGGTCGTGCCCGTTTCGTCCGGCAACACCGAAAGGCAGTTGATGTTCATGCAGGATTTCGAAAGCACCGTGCTGGTTTCGACTCCGTCCTATGCGGCGCACCTGGCTGAACAGGCGCAACAGCGCGGCATGAAGCTGGGCGAGCAGGTGCACCTGCGTTGGGGCCTGTTCGGGGCCGAGCCGTGGACCGAGGGGATGAGGAGCCGGATCGAGTGTGAGCTCGGTCTGTGCGCTACGGACAATTACGGAATGAGCGAACTGTGCGGCCCGGGCGTTTCGGGCGAGTGCTGCGTTGCCAAGGATGGCATGCATATCTCGGAGGACTACTTCCTGTGCGAGGTGATCGATCCGAATACCAAGGAACCGGTCAAGGAGGGCGAGGTTGGCGAGTTGATCGTCACCCCGCTTTGGAAAGAAGCACTGCCGATCCTCCGCTACCGGACCCGGGATCTCACATCGATCACGACCACCCCGTGCGCGTGCGGTCGAACCACGGCCCGCATGTCGCGCGTCAAGGGACGCACCGACGACATGCTAATCATCCGGGGAGTCAACGTCTTCCCCACCCAGATCGAGCACGTTCTTATGGAGATCGAGGGGACCTCGCCGCATTACCTGATCGTAATCACGCGCGAGGAATCTCTGGACATCCTGGAGGTCTGGGTCGAGATCTCCGAGCGGATCTTCGAAGGCACCCTCAGCAGCATGGGAAAGATGGCTGAACTGCAGGCACTCATCGCCAAGAGGATCCACTCGGTGCTGGGGATCTCGGTCCGTGTCAAGCTCGTCGAACCGCAGATCCTGGAACGCAGCCAGGGTAAAGCCAAGCGAGTCGTAGACAAGAGGAACTTGGGGTAGGAAAGCTCGCCAACCGGGCCGAAAAGCGGCGGATTCTAGAAAGCGAATCCGCCCTACGACTACTCAACACGCGACTGCACGCGGTCGTAGGGCGGATTCGCTTTCTAGAATCCGCCGCTTTTTCGGCCCGGTTGGCGAGCTCGCTCAGCAGTTCACGTAGCCCAGGGCAATGTAGAGCAGAATGAATATCACTACGGTGGAAATGCAGCCGCCGCCGAGCTTCCAGGCACCCAGTCCCGCGAGCAATCCCCTCATTGGACCCTGCATAGTCGCCTCCTGTGTCGCAGCAATCAGTGCGAATCCGGTAAGTATTTAGAATACATGCGCTTCTGTGGTGGGCCTTCTTTTACAAGTACGGCAAGCAGCTGACTAAGTCAAGGGACCGGCCGCAGCCGGGCTTCAGGGGCCAAGTCGGGTGATCAGATCGCTCACCTGCTGATGGTCCAGTTTCTGGACCTTCTCCAGTCGGCGCGACGCCTCGAGCAGCCGCTCCAAATACTGGTCCTCGCGCCTGATTTCCGCCGCCAGCCGACGGTGTTCGGCAAAGGCCCTGCGGATCTGCTCCTTGGGATAGTCGTCGGGCGCCTTCTGGATGACCGCGTTCTCGACCACCGCCTGGATCAGCGGGAGCTTGAAACGGTTGAGCAGCCAGAGGCTTACAACGCCAAAGAGGAGTATCAGACCCAGGATTGCGATCGTGCTCTTTCGCATAGGTCCTACAGCATCCTTAGCATACGGAAGTATGCGCCGTAGTCCAGCTTTATGTTGCGCGAGTGCGCGTGTCCCACGGCCGTGCTCAGAAAGAAAGTCCGAACGATCCTGGGAAGCCAGCGAGTTCTTCGCGTCCGCCCATGGGCGTACGGGTGCTTGAAATAGAACTCAAGCGCTTCGCGGAGGGCCGAGTCCTCCAGGCGCATCACCTCTTGTAGCGAAAGGTCGCAAAGTCGCACCGCCCGGCCGCTCGCGACCACCGTCTTGGTGTTCAGCTTGCTCTCGATTTCGGCACGTTGCTCCCGGGCTGTTCCCGCCTTCCGGCCCAACAGGACGAGTGCGTTGGCGTGGGTTACGACCTGATTGGCGACATTGACAGCAAGGTTGCGGCAGAAGTTGTAGTCCGGGTAGTCGCGAAAGAATTCGGCGGTGAGGGACTCGATCGGATCGGCCGGGTGAACGGGCTTCTTCATGCCTCGAATTCCGTAGAACGCGGCGGAATATGGCTCCTTCTCCGCTCGTTTCATTCTAACAAAGGCCGCGCTACAATCGGCCCATGCCCCTTGCCGTCTGCCTGATCAGCGGAGGAATGGACAGCTGCGTCACCGCTGCAATTGCGCGAGATCAGGGTCTGGAACTGGCGTTTCTGCACATCAACTACGGTCAGCGTACCGAGTCCCGCGAACTGGCCGCGTTCAATCACATCGCGGATCACTACGGGGTCGAAAAACGGCTTGTCGTGGACATCAGCCATCTTCGCAAGATCGGAGGATCGGCACTTACCGACCCGACGATCCCCGTCCCCGAAGGAGTTCTGGATCGCGCCGGGATCCCGATTTCCTACGTTCCGTTTCGCAACGCCAATCTGCTCGCCATCGCGACCAGCTGGGCCGAAGTTCTGCACGCCCGTTTCATCTGCATCGGCGCTGTTGAGGAGGATGGATCCGGTTACCCGGATTGCCGCGGGTCGTTTTTCCAGGCCTTTAACGCGGTCATTCGCGAAGGGACCAAACCGGAGACTTCGATCGAGATCCTGACACCGCTTCTGTCCATGACCAAGAAGCTTATCGTCACGTGCGGGGTCAAGCTTCAGGCGCCTCTCCACCTCAGCTGGTCATGCTACCAGCGGGAAGATGTGGCCTGCGGCGCCTGTGACAGCTGCCTGCTCCGCCTGCGGGGATTCCGTGAAGCGGGGGTGCCCGACCCGATCCCCTACGCATAAGTTTCGGGGACATAATACTTAATTCCCATTCCGCCACCCGGACTCACGCGCAGGCAAAGGAATTAAGTTTTGTGTCCCCGAAACTCCCACCCGCTCTTGAGTTTCGGGGACATAATACTTAATTCCCATTCCCTCACCCGGACTCATGCGCAGGCAAAGGAATTAAGTTTTGTGTCCCCGAAACTCGCACGCGCTCTTGAAATTCGGGGACACGAAACTTAATTCCTTCGCTGACGGGAAGACACTGCCCGACGGGACGCGAATTAAGTCTCATGTCCCCGAATTTGCCTTTACCGTTTGCCGCCGTCAAGCTTCTTGATCAACTCCAGGCACTCGATCATCGCCCGGCCGTTGTGGTAGGCGGCCTTCCACCCATGCCCCTTGGTCCCCCGCGGGGTGCCGTCTTCTGCGACTCCTTCATGCCACTCGCCCGTCTTCCAGTCGACTTGCTCCTTTTCGATAAAGTCGAGCGTCTTGGAGAAAGCCTCCAGGTAAGACGCGTCCCGGGTCAGGCGATACATATAGAGCGCGCTCACGAGTCCCTCTGCCTGGACCCACCAGACTTTCTGGCGCCGGTCGGCCGGCTGGTTGAAGGCACCTCCGTCATAGAAGCCGCCTTTCGCCTCATCAAAGCCGTATTTGCGCGAGTAGGCGAAGATGCTTCGAAACAGGTCCCCATAGGGATATTCGGAAATGCCGGCGGCGTCGCAGGCGTCCATCAACAGCCAGACGTTCTCGACGTCATGGCCGTACGAAACGCGTGCCCACGGCCCGTTGAGCATCGGGGTCCAGTCGGGCTGGTACTTGTCGGTGCAGGCAGCCAGGCCTTTTCGCACTACCGAGTTGCTCTCAATGGCAATCAGTTCGAGCAGCCGCTCCCGGCCCAGCGGCAGCTTCGAGGCGCGGACGAAGGTGGCAACAGCCTCCATCAGATGCAAATGCGTGTTCATCAGCTTGACGTCGTTGGTCGGGTGCATGTACGTCCTTGTGTTCGCCGGCAACGAGCTCCAATCCTGCTCAAAGAACTCGTTATAGCCGCCGTATTGGGCGTCGTGCGTCTTGGCGTCGAGAAGCTCGAACACCTTCTTGGCAAAATCAAGTACGTCCTTGCGGCCGCTGGCCATCGCGTATTCGGAAATGGCGTAAAGAGCGAAGGATTGCCCGTACATGTGCTTTCGGGGCTGTGTCGGTTTGCCGGTCGCATCGACGCCCCAATAAAAGCCGCCGTTTTTCTGATCCCACATCTTTTCGATCAGGAATCGATATCCGTGATCCGCGGCGGCGAGGTACTCCTGTTTCTTGTAGCCGGCGCGTGCCGCCCTCGCAAAGAACCAGACGTTTCGTGACTGGGTCACGATCATCTTTTCCACGCCCGGCTTGATCTGTCCGGCTGCATCGAAGCTGATCGTGTACCCTCCGTTCTCCTTGTCCAGGCAGCGCGGGTACCAGAAGGCCATGATGTTCTCGGTGAGGATCTTCTCCAACCGCGGGCTGTAAGTTTCGCCGAGCGCGGGGGCAGCGGCCCGGGCGGCCACCGTGGACCAGAAGCAAGAACCGACAAGCAGGGCTAGCACGCACGATCGCATCATGAGTTCCTCGTTTCAATTACCAAACTAGACACTCGTCCTTATACCACAGCGTCCGTATAATTCTGGGGTTCGCGAACTGCGTCCATCAAGAGGGAGAAAACATGAATTCGCAGGCGATCCATTGCATCATGACCCGTCGCAGCATTCGTTCTTTGAAACCTGACCCGATACCGGAGAAAGACATCGAGCAGCTTCTGAAGTGCCTTGAAGCGGCGCCGTCGGCTGGGAACCTGCAGCCTTGGCTCTTCTTTGTCGTCACGGACCCGGTAGTCAAAGAACAGCTCTGCCGGTTGTCCTTCGATCAGCAGGTCGTCATGCAGGCGCCCGTGGTAATCGCCGTCTGTGCACTGCCGGAAGAATCCGCGCGCGAATACGGCGACGTGGGAAGGAATCTGTTCGCGATCCAGGATACCGCCGCCGCCACCCAGAACCTTCTGCTTGCGGCGCACGCTCTGGGCTACGGCGCGGTGTGGATCGGGGTGGTCAAACAACAGCAGGTGGCGGCCTGCCTGGGTTTAACGGAAGGGATCGTTCCAGTGGCCCTGGTGCCCGTCGGACAGGCAAACGAAACTCCCAAGCCCATGGAGAGGAAGGGCTGGGAGACCGTAACGAGGCGAATCTGAGCTTGGCACGGAAGACACGGACAAGCCGGACGGACACGGACAACATTCCGCAAGGGCCGTCCGAGTCCGTGTTCGTCCGTGTTCGTCGGCTTTTGTCCGTGTCTTCAGTGCCTACGGCTTCGCCGTCGGCGCAGCAGCGGGGGCCGCCGCCGGCGGTGTCGCGGGCGTCGGGTTCTGCGCCACTACCCCTTGCTTCTGCCACTCTGCCAGCCTCTCGCGAACCTGGACAGCATACTGGTGCTCGGGCGATTTCTGCAGAAACAGCTGAAACTCACCCGCAGCCGCCGGCAAGTTTCCCTTGCTCGCCAGAATTGCCCCGAGAACGTAATGCGAAATCGTGTAATTGCGCGCCTCGTTGCTCGACTGCAACTTCCGGATGGAATCCTCGGCGACGTCCAGTTTGCCCAGCTGGTAGTTAGCGACCGCGTTCAGGAACTGTCCACGCGGGACGTACGGGTTCATCTCGAGCAGCCGGCCGGTCAGGACGGCGGCTTCCGCGTACTTCTTTTCCTGGATCTCGATATCCGCCAGCGCCAGGTAGGGCGACACGAAATCGGCGTCGGCAGCCATCGCTTTTTGGAAAGCCTCCTTGGCGCCCGGGAGGTCCTTACGTTGCATTTTGACCTGGCCGAGCATATCCCAGGCCGCGGCGAAATCAGGGTAGATTTCGATCGCTTTCTCGAGCTCCTTGGCGGCCTTGTCCGCGTCCGGTTTTTTCTGGCTGACCGCCTTGAAAGCCTTTTCGTAGGCCTCCTTGGCTTTCTTCGGAGCCTTCATACTGGTCAGGCTGACCGTCGTTGCTTTGACGTGACCGAGAGGCCTGAGCACGACGAGGCCGATGTCCGGGTTGTCAAGCGCGCTTCGGTTTTGAAGAACGACCACATCGGATTGATACCCAGGCAGCACGGCGCGGACTTCCCAACCCGACAGGTCCACGCGGCCCGCCATTGAGCCCATCCCCATCCGCTGTTGAGTGCGGTCGTTGAATGGATCGTCCCCGGAGCTCATGCTGGCATCCGCCATCTGGCCGGAATTCACCCCGGAACCCAGCTCAAATGTGAAGGACCCATCCAGCCGGGTGTAGTCCTGTCTTCGGACTTGACCGTTAAAGATCATCTCGACGCGAACACCATTGGGCAACGGTGTCCCGTCCTCGAGCACGACTTTCCCTGTCACATAGATCGGCCGCTGGAAATCGGTCTGGCGCTCCCTTTGCGGCGTCTGCGGCTGTTCTCGGGGTGCTGGTGTCGGCGTCGGCTGCTTCGGCGGCTGACCACCGCCCGGCTTCTGTTGGCCGAGCGCCGGCACGGCCAGGAACAAGCTCAAAATCAAGAGAGAAGCATGTCGTAAAAACATCGTCGGACTCCTCTTCGGGCAACAAAGTGCCCTTAAGGGCCATGTTACTACGAATGCCACTCAAGTGGTGAATGGCCCGGGCAGCGGTCAGGACCGACACCTGAGCAAGCATTTCGCCCTACCTCCAGTGCCTCGAGCGTTTTCAGCACCCTCGCTGCAGGCGCGGCTCCGTCAGGCTGATTTAGCTCCCACCAGAGAACTGCATCTCGCCCGACGCGATGCTGTTCAACCTTGCACCGGTGCGGGTATCATACGTTGGACCATGAAGAACAGCGCAATACTGCTCATTGACTGCCCCGACCGCAAAGGGCTGGTCGCCGGCATTGCCGATTTCCTGTACCGCAATGAGGCCAACATCCTTCACGCCGATCAACACCAGGACAGCGAGTCCGGCTTGTTCCTGATGAGAGTCGAATGGGATCTGGAAGGTTTCGCTCTCGGCATGGAGGAATTCCGGCGCCAGTTCACCCCGATTGCCGACAAGTTTCACATGCGTTGGGATCTTCGCTTATCGGCAAATCGTCCCCGGGTCGCAATATTTGTCTCGCTCCACGACCACTGCCTGGCCGATCTCCTGTATCGACACCAGAGCGGAGAACTCGCGTGCGACGTGGTTCTCGTTGTCAGCAACCACCAGAAGGCCGAACCGCTCGCCCGCTTCTACGGTGTCCCGTTCTGCCACGTCCCGGTTGCCGATAAAGCCGGGGCTGAAACGCGGCAGCTCGAGCTCCTGGAACAGAACCAGGTCGACCTGGTCGTGCTGGCTCGCTACATGCAGATCCTCTCGCCCGAGTTCGTCAGCGGCTACCCGCTCCGGATCATCAACGTGCACCATTCCTTCTTGCCCGCGTTCAGCGGCGCCCGCCCGTATCACCGCGCTTTCGCTCGTGGAGTCAAGCTGATCGGGGCCAGCAGCCACTATGTCACCGCGGTGCTTGACGACGGGCCTATCATCGAGCAGGACGTGGTCCGGATCTCCCACCGCGACCAATTGGAAAACCTGGTGCAGAAGGGTCGCGATCTGGAAAAGGTGGTACTTTCCCGGGCCGTTGCCTGGCATATCGAGCACCGGATCCTGGTTTACGGCAACAAGACCGTCATTTTCGATTGACCGACGAGGGAATCGTGGAAAAGCAATACTTAGTTGACGCCATGACCGTCAGGGATTCCTGGCGGCTGTTCAAGATCCTGGCTGAGTTCGTCGATGGCTTTGAGGCGCTAATGGAAATCCACCCGGCGGTGTCCATCTTCGGGTCGGCGCGCGTCCAGCCGGGGGACGACCCGTACGAAAAGGCGGTCGTTATCGCGCGAAGACTGGCGGAAAACGGGTTCAACATCATCACCGGCGGGGGACCGGGAATCATGGAGGCCGGCAACCGGGGTGCAAGAGAAGGAGGCGGCCGCTCGATCGGTCTCAATATCCACCTGCCGATGGAACAAGTAGCCAACCAGTATGCCGATCTCCGTGTGGAGTTCAAATACTTCTTCGTCCGCAAGGTCATGTTCCTCAAGTACGCTCAGGCCTACGTGGGGATGCCGGGCGGCTTCGGCACTCTCGACGAGATTTTTGAAGCGCTGACGCTTATTCAAACCCACCGGATGCGGCCATTCCCGGTGATTCTCTTCGGGAAGGACTATTGGGCAGGACTGATCGAATGGATCCGAACCGTGCTCCTCGACCGCAAAATGATATCGCCCGACGATCTGGACCTGGTGTCTCTGACGGATGATCCCGAAGAGGTCGTCAAGATCATCAAGAGGACGGTGATATTGTAGAAGCGTCCGTGTACAATCCCTGCTCGAATCTGAAGAACGTTTCTAGTCATACATGGCTGAAGTCCGCTCCAAACCAATCACACCAGTGATCCTGCTGGGCTCGATACTTCTTGCACTGGCTGTCTCCAAGCTTTACAGCTTTCTGCTCTTCCACAGCGTGGCGGAAGTCTTCAGCATCGTGATCGCCTGCGCCACCTTCATCCTGGCCTGGCACACCCGCCAGTTCTTCGAAAACCGCTTCCTGGTGTGGATCGGATCCGCGCACCTTTTTGTAGCGGGCATCGACCTGGCCCATACGCTGGCCTACAAGCACATGGGGGTGTTTCCCCATGACGGGGCGAATCTCGCAACGCAACTTTGGCTCGCCGGGCGCTTCCTCCAGGCGGCCGCCTGGCTGCCTGCCAGTTTCCTGTTCCACCGCAAATTCCGGCCGGAGTACATCCTGGTTCTTTTTTCAATGGCGACAGCTGCTCTCCTCGCCTGGATCTTCTACTTCGAGAGTTTTCCGGTCGCCTTCCTGGATGACCGCCAGGCTCTCACACCGTTCAAAATCTACAGCGAGTACGCCATCTGCGGCGCGTTTGCGGTTTCAGGACTGCTCCTCTGGAGAAGCCGGGATCGTTTTGACAAGTCTGTCCTGAATTTCCTGCTGCTGTCTCTTGCCGGCATGATTACCGCCGAGCTCTGTTTCACCCTGTATAACGACCCTTTTGGGCTTCTGAATGTCATCGGCCACTACCTGAAATTCATTTCGTATTACCTGATCTACAAGGCGGTGATCGACACCGGTCTGAAAAGACCTTACGCCCTGCTGTTCCGTGATCTGAAGCGAAGCGAAGAGGCCCTGCAGAACATGAACGCCGAACTTGAGGAACGAGTGGCCGAAAGAACGGCGGTTGCCGAGAACCGCACCCGCCAGCTCCAGATCCTCGCCGCTGAGCTGACCGAGGCGGAGCAGCGTGAACGACGCAGGCTGGCACAGGTCCTTCATGATCATCTGCAACAGCTGCTGGTCGCCGCCCGGATGCACCTGGGCGCAATGCGCTCTCAAATCGGCCAGGCAGGCGCTTCGGACGCGCTCGCGCGCGTCGACGATCTTTTGTCACAGTCGATCGAGGCCTCCCGAACGCTGACCGCGGAACTCTGCCCGCCGATCCTCCACAGCGAAGGCCTGCCGGCCGCACTCGAATGGCTCGCCCAGTGGAAAAGGGAGAAGCACCATCTTGCCGTCGAAGTGGATGCGGATAAAGACGCCAACCCAGACAGCGAAAGCGTCAGGACCCTGGTTTTTCAGGTGATCTGGGAGCTTCTTTTTAACGTTGTCAAACATTCCGGCGAGAACTGGGCAAGGGTGGTCATGAGGCAACGGGACGGGGCCCTGCACGTGACGGTCGAGGACCGTGGCAAAGGCTTTGACCCGAATTCCATGGTCCGAAGCTCAAAGGAAAGCTTCGGGCTTTTCAGCATCCGGCAGCGCCTGGATACCATCGGCGGCGACATCGTCATCGACAGCGCGCCAGGGCGCGGCACCCGCATTCACCTGACGGCACCCATGTCGCTCGAGCAGCCGGTCAGTTGACCTGCTTGTAAACCCTCACGTAGTCGACTTCCAGCTTCTGCGGAAACTGGGTGGTGGTGTCCGGAGAACCGGGCCAATTCCCGCCCACCGCAAGGTTCAGGAGCAGGTGCAATCGCTTG
>Ga0209819_10000669_pt1 | contig 10203 bp, 13 predicted proteins | sample PPLLak2March2015_FD_187248 | JGI IMG/M metagenome (GOLD analysis project Ga0209819, IMG submission 187248) | Freshwater sediment microbial communities from Prairie Pothole Lake near Jamestown, North Dakota, USA - PPLs Lake P7 Core (1) Depth... | ecosystem: Environmental > Aquatic > Freshwater >... | reverse complement strand
TTGGAAAATCTCTGGGTTGGCCATGGTGTTCCTTGTTGGGAGTGTTAACTTTTTGGTAGGGATTTTCGCTGACTTGACGCAAACGGCCCAAAAGGCCCGCGAGGAGAATCAAAAGCTTTACGAAGATCTTCAATGTGCTCACACGAAGCTGCAGGAGTATTCTCAACAGGCCGAAGCGTTCGCCATTGCGGAAGAACGTCATAGAATGGCTCAGGAGCTGCACGATTCGGTCACACAGACCATTTTCAGTATGAACTTGACTGTTGAAGCGGTAAAGATTTCTCTGCATGCCGACCCCAGTCGTGTATCTGAACACCTGGAGCGCTTGCAGGAGCTGGCGAGCAGTGCAGCAGGCGAGATACAAATTTTGGTCAGCCATCTTGGGGAGCAAACAGTCGGTGGAGAAACATTAGATTCAGCTTTGCGGCACCTTATCGATCTGCGCCGCAGACAGGATGGAATGACTGTCCATTTAGAGATATGTGGAAGCCGAGATCTACCAGAACAAGTCAGTCTCAGTCTATACAGGATTGCCCAGGAGGCTTTAAACAACATCTCGAAGCACGCTCACACCGACCAGGCAGTTTTACGGTTGAATCTCGAGCATACTCCCGCATATCTTGAGATTGAGGACCACGGTTGTGGATTCAATCCGGAAAAACTGGCAACTGGAATCGATCACCTGGGAATGCCTGGAATGGCTGAAAGGGCTCGTGAAATTGGCTGGAGATTGGATATCACCTCGCGGCCTGGAATGGGTACTCGAATCCGGGTGGAGGAGGAGGTATGAAAAGCGAGGTTTCCGAGCAGCACCAGGCAGCCATGACCCGTGTAGGCCTAATCATTGCTTATGTGATTATTTTTGTAGTGATCATACGCAGATTTTACGATCAGCCTTATATTCCGCGTATCCCATTCGCCGTCGCTCTTCATGGATCGTTTGTTTTCCTCTTTGCTACAGAATTTTTTATCGTCCGCCGCATCAAAGCTTACCTTTGGATCTATATCTTATTGCAGTTCGTCATTATCCAGATCATTGGATTTTTCCCTCCATATATTGATACTTACGGCTTACTCTACCTGCCACTGTTGCTGCAGCTCAAAGCACAACTACCCCGCCGTATCACAAATTTGGTAGGCATAAGCGGATCGGTTTTCTTCATTCTCACTTTGATGATCACCCATGGCGCGATTTCTGGTTTCGGGCGAGCGCTGATGATCATCGTTATCACTATCATCCTCCTGGGTTACGAGGATATTTATCTTCAAAGCGAGACCGCCCGGCGGGAGAGTCTCTTATTATTGGCGCAATTGCAAGCAGCGCATCAAAAGCTTAAGGAATATGCGGCTCAAGCTGAGGCGATGGCAGTCTTAGAAGAACGAAACCGTATGACTCGTGAACTGCACGATTCGGTTGGGCAAACGATCTTCAGCATAGCGCTAAATACCCAGTCGGCGTTCCTCTTGCTAGAGAAAGATCCAGAAAGCATGCCGGCACAGCTCGATCGCCTCCAGGGATTGACCAGCAGCGCCCTGGGGAAGATGAGATTGCTGATCAGCCAGTGGAAACCAAGGCAGGGGTAAGTTTTTTCTGGCATTCCCATCCCCAACTTTAGAATGAAATAGAGGCTTTTCTACATCTCAAGGATGATTGAGTAAATCCACCTGTGGGAGTATTCCAGTTTCCATCCTGCGCTGGATGTGCATGGAGGGAAAATTCGTTATTCTCTAGTTGTAATTGTTACTGCTTAGAGCAGACAGGCAGTTCTGCAGGAGGAAAAAATGATCGAGTGGGCTGTTGAAATGAATTGGAAATTCAAACAAGGGACTTTTATGGAAATCGTTTTGGAACCACCGGATGAAGGTTGCTCAAGTGACCTCGAAGATGAGACGCTCTACAAGGGTTCTCTGGGAGATCAGAGCGAAAATTGGGTACCGCAGATTGCCCCAGAAGATTTTGAAGAACTATATATGTGGTTCTATTCATAAGAGCTGAGCAGACCGGCAGAGTTTAGAGGTGATTATGTACAACCATCCGAAAGTGCGCTTGATGATCGTCGATGATATCGCAAACGTTCGCCGCGATCTAAAGACCGTGTTACTCATAGCTGGCAGCGCGGCAGGGATGGATATAGAAATCACTGCTGAAGCCAGGGATGGAATGGATGCAATCCGGTTAGCCCGGAGTAATCTTCCTGACGTTATTCTGATGGACCTGGAGATGCCGGTGATGGATGGTTTCAGCGCCACAAGGATAATCAAGGAGCAGCTTCCATCCACCAAGATCATCGCTCTTACCGTGCATGGCGACGCCCAATCGAGAGAGGAAGCCTATCGTGCCGGAGTAGATCATTACATCGAAAAAGGAGCCCCGGTGAATGAAATCGTCCGGGCAATCCAAATGTTAGAAAAGAAAGAAGGATAAAGAAATGACGATAAAAACTGATACTCTAAAACGGAGATACGAACTGGATTGGCTGCGAGTTATTGCAATCCTGGTCGTATTCGTGTACCACTCAACCCGTATCTTCACGGTTGATGACTGGCACGTGAAAAATTTCCCCCTCTACTGGCAAGTGGATGTCTTCGGAGATATCCTATGCATCTGGATGATGCCCATCATCTTCGTGATTTCAGGAGCCAGTCTTTTTTACGCTATGGGGAAGGGCGGTTTTTGGTTGATGCTCAAGGATAAAGTGCTGCGACTGCTTATCCCGGTTGTGGTGGGTGTATTCAGCCATATTTCTTTCCAGGTATATATCGAGCGCGTCAATCACGGGCAGTTCAGCGGTTCCTACTTCTCGTTCATGCCTCACTACTTCAACGGGTTTTATACAGAGGTTGGAGAAACAGGCAACTTCTCTTTCATGGGGCTTCATCTATGGTACCTGGTTGTCCTGTTCGTGTTGATCCTTGCCTCCTACCCCCTTCTCAGGTGGCTCAAAGGAACCGGCAGCAAGCTGCTTCAGAAGATTACAAATCCACTTGCCTCCCCGGCAGGTTTCTTCTTGCTGGCATTCCCTTTGATGCTGATCGATGCCTTCTTGAGCGATGCGGGATTGAACGAACTTGATCCGGGCGGCTGGGGTATGCTCAACTACATCTGGTTCTTCCTGGCTGGCTTTCTTATCATTGCCAACGACCGCCTGCGCGACAGCATGCTGCGGAGGCGCTGGTACCACCTGGGATTGGCCATTTTCTTTGGAGTTATCTTGCTGTACATGACACTTACAAACGGTACATCTGCCTACCAGTCCGTTTTTGAAAGCATCGACGATCTCATTCGTGCAATGTGCTCCTTCAGTCTTATCCTTGCATCTTTGGGACTCGGACTCTGGAAACTCAACTTTACCTCTCCAGCTTTGAAATACGCTAACGAAGCTGTGCTGCCCTTCTATATTCTTCACCAGACGGTATTGGTGGTCGTTGGCTTCTTCGTAGTTGGGTGGAATCTACCAGACTTTCTAAAGTACATTCTCATTGTTGGCATCTCATTCCCTGTAATTCTCATGACATACGAGCTGCTGATCCGGCGCAGCAGCTTACTTCGCTTCCTGTTCGGTATGAAATCCATACCTGCACAGAAGGTGGTAAAGATGGCAGAGGCAGGTGCCCAGGCGGATTGAGTTTTGATTTGGTAAGAGAAGAGTGCATGATCCAGTACAGATAACTTAGGGTCATGCACTCTTCTTATTGCTTGATAGCTTGCTTATCCTGCGGCCTTCTCATTCCTTTGTTTAAGCCAAAGTGAAATATGATCCGGCTGCATTGTTTCTTGGACGATATCCAACATATTCTGGGATAAAGATTCAATATCTACGACCCCCCCGTAGTTGTTGGTTGAAGGATGATAAGGTGCGAAAGTTGAAATCTGATGACTGACTTCTGCCCTCCGACCTCTGACTTCTGATTTGTGGTACACTATTAATACTCCGGAACCTCTTGGGAGGGCCATTCTTTATGGAATACACAAAACGGCTGGTGTATGTTGAAGACGAGCAGGAGATGATCGATCTTGTTCGCCTGATTCTCGCCCGGCGTGGGTACGAAATTCTCGGCGCTAACGGCGGCCGCGAAGGTCTGGACCTTATCCGCAAAGAAAAACCAGACCTGGTCCTTCTAGATCTGATGATGCCGGTTATGGACGGGTGGGATGTCTACCAGCAGATGAAAGCTGATACGTCTACTCAACACATCCCCGTCATTATCATAACAGCGAAAGCACAAAACATAGATAAAGTGCTTGGCCTCCATATTGCCAAAGTAGATGACTACATCTCCAAGCCTTTCAGCCCCCAGGAACTGGTGGACAGCGTCGAAAAAATCCTCGCTCGCTACGAACAATCGAAGTGAGTAGGTACAATCTGTTCGGAGATTTGCAGCATAAGGAGCTTCAGACCTCCGAACTTTTACGTTATTATTATGATGAAACGTGTTTTGGTAGGTAACTCGAGCCGGCCTGGCCGAGCACTCATACAGGCAAAATTCTGTCGTTCGTTTTTCTGCCAGCTGCGCGGACTCACCTTCCGAAGAAGTCTACCGGAAGATGAAGGCCTGCTCCTGGTTCAGCGAGGCGACAGCAAAATTGATTCCTCTATCCATATGCTTTTTGTGTGGATTCCGCTTGGAGTTGTCTGGATAAACAGCCGGAATGAGGTTGTAGACACACGCCTGGCTCTCCCCTGGAGACCGGTTTATGTGCCACGGCAGCCGGCAAAGTATGTTCTGGAAATCCATCCCAGCCGTCTGGTAGAATTTTGCAAAGGAGATCGTGTCAGCATTGATGAAGCCCGGCTGGTTTAAATTCATATTTATTTTTTGCAGCATTTTGGGTTTGTTGTTTGGTTTGTTACCCGGTCCGGCTGAAGCCCAGGAAGAACCTGGAGGTGGAGCGGTATATATTGTTCAGGAGGGGGATTATTTATCGGACATCGCCCGGCGGTTCGGGGTCAGCACAGATGAAATTATCAGTCTGAATGGCATTACAAATCCCAACCAGTTGAATGTAGGGACAGAGCTTCGCATTCCCGGGTTAGACTGGATAGATGGAAAATTGGTGACTGAAACGATCGGCTTCGGTGAAAGTTTTCGCAGCATCGCCAGGAAGCTAGGAACAGAGCCGGACTTGCTCGCTCGTTTGAACCGTATCACCAGCCCGAATGAACTCTATACAGGGGCTTCTCTGATTTTTGTTGAGAATGGGAAACCGCCTGCTTCTGGTGGAAGGGTTACCCTGGCTCCTGGGCAGTCGTTTCTGGAGCTTTCAGCTTCCCACGGATTGAATCCCTGGCAGCTATCTGCCGGGAATGCTGTCTCCTCCAGTGCCTCTGTCCTCCCCGGTGAAGTCCTGCGTCTCCCAGGAGAGGGAAATACTGGCCCAAGTGCTCTTCCTGGGGCTGTTGAGTCCGTAAATATTACACCGCTGCCCCTGATGCAGGGAGAAGCGGCTGTTATTACCCTGGCTGCTGATCCGGGTCTGACTGCTTCTGGGCAGTTCGGAGAATATCCGTTGTCCTTTTACCCTTATAACGGAGAATATATAGCCGTCCAGGGTGTGCATGCCATGCTCGAGCCGGGTCTATATCCTTTGGCCATCAGCGGCAGCCTGCCAGATGGAACCCCTTTTGGCTTTACTCAAAATGTATTCGTCAGGGCCGATCAGTTTGTTTACGATGTTCCCCTGACTGTAGCTGAAGAGACAATCGATCCGGCAGTGACGAAACCTGAAGATCAACAGTGGAAAGCACTAACAGCACCGCAAACTCCCGAGAAACTTTGGGATGGGAAGTGGATTCTTCCGTCGAATTTATTCACTCAGGCCTGGTGTCTCGAAACGTTGGAATGCTTCTCCTCGCGCTTTGGCAACCGCCGCTCATACAACGGTAGTGACTATGACTTTTACCATACAGGCCTCGATCTGTTCGGTGGGGTAGGCATAGATATTTTAGCACCTGCTGCCGGTGAGGTCGTATTCTCAGGTTTTCTAACCGTTCGAGGTAATGCAACCGTCATTAACCACGGCTGGGGAGTCTACTCTGCTTATATGCACCAGTCAGAAATGCTCGTAAAACAGGGTGATACGGTTGTTCCCGGTCAGGTGATTGGTAAAATCGGCGGCACGGGACGTGTTCAAGGGCCGCACTTACATTGGGAGATACTGGTTGGCGGTATTCCGGTCGATCCGCTCGATTGGCTGGCTCAAGAATATCCCTGATCCTGCTCATCCCAGGGCACGTCATCGTCTTCGATATTCTGTGTACTGTCTATCTCTGTGTTTTCGTACTTGCCGCTGAAATATTCCTGTATGATCTCGCTTGCCAGAGCTGCTTTATCGGATGGCACAAGGACCTGTACAGAGCCTAACTCGCCAATATCCATTCCCATTGCTCTACCTGCGCCCTCTTGTGATAGAAAGACCGGAATTTTCTGTGCTTCCAATAGTCCCCGCATAATCTCTGCCTGGACACCGCCGTTAACTTCTGCTACAACTTCCCACTTAATGTCATTCATGATGTTTTTCCTCCGCATCCTATACATAGAGTATAATATCATCTGCCAAAATCTGCGGTGCAAATGCCGCACGGTTTAGCGCGTTAATTCTATTTCTTTGAGGCTGATTATGGCGTTGTCTCCTTTTGCTCTACGTGAGGATTACTGGACCACGTTTGAGCTTTCTGACGAGGATATTGAGTTTCTTTACAACCATTTGTTGGATAAAGAAACGCCAATGACCTCCAGTGAACTTGTTTCTGCACTTGTCGAAGAACGCATTCAAAGGGAAAAAACTTCCCTTGAAAAGCAGCGGTCCTCACAAGGGCAGGTCTACCTACCAAAAGAACGGTATGCTGTGGACGACCAGGTGATCTTTCCGGCTTTATCGTGGAAGATGGGAAAGGTCACGGGTGTTCGACCCGGGCGCAACCCTGACCTGGGTGAATTCGATGTGATTGCGGTGAAGCTGGATAATGGCGAGCAGCATGAATTTGCTGCTGGGCTTGAAGATCATAAACTGAATAATCCGCTCGAAGTGAGCCAGGAAGATGAATCTCTGGATGCTGGCAAGGTCTTAGAGAACTATGATGATGTCCTCATCGATAGTCTGGAAGAAGATCTTTCGACTAACCCAAATTTTGTGCGCATAGCCGGAAAGTGGTTCCCGCGTGCCCTCCTTGTAGATATCAACGCCGGTCACCTCAACCTTGCGGAAGCTGTCCTGGATATGTCTGGTGGTGGTCCACTTCCTACTAACGAATTGCTCGGTCAGATCGAGCTTTCTGATAGGGGGAACCAGAAACTTTTAGAATTTTCACTCGACAGGGCACTTCAGGAAGATCCGCGTTTTGATGAGGTCGGTCCTGCCGGAGAGGTGCTTTGGTTCCTGAACCGCCTGGAGCCTGAAGAAGTTATCCAACCACCGGTTTGGCTCCGCTACAATGAAATCGAGCACGATCGTTCTTTGCTGACTCCCGAAATGATCGCTCTCGAGCGTGACCTTGATGATGAACTGTCTCCAGTTGCAGGCAGGCGCGGTGCGGATGAGGCAGAAGTACGTCTCATTTACCCCCATTGGCGGTCAGGTACAATACCGCTTTCAGCACGTATCCGCCACCTGTTCCCAACGGCCTACGAATCTCCGCGGATTCGCTTTATGCTTGTGGATGGCGATACCGGCGAGAAGTTCCCTGGGTGGGTGGTGCGCCATCAGAAATACGTGTTTGGGCTGCAAGATTGGTATACCAGCAAGTCCCTCATGCCCGGCAGTCTCGTTTGGGTAAAGCGCGGCAAGAATCCCGGTGAGGTCATCGTTCGCTCCGAGAACCGCCGCCCAAGCCGGGAATGGATCCGCACGGTCCTGGTAGGCTCAGATGGCGGTATTGTGTTTGCAATGCTCAAGCAGGTAGTCTCGGCTGGATATGACGAGCGTATGACGATTGCTGTTCCGGACGTCACCACGCTCGATCAGGCATGGACAAAAGCACAAAAGGACAGGATACCGTTCGAGCGCATCGTCGTCAATACCGTCCGCGAACTGGCAAAGCTCAATCCGCAGAGCCATGTCCACGCGAGTGAGCTGTACGCTGCCATTAACCTGGTCCGGCGCTGCCCTCCTGGTCCAATCCTGGCGCTGTTAGCATCGCGATCCTGGTTTGTCCACGTAGGCGATCAGCATTATCGCTTTGATGATTCGGAGAGGGGTTAACAATTCAAGGAGGCTCTGTGAGCGAAGTCAAGCGCATCAGTTTGGTCAAACCAACACTGCAGACCCATTTTCATATTGATTTTAACTGGTGGAGCCAGCGTGATCGCGATTGGCGGGTGCATTTACAGGGTCTTCTGTGCAGCGAGCACCAACAGGCATTTTCCGACTTCTCCAGCGAAGATCGGGTGGATTTTGTGGACCCGAATACCGCCGAAGTACAGCAGGTGGATGGTGTCCAGCATATCCTCATCACCCATTGTGCTCGCCAGGAAGGGTTCATCACGCAACACACCACCCTGGTGGATGCGATCTTCCGGACTTTTGTAGCCAACGGTAATGAGCCGATGACGCCGGTCGAGTTGGGGGAGAGGTTGAACCGACCTGCACAAACGATCCTGCGGGTCCTCTCGAGTGGTCAGGTGTACCGAGGGATGAGACCGATCGGCAAAGTATAAGCAGTTACCAAGTTTTATAATATTTTCAAATTCGCCCCCGTAGCTCAATGGACAGAGCAGGTGCCTTCTAAGCACAAGGTTGTGGGTTCGAGTCCCGCCGGGGGCGCCAATAATAATTCATAATAAACCAACACCTTAACCAGCTCCTCACGTACTTGATTCAAGTGCTTACGCACCAAGTCCTCAGCAGCTTCGCCATCGCCCGATAAGATCGCCTTTGCAAAATCTTCGTGCTCGGAAACGGATCGTTTTGTTCTGCCTTGAAATGTGGTGAATGCAAGCCGAATCTTGTGCCACTGGTCATTCAAGTTGGTCGTGATATTAAGCGCACGCTTATTACCCGCCATGGAAAACAGTACTTTATGATGATTGGTATCGGCTGATTGAGTTTCTAGAAACGCTATCGATCTATGGCGCTTCTTTTTCAGGCAATCTGGATGTCTTGATGTCTAATGCCATGTCTTCTAGAAGAGTAATGATCCCAGAGTGGTCCAAATCACCTCTCCCGCAATCAATAAGCGTTGCAAACAAATCGTGGACCAGGCTGGTAACCGGCAAGGGAGCATGATACTCCTTGCCGGTTTCCAGTATGATCTTGAGATCTTTATAGTGGAACTTGCTCTTAAAGCCAGGCTGGAAATCGCCTTGAACAACTTTTGGGCCTCGAACATCAGACACCCGAGACTGAGCATAACCTTTGCTCAATACCTGATGAACAATTTGCGGGTCAACGCCAGCCATTTTCCCTAACAACAATGCTTCGGACATCCCCAGGATGTTCAGTGCCACCTGCACCTGATTGCAAGCTTTCACAACCTGCCCTGCACCGTGGCCTCCGCAGAGAGTAATTGTTTTTCCGAGAACCTCAAAGATTGGCCGGACCTGTTCCAAAACTTGAGCATCGCCCCCCACCATGATCGATAATGCCGCATTGATCGCCCCCACCTCTCCACCGCTGACGGGTGCGTCCAGACAGCTCACCTTTTTCTCTTCTAAAATTTGCGCCAGCCGGATGGACACCTTAGGGGAAATGGTGCTCATGTCAATGAATAGTGAGTCTTCTTTCAAACCCTTGATCAGACCCTGTTCACCCAAACATACCAGTTCCACATCGGGTGAGTCTGGGAGCATCGTGATAACAATCTTGCATTTTTCAGCGATTTCTTGTGGAGAAGATGCGGTTTGAGCGCCTATTTCCACTAAATCCTTTACTGCGGCCGAATTTATATCGAAGACCACCAGAGCAAAACCCGCCTTCAGTAAATTCGTTGCCATCGGGCGACCCATGATACCCAGACCGATAAAGCCAATTGTGGGGTTGATCATGATTTTCCTCCTTGCAGGGTGATTTGAGAGAGGATATCGGCAGCGATGTGTTTGGCTTTCAGGCGATGTTTATCCAACAGCTCATCCGCTGAGGCTGATTCGCCAAAACAATCCTGGACGCCTAGCTTGAGCAACGGTGCCTTCCCTGGAACTAATGAAATACTTTCCAGGATCGCGCTTCCCAAACCACAAATCACATTATGTTCTTCTACTGTTACAAGA
>Ga0209819_10000667_pt1 | contig 10209 bp, 17 predicted proteins | sample PPLLak2March2015_FD_187248 | JGI IMG/M metagenome (GOLD analysis project Ga0209819, IMG submission 187248) | Freshwater sediment microbial communities from Prairie Pothole Lake near Jamestown, North Dakota, USA - PPLs Lake P7 Core (1) Depth... | ecosystem: Environmental > Aquatic > Freshwater >... | reverse complement strand
AGACTCCCGAGTCATTAGTCATTACTAATGAGTCAGAAGCAATTAGTAAAGATTCAGGAGTAATTACTAATAAGTCAGAAGTAGGCAGTAATGAGTTTGAAGTAAAGACTCAGGAGCCATTAGTTATTACTAATGAGTCAGAAGTAATGACTTCAGGAGAAAAGAAGAAAGATCAACAACAGAGATCAGGAAAGAGAGGACAAAAGAGGATGCGACGCGCCTCTGCAATGAAAACCAAGCAAATAACAGAAGCCACAGGCCATCCAAGAGTGAAGACCGTCGATCAGGAAATCCTCGAACAGGCCATCGGAGAAGGACTGGAAAGCCCCCGGATCTCGACTTGGTCGCCTCTCGTCATGTCAACTCTGCGTTACCTTCAGCTCACAACAGCCAGGTTCTCAATGAGCAAAGAAGTGAGCCAGACTCTTGAAGCCGCCTTTAGAGAGAAATATCCTGAGCTGTTTGAGAGAATCGAAAAGGAGCTTGAAGAAAGATAATCACTCCTAGCTTTCATTGCCGGATGATCATTAAGAGCCTACGAATATATTCCTGTCAGAGCATCTCCGGCCATTGCTCTTTTTCTTCGCTTCGCATTCGGAGCATATCCTCCACCTCCGAAACCCTGATGCCAAAGACTTCGGCCAGGATCTCCATAGCTGACTGAAGCTCCAGAACCCTGGGGTCCACCCACTGAGCCTTTTCAGAGCGCTTTACCGACTGCCTCAGAGGACCCCATATAAACCCTAGAACTCCTGCCATAGTATGGCTATTTGGCCCTTTGAGCATAAGTAGTTTGGCCGGAAAATGATATCAGTAAGCCATTTTTACATAAGCGGAATGGCACAATTACATAAAAGAGGATTGGCTAAATAAAGCAGGATAGTTGGAGCCTATATGGCGCTTTGGCCTGATGGCTCTTGATCGGAAGAGACCACCTCAGAGTCGATAAAGGATCTCACCGCATTCATGCTTTTTAAGGCCATTAGTCCTTTCGGAGTGGTTTTATAACGAGGTATCTTAGTCGCTGAAACGTCTAAGAGACCTGCGTCAATCAAGCATTCGATATGCGCCTTTGCAGTGTAGAAGTTTAGATTGCTTAGATATACTATGCCTGTTTTAGTGGCTGGACTCCTGCAAACTTCTAAGATATTTTGCATTATCTGTTCTTTGCTCCGCCTCGTACCGACCATGTACTTTGATCAGTATCATAAGTACTATTAATTCTTTTTGAGCCTTGTCGTTTCTTTTGGCAACGGTCCGAAGAGGATATCTATGCAGCCAAGAAAATAATATTTGTGTGCTATTATAATAGATCACGAACCGATCAGTCGATACAGCATAAGCTAAGAACAGCACTTCCTTTTTTCTACTATGAACATTAAGCGACCTTAGTAAAGAATCAGAATTAATTCCGCTTTAGAAATAAGTATCTCCTATTCCATCCTTGAAGATGATTATTCTCAGCTCATCCAGCTTTGACCGTTGCCTTTGGGAAGGATTGAACTCTGTTTTTATGATTTCAGAAGTTTTCAAATTCTCACTTTTGGCCGTTAGCCTTATGGTCTGCCTCCCATCATTAGGCGTATGATTGCAGCTTAGAGCAGGACAAAGTCTCTCGGCTCTCCTTAAGGCTCTGATAGCATCTCTTCTCGAAGGAGGCTTTCCTTCCCTACCTGCCAAGAATTGTCTCGCCTCGCCAGAGTTGAGGGCAATCTTTTCTTTACTTTCCGCCAGAGTCTTAACGTGTTCAATGATGGCTGTGGCCCTGAGCTGGATTTTTGTAATGGCCTGCCTTATTACTCCTTGATCTGAAGGCGTTGCAGGCAGCCTGGTTTGCAGAGCTTGTCTAATACGACTGATTCGCTGGCGGATGAAGGCATTTAGGAGCAGAAGCTTTCCTATAGGGGCTTTCTCGGCCTTTACAGATTGGCTGGCCTTAACGTTCATCTCGGCAAGCTCGCGGCCTCGAAGAATTCCGGCTTCCTTGAGGACCTCGTTCAATGTGTCATAGACTTCAATCAGATCCTTAAAGAAAGCCTGCAACTCCGATGCAGGGATCTCAAGGATCTCTCCTGTCGGCATGAGGTCCATCAAAACGCCCCCTGGACGTATCTTGCCTCGTTTTTCGGGGTGAAATCCAGTATTGCATGCTCATATGGCTGTTCCGTTCCCAATCCAAAACCTGCATCAGGCTCTGATGGAAAGCTTTTTATTCTAGCCAATGCTAATTTATCCATACGCATTAACTCCTTCTCGGAGTATCCCTGTCCAGGTGTTGCGAGCACCTGGGCCGGACCCAGTTTTTTATGATTATTTTTCTACTTATTATTGATTAGATTAAATAATTATAATTGGATTCGGAGCGAATAATTTTTGAAATGGTTCAAGAATTAGGCCAGCTTTGGCCTTCGTCTCTTGTTGGACAAATGAGGTACTAATCTTGTCAGAACAGTCTTGATCATTGGCCTTAGTTTTGCTGTAGTTTTGGCTATCATGTCGGGAAAAACTTTTCAGAAAATCTGCGACTTTTGGATCTTGTGAGAAAAGTTTATCGAAAAAATCCTCTGATTGAAGTCGGTTGCGTGCTCCAGATGCAAAACTATATATGTTAGCGAAAGCTACGTCTATCATAAGTCAAACCATTTAACCCATTGTTCGGCCCAGGGTTGCAGCCCTGGACTGAAACGTCTTTATTTTTATTTCAATCCTTTTTACATATTTTTATATATTTTCTTGGGTTAAGCTTTGGGCTCGGCTTAGATCGGACGGTCTGATTGGAATGGCCATCTTATCAGTTTCTATCAGCTTTGTCAGGGCATATTCCACTGCATGAGTCCGACTAGCAAATCGCCTCTTGCCCACCTCGATATCAATCCAGGCAATAAGGTCCGGCTTTAATGAAGTAGTTATCTTGACCTTCGCTACACCCATGTAAGGAGGTTGCATACTATTACGTATTTAAGCATATTTCTAAGTTATTTTAAGAATTGATTTTTTATAAAGTATGTCAAATATGAGTTTTGTTATTTACGAAGTTGTGCCGAATGAATATCGGAAACCTAATTTCAAAGAACAATGATGCTCTGCTTTTTGGTCAGCACCTTCAAATAGATATTATCCGTTTTGGCTCTCATTTCGCGATTTGATGATATACTGGCGTTTGTCTCTTTTTGAGGACAAAATCTATTGAGGCAGTATCATCACAACCTGTTACATCCTTCGTCTCTATCCTTACCCTTCCTTCTCTCCGACCTAAAACCCCGAGACAATTATACCGTAAACTAACATAACATCCTGTTACATATGATCTTCCCTGCTCAATTTATCTCAAAAGGTCATGGAGTCCCTGAATATTCCCCCTAAAGTAGAAATTACTCCTTCCGGCATGTTGTCGAAGGATTGTAACAAATTGTGACAATGGAAAAACATGTAACAAACTGTTACTATGCAACGGCAGGCCAAATTCGATTTAGAATCGGCCTCTATGATCTTGATAAGCCTGGCAGCCTTGCCCTTCTTCTCAAACCTGACTCTATCGGGAAACATCCCGGCAGAACGGCGCATGGCTCTCAGGGCCTGCTCCCGATAGATCATCTTCTCCTCCTTGGCGGAGAGCGTCCTGATAGAATCGTTGGTGGAAAGGCTCTTCAGCTTTCTATCTGTTTCGAAAGCCTCCAGCAGGACCTCGGCCCGGAAGGTTTCGACTGTGGTCAAGCTCAGCTTGGGCCTGCCCAGGATGTATGCTACAACGCTCCTCTCCAGGTCGGCCAACTGTCGCAGAGCGTTTACAGGTGTGATTATGTTGCGCTTTTTGGCAGACTCAGTGGCTTGCCATTCTCTTTTCACTCGTGAGTAGAGGCTCTTTGTCTCAGGAGTGGCCGGAAGATGCTCCAGGGCCTTTAAACTTTCTTCCAGCCCCTGTCGCTGGTCCATAAAAAGCGTCCAGAAGCCCTCTTCGAACTCCTCCAAAAGGCGCTCCATGTTTTTATTGACCCTCTCCAGCTTCTCTTTTTCGAGTGAATACATGAAGCCTTCAGGAAGATCGTAGACTCCTTCATCCGGATTGCTGCGGGCAGTCTTAATGGCGTGCAGATCCTCATCTCGCTCCTTGAGCTTTCGGGTGAGACTTTGGATGCCTTCATTTTGCTGAGCAATGAGCGTATCTTGTTCTCCAATTCTCTCCTCAAGCTTTTCTATAGTTCTTCTGAGCTGAGCTGGCTTTGATGAAGAGAGTTCCTGCGCAGTGCGAAAAGAGTTTATATCTTGGGCGGCAACCCTATTCATGTCTATTTACCCCGGCACGTTCTGAGATCATGTTTGTAGCTCCAGTGCGAGCTGTGGTAATGCGAACCTCCCAAAGAATCGCAAAATAGACCTCGGAGAGCTTGGGCAGTTCTCCGTGATCACTCTTACTCTTTTAACTAGATTTACAGTAGTGCGAAAGCTCATCCGTATGCGTTCTATTAGAACGCAAAGACTTTTATATTGTCTCTCTACATATCTTATCATTGACTTGCCTCTATACTTCTAGACTTGCTAGGGCTCAGTTAGTCATGGCTCTAGGTGGCATGTCTGGTACATCACAAAGCTACCTCACCACTGGCTTTGTACTCCTTCGCGGCGGAAAAGCCCACACTTCTCCGCTGCGGAGACCAAATTTTCTTCAGTTATCTCCTGCTTATATATAGATACTTTAAGTCCTTATTATTCATCTAGTTTTTTGGATGTCGCCAATGAATATAAAACTGTTTTGCCGCGCATAAGCATATCACGCTAAACAGATGAAAAAAGTCATTCATTCCAATCAATCAGCTCTGGTTCATGAGTAATTCTTACTTGATTAATACTCTTATTTGGTTTATCAGTGCTAATGCTACAACTTTTAAATAGTCGAGATCTAATCAATTGTCCGGTGAGGCGGATTTGAGCAGGCGAGCAGCTCTAGCGATAGGTTTTCAGATTTCCGACTTGTGTGTGGGCACAAGAAGTTTGGAAGAAAATTTAGTCTCTCAATGGGAGCTGGCAGCAATCTGAAAGCTATCTGAGTATCCGGTTGATGGATCATGTAAGGTTGCTTTGGCCATAGCGACAACACGAATCTGAAAATGCGCTTTGAGTCGCCTGTAGCTTGCCCCTCGCTAAAGGAGTACTTGTGAAGTGAGGTGTAGCTTGTATGTGCCAGGTTTTATGGTTCAGAGGTCAAAGAGCTGAGGCTCGCAGGATTTGGCATGAGGCCGCCCTGCTGGAGGCGGCGACATGAAGAAAGAATTTGCCGGAACGCTCATGTCCAGTTTCGGCATAATGGGGTCAATACATTTCAGCCTCGAAATCCCAAACTCTATCATTGGAGATACAAACCAGTTCCTTGAGGGAGCCAGAGGAAAGCGTGTCTTGGTCACTGTGGAGACTCAGGCGGTGGGAACCTGAGCATGTGCCGCCCTTGCTCTGAGGCCATCGAGAGTACCAAGATTGCCCTGGAAGAGGTCACAGGCCGCCTCAAAGCAGACGAATATGACATCCATGATTTTCCAACCGATCTCAAGATGAGCTTCAAAATCTTGTCGGAGATGACGCGCATGATGCATCTTCCGATTGGCAAAGACATCGAAGCCTTGTCTAGGGCCGTCATGGAAATTGTGGAGCCTCTTCATAAGGATCTTTGCGATGCTGAGCCGTCCATTGAGGGGGTCCGGCAGTGAGGGCTCATCGCGGAAGACGCGCGGGAGACTGCCATTTCTCAAAGGCACTCCATCACAAATCCTTAAATATGTTAAGGATTACTGTTACTTTTAATGCTCAGGCGTTGCGGCTCGTGAGCAGACCCTTTTCGGAGGACTCTATCGATGTTTCTTGAGCCCTACCGAGAGCCTGGGACGAGGCTCGCCGCTGAACATCACGGCGGAAAAGCAGGTCGCTTTTGGGGTTTCGAGAAAGTAGAACTCGAAGATATTACCATCTTCCGGCCCCGGATGTGTCCTCATTGCAAGCGAGAGGCCGTAAAATTCGATGAGCGCGAGGTTCCATATTGTCCGAGCTGTGGTACGGAACCCGTTAGGGCACCGCCCAGACGGAGATCAAGGCCGGATATAGAGCGTTACAGGAGGTTGAAAGCGCAGAAGAGAAACAGTATAATATATAAATAATGAAGGTCAGATACGTTCTCTGAGAAGCTGCGGGGCTCATTCTCTATGGTTGCAGGTCCCGGCAGCTATTCAGTGAGGAGATCCGGGATGGAAGAAGAGGCGATTTTCAGAGAGATGGCCAAGCTCGACAGAGAGCTGCAGGCTATGATTGAGTCCGACCCGGAGCTTGAGGAGATCTACATCGAGGAGCTGGGCGAGGCTCCCGGTTCCGTGGTCTACCTCACACGAGCCCCAACGGCAGAAGATTGGGCTCGTGCTAGGGAGTTAGCAAACCGAAAATAGAGGTTTTATGCCATTTAGGCCGAAGGATACCGTACTTAAACTAGCGGATGCTGGCGTAGATCCTGATTCTTTGTTCATTTTGGAGGAGCAGGAGATGGTGGATTATCTGGAGCTGGGCCTTCCGCGTCAGGGAATAGCCAAGGTCCTGGAGATCGAGGGAGTTCTCAGGTCGAAGGGTAAAAGAAAGATCAATTATCACAAGTACCGCAATGTTTGGGGCAGAGGCCCTCATTACCCCGTTTTGAGGGATCACTACCGACAAAATAGGACGGAGTTGCGCATTGTTTGCGGATTGCCTTTGTAGTGAGTCTATGCATATCGAATTTGTATCTAATTCTATTCAGCAGAATTTTATAAACATATTATCAGACCCGTAAAGCATGGGTTTGCGCTCAGAGAAAGTCTCATTCCTATAGTCTTTGGGACCGCTCCAGGTCAGGAGGTCAATTCGTCCAAGCTTTTCATACTGGCTTGGGGTTTGTATCAGGACATAACTTCATCAATTTAAGCCAAATGTCAAGGGAGGATAAGACCTATCCTCCGTCTTGGCCTCCTTTGAGCCAAAATACGACAATCACCGGAAAGCTGGGGCCGGGTTGGTGCAATATCCTGCATTTTCCCTCACTTAGGTAATTTCCCTTCGTTTCTTTTGACCCGACCTCAGCCCGGAAATGACCGCCCTTTGGGAAACATGCCGTCTTCTTTGCAGGGCCTCTGTCTTTCCTCAGGGTGGTCCTGCTTTTAGTGGCTGTATTTGTTGGCAGCTTGTGAGAAAACGCTTCTGAGGGACGCAAAAGTCCAGAAGCAAAGAGGTGAGAAGACGAGTATAATCTTAAGAGCGTTGCTTATATTCGCCATCTGCTGCTGTCTTTCCGTTATTCATTCTGCAGATGGAATGGCTGAGATCAAAGAAGATTTCCTTGGAAATGGCGAGTTCCAGACCTTTACCAATCACGATCTGGCCGAAGATAGGGCATTTTGCGAGGGAGATATGGCCTATGGCAGAAGTCTCCTTCTCTCCGGGTCCAATTGTTCCATGTTCTCAGGCTTCGAATTCGATGGTCATGGCAGCTATCAGGTGGCAAGTCCAGAGCATTTTATGAGGCTGTCTGAGCTTGCCAATCTCAGCGCCAAGGCCGTTATTCGCTATCTATCCGGCAGCCAGGAGGAGAATGAAAGCTTCCAGCAGACCTCTTCGGAATCGAGTTATACTCTCTTCCAGGCTTCAGGCCGGGGAAGAGTCCGGGAGCAGGTCCTTTCTGCAGGCCCTAAAGGCCGTCCTGTAGATCTTACCAGCACCTACCATGCAGGAACTTTCAGGATCAATAGCTCAGCAAGGTTTGAGAATTGAGAATTGAATCATATTGAGTCTCGCAGATATGTGCTGTAGATGGCGTTTTTGAAAACTGGTAAATTGGAGGTTTTAAGTCATGTCAAAGAATGGTTTCGATTGCTGTGGCGGTGGTGAACAATCAGGTGAACAGGCTTGCGAGTGCATCCCTCAGGCCCTGGAGGATCAGGTGACGCCAAACGGTACCCGCCTTCTGGCCGCTGACAAGGAGCGGATGTACCGGACTGGGGATGGAAAGCTCTGGCTCTCTCGTGAGGATTACAAAGCCTGGTCCAGGGAGAAGGGAATGGAGGTTGATCCTATCGTCTGGTTTACCAGAATGGGCCATCCCCTGCCGTCTGATGTCAAGGCATGAAGGCCGGGAAGAAACCGGCCAAAGATTATGAAGAGATACGTGCCAAGGTTGCCGAGGCAGCAGAATTGATGGCTGGCGGCCTCTCTGAGGCCAAGGCTGCCAAGAAAGTCGGCCTGCCAAGATCCAGCCTTCAGCAATATATGAAGCACGGCGTGCCGAATCCGAGCCTGCCAAAGTCCAAAAGCTGCCAAGAGGACTTGGCAGGGCAAATTCATGATGCTCCAAAGCTGCCAGATCAAAAATCTCAGCCGTCGCAGCGGGACGATCTTGGAAAATTTCTGCCGGGAAATTCGGCAGGCTCTCTGATCGATAAACCGACACGCCAGGCCCGCGTGAAGTTCGAGGAGGCAACGCCCAAGGTTGCCAAGAAACTCATTCGCATCTTCGATGCCCTGCCCGATGAGAGCCCCGAGCTGGTGCTGGCGTTTGCCAGAGAGATCCTGGACCGGGGCCTCGGCAAGCCCAAGCAGGTTGTGGACGTAAAAGAGTCCCGAGAATACACCGAGTACAAGTACATCCAGGAGCTTATCCTTGCCGATCCCGAAGCCGTTAGACTCGCGGCTTCTCTTGCAGAACGCCTGGAGGGCCACGCCGGGGACGTTTGCCCAGAGGCTTTCGGGCGGCAAGTGGAGGCTCTACCGCCATCTTAGAGAGCTGTCGTTTCTTCTTACTCAGGCCGTGGCCGGGCGCTATCCGAGGCTCATCATATCCATGCCGCCGAGGCATGGCAAGTCGGCCCTTGTCTCTCATTGGTTCCCTGTGTGGTTCCTGGATCTCTTCCCGCAGTACAGAGTCATCCTGGCCAGCTACGAGTCCGATTATGCGGCGAGCTGGGGGCGGAAAGTCCGCAACACCATCCAGGAGCATCCGGGAGAGCTGCGGGTTGAGATCTCCGGCGACTCCTCGGCTGCCGACCGCTGGGACACCACCGAAGGCGGCGGGATGAACTCTGTGGGCACCAAAGGGGCCATAACCGGCAAAGGCTCTCACGTCCTGGTTATAGATGATCCACACAAAGACCGGGAAGAAGCCGAGTCCATGACCATGCGGGAGAAGGTCTGGGACTGGTGGACGGGCACGGCGAGAGAGAGAATAGAGCCGATGCCCTGGGCTCCTCATGGCGTAATCATCGTCATGGCCACTCGTTGGCATGTGGACGACTTCACGGGCAGGCTCATTGGCCGTAAAGTCGATGCCGAGGCCGGAGCCAAGAGATATTCTCCTCCCTGGGTCGAATACAGGCTTCCCGCCCTAGCCGAGCTGGAGGACCCCTTGGGCAGGCAGCCGGGAGAGGCACTCTGGCCGGAGAGGTACCCGTTGCCGTCTCTCTACGCCATCAAGGAGGACATTGGGCCTTACAATTGGCTCTCTGAGTACCAGCAGACGCCCATTCGGAGAGAGGGGGCGCTATTCCGGCAGGAGTACTTCCGGCCGGTGGAGGTACTGGGCTGAGACTGAGAGGAAATCTGTATAAAGAAGGGAATATATCCGAGCCATCAAGAGGAATATTATTGGCCTACAAGGATCTGGTTATCCGGTTATCTCAGGAAGGGAAGCATCAATTTGTCGCCTCGGCTCTGGAGGATGGTAAGCCAATGGCCTCAAATTCTTTTGAGCTAAGGCTCGACGATCTCTGGATACTGGAACGCCTATGGGCGCTGGAAAATGAGGCAGCAAAACCGGACTCTACGGAAACCTTTCATATTGACTTCGGCTGGGAACTCTACCGCAGGGTTCTGGTAGGGGAGCTGGGGAGCTACTTCAGAAAACAGTTAGTGGTTAATGGCGAAAGCCTTCGGATCAGCTTGCAGTTCGATGATAGTGCTTCTAAGTTGTCCTTTCTCCCATGGGAGTTCCTGCATGATGGAGAGGACTTCCTGATTGCCCGGCGAAATACTCTCATCTCCCGATTGCCCTCTAAGCTGAAGAGAGTCCAGTATCCTCATCTGGAGTCGATCCTTCGAATGTTGGTCGTGATCTCCGCCCCCGTCGATCCGAGTTGCGCTCCCCTTGACGCCGAGAAGGAGCGGGATAGAATCTTGCAAGCCGTCGATAAGCTCTATGTACAGCACAATATA
>Ga0209819_10000665_pt1 | contig 10225 bp, 10 predicted proteins | sample PPLLak2March2015_FD_187248 | JGI IMG/M metagenome (GOLD analysis project Ga0209819, IMG submission 187248) | Freshwater sediment microbial communities from Prairie Pothole Lake near Jamestown, North Dakota, USA - PPLs Lake P7 Core (1) Depth... | ecosystem: Environmental > Aquatic > Freshwater >... | reverse complement strand
CGGACAGACAGATCTCCAGCGCTTTGGGAATGCCCACCAGCCGGGCCATCCGCTGCGTGCCGCCGGAACCCGCCATGAAGCCGAGCCGAATCTCGCTAAGGCCAAGCCGCGCGCCTTCGGCGGCGATGCGAATGTCGCAGGCGAGACTCATCAGCAGTCCCGTACCGACAACGTAACCATGCAGCAGCGCCATCGTGATCTTATTGATCGCCGCGATGGCCGGCGCGGGCGTGCCGGGCGTCACGGAATTCTTGTTTTGCCGGAGCACCAACGGCGATTCCGGTTCCACATCGGCAGCGGCAGCATTGGCCCGCGCCCGATCTTTGATGTCGCCCCCGACCGAAAAGGCTCGTTCTCCATTGGCCTTAAAAATGACCACTTGAACATCACGGTCCTCGTTCGCCAGGCGGCAGTATTCAACAATCGACTTAACCATGTCCCGATTCACGGCGTTCAACGACTCGGGCCGGTTCAACGTAATCCAGGCGATCTTGTCTTTGACTTCGTAGAGGACCTTTTCGTCTGCCATCTTCACCCTTTCATTGTTGATTTCGAATTCTAGATTATGGGAACAAGACTCCGGAAAATTTTAAACTTGTGGACAAGTCGACTTCCTGCCCATTCCGTCATTCCCGCATGCTTTTACGGGAATCCATCTTTGTCTCATTCTTCCTTTCGCCCCGCCTGGATGCCCGCTTCCGGGGGCATGACGGTAATGGAGCGCCGACTTCTTAATCAAAAACATTGAATCACTTTGTTCGCCCGGGCGAGCACATTCGGCGGAATCGTCAAGCCGATCTGCTTCACCGTCTGAAGATTGATCACCAGCTCAAACTTCGTTGGTTGTTCGATCGGCAGATCGGCAGGCTTGGCTCCCTTCAGGATCCTGTCCGCGTAATATGCGACGCGGGACATTGATAACAGAGTTTGGGAAAAGATAAACGGATTTGCACTAACTTGTCTGAGCAGCCTCAATACGTGCCAGGCGCGCCTCAAAACGGTTCATCTGTTCTTTCATGACCCTCACTTCGATATCCAGGGTCTCATGAAGCTTCATAAACCCATCGACGTGGGTTGCCAATCGATCAATACGATCCTCCATGACCGCGAATCTCTCGTTCATTTCCTTGCGTAGATTACGAATATCAAGCTGGACTAGCCCAAGTCGCCTGTCTACCTGACGAAATCTTGCTTCCGTCTGCTGAAATCCAGTCCGAACAAGCCTTTCAAGAGCTGTAAAGCGCTGATTAATGGTTCGAGTTTTTTTCGCAGGTTTTTTCTTGGCCATTTGCCCTACCTAGCTGCCTTAAGCCCGGATGAAAGTCAAGATTTAAGACCCATCTTAGTCGCGGTAGGGACCGCCCTTACGAGCGGCCCCCCGCACAGATCCGTACGTGAGGGATTACCTCATACGGCTCTTACCTCGGGTTCATATGACGACCAACCGCTCGTTGGGATACGGATGCAGCTTGTCGTACGCGCCACAACCCCTGTGACTCGCATCCCCGGCTCTGTGTCCGGTACGAGTGCGCTTGTGGTGCGTTCCCCTTGGTCGCCCTCCTTCCCTCTGCGGACTCCGCTGCTAACGCATATGCGTCGGCTTTGTTCGCCCGCTTCGCTGGTACTACGAGGCCGTCCGACTCCCCACAGACGTGCATGTCGACATTACGGCTTTTAGCCTTCTTCGACCGTCCCACTCCATCAAGAGTGGGCGTCTGCAGGGCCTCCCGGTTCTCGCGCATGGAGTTTCCCCACATGCCTAGGGTCTCTGACTCCGCGGTGTCGAAGGGCCGCTCGCGCCTAACGCTGCCCTTCATGTTGCCTTCCCCATATCAAGACACGGTCGGCACACCGAAGTGGTGATTTCGGAGCTCCATACCTGGCCTGTGGGTACCCCTGTCAACGCTTCGCCAGCATCCTTACGAACCCAGGCGCATGACTCGGGGCCAAAATGGTGCGCTACTCCTTTCTTGTGCGGCTCTCTCATCCGCTACTCCCTACCGGTTTATCCCGGCGCTTTCCTTGATCACCTTATCCGCCCGTGCCAGAACCTGCGGCGGGATCGTGAGACCGATTTGTTTGGCGGTTTTCAGATTGGCAAAGAACTCAATCTTGGTTGGTCGCTCGACGGGAATACCGGCGGGCTTTTCGCCCTTTAAAATCTTATCCACGTAAATCGCGGCGCGCCGGTAAAGATCGCGCCGGTCCACCCCGTAGGACATAAGTCCGCCATCTTCTACGAATTCCTTGTCCGGATATATGGCCGGCAACTCATGATTCGCAGCAAGCACGATGATGCTCTGTCTTTGCGCGAAAATAACGGGTGCGCTAATAGTAATGATTCCATTGACTCGCTCGCGAACCGCCACCCGAAATGCGTTCAATAATTTATCAGCATCGCTCCCTGACCCGATCTCCAGCAGTTTTAGCCCCAAAGCAGATGCTGCCTCCTTCATGACTTTCAGTTGGGGTTCGCCTCCTCGACCACCAGTCCCAGTGATAACTCCAAATTTCGTGGATTTAGGGAGTACCTCCTTTAGGATTTCGAGTCTTTTTCCAGCTAGGTCGTCGGCGAAGCCTGCAAGCCCGGTGATGTTCCCTCCTGGCCGCGCCAGGCTGGCAATAATCCCGACCCCAACCGGATCGGCGCTGGATGTCATCACGATAGGGATGGTGCTAGTTGCTTTCTTGGCGGCCAAAGCCGTACTCGTAGCGCTTGCCACAATCACGTCAACCTTCAAACCGACGAGTTCCGCTGCCAGCTCAGCGAGCCGCGTTGCTCCTTTGCCCTCTGCATAACGGTAGGCAATCGTAAGATTCTTCCCTTCAATCCAATTGAGCTGAGTCATTTGTTTTCGAAACTCGTCTAAAAGCCCCGCACTGCCACTAACCGTGCTACTGTCTAGATAGCCGATCCGAGCGGCCTTCCCCGGTTGCTGCGCGGCGGCGGATGAGCAAAGCGCAATGAGCATGGCGCAAAGTGTAAGGATCGTGATTTTTGATTTCATGTCTTTTGCCCTGTCTTGATCCACTTCTCTCAGTTCCATAATAGGACACTACTACGAAAGACTTGAACTAATCCGGATTCCATTCCGAACAAGTCCGATCTCTCAAGAGAGCATCTCCAAAGCGCGCGACGCCAGTAGCTCTTCTCGCAGGGTCACGTGCACTTCGTTTTCTCAACTTCCGCCAGCTCCCGGTCTTCTTGAATGGCCCCTCATTTCCGCCCTCGCCTCACTCCTCACGCCTCACTTTTTGTAGAGTTGCTTGATAAATCCCGAAGTCTCCATCTCCTGGACAAAGCTCGGATCGACGAATGTTTTCGGATCGGCCGCAGCAGCCTTGGCGTTTTTCGGCGCCATATCATCGAGCAAGGTTTTGATGCCGGCCGGATCGGCATAAGGCACTTCTAGCAGGACAGCGGTGTAGTTCTTATAGGTTCGTTCGAGGCCGTCGGGATCGCTAAACCGGGTGTACTTGCCGATGATCGCCTTCGTGGTTTCTTTGTCCGCCTTAATATAATGGATCGCTTCGGTTATGGCGCGGGCAAACTTGGCAACCACGGGCCGCTTGGTCTTGATAATCGCTTCCCGGGTAACGATGCCGTTTCCGTGCAGCGGAATCTTGAGCGTCGCCATGTTGACTAAATCGCGGAATCCCAGGCGCTCGGCTTCTCTGATGAACGGCTCGTTCATGATCGTAAACTGAGCAATACCTTTTGAAATCGCCGCGAGCCGCTCCGGGTTTCCTCCGGCGGGAACGATCTGCACGTCCTTCTCCGGATCGATGCCAAGCCGCTTCAGGGAGAGACGAAGCCCCATTTCCGAGATGCTGCCGAATCGATTGACCGAACCGATTTTACCTTTCAATTGTTCCGGGCTTGTTATGTTGGCTGCGCTTATAATGTGATCGATGAAAGTCGGGATGATCGACAGAATCATCACGGTGTCGGCGCCACCGAGCCGGGGATTGACCACGTTGGGCGCGGACGTGACGACGATGTCGAGGTCCCCCGCCACCAGTGCCTGCATCGCCGGCGGACCCGCACCGAAAAAGATCGGTTCCACCGACAAACCTTGCTTTGCCAAGAATCCTTTTTCTTGCGCCACCCACAGCGGCGTATGCGACGCGGTCATTGCCGCCCAGCCGACGCGCGCGCGGTCTTGCGCGGCAACCTGATAGGGATCCATAAGGTTCGCGATCAAAACCGCCCAGATCGCTAAGAGATATTTCAGCATCGACTTAACTCCAACTTAAACTCTCCGCGCGGACGTCATCTATTTTGTGATCGAGTAGCAGTAGGAATCTCTCGGCTTATCGCTGATCGTCGGATGCATCGACCAACGACATAAGATTCCCTCCCTTTTCATTCCCGCTTTCTCCATGACTCGAGCCGAGGCCAGATTATCGACATCACAGACGGACCAAACCCGGTAAATCTCCTTTTGCTTTATTGCCCAATCCACGAGTCTTTTGAGAACCTCCGTCATGTAGCCTTTACCCCAGTATGAACGCGCCAACACATAACCTAATTCCCACTTCTGATCATCGACTCTGGCCGTAATCATACCCAGCAGCTCGTGATCTGCCTTCTGCTCGATAACCCAGTGAAACGATTTGCCATCGTCCCAGGCGCGAAGGCACGCCTCTAAAAAATTCCGCGTCTCCTGAACGTTCCGGTTCGGCCGCCAGGTAAGATACTTCGTCACCTCCGGATCCTGGGCATATTTTAGAAAGATGTCCTCGGCATCTTGCAGCGCGGGTTTTCGTAATCGGAAGCGTTTGGTTTCTATAATTTCCGGCGGGTTAGTCAAGTTTCCCTTTGCGATCTTTGTTTTCTCTGGGGGTTAAAAACAAAATACGGCTCAGCTTCGAAGTGACGCTAATTTGGCGAAATGATCTGCTTCAGTTTGGCGAGCAAAACGGGATTGATCTTGGACAAACTGTAAACCGTTTTTTCCAATTCCTCCCCGTTGACCGGACTTAGATCTAGGTTGGACTTTTCAGCGTCAGCACGAAACTCCGGGTCGTTCATGGTCGCCATAAAGGCTTTCCGCAGGAGTTCCACGCGTTCCTTGGGCGTGCGCGGAGGCAGAATAAACGGCCGGCTGATCGCGCTGACACTATGGATGCCGACTTGGATCAACTCGCGTGCTTCCTCGGTCTTGGCCAGGCCAATAGCGAGCGGAACCTTCGGCAGGTCCGCGTGAGGTTTGGGCAACGCCTGCAGGACCATGAGCAGATCCCCGGTCTCGATCTGCTGCTTCCAGAGCGACTTGAAACTCTCCCAGCCAGTGCAAAGGCCGCTCAACTCTCCCCTTTCGGTGGCCACGCGCATATCGCCGGTGCTTTTGTAGCCCAGCACGAGTTGCATCGGCAGGCCGAGGGTGGCATTCAAAATACGCGAAACATCGTGGCCTCCTGTGCCGGGGGCCGTGGCTCCCATTCTCGGCGTAGTTTTCGCGGCCAGCCATTTTTCTACACTGTCGATGCCGCTCGTTTTGCTGAAGCCGCAGGCGATTTCGACTTTGGCCACCGAGCCGACATATTCAAACTTGGCCGAGTCAAACTCAATCTCCTTTTGTCCCAAGGCTTTGAGCTGAAACAACGAGCCATTGAAATGGCCGATGGTGAGACCGTCGGCTTTAGCGAGCTTATAGAGGTGATTGGCCGAGACCAAGCTTCCCGCCCCGGGCATGTTCTCGACGATAAAGCTTGGATTTCCCGGGATATGCTTACCCATGTGTCGCGCAATGACGCGGGCATAAAAATCGTAGCCACCGCCCGGCGCATATCCCACGACAATACGAACGGCTTTGCCCTTGTAAGCGTCATGCGTCGTTCCATCTGCCGTCTTTTCCAGAAGAGCAAGCCCGATCAGAGCTGCAATAAGAAACCGGATTTGCGTAGCCATTACTTTCTCCTCCGTCTCTATGCCGAAGTCGTAGGGGCGGGTTTAACCCGCCCCTACGACTATTTCTTTTTTACTGGAGGCATTTCGTAGGTTTCTTCACCTTTTTCGAACATCCGATGGCCAAGGACGGCGTCGGCATCGGGAAGAATCGACGCCGATTTCATCCTGCCCTCGCCCCGCAGTCCGAAACAGTGAACGGTTCCGGGAGGAACCACGACGCTCGTCTGGCTTTCCACTTTATACTCTTCGTCACCGACGCGGACGAAGCCTTCGCCCTGCACATCGAAGAAAACCAAAACTTCCTCGGTATCATGCCGGTGCAGCGGAGCGCGCTTCTGACCCTCGAAATCATGCAACCAGATCGATAACTGATCGGCGCCCGCGGAACGATTCACCGCCATCCGTAAAGAAGGACGCCAGGGTTCGTCCGGAAACTCCAAAAGCGGCCGGTCTTTGTGATGGATGACCTTCATAATTTCCTCCTGCTGGCGTATGGCTTATAGCATATGGTCCGAATGATCTAGCTATATGCCATATGCTATTTTGTCCCACCCAATTCTTTTAACGCCTCCCGCAAAAAACTTTGATCCACGTACTTCGCCGCTTTGGGGACCGGACCTTTCATTTGGGTCTGTTCGGCATAAATCTGGGCAACAACCTGTAGACCGTCGACGTTGAGATCTCCTTCCGGATGCCACATGCGAGTCGTCGTGTAAAATTCCCAGCCGCGTCGCGCATGGTCCCGCTTGAGCTTCATCTCCTGCGCGAGAAAATCAACCGCCGGCTCCTTACTCTGGTAAATCCATCGATAGGTCTGGACCATCGATCGCATAAATTTCACCAGCAAAGGCCGATTTTTCTCAGCCCAGGAGCGTTTTACCGACAGCGAGGCAAGCTGATAGTTGGGGATCACGTCGACGAACCTGCCGATCTCGTTGAACCCTTGTTCTTCAGCCGCATAGTTGAGCGGCAAAGAGAGCGCGGCCGCATCGATCTGCCCCGTGGTCAGGGCCGCATAAGTTTGCGGTGAACCGCCGATAACGAGGAGCTTGTAATCCCGCGGATATTCAAGCCCCTTTACTTTCAAAACCTGTCGAAGAGCGAAGGTCACGCCTGAAGTCAAGCTAATCGCTCCAAAAGTCGCGCCCCGAAGATCCTCATAGCTCTTAAATTTTTTGGCTGCCATAATGGATTGCGTCAGACCATTGATAATGCCGCCGATCATCACGAGGTCGAGACCTTTCTCGACTGCCGCAATCGGGGCATCCGCCGCGCTCCCCGCGACGTCAAGAGAGCCGCCCGCCAGCGCCTGAATTCCAACGTCGGAAGCACGTATAACAACCAGATCGACATCCAATCCCTGGCGCTCGAAGAAGCCCATCTTGGAAGCGACCCAAAGCGGTCCATAACCAAGAGTCTTGGTCGCCGAACTGACCCGGAGCTTAATTTTTTCCTGGGCGATAGCCGGTGAGAGTTGCAGCAGAAAAACGAAAAGGAGCACGAAGACAGAGATCTTTCTGCACATGTGGTTCTCCTTCGATCACCCCTATCCTTTCCTTCCCCCGTCGAAGGGGGAAGGAAAACTTCGCCGAGCTCAAACTGACCGCAAATCGATGCTACGGATCGACGTCTTACGTCAGGACTTCTTCCGCGCGCCATTGGGCTATGGTCGCTTCATCGTAACCCAGAATCTCCCCGAGAATCTGCTCATTGTCGGCGCCGAACCTATTGGGCAGCCGCAAAGGCTCTTCTGTCATTCCTTTGAATTGTATCCCGCTGCGGGGAATCTCAAACGGTCCGATCAAAGAGTCCGAGAACCCCGCAAAATAGCTTCGGTGCCGGAGTTGCACGTCATTGAGGAGGTCCGCGCCAGTCTGTACCATGCCCGCGGCCACCCCCTCAGATTGTAGCCGAGTCATTACCTCTTCCGCGCTGCGCACCTCCGTCCACTGCTGGGCTATGGCATCGAGCTCCGACGCGCGCTGCAGCCGTGCCTCACGGTTTACGAAACGAGCGTCACCGATAAGTTCTTCCTTGCCGATCACCCGGCAAAAGCTGCGCCATTCATCATCCGTGCGGACGGAGATCACGCACCAGCGATCTTCGCCCTGGCAACGATAGCAACCGTGCGGCGCCGCCGCCGGATCGCGATTGCCTCTCGGCTCAGGATCGTAACCGTTGATCACCGCATCCAAATAGGTCGTGCCCAGCGTATAGGCCGTTCCTTCGATCTGTGCCAGATCGATGGACACACCCTTGCCTGTTAAACACGTGCGCAAAAGGGCGGCAACCATAATCGTCGGCGCCATAATAAAACCCAGATGATCCGGGTAGACGCCCTGGCTGCCTATGGGACGATCTTGATCCGGGTGATTCCAGAGATAGGTCATCCCCGAGAAAGCGGTCAGATTGAAGCCCCAGGTGCCGTAGCTGCTTTTTGGTCCTTCAGAACCAAAACCTGGCAATTTGACAATGACAAGTTGTGGGTTGACTTTTCTAAGCTCCTCATCCCCCAACCCAAGTTTGTCGAGCACCCTGGGGCGAAAGTTTTGCAATACCGCATTGGATTTGCCCGCCAGTTCCCGGATCAGCCGCACGCCGGTGGGATGTTTGAGGTTAATGCTGAGCGAGCGGACGCCGAGATTGCACTCGATGAACCTCGGCGCCGCATCGATGTCTTTGTGCTGGCCGTAGTGGCGAAAAGTATCGAGCCCGCCTTTGCGGGACTCGATCTTGATGACCTCAGCGCCGTAGCCGGCCAACAACCTGCCGGCAAACGGTCCGGCGTAGCCGGTGGTAAAGGTCAGGATGCGGACGCCTTTGAGAATTTCGTTGGTGCTATGCATTGCAATGCCGTAATGAGTTAGGTGTCAGGCGTAAGGCGCGATAGCAATTCGAACTCCTTCCGATTTGAAGCGCCTAACTCCTTACGCTTAACGCCTCACGCTCCCTTTGTCCCCGCTAAATAATTCCCTCCGTCGCCAGCTTTTCCAACTCGCGCCGCTCCAGCCCAAGCTCTCCGCAAAAAATCTCATCGTTATGCTGGCCCAACAGCGGCGCGGGAGACGGGGCTGCCCTTTCACCGTCGAGCATGAAGGGGCTCCCGGCTTGCTTGAAAGTTCCTAGCACCGGGTGGGTGACGGTGCTGAAAAAGCCCCGCGCTTTAATGTGCGGGTCTTTCATAAAATCTAGCGGCGAGTTCACCGGCAGCCCCGGGATGCCGTGCTTCTGCATGAGCTCTGCGAGATCTTCCTTGAGGAAACGGGACGTGTAACAAGTCACCTGCGCGTTAATGTAATCGGCATGGACCCGCCGCAGGTTACTATTGATCCACTTCGGATCGTCAAGCTCTGGCGGATGGTCTTCCCAGACTTTGAGCAGCAGAGGCCAGTGATTCTGGGTTACGAAAAGTGCGATCCAGCCGTTCTTGCACTGAAACAAATTGGCCGGCGCGTTGTGCTGATGCTGACTCCCAGCGCGCTTCATCACCCGGCCCTCCGCCGAGTAGTTGAAGGCGACATGTTCGTGGAGCGCCATACTGGCTTGAATCGACGCGTCGACGTACGCGCCTATGCCGCGCGTTTCCCGCTGCCACAGAGCGAGCATCGTTCCGTAGGCTGCAAACAGACTGGCATAGTAATAGGATTGGGTTTCCGGCGGATTGCATGGCGTAAGGTTAGGGTCGCCGCTGATGTAGAGCAGTCCGCCCATCGCCGTGCCGACGATATCAGGCGCCTTGTAGTGAGCGTAAGGCCCGTCTTGACCGAAACCTGTAAGCGAGATCAGAATCAACACTGGGTTTCGCTCGAGCAAAGCCTCGTAGCCCAGATGATGCGCGCTCAGATAACCCGGCTCAAAATCTTCCAGCACGATATCCGAGCGCTCAACCAAGTTTAGCAATAACTTGCGCCCGCCCTGCTTCGTGATGTCCACGGTAATGCTGCGCTTGCCCGCATTTAGATAGGCGAAGCGAAGACTCCCCTCGCCCTGCGCATCGCCTTTGGCAAAGGGCGGCTCGGTCCGTGTTGGATCGCCGCCGGGCGGTTCGACTTTGATAACGTCCATCCCCAGGTCGCGCAACAGCTTGCCGCAGAAGGCTCCCATGGATGACGCCAAATCGAGGACACGAAATCCCGGCAGCAGGGACGTTGCGTTGTTAGTATCACTCATGGGCCGCTGAACAGATTGGAGTACTGGAGTATTGGGCTTTAAATGCATCACTCCATTACTCCATCACTCCATTACTCCATTCTCCACTATGATTTGTGATTCTTGATGATATGTTGCGCGAGCCGCCAGCGCAGAACCTCA
>Ga0209819_10000660_pt1 | contig 10246 bp, 10 predicted proteins | sample PPLLak2March2015_FD_187248 | JGI IMG/M metagenome (GOLD analysis project Ga0209819, IMG submission 187248) | Freshwater sediment microbial communities from Prairie Pothole Lake near Jamestown, North Dakota, USA - PPLs Lake P7 Core (1) Depth... | ecosystem: Environmental > Aquatic > Freshwater >... | reverse complement strand
TAATCTGTAATCTGTAATCTGTAATCTGTAATCTGTAATCTGTAATCTGTAATCTGTAATCTGTAATCTGTAATCTGTAATCTGTAATCTGTTATTGGTTATTTGTAAAAGCTCTTCTGTAATAATTTATCTGCCCGACATGATAAGCAAAATGTGAAATCAATCTTGAAAGGGCATATGAATAAGTTATATTTTCCCCAAACTGAGATGAAGGAAAAATATCATCAAGCACATCATCATTGAGGTTATCAAATTCAGTATCAACTATAGTTCGTGTTATTTCTATCTGTGACAGCAAGTCTTCACGCGGAACATTTTTTACTTCAAATTCATGCTCACGCTGGCGGATATAACCTGTTTGCCCGATTGTTGCTCCAATAAAATGCTGAAGATTTCCGCATATGTGAACACATAGAGTACCGGGAGCGTTGTTAATAGAACCTCTTTTATCCCAGATTCCTTCTTCAGTTTTTATGGCGTCTATCTCTTCACGAAGCTGGTCAAGGTACCTGATGAAAAGGTCTTTGTAAAGCAGGATTAATTTGTTTTTTACTTTTTTCATATTATTTCTATACCTAAAACCGCATCTCTCAATTTTCCGTTCGGCTGTTTGTAAAATGGCACTCCCAGTATTTGCATTGATTGTACCTTCATATCATATTTAATATCTTTTAGTGTATCGGATTTTTCTGCCTCGATTGAAAGGAAAATGAACTCTGCAATCTTTTTTGCATCTACTTTTGTGAAGTTAAATCCGGTCATTTTTACATTGTACTTTTGCGGAGATGCTACAGGATTTCTTAATGTAAATGTACCGCCCAGATTTTTTACCGAGTCAATTGTCATCCAGAAAGCAGGTACATAAAATAACACATTGCCTTCAGTTTTGTTAGGACTTCCGAACAGGTTCGATATCCATCCTCCCGATGAATTACGCGAGATAATGTTCACATAAGTATTCATCAGCCAGAAAGGTTTATAAATGAGTTCTCCCTGTCCCTGAACTATTGGTTTAGCAAAGTTAATTTCAATTGGAACAAGATTATCATCAATTATTTCATAACCGTTGCCGCAGCTTGAACAGTAAACAACATTATCATTAACTTCGACAACCAGCCCGCTGTCACATGACGGGCATTTTAAAGCTATTAATTTAAAATCTTCCACTACTTTAGTTTATAAGGTTTATAAAGTTTGTAAAGTTAAAAACGTTTATAAAGTAATCATAAGATTTTAAAATCATACACCTTTATGAACTTTATAAACCTTATGAACTTTAAGAACTATCTTCTATTTTCTTAAAAAGCTTGAAGCAAAACTAACTACATCACCGACATCCATATTTGCTGTAATGGGCGATCCTTTCACAATATTTTTCGCGGCAGGTTTCTTTGTTTCAACAACAATTCCGGTTCCTTCTTCAATTTCCCCGCCATACCGGAATTTCTTATACGCCCACTTGATGATAAATATACCGAAAATAATTGCAAATACATATATAGCCAGTGCTGCTTTTGCACTGTCTTCTCCTCCCACTATACCAAATGCACCGAAGAATGTTGCCAAATACATCCCGACTCCCAGTCCTAAAATTCCAACTACTGCCCGGTAAAGATTATTACCCGGTGCTTTACCATAGCAAATTGAGCCGTCTTCACCATCTACAACTACCTGGTAAGTACGGTTTTGGAATACATATCTCACTACCCAGAGAGGATAATAAACGATATTTACACCCGGACGTACGAGGTCATTATGCTGGAATGTAACCTGGTCAACCCTTGTGCTGTTAATTGCTTCCTGAACAAAATCAGCTTTAGCCTGGTCTGAAATTTCCTGTTCTGATGATACGATATTGAACAGCATTCCTTCAGTTTGAAGCTGTTCAAAATTAACAGGACGCATTTCATCACCTGTTAGATTTACCTTTCTTACACCAAGCTCAGCAACATCACAGGCTGCATATGTCCTGTCATAACTTTGAAGTATCTTCTTTTCTACATCAACATAATATGTTTCAGTTCTGCCGTTAACAGTTCTGGTTCTTCTTTCTCTTCCAAAAACCCAGCCTATAACGTCAGCTCTTACCCGCCAGTAGGGGATATAAACCAGGAACGCATCATCAACCTTGCATGATGTTTTTAATCCTCTGGCTTTAGCTAATCCTTTGCCAAGCCAGCCCAATGTATTTTGAATAGCAATATTACGCTGAAGCTTATTTGGCACATAAAACTTCAATGCACCATCAACACCTTTAGTAATAAGCAGAGTACCGCAGTATTTGCAGTTAAAGGATTTAACTCCCTCTCTCATATCCTGTTCGCCATTGCAAGCAGGACAGGTAACGCCTTTTAATAATTTTTCAGCCAACTTTAGAGTTCTTTAAGTTTGTTAAGTTTGTTAAGTTTGTTAAGTTTGTTAAGTTTGTATTAATCTCTTAAATATTTTATCAACCCCATAATCATTCTGGAAATCTCGGAACATTTTGCATAAATATCTTTAAATATATTATCATCAACATGTTTTCGGTCTAAAGCTACATACATTGCAGATTGAATCTCTGATGTTGAACCATGTGATATATTAAGATAATTAATAAACTCTTTATTACTTCTTCTACCAAAACCTTCTGCAATATTTAACATAATTGATAAAGCTGCACGGTTCACTTGATTTTTTAATATAATATCTGCTTTAAATTTACCGCATTCTGTAATTTTATCAAGTTCTCTTACTAATTCCCTGGTTTTATCCAGGCATTTATATCTTCAAATCTATTAAATGTTGACACTATAATAAATTTCTTTAAACAAAAATATTTCTTTAGTTTTGGAAAACTCTTTAAGTTTAGAAAACTTAATAAACTTAAAGAACTTAATAAACCTAAAGAACTTATTATACTTTTTTCGCTATAAAATATGCCATTATCATTAATGGTAATGATACAAGCCCATAGGCAAAGACTTTAAATATTTCGCCGTTAATAAACCCTCCATCTGAATCTCCAATGGCAAAGCCCAATACAAAGCATATTATAGACGTAATCAGAAAAGCAACTATTCCCATAATAAATAATACTCTGAAAGGTGCTTCGCTCTTTGCCGGATAAACATTAGCATAAACAAGTCCTGATGAAGCCTCAACCAATGCAGTATAGGTCTGATTATTAAAATAATAATAGAACTGGTAAAATGGAATATGCACCAATGCAGCTTCGGCAACAGTATCTAAGTTAACTCCTGAGCTTTGCAGCCATGTTTTCGCGGAATCATACAATACATCCGGTTTTACAATTTCATCGTCATTGTATGATTTCTGGTCATAAAATTTCAGTGAACCTGCAGGTATAGGTAATTTCTTTATTTCTGAAACTGATGTTGATGCAGCCGGCTGGATATAAATTTTATCTCCGGCTGTATCTTTGGTTTTAAAATACCAGACAGGAAAATAATAAAAGCTGGTTTTAGCCATCTGGGCTTTCTTATCAAGGTCTTTTACTGTATGATTTCCTGCCATCCATCTTTTTAAATTGCCTTCAGCTTCATTTGGTTTAAAGTTGCATGCAATTACGTAGTGGAAAACGACTTTTCTTTTATCAAGGAACAGTGAAGAGGCACAGAAGGGGCATTCAATAAAAGTCTCGTCCTGCTGAACTTCTACATCTGCTGCACATTGAGTACATTTTATTTGCATAATATGTTATATTCCCGCAAAAGCCAGCACGCCGCAGGCAGGCGGGAATCGCTAAATTTTAAATTATTGTTATTTTTGATTGAAGAGACCCCGCCTGCCTGCTTCAGGCAAGCGGGGATTCCACTTTATAATTTAGAGAGTAATTCTTTCTTCTTGGTATTAAATTCTTCTTCGGTCAATGCACCGGCTTCTTTAAGCTTAGCAAGCTTTTCAATCATAGCAATAACATCATCAGATGATTGCTTGGTCTGCTGCTGCCCGCCTTGCTGCTGCTGCTGCCCCATTGAGCCCATCATCATATTGGCCATAGTCATACCGGCACCAAGTCCTACACCAATACCTGCTGCTCCGCCCTGACCTTCATTTTCAGCGGCTTTTTCCATTGCCTGTGCAGTTTTGAATTTCATGTATGAATCAAGATTACCAACTGCTGACATCGAGCTTCTTTCGTTTATCTTCTCCTGTACATCATCCGGAGGAACAATACCTGCAATAATTAAATCTGTGAGCTCAATACCCATTGCATTGAAGAAGTCTGTGACCTCAGCTTTAATTCCTGTTTCTATCTGTCCATAGAATTGTCCGAGATCGAAAACGGTCTTAAGATTTCTTCCAAGGACAACATTCATTTTAGAAACAATTGAATCACGCAGGTAATCTTCTATCTCCATTGTTGTATATTTACCCTGCGTACCCACAATTTCCATAATGAACTGTTTTGGGTCTTTTACCCTGATTGAAAACTTACCCGAAGCACGAAGCTGAACATAGTTAAGTTCACTATCTCTGAAGTTAATTGGCGACTTAGTACCCCATTTCAAATCGATAAATTTCTTCAAAGAAACAAAATATGCCTGTGCCTGGAATGGAGAATTGAATCCAAAAGGAAGGGATAGCAGCTTAGTGATTAATGGTATATTTGCAGTAGTAAGTGTATGTCTTCCTGCAAAAAAAGTATCAAGTGCTTTCCCGTCACGGTAAAATACTGCAGCCTGAGCATCCTGCACAATAAGCTGTGCTCCCATTTTGATATCGGTTGAACCGCCCTGCGGCTCTCTGTGAACCATCTCACGCCCTGAATCATCAAAAAATTGAATTATTTCTAGTGCTATTCCCATATTTCATCCTTTTATATAATTGTGTTGTAAAATTTTACTTAAATTAATAACTTATGTGCAAATATACAATAATTTTCCAAAAATATTTTAAAATTATTTTTGTAGGCATTATTACGGATATATACCTGTATATTGTCTGCCCTGATATTGTGTACTATTTAAATCCGTTTTCTAAACATTAATAAGATAGTTAATGCAGAAAAATAACAATATTCTTGCACCGTCATTGCTTCAAAGATTGGGATTATTTACAGCGACTACAATTGTGATAGGTTCCATGATTGGTTCCGGTATTTTCAAGAAGTCCACTACCATGGCAACTGACCTGGGTGCCCCCGGTATACTTATAGCAGTGTGGGTTATTGCCGGTATAATAACTTTAGCCGGAGCGCTTACCAATGCAGAAATAAGCGGTATGCTGCCAAGAGCAGGTGGGCAGTATGTTTATTTCAGAGAAATGTATGGTAACTTTATGGGTTATATTTACGGCTGGTCAATCTTTTCTGTTATACAAACCGGCTCAATTGCAGCTATTGCTTACATTTTTTCCACTTATCTGGGTTATTTCTTCGAAGCTCCCAGGCTTTCACCTGAATGGGAAGCATGGGGATTTTCAATTCCCATTGCGGGGGTAAGTGTGCTTGACCTATATCCCCTTAAGGAAATTGGTTTAAAGATAATGACTATCTTTCTAATTCTATTTCTTTCTACAGTAAATTATATTGGTGTTGTATTCGGCGGAATGGTTAATAATATATTTACTACACTCAAATCCGCTGCAATTGCTTTTATTGTAATACTTGCTTTAGCTTCGGGGGCAGGAAGCGGTGCTCATTTTACTCCATTTGTTAATGAGTCATTTCAATATCCTTCAGGTACATTACTGGGGGGAATAATACTTGCACTGAGCGGTGCGTTCTGGGCATATGACGGATGGAACAATATTACATATCTTGGGGCTGAAGTTAAACAGCCGCAAAAAAATATCCCTAAAGCTTTATTTATGGGAGTAGGATTTGTGATTGTAGTATATGCTCTGGTTAATCTTGCTTACTTATATATTCTTCCTGTAGAAACAATTGCAGGTTCAACACTGCTTGCATCGGATGTAATGAAAGCAATAGTAGGTGATTGGGGCGGTGCTTTTGTTGCTGTTGCCGTTATGATTTCTACTTTTGGAACAACCAACGGTACGATACTTGCTTCAGCAAGAGTATATTATGCAATGGCTAAAGACGGATTGTTTTTCAGGAAGCTGGAGGATGTTCATCATAAGTACAGAACACCCGGTCCATCCATTGTTGTACAGGGAATTTGGGCATCAATGATTGTAATGACAGGTACATTTGACCAGATAACCGATATGCTGATATTTGTATCATGGATATTTTACGGACTTGGAGCTTACGGTGTATTTGTTTTACGCAAGAAGATGCCAAATGCAGAGCGTCCTTATAAAGTTATAGGTTATCCTGTATTGCCGATAGTATTTGTATTATTTTCTGCATTCTTTGTTATATTCAGTTTTAAGGAAAATATCAGAAATGCCGTTTTTGGGCTTTTACTCGTTATTATCGGTATACCGCTATATTTTTGGTTTAAGAAAAAAGGCGAATCTGTTAAAGAAAACACATAATATTATTTGTATTATTTTAAATTAAATATTGCGTTTCGCTGATATTTTATGTTTCACGTGAAACATTTGTATAAATTATGCGACACGTAAATATAGCAATTTAGCACAATTGGGTAATTGTTAATACCTAAACAATAAGACTAAAGTTTAGTTTTCAATATTGCCGATTTTGTTCCATAATTGAGGTTTTCGTGATGAAATATATGCTCAAAAAATCACGTTAACCTTTTATATATATAATTGTTACCGGATATTTTGTGAATATGAAAAAGATTTTAAATATATTTTATACTGAATTCATCGTGACGTCATTATAAAATGAATGATTTTGAAATAAAATTGAAGGAATTATAATATTTGCAATATATCTCTCGTCCGGTATCATCTTTATTCTAACATTGGGGCATAAATGAGATTTATTAATTAGCTCAGGTTTGGAGAAATTTAAATCAGCCTGCATATTCTCAAATCGTTGTCGCTTTAAAAATAACAATATGGAGTGCATTAACCGTGTTAATGCATATAAATAGTTTCGTACGTCAGTTTCCTCTGCATTCTTATTTATGAAAATTTTATATTAGATTTTGTTAAATATTATTTATTTAAATCTTATTGAGTGACCCGCGAGCAATCGGGGCAGGCACTGACAGTACGAGTCACTATTTCACTCCGCCTAGGCGAATTCACTATTTTGTATATTCTTTTGTATGTTTACTTTCATTATTATCATTTATAATTAAGTATGTTAAAAGAAATATTTAACATACTTAATTATAAATGACCGCAATGAACAAAAATATTTTTGTATTTGTATTTTTTTCCCTCCTTTTATTTTTCAGCCGGCAAGTCTTTTCGCAAATAGCAATTGATATAGATTCAATTAAAACAGGTAAGGTGTATAAATTAATCATGTATGATAATCAGGAATTTATTGGAAAAGTTATTAGCAAAGATAATGAATCCTTAAAAATATCTTCCGGTAAAGTTACTTATAGATTACATAACCGGGATATTCATGAGATATATAAGGATGCCGGACATTCAGTTTATGAATATATATTTAGTGTTAGCGGAGGAATTACATATTACGGCGAGAGTGAAAGTTATCATTATCATTATTCTGTTCATAACAGTATAAATGGATTTAATGCCGGAATAGAAGGTATACATCCTATAAAAAAAACTAACGGACTAAGACTTTCTTTGCATTACAACAGCCTTCACAGAGATGATGATACTACAACAGCATCTCAAATATTTACATACACTGATGTGAATATTTACTCACTCACAGGGGATTACCTTTTGGGTAACTTCAATACTAAAAATAAATTCTATTATTATTTTAATATGGGAGCGGGTTTCCAAATTGTTGATGAAGGTACCTATACTTATACATATCTTAATAATACGTTCACTTATAATCCGAAACCTGTTTTTAAACTTATGATTGATTTGGGATTTACTGCAGGAATAAAAATTTCAAAAAATTTCGGATTATTCACTCATGCTCAATTTAATAATGTTTTCAATGGCTGGTTAATTTTTCTATATGATGACAGATCATATCCTTTAAGTGCAGGAATTTCTTATATGTTTTAATAAATAAGTATTCCATATGAGTTTTAAAATTTTATTTTGCATAATACTTTTCGTACTGCTTCTAAGTCCTTTATTCTAAAGTGACCGCCGGGTTCTTGGGGTGGACACACAGATAGTACACTGCATTAGTATGGTTGTTGGACGAGTGGATAACCGGAGAATCTTTCATCCATTGCAAGAACTCATCCGACGACCTGTGCCTGATATAAAATTTTTGTAAGTAAAGATAATTCTTACTTATTTTGAAAGTCGTCGGATGAGCGCCCTATTGGATATAGAATTGAGAAGATTACTCGTCCTACGACTTTCAAAAATAGATAAGAGTATTTAATAATTTAGAGTGATTTAAAATAGTACAGGTCGTAGGACGAGTGGATAACCGGAGAATCTTTCATCCATTGCAAGAACTCATCCGACGACCTGTGCCTGATATAAAATTTTTGTAAGTAAAGATAATTCTTACTTATTTTGAAAGTCGTCGGATGAGCATTCTATTGGAAATGTAGTCGTCGGATGAGCATTCTATTAAGAGTGGGGTTAGCCTGTCCTGTGAACAGGAGGGATGGGGTGAAAGGTTTCTTTTTTGTATGTTTATTTTCAATTATTCAATTTATTATTAAGTATGTTAAACTTTCTGTTTAATATTTCTTAAAATATGTCTGCAAATAAAAATATTATTATATTTTTTGCTCTTCTCTTCATTTCACTTTTTTCTCATAATATCTTTTCACAGCCGGCAGATATTGATTCATTAACTGCAGGAAAATATTATAAGGTTACATTGTATAATGATAAGGAATTTATCGGCAAGCTAACTTACACTGATTCTGTTTATATAAAAATATCTGATAATAAAAATATTTATAAAATCAGAAAAGATGATGTAATAAGTGTTTCGGAATAACCATATGGCTTAAAGAAGACATATATAATTAGTATAAACGGCGGTTATACGCTTGCCCCGAATAATAGTTATATTTACACTTCGGGCAGTAAAATTTCTTTAACCGGATTTAATTTTGGTGCTGATATAATATATTTATATTCATCTGCCAACGGGATTCGTTTAAATCTAAATTATACCTCTTTAAAAAAACCTGCCCACACAGATGAAATGATACTTGCAATTTATCCGCCAAGTTATAATAGTGAAGATGAGTCAATTGTCAGCTTAATAACATTCAGAACTGATTATATATTTAGTGAGGTTTCTCCAAAAGATAAATTTTTTTATTATTTCAGCGGCGGTATAGGAATATGTATATTCCGCGAGACTTCATATAATAATTACCTTTTTGTAAATGACACACTGAGGGAGACACATAATAACCGTTCGAAAAATCTTGGCAGCCTTTTATTCGCTTTTGGAGTCTCTGCAGGGTATAAAATTAGCAAAAATACCGGAATTCAGGCGCAAATTGAATATAATTTCATTACAGGTGAAAAGGTTACCGAACGTATAAGTTTTGGCTTTATTCCTTTTAAGATTGGGATGTTTTTTGTCTTATAAGTTACATTACGCAAAAATCAAGAAACTATACATTTCAGCCCTGAGCTCCGGGTACTCGCATAGGCGTTAAGTTAACACTAAGGAGATTTGAAATTGATAAAAGACAAGGGTTAACAGTATTGATATGAATGTTCCATAAATAATGTTAAATATCATATAAATAATTCTAATCATTAATGTTTTCATTACCCCTTGCCAATCACAATTTAACACAGAGTAAACACATAAGCGTCAAGTTAAGGATGAAGAGATTCCATCTTTGTCCCTTCAAGGATTGAATTTTTACTTACTTATTATTCTATGAAAGAATATTCACACTTACATGGAGAGTCTGAAGATGGAATCTCTCAGTGTTGGATTTCACCTTACGCAAGAGTGTAATCATAGGGTAAGATTTGAGTATTTGTATTTAATTTCAGTTCCTGTCCTCACCCGGATTGATTTCGGATTTCGGATTGCCAATTGCGGATTGAAAAGCTTGCACTTTAAAATACTAAGATGAGAACGAAAAGTTAAAATATTTTCACTATAAAATCACATATTAAACAGATTATCCAAGTTTGCATGGTTTATAGCCTTAACACAAAGTTCACAAAGGATACAAAGAACACAAAGAAATACAATAAAAATATAAAAAGCAGGACTTTGTGAACTTTGTTTTCTTTGTGCACTTTGTGTTGAAGCCCT
>Ga0209819_10000658_pt1 | contig 10255 bp, 11 predicted proteins | sample PPLLak2March2015_FD_187248 | JGI IMG/M metagenome (GOLD analysis project Ga0209819, IMG submission 187248) | Freshwater sediment microbial communities from Prairie Pothole Lake near Jamestown, North Dakota, USA - PPLs Lake P7 Core (1) Depth... | ecosystem: Environmental > Aquatic > Freshwater >... | reverse complement strand
TTAACTTCGCTAAGTCCTTCTCCACCGCCTTTGCATCTTCCGCCAACTCTTGATCTGACACGTTCGGCCGATGGTACAGCGTAAAAACCAACTCACTGCCATCGTTGTTTGGTAAAACCCGCATGGGGTTATAGAATTTGGCGCCGGACGATAAAGTGACATCGTGATCCAAAACCCCAAATTGATTTTTCTCAGCGAACTTAACTTTCACCGTTCCCATTGGGGATTCAGCTATCCATTCCTCATTGACTCTTGTTATCGAACCGCTGAGTCCCACCGCCCATTTGGGCAGGTTCTGAGGATTCGACGCAAACTCATAAACCAGAGCCGCGGAGCGATTGATCGAGACACTGATATGTTTAGCGATAAACGTCATCGGAATCTCCTTATGATTTTTGTTTTCCGGGCACAAGCTATCCGATGGGCGTTCTTGTTTTGCGAGGCGGTTTCGCTAACAGGATCAAGAGCGAAGACGTGAATAGCGCGCAAGAAAAGATGATGAAAGACAGATTGTAGGTGCCCATGCGATCGTGGAGAAAACCGAAAAACGGCGCGCCGCTGGCGGCGAACAGATGGGAAAAGAAAAGCGACAGTCCGCGCACCGTTCCCAGAGAGACGCGGCCGAAGAAATTGGCCCAGATCACTTCGCGTAGCACGAAGCTGCCGGCTAGACCGGTACCGTAGAGAAAAAAACCGGTATAAACGAGCAAGATATCGGCGCTCGATATGGCGACCACCAGCCCCACTCCCTGGATCATAAACTGGACACAGGAAACCTTCCTGATATCGAATCGGTCGGCGAGCGCGCCCCAGACTAGCGTTGAGCCGAGTTGGGTGAGCGCGATCGTGCTCATGAAGGACGCGGCGATCAGCGGCGAGTAGCCGATGTCGGTGACATAAGAGAAAATGTGCAAATTGAGGCCGGCAATGCCGACACTGGCGATACCGAAAGTGACAATCAGGAGCCAGAAGGTTGGCAGCCGTATGACCTCAGACCGGCTCCAAGATGTCTCCGCTGCCATGGTTCGTCTTTGCTCGTTAGATGGCGTCCCCCGAGCAGGCCGTGGCTTGTTGGGGTTTTGGTTCGGTGATTCGCCATCCGGGTGAAGTCCGATGTCTTCGGGTCTTCTGTGCATGAAGATGAGCGCCGGCACAACGACTAGAAGCGGCGCGACGATGCCGAAAATAGCCCATGTGCCGCGCCATCCGACAAGCACAAACAGCGATGCGGCACACAAAGGAATAGCGAGTTTAGCAACGCCCGTCCCCAAATTCGCGATACCCATAGCGCGACCGCGCTTGCGCACGAACCATTGCGCGATCGTGACGTTCATGACCAGGGAACCGAGCAGGGCTTCGCCGGCGATCACTAACGAGCAACGGACCAAAACGAACTGCCAGAAGTTTTGCACCAGTCCTGAGAGCAACAGCCCTGCCCCTTCCATCAGGGCCCCGAGGACGAGCACTCCCCGGCCGCCGTGGCGGTCGATCCAGGGACCAAGGAGGGGAACGATCAGAGCGGCGATGCCAATCTCGAACGTGCGAATCAGTGAAAAAGCGCCGCGCGAAACGTCAAGTTCTTCGGTTATCGGTTTGAGAAAAATGCTCAACGTGCTGGAAAAAGCGAAGGTTCCGGCGATATTGACAAGGATACCGACACCGACGATGTACCAGCCGTAGAAAAACGACGATGATCGCGCGCCATTTGCGGCGTAGCTTCTGTTATCCATGTTAAAAAAATGGAACGGGGACTGCTAAGAATTGACTCGGATATTATAGAACTCAGTGTTGCTAAGAAAAAAGTTTTCTGACTTGTTCATGTTTGTGAGCAAATCCTAGACCCTCATCACAACTTCCATGATATGCGTGTTGGTGGATAGTCCGCGTCTCGTCGACTTGGGCGTTGCAGGAACGGGATAGGTGACGCTTCAGTTCGATTCCGATTGATGGAGAATTCAATTCAATCCTGGCGTTACTTGATCACCTTATCCGCCCGCGCGAGGACGTTCGGCGAAATAGTCAGGCCGATCTGCTTGGCCGCTTTCAGATTGATCATCATCTCGAACTTCATCGCCTGTTCGACTGGGAGTTCTGCCGCCTTAGTTCCTTTGAGGATTTTATCCACGTAGACTGCTGAGCGGCGGAGCATATCTGGCACGCTCGGGCCATATGACATCAAACCTCCCGCATCCACAAACTGACTCTGTCCGTAGATTGCAGGGAGACGCTTCCTTGCCGCAAGCTCCACGATGCGTTGTCTATGAGAGACAAACAGACCCTCCTGAACCACAAGAAGCGCGCCTGCACGTTGACTGCTGGCACTCGCGAAGACCTGCTCGAACTCGCCAGGATCGCGCACCTCCAGAGATTGAAGTTTCAACCCTAAACTCTGTGCCGCATTCGGTAGTTCCTTCCAGGCGATCGCCCATACTGGATTGTCTGGATTCCAAAGGACACCGATGCGGGAAACCCCGGGAATAGCTTCCCTAAGCAGCTCCAGTTTTTTGGTCTCTAAATCGGTTGTTAAGATGGCAAACCCAGTGAGGTTTCCGCCCGGCCGCGCCAAGCTGGCGACAAGTCCCGTTTCAACAGGGTCGCCACTGACCGCTACTATTGGAATTATCTTCGTCCCTTGCTTGGCGGCTAGAGTTCCCGGGGTAGTCCACGTAACGATAACGTCGACCTTGAGACGAACAAGTTCCGCGACGTGGGTGGGGAGTTCCTTCAGTCCCTCTGCCAGTCGATATTCAACAAGGATGTTCTCACCTTCTACGTAACCGAGCTGGCGCAGACCTTTCCGGAATTCTTCTTTATAAGCTGGGGAACTCACCCCAGGTTGGAGGAAACCAATCCGGGGGAGTTTCTTCGCCGGCTGCGCCTCGGCTATGACTGCAACAGCAAGCAGTACCACTGGAAGCAGGATTGATAACAGGCCAGCTTTCTTCATCGCACCCCCAGTTCTCGACGTTATGTATCACGCGGAGGGAAATAAAGAAAAGATAATTTGCGGCTAAAGTCGACGGAAAGTTGTCGAGTAGGAAGGCCGGATTTTCCTAAGATTGGACTGAACGATGCAACGATAAAAGCTGGCGTGGATTCGGCGGAGGGAGAAAACAGTCTAAGCGGGATAGACCGAAACTTACGGTCTGAATTCAATGTGGCATCATTTTGCGCGTCGACTTGCAGGTCGACGCCTTGACCTTCGCAGGTACATACCCACCCCGAGGTCATGCAGATTTTGTATTGTGAAATTTGCCTCCTTGTAACCATCGGCAGGGCTTTGGTATTTAACTGTTACCGAGGGCCTAACCCATGAAATATCAAAGGCCACGGCTCTGTGTCGATCCAAGTAGTCACCGACTACACGCAAGGCTAAAGAAAGGTTGTGACGTTCCTGGCCAGAGTCTGAGCCGCGTCTCGACTGTCCCAAAGCTTCCAGACGGTTAGTGTCAGAACTCCTATAGATTAGAGGTTCAGTAGGCCCTCGAGGATTAAAAAGGATCTTATCGGAATCTCCGGGTCCCCGAACCTTTTCAGTGATACTCTCTAGAAAGCTGGGCTCCCAGTTACGGACGATGTATTTTCCACCCGCTTTTTCCAATGTGAAAGTGTTAATGCGGAGCACCTCTAATGCTTGACCGATTACTCTAAGAGATTGGGAGTATGAGAGAATGGCAGGTGTCATCAAAGACTAATCCCCGAAGTAAGGTAAGGGGAGCAATCCGTTTGCCATGAGGCCCGGACAGAAAATTGAGAATTTCTGCGACACCAGGTTCCCTTAACTCTCGATCCATTTACAAGAGTGTATTGCGTGACATAGCGTGCTTGCCGGTCCACCCTCACCGCGCGGTAGATTCGATCGTAGGAGAATTCAATTCAATCCTGGCGGCGCAGCTTGGTTTTCTGCCATCACTTGATCACTTTATTCGCTCGCGCGATCACGTCGGGCGGAATTGTTAGACCAATCTGTTTTGCCGCCCTAAGGTTGATGATGAATTCAAACTTCGTTGCCTGCTGCACAGGTAGGTCAGCGGGTTTCGTTCCCTTGAGGATCTTGTCCACATAAACAGCCGCGCCTCGATAGAGATCAATGTCGTCCCCCCCGTAGGACATGAGCCCACCCTCATCGACGAATTCCTTCTGTGGGTAGATAGCAGGAAACCGGTATTTGCCGGCAAGCTCGACGATCCGCTTTCTTTCGGCGAAAAAGAGGCGACCGCCGCCGGTCATAATCGCGCCCATCTGCTTCGCCTTTGCGGTGCGAAACGCTCTCTCTAATCCTTTGGCGTCGGCTTCGGCCTCGATCTCCTCCAATTTTAGCTTCAGCAGCGGAGCTGCAGCCCTGAGATCTTTCACCGGGAGGTCTCCTGTTACAAGGCGTGTCACCTGCCGCAAAAATCCAACTCGGGTGAGCTTGGGGACTGCTTCCCTGAGTATCTCCAGCCTTTTGGTGCTTAGCTCAATACTTAAACCCGAGAAGCCGGTGACGTTGCCTCCCGGCCGCGCCAGACTGGCAACCAAACCTTCACCGACGGGGTCTGGATTGGCCATCATCACGATAGGGATGGTAGTGGTAGCGTTCTTGGCCGCCAATGCCGGCACCCTCCCTGTGGTCACGATCAGATCTACCTTAAGGCGAACCAGCTCCGCTGCAAGCTCAGGTAGGCGGTCAGTTTTTCCTTCTGCAAATCGGTATTCGATGGTTATGTTCTTTCCTTCAATCCAGCCGAGTTTGCTCAGTTCCTGCCGGAACGCGTCCACGTAAACCGCGCTACCACCAGTGCTTCGATCTAGGAAACCTATGCGGAACATTTTCCCTGTCTGCTGCGCCTCGGCTGTAACTCCAAGAGCAAGCAACACCACTGCAACAAGGATTGATGGCAACGCAGCCTTCTTCATTGCGCACCTCATTTCGAGCGTTATGTATCACACGGATAGAGATAAAGGAAAGTGTGATTTACACGGCGGAAGGCAACAGGAGGAAGGCCGGATTTATTCTAAGATTGAATTGAACGACGCGACAGTCGCGTCTTGTAGGATTAGGTCGTAGGAGAATTCAGTTCAATCCTAGCATCGCGCGTGGTTACTTGATCACCCGGTCCGCCCGCATCAGCACGTTCGGTGGGATCGTCAGGCCGATCTGTTCGCTGCTTTAAGATTTATGATGAAGTCGAATTTCTTCGGCTGCTCGACGGGGAGGTCTGCGGGCTTTGCGCCTTTGAGGATCTTGTCCACAAACGTAGCTGCGCGGCGGTACAAGTCGGTAACGCTCACGCCGTAGGACATAAGCCCGCCGTCTTCCACCCATTCTGGCGCGTGGTATATCGCCGGTAGCCGGCTCCTTACCGCGAGGTCCACAATCTGTTTTCGCTGAGCATTGAAGACCCCGCCCTGCAGTACGAGGACTGCGTCAGCACGCCCTTTGCGCGCCTCTCGGAATACAGTCTCAATATCCTTGGGACTTAGGACGTCCAGGTATTGAAGCTGTACCTTGAACACCCCTGCCGCGGGTTCCATCTCTTTTAACACTTGTGCGGTGCCCGAGGTGGTCGAAGTCCCGAGGATGGCCAGGCGCGAGAGCCTGGGGACGATCTCCTTCAGTAGCTCCAGCCGTTTTCCGCTAATCTCTGGGGCAAGGTTGGACAATCCAGTAATGTTCCCGCCAGGTCGCGCGAGGCTGGCGACGACCCCGCTCCCAACCGGATCAGCGTCGTTCGCCATGACAATGGGAATCGTGCTCGTCGCTTCCTTGGCGGGACGGATTGATGCCGGACCGGCCAGGACGATGACGTCTACCCCGAAACGCACTAGCTCGGCCGCGAGCCCTGGAAGGCGATCTAGTTTTCCCTCTGCATACCGATACTCAATGACAATGTTTTTCCCCTCCACGTACCCAAGCTCGCGCAGACCCTGCCGGAATGCCTCGAGGCGGGCCGAGATAGCGGAAGGGGAGCTAGCACCCAGGAATCCTATCCGGGGTATTTTTTTCGGCTGCTGCCCCCACGCAGAATAGCAAAGTGCAAAGAGCATAGCGCAAAGTGTCAGGACCGTGAGTTTTTTCTTCATGTCTTTTTCTCAGTTTCGATCCACGTGTCACTCGATACCTAACACTCGCCCCTTCTCACTTGATCACTTTATTCGCCCGCGCTAGCAGTTCCGGCGAAAGTATCAGTCCGATCTGTTTCGCTGCTTTCAAGTTGATCACGAATTCGAACTTCGTTGCCTGCTGCACTGGCAGATCAGCCGGTTTGGCACCTTTCAAGATCTTGTCCACGTACACAGCCGCGCGCCGGAACAGGTCATCGTAATCCACGCCGTAGGACATGAGACCGCCCTCATCAACGAAGTCCTTCTGGAAGTAAATAGCCGGCAACCGATATTTGACCGCAAGCTCGACGATCCGCTTTCTTTCGGCGAAAAAGAGGCGACTGCCGGTCGTCATAATCGCGCCTATCTGCTTCTGCTTTGCGGTTTTAAACGCGCGCTCCAATCCTTTGGCGTCGGCTTGGGTCTCGATCTCTTCCAATTTCAGCTTCAGTGCCAGAGCCGCGGGCCTGAGCTCTTTCAGTTGGAGGTCTTGTCCTATGCTGGCTCCCGGCGGCCGCAGAACTCCAACTCCAACGAGCTTGGGGACCGCGTCATTGAGTACCTCTAGCCTTTTGGTATTTAACTCGGGGGCTAAACCTGAGAACCCGGTGACGTTGCCTCCCGGCCGCGCCAGACTTGCAACCAGACCTGCAGCCACCGGATCCCCAGCGTTTGTCATCACGATGGGGATGGTAGTGGTGGCGCTCTTGGCAGCTAACGCCGGTGGCGTCGATACGACCACAATTAGATCAACCTTAAGACGAACCAATTCCGCTGCAAGCTCAGGTAGCCGCTCAAGCTTTTGCTCGGCAAACCGGTACTCGATGGTGATATTCCGTCCCTCAATCCATCCTAGCTTGCTCATTTCCTGCCGGAATGCATCGATGAGGACCGCCATGCCGGAAGCAGCGCTTGCGTCCAGGAAACCTATGCGGCGAACTTTCCCTGGATGCTGCGCCTCGGCCGAAAAGCAAAGGGCGAGGAGCAAAGTGCAAAGAGCAATACGCATGACGTTCTTGCTCATAAGTTGTTCTCTGATTTCTCGCCCTTTGCTGTTTGCCCCATGGGCTTTGCGAGTTTTCACTTGACCACCCTGTCCGCCCGGTAAAGTAACGATTGCGGGATCGTCAGGCCGATCTGCTTCGCCGTCTTAAGATTGATCACCAATTCGAATTTTGTCGGCTGCTCAACTGGCAGATCGGCAGGCTTGGCTCCCTTCAGAATTCTATCGACGTAGTATGCGACGCGCCGGTAACTGTCCGCTTCGTCCGCTCCCTAAGACATGAGCCCGTCGGCCTCCACAGATTCTCTGCTCTGGTATATCGATGGCAACCGGCTCTTTAACGCAAAGCCGGTTATCTGTTTGATAACGGTTGTTACCGCGCGGCCGCCGGGCACATACAGTCCATTCGGGCGCTGTTCGTTTAGCGCAGTGAATACTTTGTCTAATCCGTCCCCAACTCGTATCTCCAAAGGCTCAATGGTCAACCGCAGCCCTCGCGCCGCGGACGGGAGAACCTCTTTCACCTCACGTACAAGGCCTGGAATGGCCGGATCGTAGAGAACCGCGACACGGGCAATTTTTGTACTCGTTTCTTTGAGTAGCTCCAGTCGCTTACCGCCTAGTTCTCTGGCTAAGAGCGTAATGCCGGTGACGTTGCCGCCGGGACGAGCAAGGGTTTCAACCAGGCCTGTTTCGACAGGATCGGCGCCAGCGCCCACCATTACGATGGGAATTGTCTTGGTCGCATTCTTGGCCGGCCAAACCCATATGGACCCTCCTGATACCACGATGACATCAACCTTGAGACGGACCAGTTCGGCGGCAAGCCCAGGGGCCCGATCGAGCTTACCTTCCCCATAACGGTACTCGATGACGACGTTCTGTCCTTCTATATAGCCAAGCTCGCGCAGAGCCTGCCGAATTGCCTGGGCGCGGGCGGAATCACGAGTTGGGTCGGACGACGATAGATAGCCTATTCGTGGGACTTTCTTCGCCTGCTGCGCCTCGGCTATGACCGCAACAGCAACCAGTACCGCTACAACAAGGATTGATGGCACCGCAGCCCTCTTCATTGCGCACCGTTTCGAGCGTTAATTTATCACGCGGACGGAGATAAAGGAAAGTGTGATTTATACGGCGGAAGGCGACAGGTAGTTCTTCGAGTAGGAAGGCCAGAATCAGCCTAGGATTGAACTGAACGACGCGTCACTCCCGTCTTGTAGGAGGCTTCAATATACTGGCCGACGTCGCTGCGCTCGGTCTGCCCTATCAAGCGACCGGCGTCGCCACAACGCGAAAATTCATTCGTGAGCGAACCGACGTTGTTCGCCGCTACATCAAGGCTCATGTCGAAGCCGTGCACCGCTTCAAGACCGACCGTGAAACGTCGATGAGAGTGCTGGCTAAGACCTTAGCTCTATCCGACAAAGAGTTGCTCGACAGAACTTATGACGGCGCGATCGCCGAGCATAAACTGCCGACAAAGCAGTATCCGACCCTCGAAGGATTGAAGACAATCTTAGCGAGCGACCCGAAAGCAAAGGGAGCGAAGGTCGAAGACTTTGTCGATCTCCGTTTCATCAAAGAGCTCGACGAGAGCGGTTATATAGAAAAGTTGTATAAGAGATAAGTTTCTAGTCTCGTAGGAGTCGAACCCTCACTCAGATTTGATCACTTTGCCAGGTTGTGAGGATACAAGGACGCCGCTGTTTTGCGCCTACGGTGAAACGTTCGGTAAGAGTCTTGGTTACGATCCGAGAGCGTCTTTTTTCTGCAGGAGCCGGTTCGCAAGTTGCGGCGTCAGCTCAATGATTCGGTCGATGATCATTCGTATATGCGCGCCGACCGCGATGGGGTTTGTTGCATGATCCCTCACGGCTTCGTCCACATCGGGAAGCGACTCGCTGGGAACACCACATGCCTCCGTGAATAAGGGGACGTCCGAAAGATTGAAACGCTCCGCCAAACGGTGCTCCGTGCTCATCGCAATCACGGGACCCGGCTCTTGAAGCATTTGTGCTGTCAAAGTTCGGCGGCTATGGCGTCTGACGTCGAGTCCTCGAGCGAGCAGATAGTCTCTGACATAGGGATGCACCACGTGTGGAAAATCCTCAGTTCCAGCGGAGGCGACCAGGATATGATTGTCGGCGCCGATAACATGGCGCAGAGCGTATTCTGCTGTCAGGCTGCGAAAAATGTTCCCGGTGCAAACGAACAAGACGCGAAACATGCAAAGGCTTATGCCGCCGAAACAAAAGCATCGCGTCGTGAAACTTAGCCTCTGATCAGCGACGCGTCAATCGTTTCGACTCGATCGAGTTTCAATAACATTTACTATAGTAGCAAATTGGTTGGGCAAACGCCCGCCAAATGGATAGCCGGGCTCCCACTCAACGCCACCATTTCGGCTCGAGCCGAAAAGTCGGCACGTAATCTGAGACCGATTCGTTGCAAAAATCCGATCAAAGATCGGCTAAATGCTTGCGGGGAAGCCACTAAACGCTGTTTTCCAAGCAGTGTCAGTTTGGCATGACCCTTGTGTATTTCACGCAACAAAAACATTATTTAATGATTTCGCGAAACGATAATGCAACGAGTTCAGGGAAAAACTGAGAGGACGATTATTTATGAAACTTTCAATTGTGCCATTGCTTATTACCGGACAAAGCATTTCTCCTGAGATACAAGAGGCGCTGCGGGAAAACCGCCTGCAGGATGCGGCGAAGCTGATCATGCAGCAGTATGGGCTGAGTTGCATCGAAACTGGTCAACTGCTGGATGTGGCAGTATGCGATCGCTAGAACCTCAAGAAGACGGTATCAGTTTTTGCATTGCTTCGGATCCGAGCATCCCTTAGGGGTCGATCAGAGCGAAGTATGATGTTACTTTTTCTCCTCCTGCTGCTAGTATTCCCCTACCTGCTGCTCACGCTGCTGGATCGGACTACCGGTTTCAAAACCAGGCCGAGCACACGAGCTCGAGTCGGACTCTCACTGTTCTTCATGTTTACCGCCACCGGTCATTTCGTTAAAGCGAAAGAAATGTCTCAGATGCTGCCGCCGAGCGTTCCATACCGGCTCGAGATCATTTATGTGACCGGCATATTTGAGCTCTTGGGAGCCATAGGTGTTTGGATTACTCCGCTAGCAAGATTAACCGGTTTCT
>Ga0209819_10000657_pt1 | contig 10255 bp, 7 predicted proteins | sample PPLLak2March2015_FD_187248 | JGI IMG/M metagenome (GOLD analysis project Ga0209819, IMG submission 187248) | Freshwater sediment microbial communities from Prairie Pothole Lake near Jamestown, North Dakota, USA - PPLs Lake P7 Core (1) Depth... | ecosystem: Environmental > Aquatic > Freshwater >... | reverse complement strand
GAAGGGAAAACGGTGGATCAGATGCGGCAAGATGCCGCGGCCGATGACGGTTTGCTGCAGGAGGCGATCGATGCCTACACGAAGGGGTTTCACAAGGACCCCTCGCACTATTACTCGGGTATCAACGCAGTCGGCCTGATGCATCTGCTGGCTCACCTGACGGGGAACGAAAAGCATTTGGAATTGCAAAAAGAAATGGAGGGCGCCACCCGGTGCGCCGTGCGCGCCGCGTTGGAAAGGAACTCCAAGGATTATTGGGCGCGCGCTACCCTGGCGGAGTTGGAAGGCTTGTCGAGCAAAAAACCAGTGGTCGAAGCGGCTTTGAAGAGCGCGGTGGCCGTATCCGACAACGACTGGTTCAAGCTAAATTCTTCTCGCGAGCAGCTCCTGTTATACAAAGACCTCGGGTTTCGGCCGGTTGAGGTGCAGGGTTGTCTCGAAATCGTCGATCGCGCCTTGGCGCGGGTCACCCGCCCTGAGTCGCGCTGGGCGCCGCGGCAGGTTTTTCTTTTCAGCGGGCATATGATCGACGCGCCGGACCGCCAAGAGCCGCGTTTCCCTCCGGACAAGGAGCCGATTGCGGCCAAAGCGATCGCCGACAAACTCGACGCGCTGGGCGCCGGACCCGAGGATCTGGCTATTTGCGGCGGCGCTTGCGGCGGCGATTTGCTTTTTGCCGAGGCGTGCCTGGCGCGCGGATTGAAGCTCGAAGTGCGCATCCCGTTCGACGAGCCGACTTTCATCCGCAAATCTGTAGCCTTCGCTCCGGGTAATTGGACCGATCGATTTTATCAGGTGAAGGGTCACCCGAACACCAGGCTGCTGGTGATGCCCGATGAGCTCGGTCCAACGCCCAAAGAAGCCAACCCGTATGCTCGGGACAATTTGTGGCAGCTGTATACTGCCCTCTCCTGGGGACCCGACAAAGTTCGCTTTATCTGCTTGTGGAACCGCAAGGGCGGAGACGGTCCCGGAGGCACGGAGCACATGTACGAAACCGTGCAGAAGTATTCCGGCCGGGTATACGTTCTGGATACCAACGTTCTTTGGTAAAAGGGGACTGGCGTATGAGCTTGGCAGAGAAGATTAAGCCCGGAAGCCAGAAAAAAATCTTGGCTTTGGACGGCGGCGGGATCCGCGGCATTCTCAGCGTTGAGATTTTGGCCAAGATCGAAAATGTACTGCGCGAGAAGCTGGGCAAGGACGAAAAGTTCGTGCTCGCCGACTATTTCGATTTCTTTGCCGGCACCAGCACCGGCGGAATCATCGCCGCCTGTTTGTCCCGGGGCATGACGGTGGATCGGATTCGAAACTTCTATTTGCAAAACGGCGCGGAGATGTTTGACAAAGCGTCTCTACTCGATCGCTACTATCGGAACAAGTTTCAAAGCGAAAAGTTGTCGGCCCGGCTGCAGTCCGAGTTTGGCGCGGCAACAACTTTGGGAAGTGACAAACTAAGGACGCTTCTGATGATGGTTCTCCGTAATGCATCCACTGATTCCCCCTGGCCTGTGTCCAATAACCCTGGCGCGAAATACAATGACCGTACGCGGGCGGATTGCAATCTAAATCTGCCTCTCTGGCAATTGGTCCGTGCCAGCACCGCCGCGCCCACCTATTTTCCGCCAGAAATGGTAACGGTCGGAGAGAAGGAGTTTATATTCGTGGACGGCGGTATCACGATGTACAACAACCCTTCGTTCCAAGCGTTTGTCATGGCGACGGTGGAGCCGTACAATCTCAACTGGCCCGCGGGGGAGGACAAAATGCTGGTCGTCTCCGTTGGAACCGGAACAAGCCCCTACGCCAACGCGGATCTTCGACCCGACGAAATGAATGTCTTATACAACGCGACGTCGATTCCCTCCGCCTTAATGTTTGCGGCGTTGAACGAACAGGATTTTCTCTGCCGCGTCTTTGGCAAATGTTTGGCCGGCGATCTTTTGGATAAAGAAGTGGGCGACATGGTTGAAAAACGGGGGCCGGTAAGCCCCAAACTGTTTACTTATCTACGTTACAATGCCGAGCTTACGGAGGAGGGCCTGCGGGCTCTAGGTCTAACCGACATCGAACCGAAGAAGGTGCAGCAGCTCGACTCGGTGGAATTTGTTGGCGACCTGCAACGTGTCGGCAAAGCGGTAGCCAAACAAAAAGTCAAAGCCGAGCACTTTGCCGACTTCTGAACCTCTCAGTTTCTCCGCTCTTTTGGTATGGACTCAGAAATCGTCACGCGCCTGACAAACCAGATCAAAGATAGTGGGCTTGATGCCATTCTGGCGATCTCGCCGGAGAATGTGACTTACGTCTCGGGCTTTGTCGTGCCGTCCCAGTCTTTGATGCGCTGGCGCCACGCGATCTGCATCGTGACCGCGGATGGGCGCATCTCCATGGTGGCCATCGATATGGAGGCCAACACGGTCAAAGCGCACGCCGGCATCGAAGATGTCCGGGTTTATCGCGAGTTTACCGAAGATCCGATGAATAAGCTTGCCGAAACGTTGAAGGATCTCGACCTGGATCGGGCAAAAATCGCTATCGAGATGGAGTTTATTCCGGCCAAGGACTTCGCTACTTTGCAAAAAAATCTTCCAGCCGTTCAGTGGACTGCCGGCGACGCGATTTTTAACAAGGCGCGGCAGTTCAAAACTGCGAAAGAGATGGAGCTGCTGCGATCGCTGAGCAAGCTCACCGACAAGGCCATTGGCGATACCTTGAGACAGGCCAAAGTAGGGATGAGCGAAATGGATCTCGCGGGTTTGCTGCTGAGCGCGCTGTTTGCCGGTGGAGCGGAAAATTACAAACTGATGATTATCGCATCAGGAGAGCGGAGCCAGTTTCCCAATGTCGGTCCCACAGAGCGAAGACTCAAGGCCGGGGATCTGATCCGCATGGAGATCTTCGGTCAAAAAAACGGATATCTCGCCGGCATTTGCCGGACCGCGGTGGTCGGCGAGGCGACACCGGAGCAATACCAGATCTGGTCGAACCTGATCGAATGCAAATATCTGGTGATGGACTTGATCAGACCCGGCGCAAGCTGCCCGGAGATCTATCGAAAGTTTTTGCAAAAGTTTAGCGAGCTTGGCTTCGAGCCGATCAGTTTTGTGGCGCACGGCATCGGGCTCCACTTGCACGAGGAGCCCTATATGGGTCGCTACGGTAACGAGATCGTCGAGGCCGGCATGGTTGGCGCCTTCGAGCCGCTTGTTTACATCCCCGGCCGCTTCGGCATGCAGAACAAAGACATGTTCTGCGTCACGGAGACAGGGTGCGAGTTACTTTCGGATTACACGCCGACGGATGCGTTGTTAAGAGTTGGTTGAAGCAGATGAAAATCACCGAGATCGAAACCATACCGATTCGCCTGCCGACCCGCCGGGTGCATCAATGGGCGAGCCTGACGACTCCGATCGGAGTTTACGTGATTATCAAATTACACACGGAGGACGGCTTGGTGGGCCTCGGAGAAGCGCCGGTTCTGAAAGACTGGGGCGGGGATTACGGCAAGTACTTTGGTGAAACGCCTCAGACTACGATGCATATTATCAACGACATCTTTAGTCCGGCGTTAAAAGGGCAGGACCCCCGGCGCTTCGAACAAATGCACGCGATCATGGACAAGGCCGTGAAAGGCTATCCCTACGCCAAGGCGGCTATCGATATGGCGCTCTATGATGTTGCCGGGAAAGCGATGAAGTTGCCGGCCTATCAGTTTTTAGGCGGCTGTTTTCGTGACCGGGTCGGTATCGCGCACAGCCTGGGGCTGATGGAAATTGAAAAGGCCATCGACGAAGCCCTGCAAGCGAAGTCCGAAGGAGTCAAAACGATTAAGCTCAAAGGCGGTGTCGATCCGAAACGGGACGTGGAACTGGTTCGGAGGATGCGCGACACTCTGGGTCCTGAAACCAAAATCTGTGTCGATGCCAATCAGGGGTACCCGACCCCCAAGGTTGCGATCCAGGTGACCAAAGCGATGGCAGAGTACGACCTGCTCTATATGGAGCAGCCGGTCGAGGGTGTTGACCGGATGGCGCAAGTGGCGCAGCGAGTCGATACACCGATCATGGCGGATGAAAGCGCCTGGACAGCGCAGGACGTCGTCGAGATCGTGCAAAGGAAGGCGGCGGATATCATCTCTATCTACACCACCAAACCAGGGGGGATTTTCAAGGCGAAGAAAGTCGCCGCGGTAGCCGAAGCCGCGGGGCTCAAATGCAACGTGAACGGTTCCGTCGAAACCGGCGTCGGCAATGCGGCGAATATTCATCTTGCGGCGTCGACCGCAGTGGTAACTCTCGATTGTGTCGTCCCGGTTTCCACACCTAAGGGCGCAGGTAAGCAAGGCATCGCCGGGATTTACTATCAAGACGATATTATCAAGGAAGCATTCGAATTTAGTGATGGCGATATTCTGGTTTCAAGCAAGCCCGGTCTCGGCATCGAGTTGGACGAAGACAAACTCAAGCACTATCGGTTGGATTAGGTTGAGAGTCGAGGATCGAAGATTGAAGATCGAAGATGGCGATTCTCGATCCTCCATCCTCGATCTTCTGAGGGCCGTCACTGCGCGGCTGGTGAATTAACTTCCATGGCGATAAAGAAAGTCGCAATCCTGGGCGCCGGCAACGGCGGTTGCGCGGCGGCGGCGGATCTTACCTTGCGCGGCTACGAAGTGCGGCTTTTCTCTCGCTCGGAGAGCACCCTTTTACCCATTTCCAAGCGGGGCGGGATTGAGTTGGTGGAAGATGGGGCCGAGAAGTTTGCGGCGCCGTTTCTTGTTAGCCCGAATCTACCGCCAGTCGTCAACGGAGCGGATCTCATTATCATCGCGGCGCCGGCGGTTGCTCATGAATACCTGGCACAAAACCTGGCGCGGCATCTTGCCGAGGGGCAGCGAATTCTATTGAACCCCGGACATACCGGAGGCTCCCTTCATTTCGCTAATATCCTGAGTAGGGCCGGGTTAAAGGCAAACATCGATTTATGCGAGACCGTCACCCTGACCTATATTTGCCGTATGCCACAATCGGCCCGAGTGGAAATTTATCGCCGGACGACCCGCCTTCGCTGCGCAGCTTTTCCAGCAAAGGATACCGCGGAGCTCGTGCGGGAAATTCAAGAGATTTTTCCCAACGTGATTCCCGCGGCAAACGTCTTGGAAACAGGTTTTGCCAATATCAATGCGATCATGCATCCGGCGGGGATGCTCGGTAACGCGGGATGGATCGAAAAGACCGCGGGAGATTTTTATTACTATCGCGAGGGGATTACTCCGGCGATTGCGGCGTGGATCGAGGCGGTTGACCGGGAGCGTTTGGAAATTGTCCAGCGGCTTGGACTCGATCCCCTGCGGTTCGTGGATATCTTTCATCAAGCCGGGCTTACTTCAGAGGCGGCGAGGACCAGCGGCTCGATCTACCGCGCGATCAACGAGAGCGAGCCGAACCGGACGATCAAGTCGCCCAAGACGCTGGAGCATCGCTACCTTCGGGAAGATGTCGGTTATGGACTTGTGCCGATGGCCGAGATCGGCAGATTACTCGCCGTCAATACGCCGGTGATCGACGCGTTGATCACCCTAGCTTCGGTGGTGAGCCGGACGGACTACCGGAAAGACGGACTTACCGTGGAAAAAATGGGGCTTGCAGGTGTCACGCCGGAGCATTTACCAGGAGTCCTGCAAAACGGCTTCAGCGCATCGTAGCGCGGCCCCCACCTACCTTCGACGCCGCTCAGGAGAGGCTTTCCTCCCCCGCGCTGCGCGGGGGAGGATTGAAGGAGGGGACCTTCGAATCTCGGAAGCGGTTTGCGTGGGCAATGAGTTTTTTCTAGAGAGTAGGAGAATGTTATGCGCGTCGGGCTATGCTTTGACGGATTCTATTCTATCCAAGAAATGATCGAGCTTGCACGGTTGGCCGATGAGAGCGGGATGGAATCGATCTGGATGTCGGACCATCTTTGCTTCCGCGACTCGCTCACCACTTCGATGGCGCTGCTGGCGTCGACTCAACGCATCAAAGTTGCGCCCGCGCCTATGAGCCCCTACTCGCGCCAGCCGATTATTTCGGCGATGTCGATCGCCACGATGGAAGAGTTTGCGCCGGGGCGGGTCATCGCCAGTCCCGGTACCGGCAATGCGGCAGCGCTAAAGGAGGCCGGCATCGAGTCGCCGCGGCCGCTGAAAACAATGCGCGAGTATGTCGAGATCTTGCGGCGCTTTCTGAGCGGAGAGACGATCAATTTTCATGGCGAAATGTTCCAGGTCCACGGCGCAAAGATGGGTTTTGTACCGTCAACACCGATCCTAATGTACTTGACCGCGGTGCGGCCAAAGATGCTGCGCCTGGCCGGCGAGATCGGCGACGGCGTGCTGCTGTCGGCCGGCTGCGCGCCGGGCTACATTACGCGATGCGTGGGTGAAATCGAAAAAGGCGCAGACAAGGCGGGAAAGTCCTTAGCGGAGCGGGACGTCGCGGGTTTCGTTACAACTTCCGTTTCCGAGAAGCCGAAGGAAGCTATCGATGCCAACAAGATGTTTCTTGCATATATCTTTCGCAACACCCATCATGCCGAGAACATTCGTTTGGGGGGTGGGCAAGTGGACCAAGAGGGGCTGGGCGCAGCGGTGGCCAAGCGCGATTGGGAAGCGGCCAAGAAATTCATCGGTGATGATGTCGTCCATGCACATTCCGTCGCCGGAAGCGCCGGCGAATGCCGCCGTCAGTTGGAGGCTTTTGTCTCGGCCGGGCTCAATCTGCCGATACTGCTGCCTATGGGAACGCAAGAGGCCAGGAAAAAAGTGATCCGGATGGCCAAAGAGTTAGGTTGAACGGATAGCGGCTCGACGGTTTCGTAGTTCACAAGGCAGCAGGCTCCAGGGCATCAAAAAGTAAACAATGAGAATTTATCAAATGTTGTCACCCCCGAATGTTTTAATCGTGGTTCGACTATGCTCACCACGACCCTGAGCCAGGTCGAATGGGTCGGGGGTCCAGTCCGAATTCGCCTGGATTCCCGCTTAAAGCATGCGGGAATGACGGAGTTAGGATTGGCCCCTCCACAGCAAGTCGACCGGGCCAAGTTCAATGGGTTCAACACGGAACGAGGAGGTAAGTTATGGTTAGAAGCACAACACGAGTATTTTTAACATCGGTCGCAAGCTTGTGCGCGGTGGCAGTGTACTTCGTCACCGCATTCGCTGCCTGGGCTCAGGCGACGAACCTGGACGCGGCCAAAAAGGAAGGCAAGGTTGTCATCTATGGCACCATCGTGCCGCAGGTGATGACCTTGATTGAAAAGGGATTCGAAGCGAAATATGGACTCAGGATCGAATATTGGCGCGCGGACGCCACCAAGGTCATCGACCGCGTGCTCACCGAATGGCGTGCCGGCAAGCCCGGCTTTGATCTGGTTATCGGCGCCCGCGGTGCGCTGTTACTGGGAAAGGAAGAAAACATCTTCGCGAAATTCGTTCCTACGAACACCGCCAATTTTCCGGCGAAATTCAAAGATGCGGACGGCAAGCTCACAGCCTGGCGGGTGACGCCGGTTGGTGTCTTGTACAACACGGAGTTGGTCAAAGCGGCCGACGTGCCAAAAAGTCTCGATGACTTGCTCGAAACAAAATGGCAAGGGAAGATCAGCATGCCCGATCCTTCCCGTCACGCCAGCACCGCGCAGTATCTCTGGAATCAAAACCAGATCAAAGGAGAGAAATGGTTGGAATTCGCCAGGGGACTTGCCAGGCAAAAACCTTTGCTGCTGGAGTCTTACTCGACCGTGCCGAGCGCCGTTGTCAGGGGGGAAAGTCTGGTGGGGATCACCTATGTTCAGTATGCCGGGCAAACCAAAGGGCCCATCGATTTTGCTCCCATTGACAAGATCTTTGCCGATCCGAGCGACGCCGCCCTGAGCGCGAAAGCAGCAAATCCGAACGCGGCCAAGATTTTCATCGAGTATCTTTGTTCGTCGGAAGGGCAGACAAGAGTCGCCGAGACCGGAGAGTTTGTGCTTCATCCGGGGATTTATCCATCGCTCAAAGGGGCTGATAAGGTGATGGCAAATATGGTCTTTATGGACAATCCGAGCGGCGAACAACTGGCCAAACTGCAGGGCCAGTTTCGGCAGATTTTTCTCTCTAAATGAAAGATCCGGCGGCGTGGGTTCCCTTGCTTGACTTCAAGCAGCGCCATCTATAATTGTTATCGTGTTTTTAACTCGTAAGGAGGGTTATCGTGACTCGAGCCATCAATCGTTGGATACTCATTCTGGGCGTGTTTGCTATCGCGTGTTCGGTAATGACCGGACAAGGTTTCGCTCAAGCCGTCAGCATAGATGCCGCTAAACAAGACGGCAAAGTCATTGTCTATGGAGCCCAAGTGCCTCAGGCGATGAAACCGCTCCATGCGGCCTTTGAAAAAAAATATGGCATCACGGTCGAATATTGGCGAGGTTCCTCGACGCAAGTTTCCGAACGGGCGCTGACCGAATGGCGGGCTGGTAAGCCCGGCTTTGATGTGGTCGAAGGCAATCGCGGTGTTCAGTTGATCATGAGGGACGAGGGGCTATTTCAGAAATTTATCCCGCCGTCATCGGAGAAATTTCCAGCCCAGTTCAAGGAAAAAGACGGCATGATCACTCCCTGGCGAGTCCTGCCAATCAGCATTCTGTACAATACGGACATGGTCAAAGCGGGCGATCTTCCGAAGACCTTCGATGAACTATTGAGTCCCAAATGGACCGGGAAGATTACCATGCCCGATCCCACCCGCCACACCACGACCGCCCAGTTTCTATGGAATCTGAGCAAGTTCAAAGGCGACAAATGGCTGGACCTCGTCAGAGGACTGGCCAAACAAAAACCTCTCCTCGTCGAATCCCTGGCGCCGGTTACGACCACCATTATCAAGGGCGAGGCGCCGGTGGGCATTACCTACATCAAGTACATCAAACAGTACAAAGGTCCTGTCGACTATGTCGCCATGGACAAGTATCTGACCGATCCCAACTATATGAGTCTCGGCGCCAAGGCCTCCCATCCAAACGCGGCGAAGCTCTACCTTGAATATATATGCTCGCCGGACGGCCAAAAGCTGGTCGCCGAGGAAGGCGAGTTCGTTATGTTTCCGGGAATTTTTCCACCGATCAGAGACGCGGAAAAAGTGGCGCCGCGGATGGTTTTCATGGACAATCCGTCCGAGGAAGAGTTCAAAAAGCTGATGACGAGCACGTTTCGAGAGATCTTCTTTGCCAAATAATACTCGGGTCGCGGTTGTCGTGTAAGCTATGTGAAGAGGGTCCGGCCGACTATTGGCCGGCCCTCTTTGTTTTTGATGAAGCAAAGGCGAAAGAAACAATGAATGGCTCAGCGGTCTTGACCCATGTTTTTGAGCGCCCGCTGCGAGCTTTTCGCCAGGACCCTCAGCTCTGGGTAATCACGGTGGTCGGCGTCGTGATCGCTTATCTCAGCCTATCGCCGACTATCATGCTGTTTTACGGTAGCTTCCTTAGCAAGCCACTGGGCGTGCCCGGCAATTTCACCCTGGCTCACTACATCAGCGCCTATACCGATCCGCTGACTTATGAGCTGTTGTTCAATTCGTTTGTCTTTGCCACCGGCTCATCCGTTCTTGCGACCTTTCTCGCAGCGACGTTGGCCTGGATCTCCATCCGCACCAATGCGCCGTTGAGAAAATTTTTCGAGCTGATTGCCATTGTGCCCAACATTTTTCCTCCGGTGATGCTGGCCGTCTCCTGGACCGTGCTGCTCAGTCCACGGACCGGTCTGATCAATCGCTTGTTGATGAATACCTTCGATTTGGAGACTGCGCCGCTGAATATCTATTCGCTGGGAGGAATGATCTTCGTCGAGGCTTTGATCACGACGCCGCTGGCCTTTCTGATCGTGTCCGCGTCGCTTTATTCCATGGACCCGGCGCTGGAAGAGTCGGCCCGCGTCGCCGGCTCGAGCAATTTTCAGGTGGCGTGGCGGATTACCTTCCCGATCATTCGACCCGCGCTGCTGGCATCGGCGATGCTGAACTTTGTGCGGGCTATCGAAAGCTTTGAAACTCCGGCCATTATCGCTCTGCCCGCCCGCATCGAGGTTTTCACGACCAAAATCTACCGCGAGGCCATCGGCGCCTTCCCACCCAATCAGAATTTAGCCGCCACTTACGCCGTCTCCTTGCTGTTGATTACCATGGTCTTCGTTTACTTTTACCGCCGCCTGACTTCCAGGACCGAACGCTACGTC
>Ga0209819_10000655_pt1 | contig 10264 bp, 9 predicted proteins | sample PPLLak2March2015_FD_187248 | JGI IMG/M metagenome (GOLD analysis project Ga0209819, IMG submission 187248) | Freshwater sediment microbial communities from Prairie Pothole Lake near Jamestown, North Dakota, USA - PPLs Lake P7 Core (1) Depth... | ecosystem: Environmental > Aquatic > Freshwater >... | reverse complement strand
GTTCGGTGTTTTAAAATCTTCATAATTCATCATTCGGTGTTCGATATTCGGTGTTTTAAAATCTTCCTCATTCGGTGTTCGATGTTCGGTGTTTTAAAATCTTCATAATTCATCATTCGGTGTTCGGTGTTCGGTGTTTTAAAATCTTCATAATTCATCATTCGGTGTTCGGTGTTCGGTGTTTTAAAATCTTCATAATTCAACATTCGGTGTTTATTGTTTATAAATAATTATCAATCAAAAGTTTAATTTTTATTCCGGCATTGTACTCCGGATTCTCCGTGATCAGGTAATTCCGGTAGTAATGCCGGTCCATGGTGGCATAGATCCACCGGAGCAGTTCCTCTTTCGGTGAGCTCAGCAGTTTTTCGGTCATTTCCACCTCAAACCATCCATCTTTTTCCAGAAAAAACAGTCGCATATTTTGATTATGATTTAATCACCCCCGACTCCCACCGCCCTCACCACCGCCTTTCTTCCATACCGCTGCCTCATCCTGTCGATTTCCTGGTACAGGCGTACTATTTCAGATGTATCTTCGAACAGGTTGAGCTGGGGCGTTCCCTGCACCAAATGGCTGAACTTGACCCCGATGAGCCGGATAAGCATTCGCCGCTGATAAAGACGGACAAAAAGCGATTTGGCCAGTTCGATGAGTTTATGGTCGAAAGAGGTGTAGGGGATACGCTGCTGGAGCGTATGGGTGTCGAAATTTGAATACCGTATTTTTACCGTAACACACGATGTAAGCTTTTCATCTTTACGCAGTTCCCAGGCAATTTTTTCCACCATGCCCACCAGTGTATTGTTCAGCAGGGCCAGGTCAGTGGTGTCGGTCTCGAAGGTCCTTTCGGCACTTATCGATTTCTGTTCCCAGTAAGGTGTTACCGGAGTAGTATCAATTCCATTGGCCTTTTTCCAGATATCAATACCGCTTTTCCCCATCACCTTTTCCATCATTTCTACAGGTATCCTGCTGAGGGTGCCTATGGTAGCAACACCCATTGACCGAAGCAGGTGAAAGGCCTTTTCTCCTACCATGGGGATCTTACTGATGGATAATGGATTGAGAAACGACCTCACCAGGGAATCCGGAACCTCCTTTTCTCCATTTGGCTTGGCTTCCCCGGTGGCTATTTTTGAAACGGTTTTATTGACCGACAATCCCGAAGAAATTGGCAATCCGGTTTGACGGATGATCTCGCGACGCAGTTCCCGGGCCCACCTCAGACAGCCAAAAAAACGATCCATCCCCGTGAGATCGATGTAATGCTCATCTATCGAGGCCTTCTCATATACCGGGGACCGTTCGGCAATGATGGCAGTTACGATGTTGGAATATTTGCTGTACAGATCCATATCCCCCCGCACAATGATGGCATCGGCGCAAAGCTGACGCACCATCTTCATCGGCATGGCCGAATGTACTCCGTACTTCCGTGCCTCATAGCTGCAACTGGATACAACCCCGCGGCCCGAGGTACCGCCTATTACCACAGGTTTCCCGTTAAGCCTGCTATTGATCAGCCGCTCTACCGACACAAAAAAACTGTCGAGATCAAAATGGATGATGCTGCGGCGCGAAATATTCTCCGTTGGTGTTGATAAAATCATAAAATGATTATAAAATAATCATAAATTATGATTGTAATATAATCAATGTGTATTATATTTACAAGAAAAATTTGTATTATGTATTTTTCAACAAACATAAAATTGCTGCGGAAACGCCGTGGTCGTACGCAGGACGATGTGGCATTTGCACTTAACATGAAGCGGTCCACCCTAAGCGGGTACGAGAACGATGTCAGTCATCCCACAATTCCAGCATTGGTGGCCTTTTCCAAATATTTTGGCGTGGCCATCGATACCCTCGTAAAAGTTGACCTGCGCACGCTGGCTGAAAGCCAGCTTTCCCAGCTCGAAAGAGGCGGTGACGTGTACCTGCGCGGCAGTAACCTGCGCGTGCTCGCCACCACGGTTAACAGCCGTAACGAGGAAAATATAGAACTGGTTTCAGAAAAAGCCAAGGCCGGCTATGCCACCGGCTTTGCCGATCCGGAGTTTATCCGGGAGCTTCCGGTATTTCAACTGCCTTTTCTGTCCAGGCAGAAGAAATTCAGGACATTCCAGCTAACCGGCGATTCAATGATCCCGATACCCGACGGATCCTACGTGACCGGAGAATTCGTGCAGGACTGGAATACCCTGGTCAGCGGACACGGATATATCATTCTTACCCTCGATGAAGGCATCGTGTTTAAAATTGTTGAAAATCTCCTCGAATCCGAGCATAAACTTAGGCTTTTTTCGCTTAACCCGGTCTATGAGCCATTTGAAGTCCATGTAACTGAAATCAGGGAAATATGGAAATTTGTAAATTTTATCAGTTCCGAGATTCCCGATCCCATGATTTCACCCGATGAACTTATCAAAACCGTGGCGGGCCTAAAAAAGGATCTGAATATGCTGAAGAACAGAATGGGGAGGGAGTAGGAGGGAGTGTGAGGTCATGCAGTCTTGCAGATTGTGATTGTTGAGGAAAGTTAAACCCTGATTATTAAAATCCGTATACCCGAATACGGTTTGAATTTTTTAATGCCCCGGTATGCGGTTTTTATGAAGTATCTTTTCACAATCCTCCTGTTGATCGTAGTTTCCTTCCGCGTATATCCCCAGGCTCTAAAACTGGAACGCGGTTCGGCTGCATTCTTTGACAGCCTGGATCACCGTGCTGCCTTCCTGGAAGGCAGGCTCCCCAAACTTAAGGAATCCCGCGATGTGGCTTATTATAACCTGAAAAGGGAGATCGACCTTACCCGGTTTGTAATCGCCTGTGAAGAACTGATCCGGGAAGAAGATCTTGATAATGCCAAAAAACTTACAGAAGCACGCCTGGAAAGGGCGGAATTCAGAAGAGACCAGTTTTCGGTGGATTATTTCCGTAAATATAAGGCTGACATAAACGAACTTATTAAACAACAGCGGATCCATTATCAGACATTATTTTCAAAAGAAAAAAACTTTAAAAAAGAATTTGACCGGCTGGCCGAACAAGGACTTCAGGATACCTACCGCAAAACGATGAGGATGATCGGTCTTGCCCTTAAATATGCCCGGGAAAACAACCTGACCGAAACCGTGAAGTACCTGGAATCCTACCGGGCCTATACGGAAGCCCTTATTTTCGACGCCGGCTCTTCCTACGATCTGGCGATACTCACCAACAACATAAAAGAATTCGGTAAGGTATTTGATCCACTGGTTGAAAGTGACAGTCTGAAGGATCTGAAGGAAGCGGATAACCTCCTTGCATATTGCATGAGCTATTCCAAACTTACCGGTTCAAAACTGAATCCTGAATTTTTTTCAAAACAAAGCCTGGTTGTTACCACTTCAATGTCTGACCTTTTAATTCAGGCAGGCAGGGAAAAGGAACTCGACAGGTATACGAATGAATCCGTTAAGGCACGATTCGATACCGTTAACCTTTGCGGTGTTTTTAAATGGCATGAAAATGTGATTGTCATTGATGAATTTTTGCCAACCGCCTTCATGGAGGCTGTAAAAAAAGGTGAAGCCATTCTTCATGCCGATAAGATGTTGTCATTATACCTGAAAAAGAACAAACTCTGCGGATCCCCGGATGAACTGAAATTCGGATATGCATTTATTATTCCTTACAAGTCCAATTCCGAGAATTCAGTTTTCTATTTTAATCTCCGCACACAAAAGTGGCAATACATCGTTTGTTATACTTCTATCGTGGATGCCGGTTATACACAGCATGTAAGCAAGTATATGCCACCGCTCCTCTTCGAAAATGAAAAAGATGTAGCACAGCACCCGTGATATTCCCGGTTTCCCGGTATTCCATTCCCTTCTTAAACCATCCTGCTTTCCATCTGTTGTTATAAAAAACCGGATCATGAATAAAATCGCGGGAATATATATTATATTTATCGGACTGATGCAGGTTGCATCCTGTGCACAATCCGACCCGGTGCCCGTACCTAACGAAACTGAGATGAATACTTCCCTAAAATCTGATACCGTTACTTTCGGAGCCGGATGCTTTTGGTGCGTCGAGGCAATCTTTGAACAATTGAACGGCGTAATTTCAGTCGAATCCGGTTATTCCGGCGGACATGTGAAAAATCCCTCCTACAGGGAAGTGTGCACCGGAACTACCGGCCATGCTGAAGTATGCCAGATCGTTTATGACCCATCCGTAATTTCGTTCGTGGAATTACTCGAGGTGTACTGGAAAACCCATGACCCTACAACCCTCAACCGACAGGGCCCTGATGTCGGAACCCAATACAGGTCGGCCATTTTTTATCATAATGAGCAGCAAAAGACCACCTCCGAGGAAATGAAATCGAAGTTAGTCCAGGCCGGTATATGGCAGAATCCCATCATTACTGAAATTGTACCATTCAGGACCTTTTACAAGGCTGAAGATTATCATCAGGAGTACTATTTCCAAAATACCTCACAACCATATTGTTCAGCCGTTATTACTCCCAAGGTGGAAAAATTTAAAAAGGTCTTTGCGGATAAGCTGAAGAAATCAAAGTAGGATAACATATTTCCATTGCCGGCAAATGCCTTTTAATTCCCGGATATAAAAATAATTCAATTTGTCACCCGACTTCCTTCAAACCATGATGCAGGTTGCCTATATTTGAAAATTAAATATGTATCAATTCACACCAGATGAAAAAAATTGCAGATCTTCTGTTTTCTACCAGAATGATGGCCATTGTATTGGCCTTGTTTGCCTTATCCATTGCACTGGCTACTTTTATTGAAAACGATTTCGGAAGTGCATCAGCCCGGGCCCTGGTTTACAATGCGCGCTGGTTTGAATTTCTGCTTTTACTTGGTCTGGTTAATCTGGTGGGGACCATCATCCGGAAACAGATGTACCGGAAATCCAAATTAACTGTTTTTACATTTCATCTGTCCTTTCTTTTAATTATTCTCGGTGCAGCCATTACCCGGTTTACGGGATTCGAGGGGACGCTGACCCTCAGGGAAGGTGAGACTGACGGGAGAGTATTAACTGATGCTGCGTACATTGAGATTAATGCTGATAACAACCGGTTCCTGTTTCCTGCATATTTCAGTGCATTGGGCAAAAAAAAGTTCAGCGATCACTTCCGTTTTGGCGGCAAGACTTATGAACTCACCTGCAGATCTTTTATTGTCAACGCGGTGCCGGATCTGTTGCCCGATCCGGAGGGCAGGCCCATGGCCGATATCGTTTATACGGATTCAACGGGAAGAAGAAGCCTGATCCTGGCCCAGGGTGAAAAAAAAACCGCCGGTGCTGTCACTTTCTCCTTTGATTCAACCGATACCGATCCCCGGGCTGTAAGAGTCTATGTTCAGGGAGATTCCCTGATGTTCGAAGCTCCGTTTCCGGTAGCCAGGACAAGCATGGCCGACCAGTCCCGTCTTATGCTGCAGGAAAACAAACCTGTACGTTTCATGCCGATGCAGCTCTACAGCTTCAAGTCGACCATGGTTGTCATGAGCAAATATTTCACACGGGCTAAAATATCAGCAAAACAGGTGGCCAGCGAAGAAGGGCAGACATTGGATGCCCTGGATATGGTATTGTCCACGGATGATGCGATGAAGGAGTTCACCGTGTGGGGTAAGGCAGGTAACTACGGCAGGCCTGAAACCATCAATTTTGACAATCATAAATTCGTATTCAATTATGGTTCAATATATAAACAATTGCCATTTGAATTAAAGCTTAATGATTTCATTGTGGAAAGATATCCGGGTTCCAACAGTCCTTCCTGGTTTGAAAGCCGTGTTGAACTCAATGACAATATACGGTCGGTTTCCGAGCCCAGGCGCATATACATGAACAATATCCTGAAATACCGGGGTTATCGTTTCTACCAGTCTTCCTATCTTCCGGATGAATCCGGTACAATTCTTTCAGTTAACCGTGACTGGGCCGGCACTTTGATTACCTACCTTGGATACCTTATGATGGGGTTGGGTATGGCCCTGAGTTTGCTTAACAGGAACAGCAGGTTCAGGTCACTTTCAGCAGAAAATGCCCTCTTAAGGACAGCCAAAAGAGGTTTACCGCTGATATTCATGATTTTTTCCAGTTTCCAGGCTGAAGCGCAGGATTCGATCGCCCTACATGGAATGCACCGGGTAGATCCGGATCATGCCAGGTTATTTGGAAAATTACTCGTTCAGGATAATGATGGCAGAATTGAACCCATCAATACCATGAGTTCAGATGTGTTAAGAAAACTGAGCAGAAGGACAGAATTCAGGGGATTCACCCCTGAACAGGTAATCATCGGTATGATGACAGATCCGGAACACTGGCAGAACGAACCCCTCATTCGCGCAACTCATCCCCAGATCCAGACCATTTTGGGCAAAAAGGAGAAATACTTTTCATTTGTTTCATTCTTTCCGGATAACAATTATATCCTTCGTGAATTTGTTGATAATGCATACCGGAAAAAACCTGCCATGCGGAGCAAGTTTGATAATGAGATTATCAGGCTGGATGAAAGGATCAATATTTGTTACATGGTTTTCACAGGAGACCTGTTCCGCATACTTCCCAATCCGAATGACAGCACACATACATGGCACAGCTACCGGACAATCCATGGCCATGTTGCTTCCGGTGATTCCGTATTCCTGGATAATGTAATTCCTTTGTATATCCAGTATGTAAATGAAAGTTACCATTCCGGGAACTGGAAAAATCCCAACGACATCATTCAGGCACTCGCTGCCTATCAGTCAAAGGTAAATGCAGCCCTGGTTCCGTCCGACCGCAAAATTTCACTTGAGGTTTTTCTGAACAAGTCATCTGTTTTTCCCCGGATATCCAGGATTTATGGGCTGGTTGGATTTGTAATGCTGATACTTCAGTTTATTAGCCTGTTTTATACCAAAATTAAAGTAAGAGTCCCGGTAATCATATCTATGATCGTGATAATTATAGCCTTTATATTTCATACATTCGGCCTGGGATTGCGATGGTATGTTTCAGGCCATGCTCCCTGGAGCAACGGGTATGAAGCACTCACCTACATTGCATGGGCCACCGTGCTGGCGGGCATGATCTTTTCCTCCAGATCTGCTATAACGCTCAGTGCTACGGCTATCATGGCATTTCTTATTTTGCACACAGCTCACCTCAGCTGGATGGATCCGCAGATAACCAATCTTGTACCGGTGCTGAAATCTTACTGGCTGGTGATCCATGTGGCCATCATCACGGCAAGTTATGCGTTTCTCGCACTCGGGGCCTTGCTGGCCTCCGTCAACCTGATCCTTATGATCCTGATATCCCGCAGAAAATTCCAATATATTGATTTAACAATCAGAGAATTATCAAATATTATGGAAATGGCGCTAATCGTAGGCCTGTACATGCTTACAATAGGCACATTTCTGGGGGGTGTTTGGGCCAATGAATCCTGGGGCAGATATTGGGGCTGGGATCCTAAAGAAACCTGGGCTCTTGTGACCGTTCTGATCTATGCTTTTATCTCCCACATGAGGATGGTTCCCGGATTACGGGGTATATTCGGATTTAACCTGGCCGGACTGGTTGGATTCAGTTCTGTGATCATGACCTATTTTGGTGTTAACTATTATTTGTCCGGTTTGCATTCCTACGCAAAAGGAGATCCGTTACCTGTACCGGTATTTGTTTATTATACCCTCGCTGTTGTCTTTGTCGTTTCGATATCCGCCTATATTAATTACGGGAAACTGAACCGGGAAATGACAAATTTAAATCCGTGATAAGGTGATTTCTGTGTATGCCAGGGTGGGACACATTACTTACCAAGCTCTATGTCCAGGGCTTTCATCGAAAGTCGTATGTCCACAAAAAACAGAACAATAGATATCACAAGGGTCAGGATACCCGAAAACAGGAAAATTGTCTTGAGGAAATCCAGGTTGAATTGTGTAATAAGCTGAATTACAGATAACAGAATTATTATACCGCTGGCTGCCACGCTCATCACCAGGAAACCAATGCTTCTTTGCAGGATCAGGCAACGCTTGTACATGTGTGAAACCTGCTTCTGCCGCCGGATAAACAAATCGGTGTTTTCATGGGGTGTATTGTACAGCTGACGGGTACGGTCTATGGCATGATTGTAACGGTTCACCAGGCTCAGAAGGATCAGTCCGACTCCCGATATTAAAACCAGCGGTGTCACAGCCGCCGATAAAACCTGTTCAAATGGCAGATTGACAGTCATTGCTATGATTGGTTGAATATCTTATTTTTCTGAAATAATAATGGCTTCATATGTGTAAATTTCAGCATTCTTCCAGCCGTCCCAGCCAATTCCAGCCTTATCCCTTGAACAATGTCCCAGGAATTCCTCCAGTTTCCAGCCTGTTTTTGTGGCAACCTGCGGAAGGTAGGTCCCCGAATTGGGACCCTTTTTAATGAGGATACCATTCTTACCCAGGACAATTTCCTGAATTGAACCTATTCTTTTCAGCCGTGTCAAAACGGATATTTCGATCTTTATTTCTGATAATTCATCAATTTCTACGTTTTCAAACCGGCAATCCTGTGTGGCAGATGAAATTGCCATGTCCTTGACAACTTCGTACAGCGGTATTTCCGGATTAAAACGTCCCACACATCCCCTGAGATTACCCTTTCGGTAAAGTGAGACAAAAGCTCCGGCAGGCTCTAAAAGGATAGGGCTCAGGGTGGTCTCATCCGTTTCAGGTTTAATCCCGGATATGATATATTTCCGGATCGATTCACGGGCTATTTTCAGAAGATCTGCCCGGTCCGTATCGGTTATATGATAATGACCCGGTTCCTGATTTTGGGGCTGCCTTAAGGATCTTGGCGGATATACTGCTATGGAACAATAACCGACTACCCTGGATCTGTCGCCTGCAGTCCCCGCATCGCCCGAATTTTTATAATCAATTAACCGGTAGGTCACGCCTGGCATATTTCCTGTCATAAACATCAGTGTCAGTACCGAGGTCCATCCGCATAAACTTGTTGCAAGGCCGGGAATATCAGCCTCATAATTGCTTTCCAGCGTTCTGAGAAGCCTGTCAGGATTGTTGGTAAGAATTGCATTGGCTGTTTTCCTGTCCGTGACCTGTGCATCCTGATAATTGGGATAATGGGAGAAATCAGTACTGATAATGAACAGGTTTGCACCGTTGAAATGGTCCTTCAGAGCCCCAGCGATCTTCCGGCATGTGGAAACACTCTGCGTGCCAAGTACTATAGGCACAATGCAGAATGGTTTTTTTAACCAGTATTGCAGAAAAGGCAACTGAACCTCCAGGCTATGTTCATGGAACTGGGCATCTGTCCTTGAGTTGAAAAAACTGAAATCTTTTACAAGTTTCTCAGCCAGACTAATGTTTACCGGCACAATGCCGAGCGGCGTCTCAAAATTCCCCTGGGTATAGACGGAGGCTCCGTCAAACGAAACATGATGACTTGAACCGATCAGAAATATGTTATCAAACTTCTGGTCCCTGTTGATCTGCTTAAAACTCTCCGTGGCGATTCCGGCTGAATATACGTAACCGGCATGCGGAGAAATAATGGCCAGAACCGGACCCGGAATAATCTCTGATGTACAGCCTGAAAACAGTTTTTCCAGTTCTTTTTTAAGCTCGACAGGATTACCGGGATAGAATTGCCCTGCAACATAGGCTTTCCTGGTCTTCAATTCATGGTTTGTCTGCGGCATATTCAGATTTATTTAGCAGAATCTGAGACGTTCTCCTGTCCGGATCCAGTCCCTCCTCAATGACTTTTCGTGCATGGGCTATCAGATCCTTCAGATTATCATCGTTGTATTTCCGGATATCGATGGGTTTGTGTATCACCATAAGGGATTTTCCGGGTTTGATGTCCATTGTATGGGCCGGCCATATATCTCCTGTCCCTGTTATGCTGACGGGAAGGATCGGCAAACCAAGGTCAATCGCCAGCTTAAATGCACCCTTTTTAAAAGATCCCAAAACTCCGGTTGTGCTGCGGGTTCCTTCCGGAAAAATTACCACGGATGTGCCGTTTACAAGCCTTTTTTTGGCTTCATTCAGGGTTTCAAGCGCGACCCTGCTATTTGAACGGTCCAGGAAGATATGTCCCACCTTTTTGCTGCCAAAACCAAGACCGGGGATTTTGGCAAGCTCCTTTTTCATGATCCATTTAATGTCAATTCCCAACCAGCCGTAAATCAGAAAGATA
>Ga0209819_10000654_pt1 | contig 10268 bp, 6 predicted proteins | sample PPLLak2March2015_FD_187248 | JGI IMG/M metagenome (GOLD analysis project Ga0209819, IMG submission 187248) | Freshwater sediment microbial communities from Prairie Pothole Lake near Jamestown, North Dakota, USA - PPLs Lake P7 Core (1) Depth... | ecosystem: Environmental > Aquatic > Freshwater >... | reverse complement strand
AGGTGCAGTTCGCCCATACCAGCGATAATGGTTTGCCCGGTCTCGCTGTCGGTACGGACGCGGAAGGTTGGATCTTCCTCTGAAAGTTTACGCAGAGCTTCACCCATCTTGTCCTGGTCTGCCATCGTTTTTGGTTCGATAGCGACAGAGATCACCGGCTCGGGAAAGGATATCGTCTCGAGCAAGATAGGATTATTCATATCACAAAGCGTGTCACCGGTAATCGATTCCTTCGCACCTAAGATTGCTCCGATATCTCCGGCAAGCACCTCGCCTACCTCTTCCCGGCGGTCGGCATACATACGCAGAAGTCTGCCAACTCGTTCGCGCCGGTCTTTGGTGGAGTTATAGGCCATATTGCCTGTAACCAGCTTGCCCGAATATACTCGTACATAAGCCAGCCGCCCAACATAGGGATCAGCTACGATTTTGAATACGAGCGCACTAAGCGGGGCATCATCATCTGGGGGGCGTTCTATTTCTTCTTCCGTCTTAGGATGAAGACCTTTTACAGGTGGAACATCTACCGGCGATGGCAGGTAATCGATAATTGCATCTAACAGGGGTTGGGTACCCTTATTCCTTAGCGAGCTGCCGCAAAAAACGGGCGTTGCTACATTATTGATAACAGCCCGTCGTAAAGCAGCCTTAAGCTCATCAACGCTGATTTCCTCACCTTCAAGGTACTTCATGGTGAGTTCATCATCCGTCTCTGCAATTTGTTCCAGCATGCGCTCGCGCATCTCTTCAACATGTTCGAGCATGTCTTCAGGAATTTCGGCTATCCGCGGCTCTTTTCCAAGATCATCTTCCCACAGGATTGCCTGGCGTGTCATCAGATCAATAACACCGATGAAAGTCGATTCTTGGCCGATAGGCAGCTGAACAGAAATTGGATTCGCACCTAACCTATGTTCGATCGAGGTTATCGAATTCTCATAAGATGCCCCAACACGGTCCATCTTGTTAATGAAGCATATACGGGGGACCAGGTACCGGTCTGCCTGCCGCCAGACAGTTTCACTCTGCGGTTCAACTCCCTGGACTGCATCAAATACGACGACACCACCGTCAAGCACCCGCAGCGAACGCTGCACTTCTGCAGTAAAGTCGATATGACCGGGTGTATCGATCAGGTTAATCTGATGACCCTTCCATTCAGCGGATACAGCAGCAGAAACAATGGTAATACCGCGTTCCCGCTCCTGTTCCATCCAGTCGGTCACCGTAGTACCATCATCCACCGAACCGATACGATACGTCTTCCCGGTATAAAATAGGATACGTTCTGTTGTGGTTGTCTTACCCGCATCGATGTGGGCAATGATACCTATATTTCTATATTTTTCGAGCGGGTACTGGCGTAGCATGCGTACAATTACCTATCAAGGACCTGAATGGTTAAGCGATCCTGTTAACCTTTAAAAGAATTACACCCTGTAATGCGAGAAGGCGCGGTTTGCCTCGGCCATCTTGTGGGTTTCTTCGCGCTTGCGGATGGCGGAGCCAGCATTATTTGCGGCATCCATCAGCTCACCCGCCAGTTTCTCGGCAAAGGATTTGCCTCCACGGGCATTGGTAGCCTGGAGGATCCAGCGGCTGGCCAGCGCGAAACGACGGTAAGGAGAAACCTCCATAGGTACCTGGTAGGTAGCGCCGCCCACACGACGGGGCTTGACTTCCATGACAGGGGCCACATTCTTTACCGCCTGCTCGAATACTTCTAACGGATTACGCTTCGTGCGCTCTTCGATGAGATCGAAGGCATCGTAAACGAGCCGTGTTGCTAGACTTTTCTTACCGCACTTTACAACGCGGTTGATGAAATTTTGCACCTGGATGCTGTTATAACGGACATCTGGGCTAATTTCACGGGGTTCGGGTTTGCTACGACGAGCCATAAATACTCTCCAATATCTTCGGCAACTGTTACTTCGGACGCTTTGCGCCATACTTCGAGCGGCCTTGTTTACGGTTGTTCACACCACCGGTATCCAAAGAGCCGCGGACAATATGGTAACGCACGCCAGGCAGGTCTTTTACACGACCACCACGCACCAACACTACCGAGTGCTCCTGAAGAGAATGCCCTTCTCCGGGGATGTAAGCAGTGACCTCGATACCATTTGAAAGGCGAACACGGGCAATCTTGCGTAAAGCCGAGTTCGGCTTCTTCGGGGTCATGGTGCGTACAACAGTACAAACACCGCGCTTCTGGGGAGCGCCTCTAGATAATTGAATGCGGCGCTGCTTCATCGAGTTCAAGTTATACTGCAGCGCAGGTGACTTACTTTTCGCCTTCCGCGATTTTCGCCCTTTACGGACGAGCTGACTAATTGTTGGCACGTTCGCCTCCAGACTAAAACTAGTTTTCCTACTATTTTTACTCACCATGAGCGAGGCCATCCTTGGTGCTCGATGGCCTCGCTCATGAACGCCTTCACACAAAAGGGGTACCTACCCCTTCCCTTATAAAAGGGGGAACGAACAGCGATTTTACCATGTGCAGGTATGAGCGTCAAGCTTAAATGATAGGTGACTTTTGACTGGTAAAATCTCTAGTTGTTCTAACTTCCACGAGTTGTGGCAGCGGCGTATCTTACCCGAATTTCCTGGATTTGTCAAAATATTTTTGGTTAACTTTAACCAAAAACACACCCCGGAAATTTCATCCGGGGTGTGTTTAGACTTATTCGGTTATACAACTTTAGCTAGAACTCTTCGCCTAAACCCATCAGGCCTGTAGGCAGTTTGGGCGGGCGAGCGCGTTCTTCGTCCTTGCCGAACTTGATCACCTCGCCGGTATCGGTGACCGCCTCAACAGCCAACCCAAGGCTCTGTAGTTCTTTCACCAGTACTCTAAAGGAAGCCGGGATGCTCGGTTCTTCGATGGTTTCTCCCTTGACGATTGCCTCATAGGTCTTCACACGACCCTGAACATCGTCAGATTTGACGGTCAGCATTTCTTGGAGTGTATAAGCAGCGCCGTAAGCTTCAAGCGCCCATACTTCCATTTCACCAAAACGCTGCCCACCAAATTGGGCCTTACCACCGAGAGGCTGCTGAGAAACCAGGCTGTATGGGCCGGTCGAGCGAGCGTGTACCTTGTCCTCGACAAGGTGGTGCAGCTTGAGCATTGTCATCACGCCAACGGTCACCGGACGGTCGTACGGATCACCGGTCTTTCCATCCCGCAATACCTGTTTCCCAAGAATAGGAACGGGCACACCCTTTTCCAGACTGCGGTCAGATGCTTTTCCGCGCAGCGCCTCGTCCTTTACTTTATCAGGGTTCTGACCCTGGTCCCTGAGCCATAATCGCAAGCAGGCGTTTATGGCACTATTATCCAGGTCCTGACGTTTTGTATCCAGTTTCTCAACATCGTCGAAGGCTAGGATGGTATCCGGATCGTAGCCATTATCACGCAGCCATTCTACTAATACTGAGCGCCTTGCGTAAAGGTTGTCTGATACAAGGCGGTACACATCGTACCCGCGATCGCCCAGCCATACTTCCAGGTACAGGCGCCGGACTTCATCATCATCCTCAATACTCTGAGGATCGTATTCTTGTTCTTTCAACCATTCCCATGCTTTTTCGGTCAGCTTCTCCCAGGATGCATCGATTAACCAGGAGCGGGCAAGCTCAGCTTCAATTTCAAACTCGGTTGCGCCATCGAAAACCGGGGTAATGGCTCGGAAGCCTAACCGGCTGGCAGCCCAGCCCAGATGAGTTTCCAGAACCTGTCCCAGGTTCATACGTCCAGGAACACCGGTCGGGTTAAGAATGATATCTACTGGAGTACCGTCATCCAGGAACGGCATGTCTTCTGCCGGGACAACACGGGAAACGACACCTTTGTTTCCATGCCGTCCAGCCATTTTATCGCCGGCAGTGATCTTTCGCTTTTGGGCGACCGAGACACGTACCATCATGTCGACGCCGGCAGATAAATCGGCATTATCTTCTCGTGTGAACACCTTGACATCCACAACTTTACCGCGCTCGCCGTGAGGCATTCGCAGAGAGGTATCCTTAACGTCACGTGACTTTTCACCAAAGATGGCCCTTAGGAGGCGCTCTTCGGGGGTAAGCTCTTTTTCACCTTTCGGCGAGATCTTGCCTACCAGGATGTCGTTTGGTCCTACCTCAGCACCGATGCGGATGATGCCGTGATCGTCGAGATCTTTGATCGCGTCTTCACCGACATTCGGGATGTCGCGGGTGATCTCTTCTGGTCCCAGGCGTGTATCGCGCGATTCCACTTCATACTTCTCGATATGGACTGAAGTGAACCGGTCATCCTGAACCAATCGCTCCGAGATGACGATCGCGTCTTCGAAGTTCGCACCTTCCCATGACAGGAACGTGACAACCACGTTTTGGCCCAGGGCAAGCTCACCGCTCTCTGTGGAGGATGAGTCGGCAATCACTTCGCCACGATGAACGCGCTGGCCTTTGACAACAGCCGGGCGCTGGTCGATGCAGGTGCTCTGGTTCGATCGTTGGTATTTGCGCAAAAAGTATGTTCGGGCTCCGTTCGCACCACGAACCTTGATGTGCCGTCCCGTTACAGAAATGACCTCCCCATCTTCCTCTGCGATGACAACCTGACCCGAGTCCATAGCGGCATGGTATTCCATGCCGGTGGAGACCTGCGGAATATCAGGCTTCAACAACGGCACTGCCTGAGCTTGCATGTTTGAACCCATTAATGCCCGGTTCGCATCATCGTGCTCCAGGAACGGGATCAACGCTGCGCTGATACCGACAATCTGGTGCGGGGCGACGTCCATATAATCGATGTTATTCGAAGCGGCGAAAATGAATCCCGAATGGTATCGGGAAGATATACGACGCCGTACAAACTCGTTATTCTTATCAAGTGGGGTGTTTGCCTGGGCAATTACGAAGCGGTCCTCCGTATCGGCAGACAGGTACTCCATCTCGGTGGTTACAAACGGAACAATGACAATCTCAGCCCGATCGAGCTTGGAAATTGCTTCTGCCATCTCGGGGGTGATCCGGTCACCTTCCTTGCCGATCACTTCTCCTGTCTTTGTATCCGTCAGGGTTTCAGCGAGGGCACGGCCTACAAGTCGTTTGTCGTTATAGGCCAGGGATCGGCGTACACGCCGGTATGGAGTCTCGATAAAGCCGTACTCATTCACACGGGCAAATGAGGCCAACCGCCCGATCAGGCCGATGTTTGGACCTTCAGGCGTCTCGATAGGACAGATACGTCCATAGTGTGAATGGTGAACGTCACGCACATCAAATCCTGCTCGCTCACGCCGTAAACCACCAGGGCCAAGAGCCGAAAGGGTTCGTTTGTGACGCAGCTCAGCCAGCGGGTTTGTCTGATCCATGAACTGTGAAAGCTGGCTCGAACCGAAGAACTCGCGCAGGGCAGCCACCACCGGGCGGATGTTGATCAATGTGATCGGGGAGATCTGATCCTGATCTCGGATCGACATACGCTCTTTGATCACGCGCTCCATACGGCGTAGACCGATGCGCAGTTTGTTTTGGATCAGCTCACCGACAGTTTTGGCACGGCGGTTGCCCAGGTGATCGATATCATCCGGGTTGATCGTACCGTTATTGATCATGATCATCTGGCGAACTAACCGGATAATGTCCCATTTGGTGATGTTGCGGTGAGTGATCGGAACGCGGCTGTGCAGGTCGAGCTTCTGGTTGAGTTTATATCGTCCAACTCGCTCGAGGTCGTAATGGCGCTGATCGAACAACTGCTCTTCCAGGAATTCGCGCGCGTTTTCCAGCGTAGCCGGGTCGCCTGGGCGCATTCTCTTGAAGAACTCCAGCAGTGCAGCTTCAGAAATGGTCTGCTTACCTGTCAGGTCCCAATCCGGTTCCTGGTAGAGTGTTGAGGTGATGTACATCCGGTCGGGGTTGTTATCGACGTCGCCGAAGAGCTCCAGCAGTTCCTCGTCGCTTCCGGTCTTCAAGGGGGAATCCCCTAAACCGTCGTCAACAGCGGCTAATGCACGCAAGAAGATCGTGATCGGTACGGTGCGCTTCCTGTTGAAACGCAGCGTGAGGTAATCACTTTTACGGGTCTCGAACTCCATCCAGGCGCCGCGATCGGGGATCAGCTTTGCAATCGCCAGCGGCCGTCCGGTGGAGCGATCAATGGGGGCTTCGAAGTAGACGCCAGGCGAGCGGATAAGCTGAGATACAACGACACGATCGGTGCCGTTGATGATGAATGTACCCTTTTCAGTCATCTCTGGGAAGTCACCCAGGAAAATATCTTGCTTAATCGGCTCGGGTACATCTGGGCCGGCAAGCAGTACAGAAACATAGAGCGGGCTGGCATAGGTCAAGTCGCGCTCTACGCACTCTTCCAGGCTGTGCTTGGGTTCTCCAAACCAATACTTGAGATCCCACTGCTTTGCTTCAGGAGTGTTGCTGGGGAAATAGAGCTTCATTCCCTTGTTGTAAGATTCAATGGGAGAAAGCTCATGAAACAGATCGGACAGGCCTTCCTTTTTCAACCGCTCGAAAGACTCGAGCTGGACCTCGATCAAATCAGGCAAAGGGAGGCTTACATGAATTCGGGCGTAAGACTTACTTGGCAGCGAAGATGCCATACGTCTCTCCTAGATAAAAAAGTATACGTTTGTGGGAAATGAGCTTCCGAGGCTCATCGAACATCGGATTACGCTATAACCACCTGGAGGTTAATCCGGGATTAACCGCTCTCTCGAATAAAACGACAGATTGGTCTGGCTGAAAATAGCCAGACCAAGGACGTGGGCCTTATTATGTAGCCTTAACATCATGGCAATTTTTATCGGACCCATCATACAGTTCCAATTCACGAAACGTTATTATACCAATTTGGATAATCAGTGTCAATAACCAATTTACAAAAAATTGATGTGAATTTCCACATAATCCTGGTAGATTTATTTTTCAAACTCATGTATTATAGTGGAGAATGCTCGACCGAGTCCTAAATTTCTTGCGAAAAGCCTAGAGAGGGGTTGAAAAGATAATCATGGGATTGAATGTAGAGGGAAACCAGGTCAACGAAGACTTTCGGGCTGGTTTTGTTGCCGTGATGGGCAGGCCGAATGTGGGGAAATCGACGTTGATGAATACCCTGCTTGGGCAAAAAGTTGCCGCGGTATCACCTCGACCACAAACAACTCGCCGCCGGCAGCTCGGTATCCTTACGCTCGATAATTTACAGGCGATATTTATTGACACACCCGGTATCCATATTGCCCGCTATAAGCTCGGCGCAATCATGAACGAAACTGCAGCAGAAGCTCTGGAAGAAAGTGACTTGATCCTTTTCGTTGTGGATGCAAGCGAACCACCCGGAGAAGAAGATAGGATTCTCGCCAACCTGCTGCGGAAATTAAAAGTCACCGTTCCGGTGATCCTGGTCCTCAATAAAGCAGACCTGTTGAATGCAGACGCGATCGCCGGACGAAGCGAGCAGTACCTTGAACTTGCCCCTGGCGCTCATGCTATCCCTGTTTCAGCTGCATCGGGTCATAACATACCCACCCTTTTGGAAGAAATTGCCGCCCGGCTGCCAAAGAACGAGCCCTTTTATCCTGAAGATCAAATCACCGATTTTTACGAACGCGAGATAGCTGCCGATCTGATACGCGAAGCTGCGCTGATTGAGCTGCGTGATGAAGTCCCCCACGGCATTTCGGTACGAATCGATGAATTTACAGAACGGCCCGACGGGAGCGCATTCATCGCTGCCACGATATTTGTCGAACGCGAATCTCATAAAGGGATTGTGATCGGGCAAGGCGGATCGATGCTGAAAACCATCGGATCTGCCGCGCGGCAAGAATTTGAGCGCATGAGCGAACGAAAGGTTTTCCTCCAAATCAGGGTAAAGATCCGCAAGAACTGGAGGAACGATCCGCTTTCATTGAAACACTTTGGATTCAAAAGCAGCAAAGGATAAATGTATGAACACTTTTCTTCTCTTCCTTTCCCTCCCGGTTGCTGTCGTCGACTGGATTGCCGTATTTAAAAAGTGGAAGCCGCTCGAATATATTGCCAAACCCGGCATGATGGTCACCCTGATTGTGTTCTTTTATCTGACAGCAGGGATTGAAGGAGCTTTATTCTGGTTTGCTTTGGGGCTCGTTTTCTCACTCGCAGGCGATATCTTTCTCATGCTTCCCAAAAGGCAGTTTGTTGCCGGATTAGTAGCTTTCCTGTTCGCGCACATTGCCTATATCATCGGATTCAACTCCCCGCCTCCCGAGTTTCAATTATCTTACCTGGCGGGCGCTGCTTTGATCGTTTTAATTGCCCGTCAAATTTTCGTTCAACTATCATCAGGGTTTACAGGGGAGAATAAAAAGTTAAAAATTCCTGTACTAATATACATCGTCGTTATTTCAATCATGCTTCTTTCAGCGCTAATCACCTTGATGCGGGTCGATTGGATTTTTGAAGCTGCACTGCTTGCCAGCCTGGGTGCGATTCTTTTCTATATATCCGACAGCGTCATTGCCTGGGAAAAGTTTGTCCGTCCAATCAAAAACGGCCGCCTCATCACGATGGTCACCTACCATCTGGCACAGCTTTTTATTGCTTTTTCAGCCGTGCTTCAGTTTGCGATATAACCCCATCGAATCAAAACACCAGGACTGGCGAGCGGCGTACCGTCAATCCTGGTGTTTTTTTTATCTAAAAGATGTCTATGCGGCTGGGGGAATATCCTCATCCACAGGGTAAGCCATGGCGCTGCCTTCTGGGGTGGTAGGTGTGACAGGTGGTGCAGGTGGAACGGGTGGAATTACAGGAGTCACGAATGCACCGGTTTCAGGCGGATAAGGTTGGGTCCCAATCCGGGTCAACAGAACGGCTCCAAGACCAACAGTTCCAATGACGAACGGTATGATCCAGGTAATGCAGTTCAGGAAGGGTATGGCAGTGAGTCCGTTCGCAATTAACGAGAGCATCAGTGTGCCTAAACCAGCAGTTACAGGGATAGACCATTCAGCTTTAAAGGCATTTTCTAACCGCTTTCCTAACTCGTATCCCACTGCAATCCAGCCAAGCGTGACAAGGACAACCAGAACGATCCCGCCAAGCAGGCTGATCGGGCTGAGGATAATGGTGATAGCGAGCAGTCCCAAAACGAAGATGCTGACGAAGATGGTCAGAAGACCAAGCCCGCCAGAGATTACGGGTTGTGCTACGACCGTATTGCTGATCCGATCGACATACCGTGGCCAAAACATGACGACAACGATAGCCAGGGCCGCCAGTAGGGCCGAGCCAAAGACAACACCCAGGACATTTCTTATGAAATCTGCAATCGGTGAGAAAGCATTCCTCCCAATAACAGGGATATCCCAACTGCGCGGCGAGAAGCGGAAAGGTCCGGGGGCGTCGCGTTCGATCTCGCCTTCAACGGTTGCACCGGGTTCCTGAGACAGGGTAGCGCCGAGGACTTGTATATCACCGCCGACAACGGCTGTATCGCCCAGGTCTACTGTGCCGCCTGTTGCGCGAATGGTACCCTCAACCTCACCATCGACCACGAGGTTCCCTCCGGTCAGCCAGATATCACCCTGGACAACCGAATCCTCCTCGAGCTCAACATTCCCACCAAAGATGAATAGGTCCTCATCCAGAACTTCACCGCTCTCCAGCGTAAAATTATCGCCGAGAACATATTCATCGGATAGCTCACTTTCTGCCCCTGCAGCCAAAGCTGTGCTGGGGATGAGCAGTACTGCGAGCAAGACAAAAAACAGATTGATTTTTAGTATTCTCTTCATAATTGAATCCTCCGTGGATTAGTAATTCTTTGATATAGGACTCCCCACAGAGCACTAAACATGGCGGCTGCAAGGCTGAGCAGAATCCAGATCGGTAAAGTAAACCGCCCAAGGTTCGAGTTTAGCAGCGACGAGATCAGGTCAACTCCGGCATCTGCGTAAGCCAAAAGGTAAGCAAAGCGAAAGAACATTGTGAATACCTGCTGCTTGATTGCATCAAATGAGCTGACAGTGCTTACTCCGATGATGATCAGAAGAATGATCGCAAGCCCACCGGTCAGTGCCAGCATGCGCCAGTTCTGCCGCTGCTGCTTCTTAAGGCGTTGTTCTGCAAGACGTTCTTGCCAGCGGAGTGTGAAGCCAGCAGCCGGTGCTGCAAATGGAACTTCTGCAAAGTAGCTGCGGACATCTTGCCAGGCTTTTTCTGCCAGCGGAGACTCCAATGGCTCTTCGTTGAACTGACCGGTATTA
>Ga0209819_10000653_pt1 | contig 10269 bp, 5 predicted proteins | sample PPLLak2March2015_FD_187248 | JGI IMG/M metagenome (GOLD analysis project Ga0209819, IMG submission 187248) | Freshwater sediment microbial communities from Prairie Pothole Lake near Jamestown, North Dakota, USA - PPLs Lake P7 Core (1) Depth... | ecosystem: Environmental > Aquatic > Freshwater >... | reverse complement strand
CACTCGGTAGTCTTCGTCCTCCCAGTCCTTCCAGCGCTCCCAGTGATCGCAGCAACACCAGCCGACCATGACAAGAATGCCCTCTCGGTCACAGGTCTCCAGGAAATGGTCATCCTCGAGTTTGCCTTCAAGGCGGATGGTGTTGAGGTTCATGTGCTTGACATATGCGATCTCGGCCTCCTGTCGCTCGGGAGAAGAACGAAGGAGCATTTCAGGTGTATAGCCGGCGCCCCGTATGAGAATCTTCTGACCGTTGATTTTGAAAAGGGTGTAGCCCTCCTGGTTGAGCTCGGACGTTATCTCCCGGATGCCGAAGCGAATCGACTGGCTGTCCGACAACTTTCCGTCAACCAGAAACTGAACCGACAAGGGATAGAGCGGCTGTGCGCCGAGCTGGGCCGGCCACCAGACCTTTGGGTTCGACAGGACAAGCTGCGGGAACGCGGCGTCCTCAAACGAGACTGTCTTAGTCTCGCCAGCAGCCAGCTCGACGGGTTGGGAGAATTCGATTTTCTCGATCACCCCCTTGAGGACTCCCTTGACCGGTTTATCTGCTGCACTGCGCAGTTCGACGTTTACCTTGAGTCTAGCCTTGGCGAGCAAGGGCATCTCCAGCCGGGAGACCACTTGAGGATAACGGACTGAAACGGGGCCAGTTGAGGTCAGGTAGACGTCTCGGAAGAGCCCCATCATCTTGTCGGGGGGGGCCGGGTTCCAGTCCACGAAAGTGATGCCGAGATCCCGAGGAGTAGGGGCAAAGACCTCGACAGCAAGGATATTCTTCTGGCCGAACGAGGCGATCTTGCTGATGTCGAACTGATACGTGCGGAAAGAACCGGCGACGTTTTTGGAGTCGGCGATCTGTTGTCCATTAAGCCAGATGTTGGCTCTGAAGTTGATGCCGTCAAAGTGGAGCCAGAGCGCACGGTCAGGTTCCGCACCACCCGGTAAGCCGAACTCCGTCCGGTACCACCAGGAGGATCTGAAAGGGCTGTCCTCCGGCATTTCGACGTTGGAGAAGTTCTGCCCGACGTTGTATTTGACCCCAGGCATCTGCCGGATATTCATGCCGAAATGCGGGTCGGGATAGACCTTGTTTTGAACCAGTGCGGCGACGACCGTCGAGGGGACCGAGGTCCGGTACCAGCCGGTCGGCTGGAACTGCGGGGTCGAGATAATCTCGCCTGCCTGCTTCACCTCGGCGGATGATTGGATCATCCACCCGTTTTTTAGCGGGCTACGCTTCTGGCCGAAGGCCGGAACGGCGGTCATTACGATAATGATCAGAACAACGAACGGGAGAGGAACGGTCTTTGAGTACGATGCGCAGGTCATCTCGCTGTTATACCGGTTAAACCGCGTTGGAGCAAGAATTCGGTCAATCCTGTTAAGCTGTCAAAAAAGAGTCATCTCGACAGGATTAACAGGATTGACAGGATTACCTTTCCGCCAGCAGATACGCCGAGGCAAATCCCAGGCGAGCCATGGCGGCGAGCATGTCGGGGTTGATGCGGTAGATCGTGTCTCCGCGTTGATGGTAAGCCAGGTGCGGGCCGTTCGAGGAAAACGACAGGCAGGGAATCCCCTTCAGGAAGAAGTGCGCAAAGTCGCTTGATCTCACGCCCACGCGGCGGATCGGGCGGGATCCTCTCAGAATGCCGACGTCTTTGTCGGCAGCCTTGATCAACGCCTCCAGGTACTCAGTGCCGGCGCTGTAGCCGCAGTTCGCTCCATCTCCGGCTCCCGCCATGTCAAAGTTGATCATGCCGACGACCTTTCCCGGCAGGTCGGCGAGCTGATCGGCGTAGTGACGGGAACCTTGGAGTCCTGTTTCCTCTCCGCCAAAAAGCACAAAGGCGAGGGAGCGCCGGGGCTTGACGGGCAGCTTTGCGAAGGTCCGGGCCATCTCAATAACCACCGCGGTCCCGCTCGCATTGTCGTTGGCGCCCGGAAAAATCGCCCCCATGTGCTCGCCACAATGGTCGGCATGCGCTCCGATCACGATGATTTCCTCGCGTAGCTCAGAGTCGGAACCCTCGACGATGCCGCACACGTTGTAACCCGAGGACCGAGGAAAGTGCCGAGAGTTGACCTTCAAGGTCACGGTCGCATCCAGAAGACAGGAAAGCGGCCGCTTGTACTTCAGGAGGTCTTCCTGAAGCTTCTTGCTCTCGATTCCTTTGGACTTGAACATCAGGTCCGCTACGCGGTTGCTGATAATCGCGGGCATAAAGCCCGCAAGCCAGTCCCCGTTTGGATTGGCAAGAGGTTCCTCATAAATGTAGAGGAGCCCGATGGCGCCCTTTTTGAGGGCTGTCGCCATGCGGGTTCGGTGTTCGTCATGCTCGGTGTAGCGGGCGTCCGCAGGGTCGGGCGTTCCGCGGAAGCACAGCACGAACTTTTCTCGAACGTCGAGCCCTGCGTAGTCGTCATATCCGAGCCCGGGAGCGCTGATGCCCCAGCCGGCAAACACAATCTGCCCGGTTCGTTCGCCTGAATCGGAATACAGAAGGGGCAGGAAATCGGTGAAGGGCTCAAGCTGCTTCTCCTCCTGCTTCCCGGCTCCCGCTCCGGCGGTTACCAGCTGCATCGTGGCGCTATCGACGACCGTATGCTGAGTCGGGAACTCTTGCAGGTATCCAGTCTGTGCTGAGAGAGGCTTGAGCTTCCAGGAAGCAAAAAGCTCACCGACCCAACGGCTCATGGCCGTATAGCCTTCATGTCCGGTGAGCCTCCCTTGAAATCGAGGGGAAGCTAGTTCGCTGCAAGTGGCGTAGACGCTCGCCGGCTGGATCGTCGCCATTCCCTCCGCCAACTTCGGGTTGGAAACGTCTGCACCGAGCAAACCGCCAACGAACAACAAGCCCAACAAAGCCTTCACAGTTCGCATCGGCCCCAGAGTCTGACAGAACCAAAATCCTGACACAATCCCAATCGACAATAGCGTTTCAGGTCCGTTAGGACTGGCACGTATATAGAAATGGTGCTGGAAGGAAGGCCCAGGTCCGTAGGACTGACACGTGGCGCCGGTTCACGTGTCAGTCCTACGGACCTGGGCCTTCCTACCAGCACCATTTCTATAGACGTGCCAGTCCTAACGGACCTGAGAACCTAACTGAATTTCCAATCCTCAATCCCCAATCCGCAATCCGTAATCGGGCGGTTGGCTCTCTCGCTTCGCTGGCCGAATATGGTAATCTCTAATCCGTCCCAGGTTAGTAAACGCCTATGCATCTCTCGAAGTGTCTCTTTGGAGTCCTTGTCTTGGTCGTTGCTTCTGCGTTTCAGGGTCAGCCGACGAACCCACAGGCGCAGACTCCCGAGCAGCGGAAGGCTCTCGAAAGGATGAAGCAGGAGGAGCAGGTCGACTACTACAAGAAGTGGCTCGATGAAGACGTGGTTTACATCATCTCCGACGAAGAGCGGGCTGTCTTCCGCAGTTTGACGACCGCCGATGAGCGGGAAAGTTTCATCGAGCAGTTCTGGCAAAGGCGTGACCCGGATCCCGACACTGCCGAGAACGAATTTCGGGAAGAGCATTACCGCAGGATCGCATACGCCAACGACAGTTTCTCGGTTGGGCTCCCGGGATGGAAAAGCGACCGCGGCCGAATCTACATCATCAACGGGAAACCTGACTCGACTGAGACGCACGGTCAAGGCGAGACCTACTACCGCCCGATGAGCGAAGGAGGCGGAAACACTACCACCTATGCGTGGGAGCTCTGGTACTACCGGCACCTTGACGGAGTGGGGGACGGTATAGAGATTGAGTTCGTCGACAAGACGATGACGGGGCACTACACGCTCGCCTGGGATGAAATGGATAAAGACGCCATGCTCTGGGTTCCAGGGCTCGGATTGACGGAATCCGAACGCTTGGGAGGATACTCGAAGGCCGAACGAATCGGCACCCGCACGATGGCGAACGAAGCCACCCGGCGAGGCGGCAACCCCCTCAAGATCTTTACCAGGAAAGACGATCTGTTCGGACGGCTGCAGCGATACGCCGCCTTGCAGTCGCCTCCGACCATCAAGTTCAAGGATCTGGAGGGACTGGTTAACATCAATCTTTACTACAACCAATTGCCCTTCTCGGTCCGCCATGATCTGGTTCGGATAACCCCGACCAGCTACCTGGTCCCCGTGACTTTCTTCTTCAATACCAGTGAGTTCTCGTTCAAGCAGGCCGGCTCGGTCTCACAGGCTACCCTGAACGTCTACGGCCGCGTCGAAACGATGACCAAACAGAAGGTCTATTCGTTTGACGACGTCGTGCACCTGACTCTCGGGCAGGACAAGCAGGGCGGGCCGCCCAGCTCGGTCTTCCAGAGGAATATCCCGCTCGAGCCTGGGCGGTACAAGTTGATCGCCATCGTGAAGGACGTGACAGGCGGCAAGATCGGCACTCTCGAGAGAGGCATCGTTATTCCGGGCAAATCAGGCAGCGAGATCGAGGTGAGTCCTATCATCCTGGCGGATCAGGTCCAGCCCGCCAAGACCGAGGAATTCATCAACGACCCCTTTATTCTAAGCGCGGTCAAGGTTTATCCGAGTGCCCAGAACCGGTTCAAGCGCGGCAAGCCGCTTGGCTTTTATTTTGAAGTTTACAACGTGATGGCCGACCAGCAGACACTTCAGCCCTCGCTGTCGGTCCGGCTCCAGATTCTGAAGGATGGAGTCGAAGTTCCGACTCCCTTTGGAGAGCTGTCGAAGATAGTGCATCCGTTCGCCGACCGCTTCTACGCTGGATCGATGATGAACACCGAACCTCTGCCGCCCGGCCGTTACAGCCTGGTGATTGCCGTAACCGACCAGATCGCGCAGTCGACGGCGAAGCAGACGGTGAATTTCGAGGTGCTCGGCTAAAGCTTTTTTATCCACGAACCAACACGAACGAACACGAAAAGAGCGCTTTTGTTCGTGTTCGTTCGTGTTGGTTCGTGGATAAAAAGCTTTAGTTAGAACCCTTTGCTCAACCCCTTCTCCTCATCCACCACGTAGTGCTTATCTGACGCTATATCCTTGAATTCCTGCACTTTCCCGCTCGGCCACTGGATCTTCACCGAATCCGCCTTGCTGGCGGTCCCCAGCCCGAAATGCGCCCGCGGATCGCTGGCTGAGTAGATGGAAACAGTCCTTTTGATCTCCCAGATTTGTTTGAGCTCACCGGAGGTCACCGTTATTCGGGCGCCGATGCCGTCCCGGTTGCTGGGCCGTCCAACCGTCCGTAACATCATCCAGTGATTCTGATCGCGCCGGTCATTGCGCAGAAGCTGCGGCAAATCGTTCAGATTGGCCACCGCCACGTCGATATCGCCGTCGTTGTCGTAATCAGCGAAAGCCGCGCCGCGACTGCATTTTCCCACCTGCATGTCCGGTCCGGCAAGCTTGCGTACGTCCTTGAAGGTTCCGTGGTCATTCAAATAGAAGCTGGGAGGCTGAAAATACTGTTCCTCGAGCTTTTCTTTCATCAGGAAAGGCGTGACATGACCGTTGACGTGAAAGATGTCTTTCCAGCCGTCGTGGTTGAAATCGGCAAACCGCATACCCCAGCTAACGAGCAGCCACTCGGCCGTGTAGAGCTCGGTTTCCCCGGTGATATCACTGAAAAACAGGTTCCCGTCGTTGTGATACAGCGTGCTGTAGTCACTCGAGAAGTTCGTGACGAAACCATCCAGCAGTCCGTCGTTGTCGTAGTCGGCTGCGTCGATCCCCATACTGCCCTGATTTCGGCCGTCGATGGCAACCGCCAGACCGCTGACAATACCCTGTTCCTCGAATTTGCCCTTGCCGTCATTTACAAAAAGCAGATTGGGGCCGTCGTCATTGGCGACAAAAATATCCAGGTCCTGATCGTTGTCGAGATCCGCCCAGACCATTCCAAGACCGAAGAGGTTGTCCCGATCAAAGGCGCCGCTGCTCTCGCTCACGTCGGTGAACGTGCCGTCCCCGTTGTTTCTGTAGAGCGTATCCCGTGCGCCCTTCAATCCCCGTGGGCCGCACATGACCGGCCGTCCGAGATACGTACAGAACATCCCGGGGCCGGGCTTGGGAAGATTGTTGAAGTCAATTCTGATGTAGTTGCAGACATAAAGATCGACATCACCGTCCCGATCGTAGTCGCCAAAACCTGCGGATGAGGACCATCGTGGGTCGCCGACTCCGGCCTTTTCCGTGACATCAGTGAAGGTTCCGTTGCCGTTGTTCCGGTACAGGACGTTGGGCCCGAGGAAAGTGAGGTAGATGTCGGCAAAGCCGTCATTGTCATAGTCGCCGAACGAGACTCCCATGCCCCAGCCGGTACGGCTCAGCCCGGCCTTCTCAGTGACGTCCTCGAAAGTCCCGTTGCGCTTGTTTCGATACAGAACGCAGTGAGAATCTTTGCCCGCCCGATGGTCCTCGACCGTCGAGCCCTGAACGAGCAACAGATCCATCCAGCCGTCATTGTCGAAGTCGAAGAAACCGAGTCCTCCGCCCTTTGCCTCGAAGATGAGATCCTTGCGGTCGGCTGGCCCGTTGATGTGTTTGAAGTTAATCCCGGCCTTCGCGGCCTGGTCGGTGAACTGAGGAACGGTCTCCGGCACCACAGCGGCAAAGGGAAGGCACAAAATCCCGACGAGAGCGACAAGTCGAAGCATCTGTTCTATTTCGGGTTACCAGCAGTTGTGTTTCCGTACAGGGTCCGTCGACTCTCGGCCTCGCGCTTTTCCGCCTCGGCTGACAACCTGGAGTAAATCTCCAGCTCAGCCTTAGCTTTTTCCTTCTCATTGAGGAAGGCATAGACCCGGCTTATGTTGAAATGCAGGTCGGAATCGGACGGTATGAGCTCGGCTGCTTTCTGCATGGCCGCGAGCGCCTCGGGGAACTTCCTCTGCCCGAAATAGACCCTCCCTATCCCAAAATGGGCCAGTCCATGCCTTTCGTTCCTGCGGAGCGTTTCGTGGAACATCTCGAGCGCCTTCTCATCCTCTTTCATCCCGTGAGCGATCACCCCGAGATGGTAGTACGCCTCGGCGAGGTTCGGGTCCAGTCGAACGGCGGCCTCCAACTGCTCCTTGGCCTCCGGGTACTGCTTCTTCACCGAAAGAGAATAACCCAGCATCAGGTGACCCAGCGGATCGTTGGACCGCAGACTGACGAAGCGCTGAAAATGCGTTTCGGCCTCAGGGAAGTTCACATTCTCGAGAAGGGCATTGCCGATCCCGAAAAGGTACTTCGGGTTGTCGGGGTCCATGATCAGCAGGATGCGAAAGGCTCGTATCGCCTCAGTGACGAGATTGTTGACCAGGCTGACCTGAGCGAAGTCGTAGAGGACATCGGGCGAATTGGGAGCAGTCGTTCGAGCCTGCGCGATGTAATCCCAGGCTCTCATGTTTTCACCTTGCTTCAGGGCGATCCCCGAAAGCAGGCGAAGAGTCTGGATCGACTCCGGGTTTTGCTTCAAGTGTTGACGATAGGCTCGTTCAGCTTGTCCGAACTGGCCTGCTGCCATGAGCGTCCGGCCCAGGATCTCCCAGTAACCGGGAGGTGCATCCGCCTCGGGCACGCCTCCCAAATATTTGAGGGCTGACTCCAGCCTCCCGGCCTCCGCTTCGGCGCTGCCAAGGCGCATCAGCAGCCTCGGTTCCTTAGGATCAACTTCCAGCCCCTTCTTGAGTAAAGACAGAGCGTCGTCCGGGCGGTTCTCGAGCATCCTCACATCGGCCAGGGCGACGTAGGCCGCTACCAGTTTGGGATCGATCTCAAGCGCCTTTTGAAACGAGGTTTCGGCCTCGGAGAAACGCTGCTGTGCAAGACGAAGCGTGCCCAGAAGATGGAAGGCCTCCGCATTCCTGGGACTGGTCTTTGCCAGTTGCTCCAGGATCTTCTCCGCCTTTGGAACGTCGTTATTTTGAAGAGCGGTCCTGGCCTCCTTCAATTGGCCGGAAGGACCGGCGGATTGGAGCAACAGAAGTCCCAAAATGAGGCAGTGGACCATCGCAGGCGATTATACCCTAGCAACGCTTGGTGCGGCGGTTGTAGCCCCTGATCCTGTCAACCCTGTTAATCCTGTCAGTGAAGGTGTTTTTGACAGGATTAACAGGATTGACAGGATTCAGTGGCCTACAATAGAGCGGATGCGAAGTAGGGCACGGTTGGTGCTTGGTCTAATTCTGCTCGCCTGGGGGGCGGCCTGCTCGGGTCCAGCCGACGAGCCAGCCAGAACAAGTCCCAATGTGATTCTCATCTCCATCGACACTCTTCGAGCGGATCACCTGTCCTGTTATGGCTATAAGAAAGCCAGGACCGCAAGTATCGACCGCCTGGCTGCGGAGGGCATCCTCTTCGAGCAGGCGATAAGTCCGGTGCCGCTCACGCTCCCTTCGCATGCGTCCCTCCTGACCGGCACTCTGCCGATTTCGCACGGAATACGCGATAACACAGGTTTTGTCCTTTCCGATGCCCCGACGACTCTTGCCCAGGTTCTCGGTTCCCGGGGCTATCGCACGGGGGGGGTTGTAGGCGCGTTTGTACTGGATTCGCGCTTCGGATTAGTTCGGGGGTTCGATTACTACTTTGACAACTTCGAAAGCGGCACTCTCGAAACCGCCAGCCTCCAAGTCAGTGAAAGGCGGGGGGAAGACGTTCTGGCAGAAGCCCAGCGGTGGGTCGCGCAAAACCCGGAGCAGCCATTTTTCGCCTTCATTCATCTTTTTGACCCGCATGCTCCGTATGCACCGCCCGTGTCCTTTCAAAACGCTCTCTCCCCGTACGATGGAGAGGTCGCGTACGTTGACGCACAGCTAGGCACCTTCTTTGCCTTTCTTCAGGAACGTGGGCTCTGGAAGGACTCGCTGGTGGTCCTGACCGCCGACCACGGTGAGGGCTTGGGAGAGCACGGAGAGGCCCATCACGGAATGTTCCTTTACGACTCCACGCTTCACGTTCCGCTGATCCTGAAGTTGCCTGACGCCGTGGGACACGGACGGCGCGTGTCCGATCAGGTCCGCCTGATCGACGTGATGCCGACCATACTGGACATTATCGGGCAGTCTGCGCCTGAGACGGTGCAGGGAGTCAGCCTCCAGCCGGCGTGGAAGACTGGACAGTTGCCTGAGCTCGCGGCATACAGCGAGACCCAGTTGCCGTTTCTAAACTACGGCTGGAGCGGGCTCGATTCGTACCGGGCCAAGGGGGAGAAACTGATCGATGCGCCCCGTCCCGAGTTGTACAACCTGAAGGACGACCCCCGCGAGACGCAAGACTTGTTCTCACGGCATAGGGAGAGGGCATTGCAGCTTCGCGAAGTGAAACAGCGGATCGTGGGAACTGCGGCCCGGCTGCCTTCGAATTCCAGGCAGGCCCGGGTGGACCAGGAAACCATTCGGAGACTGCGCTCCCTCGGATATATGGCCGGAGGCAGTTCCCGGATGCCCCAGGTAGGGCCGAACCAGAGTCTGGCGGATCCCAAGGACAAGATCGGCCTCTTCAACCGGATCTCAGAAGCTCAGCTGGCGTCCCAGGAAGGGAAGTTCGAGGAGTCGGTCGAGCTCTTGAAGGAGGTGCTGTTGCGCGATCCCTCGGTCTTCTTTGCCCATTCGGTCCAGGCTCTCAATTACCTGGAGCTGAAGCGCCCTGCGGACGCTCTGCCTCATCTTCGATCAGCGGTAAAACTGCGATCGGAGGACCAGGGCGCCCATTTCTACCTGGCCATGGCTCTGATGCAGCTGGGAAGGACCGACCAGGCGATCCCGGAGATGGAAGTAGCGCTCAGGCTCGACCCGGAGAACGAGGCGGCCGTCAACAATCTGGCGACGATGTACCTGCAGAAAAAGCAGTTTGACAGCGCGGTGCCGCTTCTGGAGCGCATAACTCGAGAACATCCACAGGATGTGGCGGCGTTTGTGAATCTTGGTCTGGCGCAAATGCTGCAGAAACAACTCAGTCAGTCGATGACGTCTTTTGAGCGGGCCCTGCAGCTCAATCCCAACATTCCGGAAGCGCACAATAACCTCGGCTTGCTCTGCCTGGAGATGAACCAACCTGACCAGGCGATCCTGCATTTCGAACGCGCCCTGGCCCTTCGCCCCGACTACGCCAACGCGCGCGAAAACCTCGCGAGAGCACGCGCCAAGTGACGCCGCGGGCGCTGGGGACCGGGGCGTCCCCGCCCCGGTCGCGCCGTAGCACAAGCGATTTTCGAAACGGCTCGAACGGGGCGAGACGCCCCTTGCCCCAGTGCAGGCGAGACGCCTGCGCTCCCAGCGGGTGCCTGCACTTTGAAAT
>Ga0209819_10000652_pt1 | contig 10278 bp, 10 predicted proteins | sample PPLLak2March2015_FD_187248 | JGI IMG/M metagenome (GOLD analysis project Ga0209819, IMG submission 187248) | Freshwater sediment microbial communities from Prairie Pothole Lake near Jamestown, North Dakota, USA - PPLs Lake P7 Core (1) Depth... | ecosystem: Environmental > Aquatic > Freshwater >... | reverse complement strand
TCTGCCGGCTGTTTCACGCCCGGCTGACTCATTTAAGTCACAAATAATTACTTTGGCGCCTTCTTCAGCAAAGCGTTCAGCAGTAGCCCTACCGATCCCCGCTGCGCCTCCAGTAACGAGACAAACCCTATCTTTCAGTCGCATACGAACTTCCTCTCTTTATGAAATAATTATTCACCTTGCTCTCGCCTGATAAAAATGGATGCTTACATAAAATTCTACTTCTCAGCGGTTACTCGCCGGTTACCGCAGCCTGCTTTGCGACAAACCCCACCACCACCGTATTGAACTCCTCCGCCCGCTCCCAACATGAAGCGTGTCCGGCATCATGCAGAATATGCATTTCTGCCTGTGGGATACAGCGTTTGAGAATCCGAGCATACTCCGGCCCTTTCAGCAGGTCCAACTCCCCGACAATGATGCAGGCTGGCGATTTGATCTCCCCCAACCTGGCTGTAAAATTAACTTTCAGGAAACACTCACATAATCTCACGACCGCCGGGAAATCCAGGAGCTGATATCGTTTCTTTGCGTCATCCAACAAAGCCTGGTGGTCGCGGATGAACTGCGGTGAGAAATTCCACGATACCGTAGAATGGAAGAACGCCAATGCATCTGCCTGCCGGGCAGCGTCTATCCAGCACTCCACCGTCTCACGCAGTTCTGGGCCAACCTCACTAACAGTATCGGCCAGGATCAAACTTTTCACCCTGTCCGGGTATTTGAGAACAAACGCCTGTGCCACTTCGCCTCCATACGAAATTCCGCCAATGTGGGCAGAATCGATCCCCAGTCCGTCCATCAGAGCTGCCAGGTCATCAGCGTGCAGTTCCATCGTATAGGGTTCTTCCGGATGATCCGACTGGCCCTGCCCTCGGCAGTCGTACTGCAGCAGCCGGTAATGCCTTGCCAGATTCTTCGTTTGAAAAGCCCAGCTCGTTGCTGCATTCATCAAGATACCGTTATTCAGCACAAGCACAGGATTCCCCTCCTGCCCGTGCAGCTCATAATATAGCTCGATCCCATTTACAATTATCTTCGGCATCTGAAACTTCCTCCCCTGCCCGGACTGGTATGTTCAGTCTTTTGTGTTTTCAAGATCCTTCACCAACACCAGTGATTCCCCTTCACAAACCACATCTCCCGCAGGATTCCTGACCCAGCCGCGCAAATTCACTAAATCTTTTTCTGGCCTGATACGTGTGATCTCCACCTCTGCTTCCAGCTCCTCTGAGGGATAGGCCGGTGCTGGAAAAAACAGCTTCTGCTTCAACCAGTTTGTCCCACGCCCTGGAAGCCGGGTGCCAAGCAGGCAGGAAAACAGGCTCCCAAACAACGGTCCAGGGACCGGTGTATCTCGGAACCCGAGCTTGTGGGCGAGTTCCAAATCGGAGAAGAGGGGATTCTGATCGCCAGAAAGATGGATATACTCCCGCAGCTCTGATTTCGAAATCATTCGCCGCATCTCCGCCTTTTGACCATTGGCAAGCCCTTTATAAATCGTGCCTGGATCTACATTCGGAGATTTATTATCATCCTGTAGATCCTTTCGATCTACCTTACTTCCTGGAAGGCTAACAATCGTCCGCCCCTGGCAGCCAAACTGCCCATCTGGTTTAACGACGTCCGTTTTGATCTCTGCCTGCCCGCCTGCCCCTAACGATAGCACCTCTAACCGTATCTCGACTTTCTCCCTGGTATAGGTAGGCGCCTGGAATATCATCTCCTGCTCTAACTGGGCGAACGCGAAACCGTGCAATATTTCGCCCAAAGCCCGGCTGATATTTGAATAAAGGAACATTCCATGCGCCACTGTTCGACCGAACTTTGTGCGGCTGGAAAATTCCGGATCGACGTGGATGGGGTTATCGTCGCCGCTCAAGACGGCAAACCGGTTGAACTCTTCCTGGGTAAATACCCGCTCCAGCACCGCTTTCTGACCGACTTTAAGATCCATGCGCATTACTTTCCGTACAGGCTGCGCAAATCGCCTTTTACAACTTTCCCAGCCGGGTTGCGGGGCAGCTTTTCTGTGAAGGCGATTGATTTCGGTATTTTGTAGCGGCCCAGATTCTGGCGGCAGTGCTCGATGATCTCATCGGCTGTCAGAGACTGCCCCTGCTTCAGTACGACGATCGCGCGCCCAACCTCACCCCATTTCTCGTCCGGTACGCCGATCACACCAACTTCCGCTACTTGAGGAAGCTGGTAGATCACGTTTTCGACTTCAGCAGGATAGACGTTCTCGCCTCCCGAGATATACATATCTTTCCAGCGGTCGACGATGTAATAGTATCCATCCTCGTCGCGCATGGCAACATCACCTGAATGAAGCCACCCATCTTCTATGGTCTGTGCTGTTACATCCGGAAGCTTCCAATAACCCGGGGTGACTCCAGGACCTTTGATCAGCAGTTCACCCCGTTCACCGGTTGGGACATCCCGTCCTTCCCGGTCCATGATACGCACATCAACATGAAGCTGTGGTTTGCCCACCGATCCAAGCTTGGAGATCGGAAATTCTTTCTCAATCAAAAATACTGTCGGCCCGGTTTCGGTCATGCCAAAGCCGAACTGGATGCGAATGCCACGATCTAGATAGTGCTGCAGTAATGAGGTAGGGATCGGAGCGCCTCCGGCAGCCCAGATGCGCATTTTCTTGAATTCGGTCTTCTCAAATTCAGGGTGCTGGCTGAGGAATAAATACACCGCAGAAACACCAAAGAAAGCGGTGGCTTCTTTCGACAGGATTCGCAAGGTTTCCGCAGGTTCAAACGTCTTTTGCACAATGGCTGTACCCCCAACATGGAAAGTTGGATTGGTGTACAGGTTCAGCCCGCCCGTATGGAAGCAGGGCAGCAGGTTTAGGGTTACATCTTCAGAGCTTAAATCACTGGGTAGCCCAATGTTTAGTGCATTGTAGAAAACCATCCCATATGTCTGAAGCACGCCTTTCGGTTTTCCGGTTGTTCCCGCGGTATAAAGGATATGCCAGACATCGTTCAGACTGCGTGGCGGCATCACCAACGGATTTCCCGAGCTTCCATCCAGGGCTGCCTCATAAGTAATTTCTCCATCCTGCGCTTTCGTATCGAGCGCCATAACGCACTGAATATTTAACCGCTCCTTCAATGATTGGGCAGCTTCTTTAAACGCAGGGTCGTAAATAAGCGCAGTCGGTGTGGAGTCCTGCATAATGAACTCTAACTCAGGAACAGCCAACCGCCAGTTCAAGCAGACCAGGATCACATTGGCTTTCGCGCATCCCCACAGAATCTCAAAGTAATCTGACGAGTTATTTGCTAAAAGGGCAATTCGTTCGCCAGCAGATATTTTCCATTCTTTCTGCAAGAACTCGGCAAACCGGCTGGCGCGAATGTGAAATTCCGGGTAGGTGTAGCGCCGGTTTGTTGCCACATCCACCAGGGCAATCTTCTCGGGTCGTAAATCTGCTTGCTTTGCTAGCCAGTCAAAGGTGTACATAATTGCTCCTTATTTACCCTTTGCTTGAAATAAATGGTGTTTTTGCATCCTGTTGGTCTTTATCCCACCCATTTCTCATAGTGGATCAAATCCTTGAGAGGGAGTTTGCCTCTCAGCATCTGTGCCAGGCGCCTGGAATCTTCTCGCTCGAAGGCAGACAGCTCTTCCCTGGATTGTTCGATGCGCTTCCGGGGTCGGACCGAGTCTGCCGGGTAACCGAGCGGTGTTACTGCGGCTATCTCAATATCTCCCGGAATGGAAAAAAGCTCTTTCAAATACTGCCCGCCTCCATCCAGAGCAAAACCTCCGAACCAGCGAGTGCCTAAGCCAAATGCCTTTGCAGCAGCCATCAGGTTGCCAACAGCCGCTCCAAGACTTAGAAGGTACCAATCTCGCAGTATTGATTCATGTTCAGGTAATGTGAAGTGACACTTTGGTTCCAGGCAAATGATAATAAAGCAAGGCACCTGGTCGAACATCTCATACAGGCGCATATACCGCCCGGTCTCTTCAGGTTGGAGACCCAGGAATTCTTGGAAAACCTTCCGATCCTGTACATCCATCAGGTAGTGAGCTAACTTTCGCGTCTTTTCAGGGTGGGTAACGACAACAAACGACCAGGCCTGGAGATTGGCCGGGCTGGGCGCTGAGATTGCCGCATTCAGAACTTGTTCGATCAATCCCTTCTCCACCGGGTCTGGTCTGTAATCTAAGACACCGGAACGCGTGGTCAATGCTTCCAGGCAGTCCATGGTTTTAGCTTGCTTCGAAAGCCAGGTAGGTCTTCCTGGCCTCCCCTTCACCTGTTTCTATGAAGGCAGCGGATACCGGCGTGCCCACTTTTATCTCTTCCGGTTTTTTCGGATCGACACCCAAAATTCGGGCGCTGATCTTTACGCCTTCATCCAGCTCCACAATTCCCGAAACATATGGGTTTTCTCGGTTAAAGCCCTGCTCCACCATAAAAGTTGGAGCAATATAAATTGATGTGAACCCTGAAAGCTTCCCTTTTCCTGAAGTCTCCATCCACTCTAAAGCACCACTGTAGCACTTCGGGCAGATCGCTCTCGGCGGCAGGGACAACTCTCCGCACCTGGTACACCTTGAAGCCATCAGCTTCTTCTCACTCAAATATTGGTTAAAAGCCGCAACTGTAAAGGGTCGGGTTGTATCGATCATCGTTTGTACTCCTGTTATGTCTAGGCAATCAGTCAATCGCGCGCAAATACATGCACCACGCACGTATTCCCGGTTGCGCCAACATTGTGGGTCAGCGCCAGCGGGATATCCCCGGGAACCTGCCGTTCACCTGCCTCACAGCGCATCTGCTTCCAGATTTCCACTGCCTGCCCGACGCCTGAAGCGCCTACGGGGTGCCCTTTTGCTTTCAACCCGCCGGAAGTGTTGACCGGCTTTTCGCCTAAGCGCCTCGTCACACCTTCTTCCGCCCTTAAGTAGCCCGTCCCTGCCTCAAAGAAGCCGATATCTTCGGTTGCGACAACTTCCGCGATGGTGAAGCAGTCATGTACTTCTGCCAGGCGGATGTCCTTTGCAGATACTCCTGCCATTTGGTAGGCTTCCTGTGCAGCGAGTTTTGCAGCCGCCAATGTGGTCAGGTAAGCCCGGTCATGGAGCGGCGAATCAGAAGCCTGACCTGAGCCGGTGATATAGATCGGATTATCAGAAAATACACGCGCCAGATCCCCCGAAACCAGCAGCACAACCGCAGCGCCGTCAGTAATCGGTGAGCAGTCGAACAGACGCAGCGGCCAGGCGATCATCGGGTTTGCTCCATCATCGTGCAAGAATTCCATCTCATCATGCCATGCAGGCACCGGCTTGCCCTTCTTCACTGCGGCAGCTTTGCGCCCTTCCATCCAGGCTGGAATCGTTACCCCAAACTGAGCGTTAGGGTTCAAGGCGCCGTTTTCATGGTTTTTGATCGCCACCTTCATCAGGTGTTCTGGAGTCATCCCATATTTATGCATGTAAGCTGTTGCGATAACAGCATAGAACCCCGGGAATGTGAATCCGACTGGGATTTCATATTGAATATCTCCAGCAGTTGCCAATGTATCTGTAACCTCTGCAGTCGGCAGATTGGTCATCTTCTCCACACCGCCTACCAGAACGGCATCATACATGCCCGAAGCAATGGCGATGACTCCCTGGCGCAGTGCCACACCGCCGCTGGCGCATGCATCCTCCACTCGCACTGCAGGCCGGGGTACCAGGCCTATCGAATCTGCCATGATCGGAGCAGTATGTCCCTGCCGCTCGAACAAATCGCTCGAAAAGTTTCCAATATAAATTGCTTCAATCACTTCCGGATCCAGGCCTTTATCGACTGAGTACTCGAGGTCTTTATACGCCTCAACGAACAAATCTCTGCTGGATTTATCCGGATACGCCCCAAATTTACAAATCCCCGCACCAACCATCGCCACTTTTCTCGGTAGCTGTCTGAATTTTGGTTTCATATGATTCTCCTGCGCTTTTTCATAGAAAGGCAATCAGCTCTTTCATGAACTCCTGCGGCTTCTCAATATGCACGCTGTGACCAGCGTTTGCGATCACGACCTCGTGGTAAGAGCCTTTGTTTGCCTTGTACTTCTCCAGGACAGCCCGTGTCTGTGAGACCATTGGCTGGGGAGGGAAAACATCGTCACCTGGCCAACCGGGTACATAGCCCAACTTACCCAGCGTTCCAAAATCGAATAGCGAGCCATCGGAGACGATCTGGTCGCTGTCCCCACGGATCCAAAGGATGGGAGGCTTCTGATCGAGATCGACGATGCCAGACAGATTTAGATATTTCGGCGATCCGGCATTGATTGGACCCCATACACCTGGGGCCACATTCGGCCAATTCGGGGAAGATGTCATGTCTCCGGGATACCGGTCGGGGCCGCACTTTTCGAGAAGCAAAGAAGACAAGTAATCCTCTTCCCGAGCAGCCCGAAACGGAGGCTTAAAGTAAAAAGCATTAATCACATTTCGAGGACAGTTCGGATCTTCGGTTGACCGGTCTCCCAGCTGCATCCGCCGGATAAACTCCGGATTCACTGTCCCTCCACCCGATCCTGCAAAATCGTCGTGGAAGGGCGTCCCTTCCAGATCTTTCGTACCTCCAAATCCGTAGGGGCTGACGGGATTGACCAATGTTATAGAAGTCACCAACTCAGGATAATCAAGAGTGAACTGCAGGACGGGAGCCGCTCCCATCGACCAGCCCACCAAATGACCGGGCTTATCTCCCAGTACATCGGAGAGCGCCTTCAGGTCTTCTGACCACTCGCACGCTCCTTTCGTCGCATCGATCAGCAAATCTTCCGTATCCCCATAGCCGCGCAGGTCAGGCGCAATACCGCGGTATTTCTCAGGCAGTGCCAGCATGGTTTCTTCCCAGTAGGTAGATGAGGATGCATTGCCGTGTACGAACACCACCGGAATCCCATCATCCGGCCCGCTAAAAAGCACATGCATCTGAATCCGTTCGGTAGGGATCATCTTCGATGTGATCCCTGGTAAGGTTCTTACAGTAGCCATATCCATTTCCTCCTTTTGTTTGTTAATTATGCGCTTAGTCGATCAGGAACCAGGTCGTAGGTCCTGGGTCTCCGGTCTCTGTAAACTGTTAACTGCCAACTGCCTTCTGGCTTCTGCCCTCTGACCTCTGTCTTACGTCGTCCACCTCTCCCTCAGCTCCCTCTTCAATATCTTCCCCGCCGGTGAGATCGGTAAGTTTTCTAAAATCAGGACACTCTTCGGCACTTTGTATTTTGCCAACCGAGAAGCCATATGCTCCAAAAGCTCTTCTTCACTGGCGGATGTCCCGGGTTTCAACACAACGCATGCCCTCCCCGCCTCGCCCCATTTCGGGTCTGGCAGGCCGATCACCGCGCACATGTGCACCGCCGGATGCCCGTACAGGACCTTCTCTATCTCCGCCGGATAAACATTTTCCCCGCCGCTAATATACATATCCTTCTTACGATCCACAATATAGAAGTATCCCTCATTGTCGTAGCGAGCCAAGTCCCCGGTATGGAAAAAGCCGCGTTCATCCACAGCCTCCAAGGTCGCATCCGGGTTGTTAAAATAGCCCGAACAGTAGGATGGACCCTTGAGTACCAGCTCACCTTCCTGGTTTGGTCCCAGGAAGGTGTTCTCGTCGTCCACGATTTTGGCGTCTACATAAAAGTTCGGACGTCCGATGCTTCCTGCTTTGCGAACAGCATCCTCCGGTGCGAGAGCAAAGATACCTGGTCCAAACTCAGTCATTCCAAATCCCTGCTTGAACCGGATGCCCTTCTCACGGGTGTACTGCTCAACCAACGGCACCGGCAAAGGCGCCCCTCCCGATGTACAGAAGCGAAGCGAGGAAAGGTCAACCTTTGACCAGTTCGACGCCTGGGTCATCATCTGGTACATGGTCGGAACTGCTGCAAAGATGGTTACCTTTTCTCGCTCGATCAGTTCCAGCACCCGTTCTGGCTCAAACTGCCTGAGCAAAATTGTCGTCCCCCCAAAGATCACCTGAGGTAAAGTGTAAACAAACAAACCGCCGGTATGGAACATCGGAAAAACGTTCAGATATACATCGTTATGCGTTACATCATGAATAACCGTATTAAGCGTGTTCCAGGCGATCATCCGGTGTGAGACTTGAGCAGCCTTGGGCAGTCCGGTCGTACCGCCAGTAAAGATCAGCGCCGCAATATCTTCTGCTTCCAGGCTTTCACAGGTCACCGGGTCTGCAGGACTTCCCTGCAACACTGTCTCAAAATGCCTGCTCGTTGCTATCCCTTCCCCTTCAATATGCAGGTAGCATTGTATTATTGCAATAGGCTTTCCCTCCAGAAGCCTGTGCAGCTCTTCCACGTTGCTCTTGAAGTCATCAGAGTAAACCAATACCTTTGGTGTCGTCTCTTCGATGATACCTTTTAGCTCCTGGGGATGCAGACGCCAGTTGAGCGCTGTATGGACTGCCCCCAGCTTACTGCAGGCGAAAAAGCTGTCCAGGTGTTCTACCCCATCGCGGGCCAGAATTGCTACCCGGTCACCTTTTTCGATCCCGGCTTCGTCTCTCAGCCAGTTGGCGAGCCTGTTTGCACGCTCATTCATCTGCCGGTATGTCAGCCGCCATTCCGGGTTCTTTCCAGCATCGATGATAGCCACACGCTCTGGAGAATATAATTCTCTGCGTCCCAGGTAGTCGCCAATATACATCTCACACCCACTTCCAGACTGACGCTGCCATGCTGATGCCGCCGCCGCTTGCACAAAACAAGATGATCTCCCCTGGCTTCGGCCCTTGCCCATTTTCAATCGCGTCATCCAGTGCCATCACCACGCACGGTGAGCCGGTATAGCCCCATTTATCCATCACCCAATGGGTCTTCTCAATTGGCTGGCCCAGCAGTTCCATCATCGCCTCGATCGTCCGCAGATTGAGCTGGGTGAAAAGAAAGTGATCGACATCGTTCAATTCCAACCCGGCTTTGTCCAGCGCCCCCCGGATCAGTTTGGGCCAATATTCTGTGTTGAATGTTCTTGGAAACTTTTTAACAAACTGTACCTTCGGTGCACCGTAAGCCTCTAAATTATCCGGTGTGCAGGGTCGAAATGCCCCACCGCTGTAGATCCCCAGCGCATCATGAAATTCACCCTTTGCGAGAAAATTGCTCGCCAGGAACCCAGGCGCATCTCCGGCGCCCAAGATTGCTACCCCTGCACCATCCGCGAACAAATTTGCAGTCTTTTTATCGGTCAGGTCCAGGAAGCGGCTCATGCCGTAACCGCCGGCAACCAGAACGAATTTTATGGTCTCATCTGTCATCACATAGCGCGCCCCTTGATCCAATGCGGTCACCCAGCCGGCGCAAGCGCTGTTGACATCATACGTACCTGCGTTGGCGGTGCCAAGCTTATGCTGCACGACAACCGAAGTACCCGGAGATAGGTAATCCGGTGTATCGGTGGAGACTATGATCAAGTTAAGCTCTTCCGGTCCGATCCCTGCTTTCTCTAACGCCTTTTTGGATGCCTCAACGATGAGATCGGAAGTCGTCTGCTCTGGAGACATCCAGCGCCGCTCACGGATGCCGACATTTTCCTCCAACCACTGGCTGGTCGGTTCACCAATCATCTGATCCATCTCAGCGTTCGTTACTACTCGTTCAGGAACATAGCTCCCTGTAGATATTATTTGTGCGTATCTTTCCATAACTTGTCTACCCTTCCTTCTCGTCCACAATCGGCACAAACTTCGAAATAAAAACAACTGCATCTTCCCAACGCGAAAATGTCATTTCCTGATTTGTCTGTACATTTAAAATGGAGCCTCGGTATGGAGAATTCACTGCTGCCTCACCCGTTCCGCTGTGAATGAAGCGGATAACGAAAGAGGTTATGACGGGTGTACCTGTAAAAGTATTTGGGTCTTCCACTGGTTTTTCCTCTTTAGGTAAGCATATCAAATATGCGTAACCTGCGGGTTACCAGGTGGGAAATGAATCTCCTTAAGTTTTCAATCTCTGAAACAAATTTACCGTCTCCACAGCCGGATCGACCTCGAGCTCATCTCGAAGTACCTGTACGCAGCGCTGATAGACTCTCGCCACCTGACCCCGATTTCCCAAAGCATCATATGCCAGCATGATATGGCGGTAAGCTCGCTCCCAACAATTGTCTGCAGATAGAATCCGGTAACAGAGATCGATAGTATCTTCATAGCGACGCTGGTCAAGATAGATCTCAGAAAGCCGGTCCGCTGACCGCAGGAAAAGCACA
>Ga0209819_10000651_pt1 | contig 10280 bp, 11 predicted proteins | sample PPLLak2March2015_FD_187248 | JGI IMG/M metagenome (GOLD analysis project Ga0209819, IMG submission 187248) | Freshwater sediment microbial communities from Prairie Pothole Lake near Jamestown, North Dakota, USA - PPLs Lake P7 Core (1) Depth... | ecosystem: Environmental > Aquatic > Freshwater >... | reverse complement strand
CAATTTCAGCTGTCGTCGGGTCATGAGCCATGTACGAACCGGCGGCGACGATTTGAACGTGTTCATTGACCAGGCGATGGACGACCAGAGTGAGTTTTTCCCGAGGGTTTGCATTGTCGCAGAACGATTCGATTGATCTGTCATTGGGTTGCGAGACAGAAAAGAAACGATGGACTTTGGACTCTGGAGACAGAGAAGCGAAAAATCGCGCCATGGCCTCTTTATCGTCCGAGCGCGCGATGCGAATGCTTGCAGTTGTTCCGTCTCGTAATATGAGCCTGCCGGACTCGGGCAAATCTTGAAAGGGAAACGGCACATAGCGAGGACGAACCGTAGCCACGTAAGTTTACTAAGCTCTCATGCTGAGATTTTCAAGTTGATCTGGTCAGCGCTCGGGTCAATATTCTGCGCTGAGCGCGGCCGCTCAGCGCGCGCTCAGGATCGCTAACGAGTCGGAAAGTAATTCAACTGTGTCTTCAATGAGCTGAACTTTGTCGTCGGAGGCCAAGAGAAGACGGCTTCCGGGCTCGATTTCCACCGGCACTCGCTGTTTACTTGGATTCAGGCTGCAGGCGATGACTATGGCACCGCGTTTAACTACGAACCATTTTGTAGTTTCATCAAAGCTTACCCGAACTTGGTTGAGACGGCCGTCCGAGAGAGCGGGAATTTCCCGGCGCAGTTTAATCAGCCTTCGGTGCCATGCCCACAAACCGGCATGGGGTTCTTCGTCACGCTCGCTCCAGTTGAGTTTGGAACGTTCGAAGCTCTCGACCGCCTGAGGATCCGGGATCTCCTCGGGGTTCCATCCGAAGGCAGTAAATTCCCGCCGCCGGCCTTCCGTTACGTTCCGGCCAAGCTCAGGGTCCTCGTGGTCGGTAAAGTAGAGAAACGGCGATGTCGCGCCCCATTCTTCGCCTTGGAACAGCATGGGAATAAACGGCGCCGTCAGAACCAGCGCCGCAGCGATCTTCAAACGCCCAACGTTCATTAAATGGTTGCTCCGTTCCCCTTTGGCGCGATTGCCGACCTGATCGTGAGTCTGCAAGTAGCCGAGAAAACGATGACCCGAAAGTCCGCTTGCCGGCCTTCCATGGCGACGGCGGCGAAAATCCGAATAACGCCCATCATAGACAAACACTCGTTGAATTGCTTTGGCGAGGTCGGCCAGCGAGCCAAAATCGCGATAGTATCCAGCGCGCTCGCCGGTTAAAACGCAATGCAACGCGTGATGGAAATCATCGCTCCACTGGGCGTGGATGCCATAGCCGCCGATTTCCGGCGGCCGCACAACCCGCGGGTCGTTGAGATCGCTCTCGGCGATGAGGGCCAGGTGACGACCCGCCTGGGCCTGAAGCTCCGTAACCTCCCAAGCCAGCTGTTCGAGAAAATGCACCGCCGAGACATCAAAGATTGCGTGCACGGCGTCGATGCGCAACCCATCGAAGTGATAGTCCCTGAGCCACATCAACGCGTTGTCGCAAAAAAATCGGCGCACTTCGTCACTGCCGGCACCGTCAAAATTCATCGCTTGGCCCCACGGCGTCGCGTAACGCTGGGTGAAATAGGGACCAAAGCGGGCGAGGTAGTTTCCCGCGGGTCCCACGTGGTTATAGACGACGTCCAAAATCACGGCCAGGCCCCGAGCATGGCAAGCGTCTATTAAACGCTTGAGATCGTCCGGCTCTCCGTAAGCGTGATGCGGCGCGTAAAGATCGACGCCATCGTAGCCCCAACCGCGATTGCCGGAAAATTCAGCGATCGGCATCAACTCGACATGCGTAACGCCGAGATCGACTAGGTAGTCGAGCTTGTCGATCACCGCGATGAACGTCCCCTTGGGGGTAAACGTGCCGACGTGTAGTTCATAGAAGGTAGCGGACGAAAGCGGTCGCGCCTGCCAGTGTTGGTCGGTCCACCGAAACGCTGCATGATCCACAGTGCGCGAGGGCCCGTGGACTCCGGTGGGCTGCCAAGGAGAGCGGGGATCGGGCAGCGGATCGCCGCGGTCAAGAACAAACCCATAATCGACCCCCGCGCTGTCCCCAGGCACCTCAACGAACCACCAACCATCTGCACCGGCAGTCATGCCAAAAAGGTCGCTGCCAATTTTTACCTCGACCTGTTTTGCGTTGGGCGCCCAAACACGGAATGAGATCATGCGCCTTGATCCTCTCGAAACAACAGAGCGACAGCAGAACGTTTCAAAAGGCAGGCAACCTGGATAACGCCACTCTCAAATATCTCGCCGCAATGGCTCGGAGCGAACGCTGTGGCAGAAAGCAACATTATTTCCCACCTCTATCTATAACAATTCCGTCGCCGAAAAATAACACCGTAGGTTTTTTTGCCACGCCCGTGAGCCGACAAAGCTCCACGGAGACAAAAGAAACTTTGGCACGATACGAAGAAATTGACAAAGAAATGAAACGAACTTTAAAAATAGTCTCGACAGTTCTTTAAACGGGCTGGAAGAATCAATTCTTGGAGGCTGTAACGAGAGCCGCGGGATCAGTGAATTGCGTGGCTACCGGGTTTGTGACGGGACTGTTCAAGCGCGCGGACCATTTTTTCGAGCTGACGAAGGCCCTCTTCATCGCCGGAGGACAGGATCTCACGGAGCATTCGGGTGATGTCCTTCAGGAGCTCCATAGATTTGCGACGTAGTGCGGGATTACGCATAGCTCTTCGCTTCCATGTCTTATACAACCAGACTTGAGCAAAACACACACCACGAAAAAAGCCCCGTCAATGCTACGTTTTTCAGGTAGTCAGGCGGCCGATCTGACAAACGGTCCTGTCAAAATGGCAATCCATGGCATCGTGGAGAACGACAAAGCGTAGACAGACTCGGGAGAAGAGTCGGTGTCAAAGCAGAAACAGGAAAGGATATGAAGCCGCGGAAAATGAACAAGCAGACAGGCAAAGACTGTATCAGCGTTTGTCACGCAAGAGATAAAAACTAAGCAGGAAACCCGCTATCACGACGACAAGGAACAGCGAAAAAGCGATCATGTCACCGATATTCATGAGCGTAAAATTAAGCACTGACTTTTCGTCTTTGGCCTCCACTCGTGGCTTCTTTCAAAAGCTGCTTTGCGACCTCGTCAGCCAAATGATTCGAAATGGCACGGTCAAGCGTACCGCGGTGAATAAAGTGATTCGTTTGAATCTTCGTCAATCGGTCATAACACCCCATGTCTTTCACGTGCACCACAGCGAGAACATTTTCACGATGGGCGATTGCCGAACTATCCTGGGTCACGACGGTTTCATATCCTTTGCGCATCACAACCGCCGTCGCGCTATTTAGCAGGGCTTCAAGACCCCGAATTGAAACAAAGACGTGTAACGCCGACGCCACTCGTAGTTTTATGGATGAAACAGCGGGATCTCTGACTCTAAAAAAGCTTCCAACATCAGCTAGCGATTTCATTTTTCCCCCTGACGAGCAGCCTCAATCGGTGGCGGCAGCTAACTATGTAAGAGCAAGAGTGTAACCAGGGGAAAAAAACCCTAACGCGAGTATTTTGGGGTGTTAGAAGGAATTTGTGGTAGATCTTGCACAGGGCACAATTGCCGGATTAGAGAATTAGAGGTCGGCTCAGTTCACCGTGCCATGGCGTGTTCTCTGGGCGCTTTGTAAACTTTCGTTCAACCTCGAGTTTGAATGAAACACCGAGTGCGAGATGCCCAATTCTGGCGAACAAAAAAAATAGACCTGGCCCTTTTTTAAAAATCTCCTTTGAACTAAATAGATATTTACGACCATTTACGACACGAAAAAGCAACACAATGTTTTTATATTCGCTGTTGAGTGTTGCTATTGGGCTTTGCGCCGTACGGTCCCTGCAAGCGCAAGACAAACTCGTTGCACGAGGTGATGGTGAGATGCTGAGTGCCACCATGAGTGGTCTGACGTTTAAAATAGCAATTTGTAAAGCAATGGGTCCGGTAGCGCTTCCTCGGCAACTTTATTAATAATGATATAAACAACTCCTACGATGCCGGCGGCAAACACTATCGATTTCGCCGCACTCACCTCGCGTGATGCCAGAAGGTATAAAAACACAAAAAACCCGATGCTCGTATACAGACCAATGATATAGATGCTGAGATATAGCCCTCCTAAGATTCCGAAGTACTTTATTGCACCCGCGATATTTTCTCGTTCCGTGCTTTTATCCTTATCGAAACCGGAATCCATGATCTGCGAGCTTGTGGTTTCACTGCCCTTGAGCTCTTTTATAAATTGGAACAAACACAAGATAAATATTACCCCTCCACAAAGAACCGGAACCAATGCTGTTTTGAAGTCCCATTGCACAAAGGCATAAACGCCGGCGAAGAAGGATACCGTCATCAACGCAATGGTAAAGTAGCTCTCATTGTTAATCTTCATCTTCATCCCTTTCCAACGGTTTCGGCGCCACGCGGATTACGGCCTCATCTCTGGCCATCTGCCTCTCTTTTAGGTAAGTCCACACTTGATTCAGCACAAAGATAATAATCATTCCCATTACCATAGGCCGCCAAAGCCATGAAATGCCCATTAGAGTGACAGATATGACGAAATTCCACTCGGCAATATCTGAAAGAACAAAGCCCACGATAAGAGGCGGACGCGCCCAGCCATACTGTTTCATAACGAAACCAAGCCCGCCGAACATGATCATGACCAAAATGTCACCGATATTTTTGGTGCCGATGTAAACCGCGAGAATGAGAAAAGTCGTGATCACTGCGATAAGATAATGTTTAGGCAGATAGAGCAGTTTTGCTATTTGAGACGTAGCAAGGAGGCAAATACCACCGCCAACAATATTAGCGAGGGCCAATGCCCAAATAATCCTATAAGTGATTCCGATATCCGTCGTCAGCATATTCGGCCCCGGGTTTATACCGGCGATCAGGAACGCGCCAAGAACGAGCGACATACTGGCGCTGCCGGGTACGCCAAATGCTAGAGTAGGTATAAAATCACCACCTTTGCACGAATTGTTCGACGCTTCCGGCGCAATGACCCCGCGAACATCCCCTTTGCCGAACCGGCTCTTGTCTTTTGCCGACTGCACAGCATGGGCATAGGCAAACCAGTCGGCGGTCACCGAACCGACGCCGGGAACTACTCCAATCCACACGCCGATCATGCTGCCGCGAATCAGTAAGCCCCAATGGCGAAGAACGTCCACCATTCCTTGCAGTTGTCCGCGCAAGAGATCACCGCGAATTTCGCCTCCGGGCGTTGAACCCTTTGCTGTCGCCATTTTTATCACTTCTGGAATCGCAAACAGCCCCAGAGATACCGTGACGATCTTCAGTCCGTCGATTAAGTAGGGGATATCGAAGCTGTAGCGATAAATGCCGCTTGTAGGAGATCGTCCGATGGTGCCCAAAAGTATCCCCAGGAATCCGGCCGCCAAACCTTTGAACATATTGCCGCTGCTCAGCGCACCAAGCATCGTTAATCCCCACAAGGCCACGACAAAGATCTCAGGCGGCCCGAAAGCCAAAACAAACGGCCGCAGAACGGGGATCGACAACCAAAGACAAATGGTACCCAGTACGCCGCCGATGATCGAACTCGTATACGAAGCGCCGAGAGCCCGCGCCGCTTCCCCATTGAGGGCCATCGCGTGCCCATCCAGAAGAGTGGCGGACGCGCCGGCAGTGGGTGGCACGCCGATTAATATGGTAGGAATCGTATCGCTCGTGACCGTAACCGCCATGATTGCCGTCATCAACAGAATCGAATATTGAAAGTCGATAGTGTAAGTAAGCGGCAACAGGAGCGCCAAGATGGTTATCCCGCCGAGTCCGGGGATAACTCCCAAGATCAACCCCAGCAGTGTGCCACCGATAAGAAATCCCACGGATGGCCAAGATAAAATCTGTACAAAAGAACCCCAAAAAGAATCCATACGATATCCCTCGTAATGCTCTATTTGCTTCTTCGGTTTGTCAGTACAGGATGGGTGCGTCTTCTCTTAAGCCGATAGTTTCTCCCGGATGTCGATCACTGTGCAGTGATGACGCAGCCGCCCTGATTCTCCCGCAGGGAAATAAACCGGATATACAGCATGCACGAAAAGCTTATGACGATCGTGCATGAGACAACGAGAGTACCGCTTGCCGAGAGAATTTGTTAATCGCCCGTAGGCCTAGTCGGCTGAGCCTGCTCACCCGCAGTCGTCTCAAAGCGCATCGTGAGCCTCTGAACAAAGTGACGTGGGTATTGATCGAGCCCGGATATCCCTTCCGTCTGATCTTTTCCAGAAGTCGAAAACTGGAAAAGACACGCTCCTGATAACTTCTCCGCGTACAGGGTTTGCAAGCATCAAGCTTTGAGACACTCTGGGTCACATGAAAAGGTTGCGGGGCTCTGATAATGATATGTAGGATTTAGTAGTACGCTTCCACAATCTTCTGGTTCTCCTTAAAGGCGTTGACAAGAAAATTGATTCGTTGCTTGAACTCAGCCTCTGGTAAGACATCCACCGGCGTATCGATTTTCTCGCTCCATTCTGTTGTCCGTTTATCCTTAAAAGCCTTGATCAATCCTTCCCTCAACGCGTTTTGGATATGCGCGGGGGTGCCGGGCGGCACCTGTATCAGGCGAGTAAGGGCATAATCAGACCACTCTTTAGGCATTCCCAATTCGAAGTGGGTGGGCGCATTCGGGAACTCGGCGACACGTTTCGTGTGGTAGATCCAAAGCAAAGTCATATCGCCGGCCTTTAGCTGCTTGGTGTTAATGCCGGTCAAGGCGCCGGAAGTCAGCTCCGCATTGCCTGCCAAGACGGCCAACTTGGCGTCCTCCACTCCTTTAAAACGAGCAAACTTAAATGGGATGCCTTTTTTTTCGAAATCTACGATCAGCGGGATGACGATAAAAGTTGCTCCCGCCAATGCGACACGGATAGGTGTTTTTGTGTTCACGATGTCTCGATAGCTTAAAAACGGCGATTTGGGAGAACCAAAAATGCCGTAGGGTGGTGCATCGAGCGCCATGATCACGGGTATGTCCCTGACGTTCCACGAGTATAAACTTTTTGTTGTCAAGCCGACGTACGTGGCCACACCGAGCAGGCTTATCGTATGACCATCCGGAGCCGATCCGTGGAGCACATCCATGGCATTGAACCCCTGAGCGCCTTCCACGACCTGGATAGTGACTTTCTGTCCCAAATAATCGGGAAGCACGCGAGCCATTTGTCGAGCGATCAAATCGTATGCGCCCCGACCGCTCAATATGATCTTCATTGGCTTGCTGGGTTTCCAGGATTCCGGTTGGGCAGCGAGGCCTTCATTGAAACTGCCGGTTGAAAAGACCATGAAAAAAATGATCAAACCAACGGCGCCAACGCGATAAACCCAACTCTCGTTCCAGTGCATTAGATTATCATCCTTTCTCCATTTCATTTTCGCTAATCGGCACTAACCTGTAACTTCACCATTTATGTCGAGCCGTTGGTCATCTATCGGGCGTCTCAACGATTCTCCTATCCTGAATGCGCCGGGCTCTGGTGTTTTGCTAGATAGGTCTCCCAATCGACAAATCCAAACTGCATACCACCGTCGACATCCAGCGCCACACCGGTAATCATTGCCGCCCAGTCCGAAGCCAAAAATACGATCGCTTTCGCTTAGTCTTCGGGGCATGCGAAACGCCCCAAAGGAACCCGCGGTAAACGGCCATCCCGACGATCTTTTTCCGGATTCGGCTCATGAGTTGGTCCCGGCACGACGGCATTGACATTGATGTTGAAAAAACCCGCTTCATAGGCCAGTTGCTTCGTAAACGTAATAATCCCTGCTTTGGCTACGGAGTAGTCGGCGCCGGACACGGCAATAGTTCGGGCCGCAAACGAACTTACCAGGACTATCTTGCCGTTCTTTTGCCGCTTCATAACGGGCAAGATTGCGCGTGCGCCGATAAACGCACTCGTCAGGTTTCTCTCCATGTTCGATTTCCAGAGATCCAGAGGAATCTCTTCAATGAGCGTTCTTCCCTTGTGCCCGCCTACGATATGGGCCCAAACATCGATGCGGTTATACTGTTGCAATATTTCTTTCACGGTCTTATCAACTTGATCCGTATTCAATGCATCGACTTGCCATACCGAGGCGGCATTCTCGGTGACGCTATTGATCAACCTCGCCGTTTCGGCAGCAGCTTTGCTGTTGATATCGAGCACCGCTACTTTGGCGCCGAGCCTGGCGAACAGAATCGCGGTCGCGCGCCCGATGCCGTTGTTCGCACCGCCGCCGCCGACGACCGCCGCAACCTTGCCTTGCAAACCTAAAGATCCCAGCATTTCATAATTGTCCATCGAAAATATTCTCCGGCTGCTGCTGCGACATTTCCTTATCTAGACCTTGCGCGTACGATCCTGGCCCGCAGAGGGTGCGACTGCTTCTTTACTGACGACGACATCGACTAAGGCGGGTCTCTTTGCGGCTAAGGCATCCCTGAGGGCATCTTTGATATCGTGGCTGTCTTTAACGCGCGCTCCCTGCGCTCCGAACGCCTTCGCAATCGCGGCGAAATCGGTATCGTTGAAGTCGAGCACCTCCGAAACAACGCGGTCTCCCTTTAGACGCTTTTCTGTGTGGTATTCAGAGGCCAAACAACTGTTGTTGAGCACAACTATGACTACCGGGATGTTGCAACGGAGCGCCGTTTCCAGCTCGCCGATGTGATAAAGGAGACCGCCGTCGCCCGAGACCGCCACGGCCCGATATCCGGGCCGTGCTAATGCCGCGCCCATAACGCCGGGCACTACCCAGCCGAGCGAGCCGTTGGAGCGAACCATGGTCTTTCCCGCTTTGACCGGAAAGAGCGATCCTACCCATGAGCCGATGGCGCCCGTATCGGCGCCGATCAGATCTTCCGGCTCCATGACCTCACGTGCGCGGGCGACTACCTCGGCCGGATGAATACCATCCTCGGGTTTTTCTTCAGCCATGGATGCGGCGTGTTTTCGCCAAGTGGCGACATTGGCCGCGATCTGCTTTGCCCACGGCGTGCGCTCTTGGTACAGCTTTCCGGACTCGATCACAGCGAGCCCGCTCTCTAAAGCCAATTTAGCGTCAGCTAAGATCGTCAAGATGGCGCGAAAATTGTGGCCGAGATTCTCGTGGTTGGTGTCAATCTGAACGAGCGGTTTCTTGTCAAACGGCAATGTCCAGCGATGGGTTGCCAAACCGCCAAGCCGCGTGCCGATGGCGAGTACTAGATCGGCCTCCCGCACGGTGTCATTGCCGACCTTGCGCGAGTTGCGCCCGATGGTTCCCACCGATAGGTCATGGTCTTCAGAAATCGCGCCCTTGCCGCCAAGAGAAGTGACCACCGGCACACTCAGCGCTTCTGCAAACCGCGTAAGCTCGTCCCACGCCTCGGAGATGACGACGCCTTTGCCGGCTACGATCAATGGCCGTTTTGCTTTGAGCAACTCGTCGATGACGGCGCGCATTGCACCCGAAGGCGGTGGAATTCGCCTCGACGTGACAGTGCCGAGATTTTCCTCCCGGTAGGGCGTTTCCGATCCCACATCGGCACCGAACATTTCTGCCGGGATCTCAAGATGCACGGGACCTGGAGCCGGCCCCGTCGCCACGCGTATGGCGGCCCGCACCATCGCCGCCGCGCGCTCGGGCACCGATACGGTTTTGTTCCAACCGGCGACCGCATGGTGCATCTTCAATCCGTCGAGCTCCTGATATTCGTAGCGGTCGCGAGAAGGCATGCCGATGGAGCTTGTAAACGAGATCAAAGGACTGCTGGCCCAGAGTGGATCGGCCATGGCTCCGGCGACATTCGCTACACCTGGTCCACGTTGGCCGTAGACGAAACCCGGCTTGCCTGTGATTCGTGCATAGCCGTCGGCCATATAGACGGCGCCTGCCTCGCTGCGGCAGTTGATGATCCTTATGCCGGCGTCATGGAGCGCATACCAAAGCTCGTGGTCGCCTCCCATGAAGCAGAAGAAAAATTCCGTTTCGTATTTTACCAGCGTCTGCGCGACGATTTCCGCGACTGTCGGCATTTCATCCTCCCGGCTACCGGTCCGTGCCCTGCTTGTTCATTTTTATCTATGCTCGCCGGTAGCGTAGCGCTTCTGCCATCGCCTCCTCTCCGCCGAGACCGATGCCAAGCCCATAATGTTTATCGGACGCCACAGCCTCCGGATAGAAGCTGGCGAGATCCCTTTCGGGATAGTTTTGCAGCACCCAATCGGCGATCTGCTCGCGCGTTGTGATCCACACGTTCGGTTTGC
>Ga0209819_10000649_pt1 | contig 10308 bp, 10 predicted proteins | sample PPLLak2March2015_FD_187248 | JGI IMG/M metagenome (GOLD analysis project Ga0209819, IMG submission 187248) | Freshwater sediment microbial communities from Prairie Pothole Lake near Jamestown, North Dakota, USA - PPLs Lake P7 Core (1) Depth... | ecosystem: Environmental > Aquatic > Freshwater >... | reverse complement strand
TCCAAGGGCTAAAGCTCCCTGGCTTCCTGCCTGTTGGAGCGTGAATACCCTTATTAATTTTTGTATTTGAATTTAATCGAGAGATGATCAATGCCCTTAGCGTGATCGGTGCATTTCCTGAGCTAAACTCTATAGCGCTTTCATCTCATCGATGAACGCAGGCTTCCTCTTATTCTCGATGCGCAGCCGTTCGATTATCTGCTGCATCTCGGATTCAAAGCCCGCAATCCCCGCCATGACATTCAGATGAGAGACCACCTCGCGGTAGTGATCCCGACCCATGCGGCTTTCGGCAAATGGATAGATCAGCTCCACATACGCTGCGAAGTATTCTTTCGGGTACAGATTGGCCAGCTTCTTATGATATGTCCTTAAAGTGGAGATGCTCTTTTCCGCCACAACCAACCGCAGGGCATCATCATGCATCCGCTCCCTCAGATGGATGTCAATGAGCTTTGTTTTGCCGTATCTATCTGCTGAGAAATGGGCCAATATTTTATCGAGCGCTTCTTTCCACTCTTCCCTAGTAGCTGCGCCTTTCAGTTGCTCGTAATACTTCCATTCGCCGCTTGATAGAAAAAGGGATAACAACAGCTCTTTGTACTTGGGCGGATCTCTTTCTCGATAGTTTTCGCTCAAGAACTCCCTCAGGTCTTTTGACAGATGGTCGGGAAAAATGACTATGCCTTCTTCTGCTATTTGTATTGCTTTTGTGCGATCCCCATCCTCATAAAGCTGCTTTGCATACTGGAGACAGAGATCACGGCTGGAGCGGTAATGCTTGTCCATCAACGCGTAAAAATCTGCCATCTCCCCAAGCCCGGAGAGCAGATGAAGCTGCATAGAGATCAGCTCGTTGGCCTGGTAATAATTGCTCCAGTCCCTGTCCTTTTCAGGAAGGTTATTGGGGAGATGCGGGCCAAGCAGCATCATCCAGTAATTCAAATCCTCTTTCGATGTGCACAGAGTTTTCAGAGCATCATAGTAATCATCCTGGAAGTAATCTGGGTCATTTTGCAGATATCTGCTGAAGAGGTAATCGATGTATCTCTTTTTGGCATCCGGCTCTAATTCCGCCAGAGCTATGCATTCTACGAATGCGTCCAAATAATCCGAGAACTCGCCGCCATAGTAACCGTCCGAGTCGTCGACATTATCCATCTGTTCCGCAATTTTCTCGGCGAGAGCTTGATAGATCTTGGCCGCCTCCAGAAAATCGTCTTTCTGGATGTAGACCTCCGCAAGTTTCTTAAATGGCGAGAAATCCACGTCTGAGCCGTAAGGGATATAGCCGTGTTCTTCAGCTTCATCGAAGAGCGAATCAATCTCATCTCTGTAATTGGAGAGGCTTTTTCCTTCACCTATCGGCGAGAAGCGGGCCATGAAACGGGCCCTGATATCCGGGTGCGCCACCAGTTCCCTGCTAAAGAAGTCCTTGAGTTCCTCCGGCTCTGTTCTCTCCAGCAAAGCTTGCATCTTCTTCAGTTCCACAGAGCTTTCATCAATCATCCTATCGACTTTTTCCGGTTCGTTGTCGATGGCCAGAAAAGTGGCCACAATGTGCTTGCAGTATCCTTCCAGGTCATATGGACAGTTGCAGACGGCAGAGAATTTATCAAGATCAATCTCCACTCGGTAATTATCCGTTCCGATCACAGTCGCGACGATACGGGAAGATGATGCATCCGTGATCTTCACGCGGCCTTCTTTGAAGTATCCCAGTCCTCTCTGAAAGGATTTCTCAGTGCATAGTTCTCTTATTTCATTTTGCTCGGGCTTGATCATAAACGCTCGCACGTCTATTCTCGAATTAAAGATATAAACGATGCCCCTCTTCAAAAGCACATATACTATCGACGTCTGCTCTACACGGTTTTTTGCATATCCTCAGAAAGACGATTTCGCGCCAAAATAAAACGATGAACAAAAAAATTAAGAAACCTGATGAGTTGAAGGAGTCCAGGGAAAGGATAAGCGACCAAACTCTCGTCGCTTACTCTTGCTCCGCCTTCTGAACTTCGATCCTCTCGCCCTTCTTCATCCGCTTGATGATGCGCTTGGCCATCTCCGAGGACTTGGCCACCCGGATATCGCCCCTGCGGCCCACCGTGGCGGTGAATACGGGCTCGCCGCCGACGAAGACCTCCACGGACTCGCCAGCCAGTTCCTCCAGCCAGATGATGAGATGCTTGGAGGTGTCCTCAATCCTCGGCTCAGCCAGCGACGCAGGCTCGTCCTTGGTGCGAACATCGATGTGCAATCCCAGGTTCTTCTCAATCTGGTCGATGTTTTTGCCGGCCTTGCCGATCACCCGGGCCGCCTCATCCTGCGGCACATGAATCACGGCGGACGAGTCGGTCAGCATCTCCACCTGGAACGGTCCGCGCACATGATGCGACAGCTCCTTCTCGATCTCGCGGGAGGCCAGCTTCCAGGAGGGCGACGGCTTCTTGCTCTCTTTGGAGACGGGCATGACCACGATCTCTTCGCCGTAGGTATACATCTCATACTCTGCCGTGCCTGTCTCAAAGTCCTTGACCACGATCACCGGACGGGCCAGGTCCGCTTCCACCATTCCATTAGGCACCTTGACCACAAACTCCACATCCAGGACCTTGGTGACCTCGCCCTTCTCGATGAAGACCACGGTGTCCACGACCTGCGGAATCATGCCGAGATCAACGCGGCCCAACAGTCGCTGCAGTGCATCGACGGGCTTGTTGGCATGAACCACGCCGATCATGCCCACGCCCGCCAGGCGCATATCTGCGAAGACCTGGAAGTCGCGCGTCTTGCGCACCTCGTCGTAAATGGTGTAATCGGGCCGAACCAGCAGCAATATGTCGGCTGATGCCTCCATGCTGCCTTCCAGGGGACCATACTGGGTTATTTCAGGTGGCACCTGCAGATCGCGGGGCGATTCCAGGGTCTTGACCACGTAGTTGCAGCCTAGCAAATACTCGGCCACTCCGGCAGCAAAGGTGGACTTGCCCGAACCCGGCGGCCCGGCGATGAGAATTCCTCTCTGGCTCTCCTTGAGCCGCGCCTTCAATTCCACATTATGCCGATAAGCGTCGAAGTTCACCTTGGCCACAGGCCGCACAGCGGTTATCTCCAGACCATCCGAGAACGGCGGCTTGGCTATGGCGATCCTCATAGGCCCGAGCTGGATTATGGTAGCTCCGATCTTCTCCATCTCGACGTAGCCCTCTGGGTCCGCCTTGGCCCGCTCGAAGATCTCCCTGGACATGTCCCGCAGCTCTCGTTCCGATAGCGGTCGCTCGCTTAAGCGCACTAGGCTAAAGTCGCCCACCTTGCCACGCTTGGCCATGGGCACGGCGCTCTCCTTAAGATGCACGGAGAGGGTATCCTCGGTGAAGTACTTCTCCAGAGACAACGGTTTGATGGCCTCCCTTTGGGGGCGCACGTACTCCACATCCAGGCCCATAGCCTCGGCAACCCTAGACTGGACCTGATCGCTGGTCAAGAATGATGCACCCAGCTCCAGCGCCACATCCCGGATCATGGCATCGATCTCGCCGCCCCCGGCAAGCTTGATCTGATCCAGGTTCGGCCTGATGCCCACATACTCCAGCTCGATCTTCCCGCTCTTGGCAAGTTCGGAGAGCTTGCGCAGCTCTTCCAGTCCGCGCAGGCCGATGTCCCGGCCATGATTGGCCTGGGCCTCCAGCTCCGCTACCACTGCTTCCGGCACGACGATCCTGCGACCCTGAAGCTCACCTGCTTTGATCTTGGCAGAAACCCTGCCGTCTATAACCACACTGGTATCTGGCACTAACGGTTGCGCCATTGCATAAAACATCCTTTAAATATCAATTGTCATCTAAAGCTAAAATTAAAGCTAGAGATAAACTATATCCATCTTTCGCTTTTTAGCAATCCATTCCAGCAAGTAGTCTATGTCCAACTGCCTTCTTGTCTGCTGGCTGGCTTTGACCAGCATCGCCGGACCATTCTTCAGGGCATCGGCGATTTTTTTTGAATTCTCCGCCCCAAATCCCGGGTCCAGTCTATTCACGATGTAGATCTGAATATCACAACAGGCAAAGCCCGCATCAGTCTTATGCCCGAATTCTATGCAAACGCTGCCGGGCACCGACTGAAGCCGGAAGGCGACGCTGTAACTGGCAAACTTGCATCGGTCGTACAGCTTTCTTTCAACAAAAGCGGGCCGAAGCTCCTCTTCCATGATAGCATTTCCCAAAACCGCCATCTTCTCTTGCTCTTGGCGGGAGAACTCATTGCATCCGGCCAGCTTCAAAGCGGTGAGGTTCTTTATGGACACGTCCCTGGCATGACAGTGCTCGCTATTATCTACCACAAAGAAGTCGTGCGAAAGAGGGAATGATGCCGGTGCATAATTGTCGCAATTGCGACACTTCATCTTAACGACGGCATCCTTATCCAGAAAGGGAGCAATCCCCACCAGGATATCCAGTGCATCTGCGACGCGAAAGTCCGCTCCTTCTCCCAAGGCCCTCTTGGCTTCGCGGACGGCAAAGAGTATCTCGTTCTTGTTATCCATAGCTATCCTTCAGGAAGCCGGAGGCTCCGCCCACGGCCACACTAAACTCCTATAATTAACGAGCACCAAGCATAAGAACTTGGCGCGGCTCCGAAAGAGATATATTTACTCATCACTTTTTCGCGGGGAAGAGGAGATAGCCCGCAAGATAATTGGAGGTCAGCCCCTTGAAAGAGATACGTTTACACGGTCGTGGCGGGCAGGGTTCTGTCACTGCGGCCGAGATAATAGCCGTTGCAGCTTTTGCCGATAAGAGGTTCTCCCAGGCATTTCCGGCCTTCGGAGTCGAACGCAGAGGCGCACCGGTAATGGCTTTTGCCAGGATAGCCGATCAGCCCATAAGAGTTCGTAGCCAGATCTACGAGCCCGACTATGTAATCGTGCAGGATGTCACGCTGCTTGATGTGGTTAATGTCGCCAGCGGCCTCAAAGACAGCGGCAAGATAATAGTCAACACCGACAGGCCCGCCGAGAAGCTCAAGCTCAGCACCAAAGCAGAAGTTATCACCATCGATGCCACTAAGATTGCTATGGAGATTCTGGGAAGGCCCATCGTCAATACCACTATGCTTGGAGCCTTCTGCGGAGCCAGCAAAGAGATTGGATTGGATAGCCTGAACAAAGCCATCTCCGAGCGCTTCAAGGGGGAGCTAGGTAAGAAGAACCTGCTCGCCATTAAAACAGCCTACGAGAGGGTCTCTTAATGGATATCAAAGCAGGGAGACTGGTTGATCCGTGCAGCACTCGCCTTACCAAGACTGGTGCCTGGCGGACGTTCGTGCCCGTGTTTGATCAAGATAAGTGCATCAAGTGCAGCCTCTGTGAGATCTACTGCCCCGAGGGCTGCATTCACCAGGTGGATGGGCTCTTTGTGCCCGATCTGGACTACTGCAAGGGTTGCAGCGTGTGCGCCCACGAGTGCCCACGCATGGCGATCTCAATGGTTCTGGAGGAGAAGTAATGAGCCAAATTAATACTGCTAACATGAAAGTCGTGGAGGGCTCTTATGCCGTGGCTCATGCAGTTATGTGCTGCAAGCCTGATGTGATCTCGGCCTACCCCATCACGCCTCAAACTCACATCGTGGAGCACCTCTCCCAGATGGTGGCCAACGGCGAATTGGACAGCGAGTTCTTGACCGTGGATTCCGAGTTCTCGGCTCTGTCCGTGCTGGTTGGTGCCAGCGCCATGGGTGCCAGAAGCTACTCCTCGACCACCAGCCAGGGACTGGCTCTCATGTACGAGGTCCTGTACAACGTTTCCGGCATGAGGATGCCCGTGGTCATGAATGTCGCCAACCGAGCTATGGGCGCGCCTCTGAACATCTGGAACGATCAGCAGGATGCGGTCGGCGCTCGCGATGTAGGATGGCTGCAAATTTACGTCGAGGATGTGCAGGAAGCCGTGGACGCAACGCTGCAGGCCTACAAGATTGCAGAGGACCCGCAGATCAGGATGCCCATCATGGTCTGTATGGACGGATTCGTTCTGACGCATGTCTATGAGCCGGTGGAGCTGCTGGACAAGGAACTGGCATCGCAGTATTTGCCTGCCTTCCAGCCGGAAAAGATTCTGGACCCCGCCAAGCCCATAACCTTCGGAGCCTTTGCCGATCCATCCACCTACACGGAGTTCCGCTATCAGCAGTTCGATGCCCAGTTGAAGTCCATGGCCAAGATCGAGAAGGCGGCCAAGGAGTTCGAGGAGACCTTCGGGAGGCACTACGGCGGGCTGGTTGACAGCTACTTTGCAGACGATGCAGAGGTTGTAATCGTTACGATGGGCTCCGTCATCGGCACCATCAAAGACGCCATCGATGCCATGCGAAAAGAGGGCAAGAAAGTCGGCCTTGTCAAGGTCAGAAGCTATCGTCCCTTCCCGGTACAGGCGCTGCGCCAGGCCCTGAAAGGCGCAAGCGTGATTGCAGTTATTGAGAAAGACGTGTCCATCGGAGCGGAGGCAGGTCTCGTCACTGACCTCAAGTCTGCTTTCTACAACAGCAAGATACGCATGCCCATCATCGGCTTTGCTGCGGGCCTCGGCGGACGCGATATCACGATCAAGGACATCAGAAAGATCGTGGATAAGGCGGAAGCTGCTCGCAAGGGAATCGAATCGGAATTTGAATTCCTGGACTTAAGAACGGAGATCCTTTAGGAGGAGAAAATAATGGAAAAATCTTTGCTTGCCCCAGGACACAGGGCCTGCGCCGGGTGCGCCATGCCCACGACCATAAGGCTCGTTTTGGATGCGGCAGGCCCCAATACCATCGTGGTCTCGCCCACGGGCTGCCTGGAGGTTACCACTACCCCCTTCCCGGAGAGCTCCTGGTGTGTTCCATGGATTCACTCCCTGTTCGAGAATGCCTCAGCCGTCGCCTCTGGCGTTGAGGTAATGCTCAAGCGCCAGAAAAAGGACACCAACGTCGTCATCATCGGCGGAGACGGCAGCACATTCGATATCGGCATGGGCTGCAACTCCGGCATGTTCGAGCGCGGCCACAAGATCCTGTATGTCTGCTACGACAATGAGGCTTACATGAACACGGGCGTGCAGCGCAGCGGTTCCACACCCTTCTGCGCCCAGACCACCACCACGCCGCCCGGCTCCAGGTCCAAGGGCAATCCCCGGCCCAAGAAGGACATGCCAGCCATCGCTTTGGCTCATAAGGTGCCCTACGTAGCAACGGCGTCCGTGGCCTATCCCGTGGATCTGCGCAAAAAGGTTAAGGCGGCTTTGCAGGTAGACGGGCCTTCCTACATTCAGGTCAATGCTCCCTGCATCACCGGATGGTCCTTTGATGCCGGAACCATGATCGAGTTATCGAGGCTTGCTGTGGAAACCGGCCTGTGGCCGCTGGCGGAATGGGTCAATGGAGAGCTGGCGGGCGTCAAGAAGATCAGAAGGCCAAAGCCCGTCAAGGATTATCTGGAGATTCAGGGCCGCTACAAGCATCTCTTCAAGAAGAACGACTGCGGAGATCAGCTTGCCAAGATTCAGGCCATCGCGGATGCGAACATGGCCAAGTACAAGCTGGTTGACTGAATATGTATGTAGGCCGCATAGTTTGTGTTGGCCGAAGCGAAGGAAGGAGCTGGGTGGCCTACCGGGTCTCCTCCCGCTCTTTTCCCAACCGCCGGGCCGAGATTCGGGGTCAGAGCGTCCTCGTCCAGCCTCTGAACGCGGCTGATCTGGCCAAGAATCCTTACATCGCTTACAACTGTATTCGTGTCCTGGATGACGCTGCCGTAGTGGCCAACGGCACCCATGCGGACTCAATTATAGAAAAGATCGAGGACGGCATGAGGCCATTGGATGCCATCTCGCTCTGCCTGACGACCCTTGGCTACGAGCGGGATGAGCTGGACACGCCGCGCATTGCAGGAGCCGTTCGGGGCGACTGTGGGTGGCTTGGCATCGCTAAAAAGGACGAGCTGCGCGTGCAGGAGTTCAAGCTTGAAGACGGTCAGGCCTGCATGGTCGCGACTTACGAGAAGACCGGCTTTGAGCCCATTAATTTAGGCGGCAAAGATCCTGCGGCCATCGCCCGCCAGGCATTCATTCTCTCCTTCGAGAGGCCGGTTTGCGCCGCGGCGGCCCAGGCTCGAATTGCAGGGCTTGTCGAAGGGCCTGCCGGGGAAGCTAAAGGATTTGATCTGGCAATCTATAATCCAATGTAGAGGGATGACATGGAGATTAATGGCGTGCAAATTGACGACACCTTCGCCGAAGGATTCCCCATAAAGGCGGCAAGGGTGCTGATCACCGCCGTAACGGAGCGCTGGGCTCTGGAAGCGGCACGAGAGGCCACGGGATTTGGAACTTCCGTCATCGGATGTCCGGCGGAAGCGGGCATCGAGTGCATCGTGGACGGAAGCGAGACGCCCGACGGCAGGCCGGGAGTCAATATCCTGATCTGCAACATGGGCTACAAGAACCTGGAAAACTCGCTCCTCTGGCGCATCGGACAATGCGTTCTGACCGCGCCGACCGCCGCTGCCTTCACCGGCATGCCTGAAGCGGAGAAGAAGTTCGACACCGGCAAGAAACTGAGCTTCTTTGGCGACGGATACCAAAAGCAAGCAGAGCTGTTCGGGCGCAATGTCTGGAAGATTCCCCTCATGTCCGGCGAATTCATCATCGAGCAGGACTTTGGAGCCGTGGACGGAGTAGCAGGCGGAAACTTCCTCATTCTTGGCCAAAACCAGATGGCAGCTCTGACCGCAGCCGAGGCGGCAGTAAACGCCATTGGCAAGCTCAAGGGATCGATCACCCCATTCCCAGGAGGAGTAGTATCCAGCGGCTCGAAGGTCGGCTCCAAGTACAAGTTCCTGAAAGCCTCGACCAACACAGCCTTCTGCACATCGCTGCGATCGGATGGAGTCTGCACTCTGGCCGAGGATGTGTCTGCGGTTTACGAGATCGTCATCAACGGCGTGAACCAGGAAGCCGTGCAGAGAGCCATGAAGGCGGGCATCAATGCCGCTTGCCGGGTTCCGGGCGTTCTCAAGATCACCGCTGCGAACTACGAAGGGAAACTGGGCACACATCAGTTCCCGTTGCATGTGATTCTGGAATAGGCTCGGCCTATTTCAGCGCATTTTATTTTAAATATTTGTTTTCATATTTTCAAAATTTTTAATATTTTTTAAGTCATGACCGATTTCATCCAATTTTATCACTCAAACTTGCCTTGACAGGATTTATCTAGCAGGGCGAAAAAGGTGATTTTTGTGGAGAAAATGAGATGACAGAACAAGTGATAGAAGAGACCCGCGACAAGATCCGGGCCTGGCTTGCCCAGGAAGGGCTCTTCAAAGAGATTGTCCAGGAAGAGAACCTGCATTTTCACATCGCAGCCGAATATCCAGCCGGGTCCGGCAGGCACGTGAGCATCCTCCAGCCCAAGAACCATGAGGACATGATCGTCGTGTTCAGCCGCATCAGGTTGGCGGAGGCGCACCAGAAGGCCATTGCGGCCCTGCCGCCCAAGGAAAAGGACCGACTGATGTGGCTGATGCGCTATGATCTGCTCTTCCGGGATTCGAGCTTCGAGATGGAACCGGGCAGGGGAGAGATGCAGAGCATCCACTTCACCCGTGATATCTACTACGACGGCCTGAACAAGAACAAGCTCATGGAGGCCGTGCGCGAGAACTTCAAGTGCGAGCTTTATGTGGTCTGGAAATTCCAGGAGATCTTTGGAGACGGCCAGGGCACCAAGACACAAAGCCCACCGGAGCCGATGTACTGCTAAAAATGAGCAACGTTAAGCGATGGTAGGTAGCACATGGCAATAGCAGAAATTCAAAAAGAGGAAATTCTTGCGGCCTATGCAGAGGAACAATATAAGAAGCTCTTGAATGAGAAAGATCAATACATCTCACTTGATGATTATTGCGCTAAACGTCGCATGAAGTGATCTATCGCTTATCCATTTTTAAAAAATGTTTGTTTAAATTCTGAAAAGTAATTTTGACAGAAGTCAAGACGCAATCGTGTCTCTATTCGCCTCAAGACACCTCGTAAGTCACCGTCACGCTGGCCGTGACCTCCATCTCCCCAGGCTGAATGGGTGTGGCAATGCTGGAAAATGCTGCATTCTTTGGAGAGGCGGCTGACACGTACCCGTAGCCTTCGGAGATCTCCAAAACCCGACCAAGCTTGACGCCTGCTGCCTTAGCTGCAACGACGGCCTTTCTTTTGGCATCTTCGATGGCCAGGGTCAAGGCTCCGTCCTTTTCAGGTTGCGAATTTCGGAT